>SAMEA104404103__coassemble_71_pt1 | contig 88122 bp, 96 predicted proteins | sample SAMEA104404103__metabat2_low_PE_027 | metagenome-assembled genome bin SAMEA104404103 (sample SAMEA104404103) | Balaenoptera acutorostrata
CGATGGTACTGCAGTTCGTCTGTGGGAGAGTAGGTCGTTGCCAGGTTTTTTTTTGTACTTATCTTCAAGGTTCATCCTATGAAGTTGATATATATCGAAGCCCTCATCGCGAGGGCTTTATTTTTTACTCATCCATTTCAGATCGTATCCGGAAATTCATCCAGGTTTTCATAGTACTCGAGAACTGAGCTCAGTTCCCTTATGTTCCCTGGCCATGAATACTCCTTGAGCCTTTCGATTTCCAGGTCTGTAGGTATGTTCCTGAATCCCTTCCTGGATGCTATTGCATATACCAGCTCCTCGATGTCATTAAGCCTTTCCCTCAGAGGAGGTACCTCTATTACGATTGTACCTATTCTCGACATGAAGTCTGCTCGCAGATGCTTCTTCAGCTTCTCATAGCTGAGGCTGGATGATGTGACGATCTTGAATCTCGAGCGTAGTTCCCTATCGGATCCATTCTGCCTGTACCTGCCGGTTTCCAGCAGATGCAGCAGTTTCGACTGTGCATCCTGTGGAAGATCTTGCAGTTCGTCCAGAAACAGTATTCCCCCATCTGCCTTCATGCAGAGCCCCTGCCTCGATTCACTTGCATTGGTATATGCGCCTCTTGCATGCCCGAAGAGCATGTCATCGGCAAGCTCCGATGATAGGGATGCACAGTTGATGTATACAGCGCTTCCTGAGCCTCTCTGGCGTGCTATCTCATCTGCTAGTGCATTCTTTCCCGATCCTACCTCTCCTGTGATGTGGATGCTTACATCTGTGGAGCAGATCCTGTCCATAAGCTTTCTTGTCTTAAGCATCTTCGGATGGTTTCCCCAGACCATCGATCCTGTGCTCTTTCCCTTCCTTTCTACGCCCAGTGATGTAAGAGCTGCCTCAAGCATCATTGCGTTGCTGTGAGCAGGAAGGAATGCCATATTGGACTTCCTAATGACAGATTCGATTCCTGCATGCTCCGGCAATTCAAGGATTATCTTTCCGGCCTCTGTTTCCAGCAGCTTTCCAAGTACACTGGTATATACCGGAAAATCCGATGCCAGATAATATAGTGCATCCTTCTTGAACTTGTGCTCCTCGAAGTTCTCGAGATCCAGATTGTCATACTGCTTCAGTGTTATCCCTCTTCTCCTGAAGGCTGACCTGTAACCTGCTTCCATTTCTGCTGTGAAAGCATAACCCAACATAATGATGTCCTCCCCTTTGCCTGTATGGAGCATAAAGGATATCTTATGTGCAGGTGGAAATCAAATCGACTTCTGGATTTCATAACACTTGAAAAGCAAATTGTTGTCATGTAATGATTTGCTTTTTTAAATAATGGGGATTCACTATCATGGCGGACAATTCTGCAACTATTGGAACTATATAGAGGGGAATATTGCTGTAACCTATTGAATTATTCATGTAAATTGGGCATAATACGCAAGTCTGGTGACCATAGCGGAGTGGAAATACACGTTCCCATCCCGAACACGTAAGTAAAACGCTCCCGCGCCGATGGTACTGCAGTTCGTCTGTGGGAGAGTAGGTCGTTGCCAGACTTTTTCTTTATCCATACATCCTGTTTTGTTTTTACATATCATTCTCGGAATTCTTTCCAACATAAGGTTTTTTTGCTTTTGAGGAATGCTTTTTGTTGTTTATTAAAGAATTTGATTCTGTTACTATCAGAAGTGGAGTCGTATATGGAGATAAAGCTAACTAATCTTAAGAGATATTATGCAGACCTACATGCGGTTGAAGATGTCTCATTGAATATACCTAGTAATGTCATCTACGGAATCATCGGAAAATCCGGAGCGGGTAAATCCACTCTGGTACGCCTGATATCCATGCTGGAGACACCGGATTCAGGTGAAGTCTTCTATGATGGCAAGAGAGTCGATAACCTCGACAAGAAGGAGCTCATAGCTCAGAGAAGAAGGATCGGTATGATCTTCCAGAACTTCAACCTGTTCTCCTCAAGGAATGTGGCAGAGAACATTGCATATCCGATGAGGATATGTGGCTGTCCAAATGCCGAGATCAGGAACCGTGTTGAAGAGCTTCTTGAACTTGTAGGCCTGTCAGGTCGTGGTGAAGCACCGGTCTCCACTCTTTCCGGTGGCCAGAAGCAGAGGGTTGCAATTGCACGTGCACTTGCCATCCAGCCGGACATCCTCTTCTGCGACGAGGCAACATCAGCACTGGACCCACAGACTACACGCGCAATCCTTCAGCTGATCAAGGACATCCAGAAGAAGATGAGCCTTACAGTAGTCATGATCACCCACCAGATGGAAGTCGTAAGAGATGCATGTGACTACGTAGCTGTACTCGACAAGGGTGCCATCGTAGAGGAGGGCAAGGTATCTGATATATTCGCTCATCCTAAGACAGCAGTCACAAAGGAATTCCTGGGTGCTCTCACAAACGTAAGGGAATCCGTAGTCAGATGGTCCAAGAACGGAGGTCACTACACTCTCAGGTTCAGAGGACTCGAGACAGATACTCCAATTCTTTCCGACGTAACCATCAAGACAGGCGCCATCTTCAACATCAGGGCAGCCGGAGTACAGAAGGTAAACGGAGAGGACATGGGTGTAATGGTCTGTGATATCGGACCTGATTTCGATACAGCAAGAAGAGCCATCGAGATGATGGTGCAGCTTGGAGTAATTGTAGAAGAGGAGGAGGGATCTGATGAATAACCTATTCAATCTTGTATGGAAGGCAACAGGTGAGACATTCTCCATGGTGTTCTTCTCGACTGTCTTCTCTGTCCTTATCGGACTTCCTCTCGGTGTCATCCTCCATGTAACAGCAGAGGAGAAGACCGGAGGACTTCATCCAATCGGATGGCTCAACAGCATACTCTCCAGAATCGTAAACATCCTGAGGAGTTTCCCTTTCATCATCCTCATCATCGTATTGATGCCACTGTCACGCATAATCATCGGAACAAGTATCGGTACGGCAGCTACCATCGTACCTCTTTCGATTGCAGCCGCTCCATTTGTCGCAAGACTAGTAGAGACGGCATTGAAGGAAATCGATCCTGGTGTGATCCAGGCTGCAAAGGCTATGGGATCTACAAACTGGCAGATCATCATCAAGGTGATGATTCCTGAGGCCTATCCATCATTGATTTCCGGTCTTACAATGACAATCATCAACCTCATCGGTTATTCTGCAATGGCTGGTGCTCTTGGTGGTGGCGGTCTTGGAGACCTTGCAATCCGCTATGGATATCAGCGCTTCATGCCATCATATCTCATTGCGTCAGTTGTAGTTACATTGATTCTTGTCGAGATAGTCCAGCTTCTTGGAAACGTCTTCGTAAAGAGAATCATGGCTAAGAGATGATCGGATGAGATCATCGTATGAAAAGGTCCTTCGGGACCTTTTCGTCGTTAATGGGGAGTGTGTATGAGAAGTCTTTTCGAGATCAGGGATGTAGGGGCAGAGAGGTTATCCAATGTCTTCTCCCGACCTTCAGTCAGGGGAATTATCATAAGGGATGGCCGCGTTGCCATGGTGGAAAGCAGGAAATACCACTACTGGAAATTCCCTGGCGGTGGTATCGAGGAAGGTGAATCCCTTACTGATACCCTGATCCGTGAAGTACGTGAGGAGGCGGGACTCGAGGTCATTCCAGAGAGCATAAGGGAGTATGGACATGTACTCAGGGTGGAGAGGTCCGATAGGTTTCCAGACACTCGATTCGAGCAGGAGAACTACTACTTCCTATGCGATGTGAAGGATGGAATCATAGCCCAGGATCTTGATGACTACGAGCGGGATGAGAGCTTCACCCTTTCCTTCATCGAGCCTGGAAAAGCCATCCATGACAACCTTGAACTGGACCATGGACCCAAGGAAAGGAACATGATAAGACGGGAGGCAATGGTGCTGGGAATGCTGATGGAAGAGGGATTGCTTGCCATGGTGGACAATCGTGAAGGGTAGGTTTTCTAAAAAAATGAAAGATTTTTATTCATGCTGTTATTTGTTTCAGCATAGTGAATTACCTGTGTAAAAATATAGGTAATTTTATATCTGATTGTACATTTTATATTTTTTGTCTCTAAAAAAGGTTGCATTAACATACATTTCTGACTATAGTTGAAGCCATAAGAAAAACCTGAAAGGAGAAAGCACGATGAATACATTTACAACTTCCTACATGTGCATGTTCTCCATGATGATGCCCGTTGGGGCATAATATTTCTACAACCGATTTTCCATACATTTGATAATTTCTTGATGCAGCCATGGTAGCTTGAATCCATGTGTTCACTGCTCATATCGCAAAGGCTTACATGCCACAATTCCAAAATAGACACAATCCGGAAAAGGGAGAAATGAAATGAAGAAGGTTTTTACAATCGCACTTGTTGCACTTATCGCAATCACATCAGTATTTGCTGGCGGAGCAAAGGAATCCGATCCAAACACAATCGTTGTCGGAGCAACACCTGATCCACACGCAGCACTTCTCTATCTCGTAGTCGACGACCTTGCAGCTCAGGGCTACACACTTGTAGTGAAGGAATTCACAGACTACATCACACCTAATACAGCACTTGAGGAAGGTGAGCTTGATGCAAACTTCTACCAGCACATCCCATACCTCGAGTCATTCAACGCTGAGCACGGAACACACCTTGCATCCGCTGGTGGAATCCACATCGAGCCAATCGCACTCTATTCATACAATAACAGGTACAAGTCCGTGGATGAGCTTCCAAACGGTGCTACAATCGCAATTCCAAACGATCCTACAAACGAAGGTCGCGCACTCTTCCTTCTCCAGGATGCCGGACTCATCAAGCTCCCTGCAGACTGCAGCCTCGAGGTAACACCAATCGACATCATCGAGAATCCTCACAACTTCAAGTTCAAGGAGATCGAGGCAGCTTCCCTTCCTAGAGTACTCAAGGATGTAGATGCAGCCATCATCAACGGAAACTACGCCATCCCTGCAGGACTCGTTGCAACTGAAGATGGAATCCTCATCGAGGGTGCATCATCTCCATACGTAAACGTCATCGCAGTCAAGGAAGGAAACGAGAACAATCCTGCCATCCAGGCACTCGTTGCAGCTCTCAAGTCTGATGAAGTAAAGGCTTACGTAGCAGAGAAATATCCAAACGGTGAGGTTATCCTCGTAAAGTAAAAGCAACAATACTTAGACACATGCCCTCATTTCGCGTAAATGAGGGCATTTTAGTGCTATAATACCAGTATGAGAAAAATAGAGAATGACAACTATATAGTTGAAGTAGAGGAAATCGGGGCAGAACTTGCCAGATTCTACAGCAAGAAGACAGGCATTGAATATATCTGGAATGCAGATCCAACATACTGGAAGGGCCATGGTCCAATCCTGTTCCCATTCATCGGTGGAATGACAGGACTTGAGTACAGCTATGATGGAAAGGTCTATCCAATGACAAAGCATGGAATCATACGCCAGGCTGAGTTTACATATGAGGAGAAGGAGGATGAACTCATCTGCACATTTGTGAACGACAACCCAAACTGGCCTTTCATGTGCCGCCTCATTGTCGATTACAGGCTGGTTGGAAACAGGCTCTACATAAACAACAAGGTCATCAACGATGATGAGAAGATCATGTACTATGGTTTCGGAGGTCATCCTGGAATCAACGTACCTCTCAATAGGGACCTAAAGTTCGAGGACTATTACATTGAGTTCCCAGAGGCTGAGAAGCCAAGGCAGAAGCACTTCTCACCTGACTTCCTCCAGGGTGGTCCAACAGTGGATTATCCAATGGAGAACAACAGGATTCCACTTCACCACGACCTCTTCGACAACGACGCAGTCGTGATCCAGGATGGCGGTCACAGGGTAAGGATAGCAACAGACAAGGACGAGCACTATGCTGAGGTCACTTTCCGTGACTTCCAGTATGTAGGCTTCTGGCATGCAATGGGAGTTCCTGCTCCATATGTATGTGTAGAGCCTTGGTCCTGCATGCCTGGCCCAACTGGAAGAATGCTTGAACTTGAGAAGAAGGATGACTTCTTCGCTCTCATGCCGAATTCTGAGAACAATCACCTTCTTACAATCGAAATCAACTGATGGATAGGATACTCTTGATATTATTGGGGGCCAACAGCATCCTGCTGCTGGTCCTGGTTGTCTTGACCTTGGTTAGGTCCTCCAAGAAGGAGAAGCCTCAGGATTTCTCGTCCATCGAGAATATGATCCTGAAGGGATTCTCTGCCGGAAAGGATGAGAATGCAGCCCAGTACGATAGGCTTCTTGCCATGATGCTCTCCCGCCTGGACGAGGTTAAGCGCTCCAATGGAGAGCTTCGCGACGAGGTCAATTCCAGGCTCCTTTCCGTAAGGGATGGAAACGCAGAGTCCATGAAGCTCTTCTTTGCAGAGCAGCAGAAGATGTCCAGGGATATGGAGAAGTCACTTCTGGACATCAGGACACACATGGCCAATGAGCTTGAGAGGATCAGGGAAGAGAACAGGACGGAAAGGGAATCATCCGACAGGCACCTGAAGGAACTTGCAAACCAGGTAAGGACCGATATGGACCGTATCAGGGAGGACAACGAGAAGAAGCTCGATGATATCAGGAATACTGTCTCCGACAAGCTCGAGAAGACACTTGATACAAGACTTTCCAAGTCCTTCGAGCAGGTGTCCAGGAATCTGGATAATCTCTATCAGGCAATCGGTGAGATAAACAAGCTCAGCAAGGATGTAGGGGACCTCAACAAACTCTTCGGAAACGTAAAGAGCAGAGGTGTATGGGGAGAGGTCCAGATAGATTCAATCCTCTCGGATATCCTTACACCGGAACAATATGAGAAGAACTTCCATCCTAAGCGTGGTTCCCAGGAAGTGGTTGAGTTTGCCATCAAGCTTCCTGGCCGTGACAAGGGAAATGTCTATATCCCTGTAGATTCGAAGTTTCCGAAGGAGGACTACGAGCGCTATGTCGATGCTCTTGCTTCCGGGGATATGGTTCAGAGGGAGGCATCCTTCAAGGCCCTTCGCGATAGGGTGAAGCATGAGGCACAGGATGTATCGAAGAAGTACATCAATCCTCCTGTGACTACTGACTTCGCCATTCTCTTCGTTCCGACTGAAAGCCTATACGCAGAACTTCTCCGGGTTCCGGGATATATCGATGACATCCAGAGCAACCTGAAGGTCATCATCTCTGGACCTACGACATTCTCTGCACTGGTTACCAGCCTGCAGATGGGTTTCCGTACGCTCCAGATCGAGAAGAAGACCAAGGAGGTATGGCATCTCTTTGCCCAGATCAAGAAGCAGATGGAGGCCTTCTCGAGAAGTCTTGACGATACGCAGGCTGCAATCGACAGGGCATCCGACAAGATATCCGATGTAATAAAGCGCCATCACAGGCTTTCTACAAGGCTTGGCAAGGTAGAGCTTCCCGATTCAACCGAGAACAGCCTGATGCTGGAGTCTCCTGTAGAGGATGTGTTCGAGGATAAGTGAATGAAAAAGCCGCTCAGGGTGATGAGCGGCTTATATAATCATTGTCGATCCTGATCAGACCTCGATCTCGTACATTCCGTGGAGGTTGCAGTGCCAGTAGATCTTGCCGTGCTTGTCCTCTGGAATCTCGAATCTTACTTCCTCGTTTGGCTTGTATGTCTGGATCTTGATCCTGCCTGTATCGTTTCTTACGAAAGCGATGAATGTGAAGTAGTGACCGTCGATCTGAGGGTGATGCATTGTGAATACTCTCTTACCGTTCTCTACTGCGATATCAAGCTTGTGCTTGTCGTTTGGATCTGGTGAGATTGGAAGTGGATTCCAAGTCTTGCCGCAGCAGTTGACTGATGCTGGTGCCTGTGATGTAAATACGTTTCCGCATGTTTCGCAAAAATAGAAGTTAGCCATGTTCATTTATCTCCTTAGTGATTTCAGTTTATTCTTTAGAGGGTGGTATGTCAAGAAAGAAATCATTATTAATTGATAATAATTATCAATAATATGGATTCTATTTATCGGTTTGTTCTGTACATATAATTGCAAAACGTCAACTTAAATGTATAATTAGGGTATGCCGAAGAAGATTGACCACGAAGAAAGAAAAGAAAGGATCCTGAAGACTGCCCTCGCTGTATTTGCAGAGGTTGGCTACAAGGATTCGAACCTGTCCATGATTGCTGAACGCTGTGGTATTTCAAGACCTACCATATATCAGTATTTCAAGGACAAGGACCAGATCTACTACTATGCTGTAAAGCTCGTTACAGGTAGGCTCTTCTTCGAGCTTTCCACAATAGCCTTCGATACGGACAATGGGGACGAGGTCGACAGGATGCTTGCAATCTGCGTACGCATCATCGATTCTGCCATTGGGGCAGAGGCTGAACTTACAAGACTCATGGAGGTGATGCTCCAGCAGAAGGAGTTCAACAAGGACTTCTCAGAGATCATCTACAAGAGGACAGCCAAGCTCTCCATTCTCTTCAAGAGGCTTGTAGCCTATGGAATCAATCATGGAACAGTCGATTCCTCGGTTACCCCTGACATGGTATCCAAGCATATCTTCTCCATCATGGAAGCTGCATGCTTCCGCATTGCATTCTTCAAGAATGCCAATAGGGAGGAGATGATAGATTTCGTAGAGAGCTATCTATCTTCAATCAGGAGCAAGTAGGGCTTCTTGCCGCTTTCATCCATTCTTATTATCTTCTAGGTGTGTGTAATGGCTTCAATAGAATTGGAGGCATAGAGTTATGAATTTTGATAAATATACCTTGAAGATGCAGAATGCGATCAATTCTGCAATCAGCATGGCAGCTGACCGCGATTCAAGCGAGATTTCGACTTGCCATGTACTCATTCCACTTATCGAAGACAGGGAAGGGCTGATCAAGCCGTTGTTCGAGAAGATAGGCGTCTCTACAGATGCTGTTCTCAATCAGCTCAATGCTCAGCTTGACAGCATCCCGAAGTCATATGGCAATGTAAACCGCAATATGTCGGCAGTCCTTCAGAAGGTCTTCGTGAAGGCTGAGAAGATATCAATAGACATGAAGGATGAGTATGTATCATCCGAGCATTTCCTGCTTGCTGTCATACGATACGACAAGACAATCGCTCCGATGCTTACATCCAACGGAGTCGATGAGAAATCCGTCCTTGAGGCATTGAAGGCAATCCGTGGAGACAGGCGTGTAACCGACAATGATCCGGAGTCCGGCTATCAGTCTCTTGAGAAATACTGCCGTGACATGACTCGTCTTGCAAAGGAGGACAAGCTCGATCCTGTAATCGGAAGGGACGAGGAGATCAGGCGTGTAATGCAGGTGCTCTGCAGGAGGACTAAGAACAATCCTGTCCTCATCGGAGAACCTGGTGTCGGCAAGACAGCAATCGCTGAAGGTCTTGCGTTGAGGATTGCAAAGGGAGATGTCCCTGAGTCACTGAAGGACAAGAGCCTATTGTCCCTCGATCTTGGTGCACTGGTTGCAGGTGCGAAGTTCCGTGGTGAATTCGAGGAGAGACTGAAGGGTGTCGTAAATGATATCGCAGCATCCAATGGCCAGATCATCCTGTTCATCGATGAACTCCATACGATAGTCGGTGCCGGTGCAGCAGAAGGTTCGACCGATGCATCCAACCTCATCAAGCCAGCTCTTGCGCGCGGTGAGCTCCATGCAATCGGTGCTACAACTCTCGATGAGTACAGGAAATACATCGAGAAGGACAAGGCACTCGAGAGAAGATTCCAGCCTGTATATACAAAGGAGCCTTCGGTCGAGGATACCATCTCGATCCTGAGAGGTCTCCAGAGTAAGTACGAGCTTCACCATGGTGTAAGGATCAAGGATGAGGCACTTGTATCGGCAGCTGTCCTTTCCGACAGGTATCTTACAAACAGGTTCCTTCCGGACAAGGCAATCGACCTTGTGGACGAGGCCGCTTCCCAGATAAAGATGCAGCTGGAATCCCAGCCTGAGGAACTCGATAAGCTGGAGCGCAAGCTTCTTCAGCTCAATATCGAGAAGCAGGCACTGTCCAGGGAGGATGACCCTCAGAGCCGGGACAGGCTTCAGAGGATCGAGAGCGAAATCAGGGAGCTCCAGGAGAAGTTCGATGTAATGCATCTCAACTGGATGAACGAGAAGGACCTCATCAGGAATCTCCGTGACAGGAAGGAAGAGCTGGAGAAGCTCCACACCGAAGAGGAGCAGGCAGAGAGGATCGGAGACCTCAACAGGGCTGCGATGATCAAGCATGGCGAGATTCCCCAGAAGGAGAAGGAGATAGCTGATGCCGAGGAGAAGGTTAAGGGACTCTCGGGAATCCTGAAGGAGGAGGTAACCGAAGATGACATTGCTAAGGTCGTCTCCCTCTGGACAGGAGTGCCGGTTTCAAAGATGATGTCTTCCGAGCGTGAGAAGTATCTCAAGCTTGATGATATCCTTGGCCGCAGGGTAATTGGACAGGATGAGGCCATCTCCGCTGTTGCAAATGCAATAAGGCGCAACAAGGCTGGAATCAGCGATGAGAACAGGCCACTTGGCTCCTTCCTCTTTGCAGGTCCTACAGGAGTCGGAAAGACGCTTCTCTCCAAGGAGCTTGCATCCTTCCTCTTCGATGACGAGAGGGCTCTGACACGAATAGACATGTCCGAGTATATGGAGAAGTTCTCGGTGTCCCGTCTCATCGGTGCACCTCCAGGATATGTAGGTTACGACCAGGGTGGACAGCTTACAGAGATAGTGAGGAGAAGACCTTATTCCGTAGTCCTCTTCGACGAGATCGAGAAGGCGCATCCTGATGTGTTCAATATCCTGCTGCAGGTACTTGATGATGGAAGGCTCACCGATGGTCAGGGTAGGGTCGTAGACTTTACCAATACCGTAATCATCATGACGAGCAACCTTGGTTCCGAGTACATAATCAAGGATCCGGAGCATGCCAAGGATTCTGTCATGGCAACAATCGGCAAGGCATTCAAGCCTGAGTTCATCAACCGTATCGATGAGATCGTAGTCTTCAATCCACTTGGTGAGAACGAGATCAGGAAGATCGTCAGGCTTCAGCTGGAGAACCTCAAGGATAGGCTTGAGAGAAAGAACATCCACATGCATTGGGATGAGGAAGTCGAGGACATGGTCATGGAAGCTGGTTTCGATCCAGTATATGGCGCTCGTCCTATCAGGAGGGCAATCCAGAACGAGCTGGAGAATCCACTGTCGAAGGTTGTCCTTTCCGGACGATTCACAGACGGTGCAGATATCTACTTCTCAATGAAGGACGGTGAGCTTGTCATCGAGTAAGGCCTGATAGACTTCAGGTGTATCTATATCCGTTATACATGCAGAGGATGATTGGTACTTGTAGATTCCAAGTTCTCTGAGATGTACCTTGAAAGGTCTCGGGTCTTCCCTGAGGCCTTTCAGCATTTCTGCGCGGAGGAATACAGGGTGCCCCGGTTCCTCCCTGTACATTGGACGTGCAGAGGGATGGTCCCTGAGGATGGCGAAGCCTTCACGGATGTCATCAGCTGTAAGCAGTGGATAATCTCCTGCTAGGATTGCAACGTCGTCATCGACTCCTTCAAGTCCAACCAGCGTGCTTCCCTTCTGTCCGCTTTCGTAGTCCGGATTGAATCTTACTTCCACATCGTAGCCGGCTAGGATCTCCTCGACCTGCTTCCTGTCGTTGCCTGTAACACAGATGACACGGTCCGATCCTTTCATTGCCGCTTCAAGGGTATGCTCGAACAGATGTCTTCCCCTATAGGGAAGAAGCAGCTTGTTCCTGCCCATCCTGCGGGATAGACCGGCTAAAAGTAGAATTGTTGTCATCATATGCTCCTTTCTATGTTATTATAATATATTCCAACCAGTTCGGTTGCATTATTGAGATGAATTGGCTTGATGCCATTAGCCAAGAGGTATGATATGGAAAAGGAAAAGACAGTAGATGATAAGGATATGGCACGCGAGAAGAGCTCTCGCCCTGTAATCGCACTGATGTATGATTTCGACAAGACACTCTGCACAAAGGACATGCAGGAGTATGCATTCATTCCTTCAATCGGAATGTCCCCAAAGGAATTCTGGTCGGAGACGAATGATCTCTGCATTGCAGCCCATATGGATCCGATCCTTGCCTACATGTATCTCATGAAGCGCAAGGCAATGGAGAAGGGAACCAAGTTCACAAGAGAAGCTCTTGAGAGCACAGGCCACGACCTCGAGTTCTTCCCAGGTGTTAAGACCTGGTTCGACAGGATCAATTCCTTCGGTGATTCCCTAGGGGTGGATGTCGAGCATTACATCATCTCCTCCGGTCTCAGGGAGATCATCAATGGATGTGAGATCAAGGACTGCTTCAAGAGGGTATATGCATGTGAGTTCTTCTACGATGAGAACAGCGTACCTACATGGCCTAAGAACGTAGTCAACTATACTACAAAGACACAGTTCCTCTTCAGGATCAACAAGGGAGTGCTCGACATCTCGGATGACAAGAGTGTAAACAACTACACACCTGCGGATGAGAGACGCGTTCCTTTCACCAATATGATCTACATTGGAGATGGACTTACCGACGTACCTTGCATGAAGCTCGTAAAGCTGAACGGTGGCTATTCGATTGCCGTCTACCAGAATGTGGAGCAGGTGAAGGGACTTCTCTCAGCAAACAGGGTAGACTTCGTCATTCCTGCAGACTACAGCGAAAACAGCGAGCTTGAGATGACTGCAAAGACCATCATCACCAAGATGGCTACAGAGTCGCAGCTCCGCAATAAGGCACTTGGCCAGCAGAAGGGACTCCTGAAGTAGTCCACTTCCTATAAGAAGGCAAGAGAAAAGGTCCGAATCGCTTCGGACCTTTCTCTATTCCTGATGTTTCTACAATCAGTTCTTCTTTGCATCGAGGAGAGCAGAGTCGTCTGTGCTCTTCTTGACCTTGCAAGGCTTGACGTTCCAGATGTCCTTTGCGTACTCGTTGATTGTCCTGTCGGAAGAGAACTTTGCAGAAGCTGCAATGTTGAGGATTGCCTTCCTGTTCCATTCCTTCTGGTTGTCCCTGTAGAGTGCTTCAGCTTCGGAGTGTCTGTCGTGGTACATCCTGAGGTCTGCGAAGTGGTAGTATCTGTCGCCCTGCTCGAAGAGTGCTCTTCTGAGAGGCTCGAAGATGTGTGGCTCATGGATGTTGAAGAAGTGGGAGTCGATGAGCTCGATCATGGCCTTGATCTCAGGGTCGTTCTCCACCCATGCATATGGGTTGTAGGATGAAGCGAGGTTCCTGATTCCCTCTTCAGTGTGACCGAAGATGAAGATGTTGTCCTTGCCGACTTCCTCGAGCATCTCGACGTTGGCTCCATCGAGTGTACCCATTGTGAGTGCACCGTTTGCCATGAACTTCATGTTGCCTGTACCGGATGCCTCTGTACCTGCTGTGGAGATCTGCTCGGAGATGTTTGTAGCAGGGATGATGTTCTCGGCCATTGTAACCCTGTAGTTAGGCATGAAGTGTACTGTAAGTACCTTGTTGACCTGTGGGTCGTTGTTGATGACAGCAGCTACGGAACCGATGAGCTTGATGATGAGCTTTGCGTTTACGTAGCCAGGAGCTGCCTTACCACCGAAGAGGAATGTTGTAGGTGGGAAGCTCTCGAGGTATGCCCTGTCGTTCTTCATCCTGTTGTAGATCATGAGGATGTTGAGGACGTTGAGAAGCTGTCTCTTGTACTCGTGGATTCTCTTGACCTGTGTGTCGATCATTGTATCTGGGTTGATGATGATGCCACAGTCCTTCTTGAGGAAGGAAGCTGCATTGAGCTTGCAGTTGTACTTGATCCTTGCGAAATCCTCGCAGAAACCAGCATCCTCTGCAAATGGAGCGAGCTTCCTGATCTCGGAGAAATCTGTGATCCACTTGTCGCCGATGGCATCTGTGATGAGGTTTGCAAGTCCTGGGTTGGAATCGAGAAGCCATCTTCTCTGTGTGATTCCGTTGGTCTTGTTGTTGAACCTCTCAGGGAAGATTGCATTGAACTCAGGGAACATGTTTGTCTTGAGGAGCTCTGAGTGGAGGGCTGCAACACCGTTTGTGCTGTGGGATCCGATGATCGAGAGGTTGGCCATTCTTACCATCTTAGGATTCGACTCCTCGATGATGGATACCTTTGCGATCTTCTCAGGCTGCATTGGGAAGAAGGAAACTGCCTGGCTGAGGAATCTCCTGTTGATCTCGAAGATGATCTGCATATGTCTTGGAAGGATCTTCTCCATCATAGGGAGTGTCCACTTCTCGAGTGCCTCTGGCATGAGTGTGTGGTTTGTGTATCCCATTGTGCGGACTGTGATGTCCCATGCCTCGTCCCAGCCGAGTCCTTCCTGATCCATGAGAAGTCTCATGAGCTCTGGAATTGCAAGGGAAGGGTGGGTATCGTTGAGCTGGATGGCAGCCCTGTCTGGGAACTCGCTCCATGCGATGTTGTCCTGCTTTGTCCTTCTGATTGTATCCTGGAGTGAGCAGGAGACGAAGAAGAACTGCTGCTTGAGCCTGAGCTCCTTACCCATGTAGAGAGTGTCGTTTGGATAGAGGACCTGTGAGAGTGTCTCAGCGTTGATCTTGTTCCTTACAGCTGCAGTGTAGTCACCACCGTTGAACTCCTTGAAGGAGAATCCATCTGGGCTTGTTGCAGACCAGAGTCTGAGTGTGTTGATTGTCTTGCCGCCGTAACCGACGATAGGTGTATCGTATGCCTGGCCGTTTACCTGCTCTGTAGGCTCCCATACGAATACGTCCCTGCCGTTCTCGTTGTATGTGTTTACCTTACCGCCGAAATATACTGGATATACGATGTCAGGTCTCTTGATCTCCCAAGGATTTCCGTCCTTGAGCCAGTTGTCAGGATACTCTACCTGCCAGCCGTCCTTGATCTGCTGCTTGAAGATACCGTAGTTGTATCTGATACCATAACCGAATGCCGGAATCTCGAGAGTTGCGAGGGAATCGAGGAAGCATGCAGCGAGTCTGCCGAGTCCTCCGTTACCAAGGCCTGCGTCTGGCTCCTGGTCCCTGAGGGTCTCATAATCGTAACCGAGGGAGGAGAGAGCCTCCTTTACTGGCTTCTCTAGACCGAGGTTTATGATGTTGTTGGTCATTGCTCTACCCATGAGGAACTCGAGTGAGAGGTAATAGACTCTCTTTGCCTTCTTGGTTCTCTGGGTCTTTCTTGTGAGGTCCCACTGGTGGATGATCCTGTCTCTGACTGCAAGTGCGATTGCATTGTATCTGGAGACGTCATCTCTATGGTACACGTCGGAATCAAGGGTATATTTAAGGATTTCTGCAAAATCCTGTGCGATTTCCTTGGCGTTCTTTCCGTAGCGTGTCTTGATTTCTGCGGACATAGTCAACTCCTATTTGTTTCTTGGCACAATAAGTGCATTTTTATCATAGATAATTTCTTTACTTATATTCAACTGTAAAAATGACCTTAAGTAAAATAATTAGTTGTAAAACATCATGACCTGTCACATTTCTGTGCATTTCCTTGCAGAAATCAGTCTCTATGCTATTGCTTATAGTCTCTAGCTAATGTAGTATTGGGACTGTACTTCTGGTCTAGAACCGGTTACAGAGGCCTGCGGGCTTAGGCAATTTCACATACAGTAAAAAAATATTGCGATGTGTGTTGACAAATAGTAGGCATTTTTGTATTATAGCTTTTGCATGTTTTACGACATGTAGCTATCGTGGTGTGTAGACATCACTGAAATACAAAACGCCTTTGTAGCTCAGTCGGTAGAGCACCACCATGGTAAGGTGGGGGTCACCGGTTCAAATCCGGTCGAAGGCTCAGAATATTAAACGGTGTAACAACCGAGGAGAGAATATGGCAAGTTCAAAGAAAAAGGGACCTGTAGAGAAGATCGCTCTTCAGTGCACAGAGTGCAAGCAGAAGAACTACACAACAGAGAAGAATAGACGTAATACTCCGGGTAAGCTCGAGCTTATGAAGTATTGCCCATTCGAGCACAAGCACACTCTTCACAGAGAGACAAAAATCAAATAAGATAATGTAGGACTTCAGGTTCGAGGTCCGTACAGGCCAATAGCTCCAATGGTAGAGTGGCGGTCTCCAAAACCGTTTGTTGGGGGTTCGAGTCCCTCTTGGCCTGTAGGGCCCTTGAGCCTTTTCTGTTATCAAGGGGAAGTTAAATGAAGAAGATAGGTAGATATTTCAAGGAATGCTATCTTGAGATGAAGAAGGTATCCTGGCCAAGTGGCCATGTCGTTCTTCAGAACACATGGATAGTAATCATTTCCACAATCGTCTTCGCAGTTGTTCTCGGCCTCGTCGACGTATTGTTCGGACTTGGTCTCGATCTTTTATTCTAAGGGTTCAATAGGCAATGGCTAAAGGTTGGTACGTAGTACATACATATTCAGGTTACGAGCAGAAGATTGAGAGGATCATCAACAAGCTCAGAGAGAACGACCCAGAGTTCGCAGCATTCTGCACTGGTGTCTCAGTTCCTATGGAGCAGGTTGAGGTCATGAACGAAAAGGGTGAGAAGAAGATGGAGCTCAGGAAGATCCTCCCTTCATACATCCTCGTTGAACTCGAGCTCGGAGAAAACTGGAGAAGTGTGACCAGCAAGATCATCAGGATCCAGGGAGTAACAGGCTTCCTTTCTGCTGACAAGTCCGGTATGGTACCTCCTAATCCTCTTTCACAGAGAGAGCATCGCTCAATCCTTGAGAGAACAGGCGAGCTCGCACCTGAGAAGGCATTCAGACCAAAGCAGGATTTCAACAAGGGCGAAGAGGTTCTTGTTACATCCGGTCCATTCGCATCCTTCAAGGGTACAATCGAGGAGATCGATATCCAGAAGGGCAGACTTCGCCTTTCCCTCGAGATTCTCGGAAGATTCACACCTGTCGATGTCGACTTCGCACAGGTTGAAAAGGTGGTCCAGGACCTTTGATAGGGTTTTGGGCTATCGCTGTTTTTTGACATCAGTCAATTAAATGCTAAAATTACTCCCTTGAAATTTCAAGGTGGGAGCCTATCGTATGGTAGGCGATAATACCAACGCAGCAATCCGAAATTTTCGGTCAACTCAGACCAGATTGACTGCGATAGGAGATAAGATATGGCAAAGAAGAAGGTGACTGCAATCATCAAGTTGCAGTGCCCGGCACAGAAGGCTACACCAGCTCCTCCAGTAGGACCTGCTCTCGGCCCTCACGGTGTCAGTGCCCCACAGTTCGTTCAGCAGTTCAATGATCGCACAAAGAGCTTTGAAGCTGGACTCGTAGTACCTGTAATCATTACAGTTTATCAGGACAAGAGCTTCACATTCGAGCTCAAGACTCCTCCAGCAGCTGTACTCATCAAGAAGGCTCTCGGTCTTTCCAAGGGATCCGGCGTTCCTAACAAGGAGAAGGTCGGTAAGATCACTGATGCTCAGATTACTGAAATCGCAACTACAAAGATGCCTGACCTTTCTGCTAACGATATCGAAGCAGCCAAGAAGATCATCGCAGGAACAGCTCGTTCAATGGGCGTAGAGGTGGAGAAGTAAGATGAAAAGAGGAAAGAAGTATCAGGAAGCATTCAAGAAGATTGACAGAACAAAGACTTATACTCTCGACGAAGCAGTAGCACTCATCAAGGACCTTTCCTTTGCTAAGTTCCCTGAGACAGTTGAAGTATCCGTCAGACTCAACCTCAAGAAGAGCCAGACTGTCAGAGACACAGTTGTTCTCCCTCACCAGTTCTCCGCACAGAAGAAGATTCTCGTATTCGCAAAGGGTGACAAGGCTCAGGAAGCTCTTGACAACGGCGCAGCATACGTTGGTGACACAGATCTCATCGAGAAGATCAGAGGTGGATGGCTTGATTTCGATGTTGCTGTTGCAACACCTGACATGATGAAGGACGTTGGTCGTCTTGGACCAATCCTTGGTCGCCGTGGCCTCATGCCAAACCCAAAGACACACACAGTTACAAACGACCTCAAGGGTGCTCTCGAGGAGCTCTCAAAGGGTAGGACAGAGTTCAGGTCCGACAAGACTGGTGTTGTCCACATGGCAGTAGGTAAGGTCAACATGGAGACTTCCGACATCGTCGAGAACGCTCGCCTCACATGTGCAGAGATTGTAAAGAGAAAGCCAGCAGACGCTAAGGGCGATTTCGTCCTCTCCATCGCTGTCTCTTCAACAATGGGTCCTGGTATCCATGTAGACATCAAGGATGCTACAGCATCTGAGAACAACTAAGGAGGATTAGGATGGACGAGTACAAGACAAGAGTCAATCAGGCCAAGGAAGACGCAGTAGCAGCACTCAAGAACGAGTTCGCAGGCTACGACAGCTACATCTTCACTGACTATAGAGGTATGACTGTTGGCCAGATCACAGATATCAGAAGAACCCTTAGAAAGGAAGATGCTGCATATCGTGTAATCAAGAACAGATACGCAAAGATCGCATTCGTCGAACTCGAGAAGGGCGGCGCAGAAGATCAGATGGTGGGCCCAACTGCAGTAGCACTCGCTAAGGGTGACACAGCAAACGTTGTTGCAAAGGCACTTTTCGCTGCAGCAAAGGACAACGGCAAGCTCAAGGTCAAGGGCGCTCTCGTAAACGGTGAGCTCATGACTGCAGAGCAGATCGAGGCTCTCTCCAAGCTTCCTACAAAGCTTGAGCTCATTGCTTCCCTCATGGGCACAATGAAGGCACCAGTACAGAAGCTCGCAGCAACACTGCTTGCTTATGTCGAGTCAAAGGGCGGCGTAGAATCCGCTGAGTAATTTATACGGTCCCTAGTCTACAAGTAACCGTGCTAGACCGTAAGACAAATATTTTTATAAGGAGTAGATAATATGGCTACAAAGGAAGAAATCCTAGAATCAATCGCAAACATGACAGTTGTTGAGGTTGCTGACCTCATCAAGATGATGGAAGAGAAGTTCGGCGTTCAGGCTGCTGCTGCTGCAGTTGCTGTTGCTGGCGGTGCTGCTGCTGGTGAGGCTGCTGCTGAAGAGCCAACAGAGTTCAACGTTGTCCTCAAGAGCGTAGACGCTTCCAAGAAGATCGCTTGCATCAAGGAAGTCAGAGCTGTAACAGGTCTCGGCCTCAAGGAAGCTAAGGAGCTCTGTGAGAAGGGCGGTAACCTCAAGGAGAACGTCTCCAAGGAAGAGGCTGCTCAGATGAAGGAGAAGCTCGAGGCTGCTGGCTGCGCAATCGAAGTCAAGGCTGCTGAGTGATCACTCTAGACGCTTGAGTCTATAGAATCCCGGGAGAAATCCCGGGAATATGCCATCGGGACACCCCGGTGGCATAACGTGTCTTTATCAAAAGTGTTTTTATAGGTACTTCGGTGCTATTACGGATGGTATTTCCACCATCTATATGGAGGTACAGATGGGTTCAAACGGTAAACCCTTAAAGAGATTTGACATCGGTTCTGAACTGCCAGAGGTATGTGAACTTCCTAACCTCATCGGTATTCAGACTGAATCCTACAAGAGATTCCTACAGCTCGAGAGACTGGAGAAGGGCCTTCAGCCTGATCCATCATTTGGTCTCGAGAATGTTTTCCAGGCTACTTTCCCAATCAAGAGTCCTAACGATGACATGCTCGTCAACTACGACGGCTACACAGTCGATATGGACGGAATCAAATATTCTGAGTCAGAGTGCAAGAAGAAGGGCAGAACATTCGGTGTTCCTGTCAAGGCCAACCTTTCTCTCGTAATGAAGAACGGCGAGATCAGGCAGAAGGAGATCTTCTTCGGTGATTTCCCACTCATGACCGACAGGGGAACCTTCATCATCAACGGTGCAGAGAGAGTTATCGTCTCTCAGATCGTACGTTCCCCAGGAGTTGTCTACAAGGAAGGCAAGAAGAACGACGCTTCTTCCTCATACCTTGGTACACTCTATCCTTATTCAGGAACAAAGCTTGAGTTCCTTCTCACAAGAAAGAACGAAAAGATAGAAGTAAAGAAGAATGGTGAGCTCAACACAGCTCAGGAAAAGAAGAGAATGAACAACATCATTCAGGTCTCTTTCGGCAAGAAGCCTTTCCTCGCAACATTCTTCCTCAGAGTCCTTGGTGTAGATACCAGAGAGAAGATCATCTCCAGCTTCTATACATCAAAGACAATCGAAGTAGGTCAGGACTATGGTGACCAGAAGTTCTACCTATTCAAGGACATCATCGATCAGGATACTGATGAGATCAGATTCTGCGCAGGTGACGAACTCAGCTCAATCGAGCTCCAGGAGATCGAGGGAATGGGAATTTCCGAGATCGAGATCGTTTCCGACACAGACAAGGACCTCGATTCTCCATCCTTCGCCATCCTCAAGACTCTCAGAAGAGAGAGACTCTACTGTTCCGCATACAGGAACGAGATGGGCGAGGAGTTCCAGAACCAGTATATTCAGGTAATCGTAGAGGCCTGCAAGAATTCTCTTCCACAGAACCTCAAGACATTCCCTGAGCCAGAGAGAATCATCAACTATCTCCAGGAGATGTTCCTTCATGCCAGAGGTTTCGATCTTTCCAGGATCGGTCGTTACAAGCTTAATAAGAAATTCTATGGTATGGATGAAGAGAAGTATCAGACAAGCACCTCTCTGCTTCCGGAAGACGTCATCGAGACCATCAAGAATCTTATTCTCTTCTGCAACGGCGAGATCAAGGACGATGATATCGATGCTCTCGGCAACAGACGTGTAAGAACAGTCGGCGAGCTTCTCCAGAACAACATCCACGATGCATTCGGCAGGATGGCAAAGACAGCTCGTGAGAAGATGAACGTAGCTGAGGACAACGTAAAGCCTCAGGATGTCATCTCCATCAAGCCGATCGTAGGTGCAATCAAGGAGTTCTTCGGTTCATCACAGCTTTCACAGTTCATGGACCAGATCAACCCACTTGCTGAACTTACACATAAGAGAAGAGTATCCGCTCTTGGTCCAAAGGGTGGTCTTTCCAGATCCTCTGCAAGAGCTATCTACGAAGTAAGAGACGTACACTATACACACTACGGAAGAATCTGTCCGATCGAGACTCCTGAAGGATCCAACATCGGTCTTATCCTTTCCCTCGCAAACTACGCCAAGATCAATGAGCTCGGCTTCCTCGAGACTCCATATAGAAAGGTAGTCAACGGTGTCGTAACAGACGAGGTAAGATACCTCGATGCAAACGACGAGGAGAAGTGCCTCATTGCACAGGGTAACGCAAAGATCGACGAGACAGGTCACTTCCTCGAGGAACAGGTATCCGTAAGACATTACGGAGACTACTCCACAGCCGCACCTGAAGAGATCGACTGGATGGACGTTTCCCCAAGACAGGTAGTATCCGTCGCTACATCCCTCATTCCGTTCCTTGAGCATGACGACGCCAACCGTGCACTCATGGGATCGAACATGCAGCGCCAGGCAGTACCACTCGTATTCCCTGAGGCTCCACGTGTAGGAACAGGTATGGAGTACAGATGTGCATACGACTCCGGTGTCCTTCTCAAGGCAAAGCGTGCAGGTATGGTCAAGTACGCTTCCTCTACAAGAATCGAGGTCCTCGTCGACAATCCTGAGATCGAGGGTGAGGTAGACAAGTACGAGATCCACAAGTTCGAGAGGACAAACCAGGACAGCTGCCTCAACCAGAAGCCAGTTGTAAACGTCGGCCAGCATGTCGATGAAGGTGATGTACTTGCAGATGGTCCTGCAACTCAGAACGGTGAGCTCGCACTCGGTAGGAACATCCTCGTTGGATTCGTTCCATGGAACGGCTACAACTACGAGGACGCTGTACTCATCTCCGAGAGAGTCGTAAGAGAGGATATCTACACATCCATCCATATCAAGGAATTCTCAATCGACGTAAGAGAGACAAAGCTTGGTCCAGAGAAGCTCACAAAGGATATTCCAAACACATCCGAGAAGCTTCTTGAGCACCTCGACAACGACGGTATCATCTGCGTAGGTACATATGTACACCCAGGTTCCATCCTCGTCGGTAAGGTCACTCCAAAGTCAGAGTCCGATACAACTCCTGAGATGAAGCTCCTCAATTCCATCTTCGGTGAGAAGGCTAAGGAAGTAAGAGACTCCTCCCTCAAGGTTCCACACGGAACAGAAGGAACAGTCATCGACATCCAGCACCTCCAGAAGAGCGACAAGGATGAGCTCCAGCCAGGCGTAGAGCACACAATCAAGGTTCTCATTGCTACAAAGCGTAAGCTCAAGCAGGGAGACAAGATGGCTGGACGTCACGGTAACAAGGGTGTCGTTTCAAGAGTACTTCCTGAAGAGGATATGCCATACATGGCTGACGGTACACCACTCGATGTATGCCTGAACCCACTCGGCGTACCATCACGAATGAATATCGGACAGCTCATGGAGACACAGCTCGGATGGGCAGCAGTAAAGAACAACAAGTGGTATAAGACCCCAGTCTTCCAGAGTGCAACTATGGAGCAGATCGAGGCTGAGATGGTAGAAGCTGGACTTCCAAAGAACTCCAAGACTACCCTCTATGATGGTAGGACAGGTATTCCTTTCGTAAACCCAGTATTCTGCGGTTACATCTACTACCTCAAGCTCCACCACCTTGTCGATGACAAGATGCACGCTAGGTCAACTGGTCCATACTCACTCGTAACCCAGCAGCCTCTCGGTGGTAAGGCCATGTTCGGTGGTCAGAGACTTGGAGAGATGGAGGTATGGGCATTCGAGGCTTATGGTGCAGCTAACACACTGCAGGAGCTTCTTACCATCAAGTCCGACGACATGAAGGGTAGAGTGCAGATCTACGGATCCATCGTAAAGGGTGAAAGCACAAAGACAACATTCATGCCAGAGGCATTCAATGTACTTGTCCAGGAGATCAGAGGTCTCGGACTCGACATGAGTGTATATGATGAAAATGAAAAGCAGGTTCCACTCACAGAGCGTGATGAGGAACTGATCGCAAAGAAAGAAAAGGGAACTTTCTAGGAGGAGAGATGAAGGAAATTCAGGATTTCAGCAGCATCAGGATCAGACTTGCATCACCTGAGCAGATTCTTGCTTGGTCTTATGGCGAAGTCAAGAAGCCAGAGACAATCAACTACCGTTCTCTCCGCCCGGAGAGGGACGGACTCTTCTGTGAGAGGATCTTCGGTACAACCAAGGAATGGGAGTGCTATTGTGGTAAGTTCAAGTCCAACAGATACAAGGGCGTAGTATGCGACCGCTGTGGAGTTGAAGTATCCGATACAAAGGTAAGACGTGAGAGAATGGGACACATCACTCTCGCAGCTCCTGTAGCACACATCTGGTTCTACAGGTCCACTCCATCCATCATGAGCTACCTCCTCGACATCAAGAGGGCAGAGCTCATGGAAATCCTCTCCTACGAGAAGTATGTTGTCACAGATCCAGGCACAGTCGACGAACTGAAGACAAACATGGTTCTCACAGAGGATGAGTTCAACAGCTATTACGACAAGTATGGCGATACCTTCAAGGCAGCAATGGGAGCAGAGGCCATCTACGACCTCCTCCACAACCTTGACCTCGAGACTCTTTCCGAAGAGCTCAGGGCTCAGCTGTCCCAGAAGGAGGAAGCAAACAACAAGATCGACAACAAGCTTCTTTCCAGAATCCGCTATTGCGAGGATTTCCTGAAGTCTGGAAACAAGCCTGAGTGGATGATCCTCAAGGTCATTCCGGTAATTCCACCAGATCTTAGACCAATGGTTCAGCTTGATGGTGGCAGATTCGCTACAACTGACCTCAATGAGCTCTACAGACGCGTAATCAACAGAAACAACCGTCTCGACAGGCTCATCAAGATCAATGCTCCTGACATCATCATCAAGAACGAGAAGAGAATGCTCCAGGAAGCTGTCGATTCACTCTTCGACAACTCCAAGACAGCAAATCCTACAAAGGGTTCATCCAAGAGAGACCTCAAGTCCCTTTCCGATGTACTCAAGGGTAAGCAGGGAAGATTCAGACAGAACCTTCTCGGTAAGCGTGTCGACTACTCCGGACGTTCCGTAATCGTTGTCGGACCAGAACTCAAGATGCACCAGTGCGGTGTTCCTTCAAAGATGGCACTTGAACTCTTCAAGCCATTCATCATGAAGAAGCTCGTACAGGACGGCATTGCACAGAACGTAAAGAGAGCCAAGCTCCTCGTCGAGTCCGAGGCTCCTGAGGTATGGGCAATCCTTGATGACGTAGTCAAGGAACATCCAGTCATGCTCAACAGAGCGCCTACACTCCACAGACTTGGTATCCAGGCATTCGAGCCTGTACTCGTTGAAGGAAAGGCACTCAAGCTCCACCCACTCGTATGTAAGGCATTCAACGCCGACTTCGATGGTGACCAGATGGCTATCCACGTACCACTTACCCAGGCTGCTCAGCTCGAGTGCTGGACACTCATGCTCTCTACAACAAACCTGCTTGACCCTGCTAACGGTAAGCCAATCGCATACCCTTCACAGGACATGGTTCTCGGTATCTTCTATCTCACAAAGGAAATGTTCCCAGAGGAAGGTAAGGAGCCTACAACATTCAAGCATTTCGAGACTCTCGACGAGTGTGAAGCTGCAGTCGAATGTGGTTCCATCACCTACAACCAGAAGATCTTCTTCAGATTCAGGGAAGGCCTCACAGTTGTAGATGAGAAGGGCAACAGGAAGGTATCCGACGGTAGGGAGTGGATTGCTACAACAGCTGGTAGGGTAATCTTCAATGCCGGCATCCCTGCAGAAATCCCATTCCACAACTACTGCCTCGGAGACAAGCAGCTCAGGAAGATCATCGCTGAGACTCTCAAGACAAGAAAGCCATCCGTAGCTGTTGAGCTCCTTGACTACCTCAAGGCTCTCGGATACAAGTATGCTACTCTCTTCGGTGCAACAATCGGTCTTTCCGATATGATCGTACCAGAGTCCAAGGCTGGCCTCATCGAGGAAGCCAACGAGAAGCAGGCTCAGATCTTCAAGCAGTACTACGATGGACAGATCACCCAGGAAGAGAGATACAACCGTGTCATCGAAGTCTGGACTGAGACAAACGACAAGCTTACTGACGAACTCATGGCTGACCTCAAGAAGAGCCAGAGAGGATTCAACCCTCTCTTCCTCATGGCCGACTCCGGCGCTAGAGGATCCAGGACACAGATCAGACAGCTTGGCGGTATGAGAGGACTCATGGCCAAGCCTAATGGTAAGATCATCGAGCTTCCTATTAAGTCCAACTTCAAGGAAGGCCTCTCCATCATCGAGTTCTTCATTTCCTCCAACGGTGCCAGAAAGGGTCTTACAGATACAGCCCTCAAGACAGCTAAGGCCGGATATCTTACAAGAAAGCTTGTCGATGTCGCTCAGGACGTAGTTGTCGAGATCGAGGATTGTCATACAATCAACGGAATCTGGACTACAGCAGTAAAGGACGGTGACCAGGTCATCGAGACACTCGCTTCCAGAATCTCCGGTTCCTGCCCAGTAGAGGATGTACTCCATCCATTCCTCAAGGACGAGAACGGCAGACCAGTCGTACTTGCTCCAGCAAACGAGGAGATCAGCGACGAGACAGCTGCTGCCATCGAGGAAGCAGGTGTAGAGAAGGTCCTTCTCAGGACTGTTCTCACATGTGAGGCAGAGCACGGTGTATGTAAGAAGTGTTATGGTAGAAACCTTGCAACCAACAGGACTGTAGAGATCGGTGAGGCCGTAGGTATCATCGCAGCTCAGTCAATCGGTCAGCCTGGTACACAGCTCACCATGAGAACCTTCCACGTTGGTGGTACAGCAAGTACTTCCACCAAGGATAACAAGCTCAGCTTCAGCTATCCTACAATCGTTCTTGGCATCAAGGGCCAGGTAATCGACTGTGCTGGTGGAGTTCAGCTCTTCCCAAGAAAGGGACACATCACAATCAGCAGGGTCTTCGAGGAGATCACAGGTCTTTTCGACAAGCTTGCAGTTGCAGATGGTGCTTCCGTAGCCAAGGGATATCCAATGTATTCCAAGGACGGCGTCGATGTTCTTGCTTCCTTCAACGGAAAGCTCCGCACAATCGGAGACAGGACATTCGTTCTCGCAGCTCCTGCAGAGTACAAGGTTCCAGCCGGTGCAGAGCTCAAGGTCCGCGAGACACAGGTTGTCGAGGCAGGTGATGCGCTCTTCACATACGACCCATTCTCCAACCCTATCATCACTGATATCGCTGGTACAGTCGTAGAGCTCGCTGACTTCGTAGAGGACAAGTCCTTCAGGAGAATCGTCAACGAGGCTGGTGAAGTCGAGATCGCTATCGTACAGTCCGCTCAGCTCGGTGCATTCCGCCCAACTGTCATCGTAGAGGATGACTACGGCCAGAAGTACAACTTCCCAATTCCTGGTGGTTCATACATGGTCGTCAAGGAAGTTGGCGAGAGAATCGAGGCTGGTGACGTAATCGCAAAGCAGCCAGTCGACTCTTCCACAACAAAGGATATCGCCGGTGGTCTTCCACAGGTTGACTCCCTCTTCGAGGCTAGACATGGAAAGATCTCATCTTCAAACAAGATCAATCCAATCATCCTGTCTCGTGTAAACGGAACAGTCGTCAAGATCCAGGCAAGCAGCAACTCCGGTTCAACACTTGTCGAGATCAAGGATGTATTCGGCAACATCCACCCACATAAGGTATATACAAAGGATGCACTCCTCTCTGTAAGAGAAGGCGATGAGGTAAAGGCAGGAGATCCACTCTGTGATGAGCCTGTTACATCCCGTGAGGTTCTCGATGTTCTCGGTGAGAACGCAGTCCTCTCCTTCCTCGTAGAGGAGATCCAGAAGGTCTACCGTATGCAGGGTGTAGAAATCAACGAGAAGCACCTCGGAATCATCATCCGCCAGATGCTGAAGAAGGTTGAGATCGTCAAGGCAGGCGACACACAGTTCGTCAAGATGCAGAAGGTCGACAAGAACCTGTTCAGAAGAGTAAATGAGCAGGCTAAGAAGGAAGGAAAGCAGCCAGCTATCGCTCGTCCTGTACTCCAGGGTGTATCCGATGCAGCCCTCTCCGTAGACTCCTTCATCTCTGCAGCTTCTTTCCTGTCAACGACTAAGGTCTTGACTAATTCCGCTATTGCAGGTAAAAAGGATGAGTTGCGCGGTCTCAAGGAGAACGTCATCATCGGTCACCTCATTCCAGCTGGTACTGGTATGAAGAGATACAGGAACGTTCACGTTGAAGACGAAAAACTGCTCGAATCCATTGCAGAGAATGCAGAGGCCAGGAAGGTCGATGTAAACGCTGACAAGGAGATCGAGGAACTCGGTAATATGAAGGTTGTGGGAGACCAGTCTGAAGCAGAGCTCAGCCCTGTCGAGGAGGAGTGACGCTGTCGCGTTTCCTCTGGAGACGAAATCTCATGCTGACCATGACCTATACATAAAGCGGCGCCTGTGCGCCGCCCCAAGTCTACTCCTTTGTGAGGGGAGAAGACCAATTTAAGGAGCGTATCGTAAGATGCCTACTATCAATCAGCTAATCAGAAAGGGCAGATCAAGCCAGAAGGCTGGAACAAAGTCTCCAGCTCTCGAGGGATGCCCACAGAAGAGAGGTGTTTGCACAAGAGTAATGACTGTAACACCTAAGAAGCCTAACTCAGCTCTCAGAAAGGTAGCAAGAGTAAGACTTTCCAACGGAATCGAGGTCACAGCCTACATTCCAGGTATTGGACACAACCTCCAGGAGCACTCTGTTGTTCTTATCAGAGGTGGAAGAGTCAAGGACCTTCCTGGTGTAAGATACCACATCGTAAGAGGTACCAAGGATACTCTTGGTGTCAACGACAGAAAGAGAAGCCGCTCTAAGTACGGTGCAAAGAGACCAAAGGCTTGATAGGGAGGAAAGGAAAAAATGTCTAGAAATTCAAATCGCCCTGTTAGAGTCACAGCTGCTGATCCAGTATATCAGAGCACAGTAGTTGCCAAGTTCATCAACAGAATGATGATCGACGGCAAGAAGAGCACAGCAACAAACATCATCTACACAGCAATGAAGAAGATCGAAGAGAAGTCCGGTGAAAAGGCTATCGACGTTTTCAACAAGGCAGTAGACAATGTAAAGCCTGTTGTTGAGGTTAAGTCAAGAAGAGTCGGTGGTGCTACATACCAGGTTCCAGTCGAGATCAAGGAAGGCAGAAGAGAGGCTCTCGCAATGAGATGGCTCATCAACGCTTCCCGCGCTAGAAACGGTAAGTGCATGTCTGACAAGCTCGCTGATGAGCTCCTTGATGCATACAATTCCACTGGTGCTGCTTTCAAGAAGAAGGAAGACACACACAGAATGGCAGATGCAAACAAGGCTTTCAGCCACTTCAGATTCTAATTCCATCTGGAATTGTGAGAAAGGTCACCAATGGTGGCCTTTTTCTGTAAATATAGGTTCCGTATTTCTTAGGAGGCTTCCATGTTCACACCGGATTACGATGACTACTATGTACTCAATGACTACGCCGCAAGATTCCTCAGCGATGTAGATGATACCCTCAAGGTCTATTTCAACCAAGTCTCCACAATGAACCTGATCACCCTCTGGGAGATGAAGAATGGCAATGAGCTCTTCAGGCCAGAAGTGATGGAGGCAATCTGCAACGACATCAGGGAAGGCAAGGAGTTCTCTCCTGCTGAGATCCGGGACAGGTGCAATATCCTTTCCTACTTCTTCGAGGATGGGAAGATCGTGGCAGACCTCGATGTCTACAATGACTTCGTGGCATTCCTTGGCAGATACAGGATCAATACATATTGAACCTGAAGATATCTTCAGCTTTTCATAGCAGCTTCTGGGATTCCGAGTCATAGGTGGAGTAGGGAAGAGAAGGCATATGCTTCTGCTTCTCCTGTAAAAAGGGGATGTGGATGGAAACCAATGCGTGTTGAGCTGTTCCCTTGATTGTTGTGGTCACCTTCGGGTGGCCATTTTTGTGTTCATATGCATTGAGTTGGAATCCATATGCAGGATTCCCTCTTCTCTGAACTAGTGGTCATATATGGAAGAAGAGGAAATGTTCCAAGCATGAAGCTCTTGGAGTCTCTGAAAGGCTCCCTAGGCACCAGATCCTTTCGTTGCAGCGCCTTGATGACTACTTATAGGTATAACCAGGGAAGAGATACCTGAATGTGTAGAGCTTCAGGAAATGATCTGATTGGACAGACAAAAAAAGGATGCTCCGTTTCTCATTGGAACATCCTCTGTGTCTCCTTGAAGCTCAATCAAGCGTTGAGGGCTTCTCTGATTGCCTTGGAAAGCTGGTCAGCGCAGGAAGTAGGTCTGCCACCGCATGTGTTGCCTGCAAGGATATCTGCAATCTCGGAGGCATCCTGACCTTCTGTAAGTCTACCGATAGCCTTGAGGTTGCCGTTGCATCCACCCTGGAAAGTCAGGTTGTGGATCCTGTTGTTCTCATCAAGTGTAAAATTGATCTGCTTGGCGCAGGTTCCGTGTGTTTTGAATTCAATATCTCTCATAGCAGAAGGAATTTAACAGGAAAAGCATATTTTAGGCAATAGGCTGTATGTCAGAAATGAACTATTGTTCCATAATTGACGTATTTTGATGCTTTTCGGCCCATTAAATTGCTCTAAATCATTATGTTATATTTATTTGGATAACCTGTTGACACTTATTTTACTATTGTGTAATATAGCAGAGGTGTCTAACGGGGCTACTTTGCGCCGAAAAGACAGAGAGCAAATCGAATTGCCGATGACGTAAGGTGATGCGGTGGAGCTCCAGACGTAGATTTTTTTAAATGATCTATAAGCGTATGTTGACTAGGCCTCTGAGCCTTGCCAACCTCTGGAAACCCCCTATTATACCTTAGCTGAAATAGGCTTTTTGCCCGTTCTCAATCCAAATAGTAAAGGCTTGGGCCTTTATTGGAAATACTTTTTTTAATTGTGACTTGAGTCACAAGGAGGAACTGATGGCTAAGGAAAAATTCGAAAGAACAAAGCCACATGTAAACGTTGGTACTATCGGTCACGTTGACCATGGTAAGACAACTCTCACAGCTGCAATCACACAGCACTGTGCAAAGATGTTCGGCGATAAGGCCCTTGCTTATGATGCAATCGATAACGCACCAGAAGAGAAGGAAAGAGGTATCACAATCAACACTCGTCACGTTGAGTACCAGTCCACAGCTAGACACTATGCACACGTTGACTGCCCGGGCCACGCTGACTATGTCAAGAACATGATCACAGGTGCTGCTCAGATGGATGGTGCTATCATCGTAGTAGCTGCTACAGATGGTGCTATGGCTCAGACAAAGGAGCACATCCTTCTTGCAAGACAGGTTGGTGTTCCAGCTATCATCGTATTCGTCAACAAGTGCGACCAGGTCGACGATCCAGACCTCATCGAGCTCGTAGAGGAAGAGATGAGAGACCTTCTCAATGAGCAGGGCTTCGACGGCGACAACTGCCCAGTAATCAAGGGCTCCGCTTACCAGGCATTGCAGAACCCAGACGATCCAGCAGCTCAGGCTTGCATCGACGAGCTTCTCGCAGCTATGGATTCCTACATTCCACTCCCAGAGAGAGCAGTAGATCAGCCATTCCTCATGCCAATCGAGGACATCTTCTCCATCTCCGGTAGAGGTACAGTAGTAACAGGTAGAGTTGAGCGCGGTGTCATCCACGTTAACGATCCAGTTTCCATCGTTGGTATCAAGGAGACAAAGAACTCCGTAGTTACTGGCGTTGAGATGTTCAACAAGCTCCTCGACGAGGGTCAGGCTGGTGATAACATCGGTGCACTCCTCAGAGGTGTTGACAAGAAGGAAGTTGTTAGAGGACAGATTCTTGCTAAGCCAAACACAATCACTCCTCACTCAAAGTTCACAGGTACTGTATACGTACTTTCCAAGGAAGAGGGTGGTAGACACTCCCCATTCTTCGATGGTTACAGACCACAGTTCTACTTCAGAACAACTGATATCACAGGTACTTGCCACCTCCCAGAGGGTAAGGAAATGGTTATGCCTGGCGACCACACAGAGCTTAACGTCGAGCTCATCCACAAGGTTGCTATGGACAAGGGTCTCCGCTTCGCTATCAGAGAGGGCGGTAGAACAGTTGCTTCCGGCCAGGTTACAGCTATTATCGACTAATTGATTGTTCGCTGGGGCACTCGCCCCAGCAACAAAAACTAGATTTTTGGAGATTTTTTTAAATGGCAAACGAGAGAATTCGAGTCAAATTGACAGGTTTTGAAACAGAATTGGTCGAACAGAGCTCAAAGGCTATTGTTCAGACTGTTGTAAAGGCGGGCGCCAAGGTTTCAGGTCCCGTTCCACTTCCGACTCGTATCAATAAGTATACTGTCTTGAGATCCCCTCACGTTAACAAGAAGGCTCGCGAGCAGTTCGAGATGAGAACACACAAGAGATTGATCGACATTTTGGACCCAACTCAGAAGGTTGTGGAAGCCCTGATGAAGCTTGAACTCCCAGCTGGTGTGGATGTTGAAATTAGACAGTAAAAGTTGAGGTAAGAGATGTTAGGGCTTATCGGCAGAAAAGTTGGAATGACACAGGTGTTTGACGAAAAAGGCAGACTTACCCCTGTGACTGTTATTAAAATTGAAGATAATGTCGTTGTTGCAAATAGAACAGAAGAGAAGAACGGCTACACAGCAGCAGTTCTCGCTTCAGGCGACAAGAAGAAGAGTCAGATCACAAAGCCATATGCAGGTCAGTTCAAGGACGTATGCGATCCTAAGCAGACTGTTATGGAGATGAGAGACTTCGACCAGGAAGTTCAGGTTGGAGAGAAGCTCGGTGTTGATCTGTTTAAGGATGTCACATTTGTTGACGTAACTGGAACATCCAAAGGTAAGGGTTTCCAGGGCGGAATGAAGCGTTACAACTATGGCGGTGGTAGAGCTACACACGGTTCCAAGTTCCACAGGGATCTTGGTGGTACAGCTATGTCCTCCGATCCATCACGCACATTCAAGGGTCACAAGATGGCTGGACATATGGGTGCTGAGAAGGTTACCGTTCAGAATCTCAAGCTCGTTGCAGTTGATAGCGAGATGCAGGTTCTTATGGTCAAGGGCGCAATTCCTGGCCCAACTCAGAGCACTGTAATCGTAAAGAAAGCGATTAAGAAGTAGTGGAGTTAGGATATGGAACAGAAAGTTTTTTCTACTACAGGTAGTGAGTTGCGCACAGTTGCACTGAACGAGAACGTATTCGGAATCGAAGTTTCCACAGGTGCAATCTACTATGCAATCAGAAATGAGCAGGCTAACAGAAGAGTTGGAACTGCTTGCACAAAGACCCGTGCTGAGGTCAATTACAGCAATGCCAAGCCTTATAAGCAGAAGGGAACTGGTAGTGCCAGAAGAGGCGATAAGAAGAGCCCAATCACAGTTGGTGGTGGTACAATCTTTGGACCAAAGCCAAGAGATTACTCTTACACAATGCCTAAGAAGATGAAGAGACTCGCAATGAAGAGCCTTCTTTCCCTCGCAGTTGAGGATGGAAGAATGCAGGTTATCGAGGACTTCACAAGTGAGAACGGTAAGACCAGTGACATTGCAAAGATCATGAAGGCTTTTGAGACCGTCGATCAGCGCACTGTTATCATTATGAAGGACGATGACGCAATGCTTCGCCGTGCATGTAGGAACATTCCTTACCTTCACGTGCTTTGCTACGATAAGCTTTCTGCAAAGGAACTCCTTTACGGAAAGAAGATTCTCGTACTTGAGTCAGCTGCTTCCAACCTTAATGATTTCTATGGTGAGAACTAAGGAGTACATGAGATGAGAGCAGATCAGGTAATTATTGAACCAATTCTTAGCGAGAAATCAAATATCGCACGTGAGAACGAATGCAAGAAGTATACATTCCGTGTAAACGCTGCTGCAAACAAGTTCCAGATCATGGCTGCTTGCAAGGAGCTCTTCGGAGTAAATGCAATTTCCTGCAACGTAATGAATGTTGGCGGAAAGCCAAAGTTCTCCAGAGGTAAGGGCGGCTACATCAAGGGCTACACTTCAAACTGGAAGAAGGCAATCGTAACAGTGGCTAAGGGCGAGACAATCTCTGCCATTGAAGGTTAATTAGGAGAATAGGAAATTATGGCAATCAAGACATTCAAACCAAATACTCCAGGCCTCCGCAACAAGACAGTCCTCGTCCGTTCTGAAATCACTGCTCAGAAGCCGGAGAAGACACTCACAGCAAAGCTTACAAAGACAGCCGGAAGAGATACATTCGGTAGAATCAGCGTAAGAAGACGCGGTGGCGGTCACAAGAGAACATACAGAGTCATTGACTTCAAGAGAGACAAGTACGGTGTTCCTGGAACAGTCAAGACTATCGAGTATGACCCAAACAGAAGTGCTAACATTGCACTTGTTTTCTATGCAGACGGTGAGAAGCGCTACATCCTCGCTCCAGAAGGCATCGAGGTTGGCACAAAGATCGTAAGCGGACCAACAGCTCCACTTTCAGTCGGTAACGCACTTCCACTCAAGAACATCCCACTTGGTGTTACAGTTCACAACGTTGAGCTTACACTCGGTCGTGGAGCTCAGCTCGTAAGATCTGCAGGTGAGGGCGCATCAATCGTAGCTAAGGAAGGTCCTTATGTTACACTTCGCCTTCCTTCAGGTGAGATGAGAATGGTATTCGGTGAGTGCTATGCTACAATCGGTGAGATTGGCAACGGCGACCACATGAACACTTCTCTCGGTAAGGCTGGTGCTTCCAGACACCTTGGTAGAAGACCAAAGGTAAGAGGTGTTGTCATGAACCCAGTTGATCACCCACACGGTGGTGGTGAGGGTAAGACATCCGCAGGACGTCACCCAGTTACACCATGGGGTAAGCCAACTAACGGTGCTAGAACTCGTTCCAAGAAGAATCCTTCTAACAAGTTCATCGTCAAGAGACGCACAAAGTAGGAGTAGAAAGTGTCAAGGTCAATTAAGAAAGGTCCTTTTGTCGAGGCTAAGCTCGAGAGAAGGGTTGCAGAATCAAACAAAGCTGGTCAGAAGCAGATGTTGAAGACCTACTCACGTAGCTCAACAATCACTCCGGACATGGTCGGTTTTACCATCTCCGTATACAACGGCAAGACTTGGGTTCCAGTATTCGTTACAGAGAACCTTGTAGGTCACAAGCTCGGTGAGTTTGCTCCTACACGCCTTTTCCGTGGTCACGCATCTGACAAGAAGGGAAGATAAGATATGGAAACTAAGGGTTATAAAGCAATTGCTAAGTATGTAATGGTTTCTCCTTCAAAGGTACGCCCAGTTGCAGATCTCGTAAGAGGTAAGAGCTATACTCAGGCTGAGGCTATCCTCGCAGCAATGCCACAGAAGGGAGCAAGACTTATTGCAAAGGTCCTCAAGTCTGCAGGTGCTAACGCTCTCAACCAGAACAGAAAGCTTGACGAGGATTCCCTCTTCGTCTCAGCTATCTTTATCGATGACGGTCCGAGAATGAAGAGAGTATGGGCTCGTTCCCACGGAAAGCGCGATATTCTCATCAAGAGAATGTCTCACATCACAGTTATCGTTGATGAGAAGGTAGGTGAATAATGGGCCAGAAAGTAAATCCAATTGGACTTAGACTTGGTGTTAACAAGACTTGGAAGTCAAAGTGGTATGTTGATCGCAAGGAGTATGCAGATACTCTCCACGAGGATATCGCTCTCAGAAAGGCACTTCTTGCTCTTCCTGAAACACAGGGTGCAGATATCGCTGATGTAGAGATCATCAGAAAGCCTCAGCGCATCACACTCGTTATCTCAACAGCAAGACCTGGCATCATCATCGGTGCAAAGGGTGCAAACGTTGAGAAGATCGCTCAGAAGATGCAGAAGCTCACAGACAAGAACCTCTCCATCAAGATCAAGGAGATCAAGAAGAGCGAGTGCAACGCACAGCTTGTTGCTCAGAACATCGCAAGACAGCTCGAGAACAGAGGCGCATTCAGAAGATCAATGAAGAATGCAGTTTCCAGAGCTATGGCTGGTGGTGTACAGGGAATCAAGGTCAGATGCTCCGGTAGACTTGGCGGTGCTGAGATCGCTAGAACAGAGTGGATGAAGGAAGGTAGAATCCCACTACACACACTTCGCTCTGACATCGACTATGGATTCGCTACAGCAAACACAAGCTTCGGCGCTATCGGAATCAAGGTTTGGGTCTTCAATGGTGAGATCTACAACCGCGCCAAGGTCGAAGATGACACTGTCGGAACTGTTGTAAAGAAGAAGACAGAAGCTGAGGCAAGGAGTTAAGAGAGATGCTTAGTCCTAAGAGAATCAAATACAGAAAGAAGCAGCGCGGTACTCGCGATGCAGTAGCACATACAGGCAACACAATCGCTTTCGGTGAGTATGGCCTCATGGCTCTCGAGCCAAAGTGGATTACAAACCGCCAGATTGAGGCAGCTCGTGTCGCTATGACACGTCACACCAAGAGAGGTGGTCAGGTATGGATCCGTATCTTCCCTGATATGCCTTACACAAAGAAGCCTGCAGAAACAAGACAGGGAAACGGTAAGGGAGCTCCAGAAGGATGGGTAGCAGTAGTCAAGACTGGCGCTATCATGTTCGAGATGGGCGGAGTTGAAGAGTCCCTCGCTAGAGAAGCTCTTGAGCTTGCAGCTGCTAAGCTTCCAATCAAGACAAAGTTTGTTGTCCGTTCAGACATGGAGTAAGAGAAATGAAGAAGTCTTATAAGGAACTTAGCTACAAGGAACTCGTAGCAGAGCGCGATAAGCTCAGAAAGTCACTTGTTGACCTCAGAATGCAGAAGGTTCTCGGTCACCTCGACAACCCTCTTGCAATCAGAACAACAAAGAGAGATATCGCTCGTCTCAACACAAGAATTCACGCTGTCGATATCGGTATCGCACAGGCAAAGTAAGAGAGGAAATCGAATGGAAGCTAGAAAGAAGATAATGACAGGTCTTGTAGTCAGCGACAAGATGGACAAGACCATCGTAGTCCAGGTATCTGAGAGAACCCTTCATCCTCTCTATAAGAAGTACGTGGTCACTACCAAGAAGTTCAAGGCTCACGATGAGAAGAATGATGCTCACTATGGCGACACAGTAAGAATCATGGAATGCAGACATCTTTCCAAGGATAAGGCTTGGAGACTTGTTGAAGTAGTCGAGAGAGCTCGCTAAGGAGATCGGTCATGGTACAGATGCAGACTTATTTGAATGTAGCGGACAACAGTGGTGCAAAGCGCGTGCAGTGCATCAAGGTCCTCGGCGGAAGCCACAGATATGTTGCTGGAATCGGTGACATTGTCGTAGTAGCTGTCAAGGACGCTCTTCCAAACGGCGCAATCAAGAAGGGTGACGTTTTGAAGGCTGTTATCGTTAGAACTAAGAAGGAATACCGCAGACCTGACGGTACCTATATCAGGTTCGATGACAACGCATGTGTTGTCATTGATGCCAACAATAACCCACGCGGTAAGCGTATCTTTGGACCAGTAGCTAGAGAGCTCAGAGATGGTTACATGAAGATCGTTTCACTCGCACCGGAAGTGTTGTAGGAGTTTAACATGAGACTGAAGAAAGATGACACAGTCAAGATCATTGCCGGCAAGGACAAGGGAAAGGTCGGCAAGATCGTTAAGACAGACCCTAACACAGACAGGGTCATCGTTCAGGGTGCCAACATGGTCCAGAAGACAATCAAGAAGAGAAATCCTCAGGACAAGGGCGGCATCATGACAGTTGAGGCTCCAATCCATGTTTCCAACGTTGCCTTGGTTTCCAAGGACAAGGTAAGCAAGATTGGTTATCAGATCAAGGACGGCAAGAAGGTCCGTGTTGCAAAGAAGACAGGTGAGGTACTCTGATGGCAGACGAGAAGTTTATCCCTAATTTCAAGAAGAAGTATCTTGAGACAGTTGCTCCAGAGCTCAACAAGGAATTCGCTTACAAGACTGTAATGCAGATTCCTCGCCTTGAGAAGATCACTGTTTCCGTTGGTGTAGGTGAAGCTACAGTCAACAAGAAGCTCCTCGATGCAGCAGTAAAGGAACTCGAGCAGATCACAGGCCAGCACGTCGTAAAGACAAAGGCTAGAAAGTCCATTGCTAACTTCAAGATCAGACAGGGTCAGGAGATTGGTGCTATGGTTACACTCAGAGGCGATAACATGTGGTATTTCCTCGAGAGACTCATCAGCATCGCTCTTCCTAGAGTCAAGGACTTCAAGGGTGTAAAGCCTAATGCATTTGATGGTCACGGAAACTATTCCCTCGGTATCACTGAGCAGATTATTTTCCCTGAAATCGATTATGACAAGATCGAGAGAGTAAGCGGCCTTAACGTTGCAATTGTCACTACAGCTGCAACAGACGAAGAGGCTTATGCACTTCTTAAGAAGCTTGGCATGCCTTTCGCAAAATAAGGAGCTAGGAAAATATGGCAAAGAAGTCAATGATTGTTAAGGCTAACAAGGATCCAAAGTTCTCAACTCGTGCTTACAACAGATGCAGAATTTGCGGACGTCCTCGTGGCTATATGCGCCAGTTTGACATGTGCAGAGTATGCTTCAGAAAGCTGGCAAGTGAAGGCCAGATCCCTGGCGTTACCAAATCAAGCTGGTAGGAGAGAGATATGGCAGCAAGTGATCCAATTGCAGATATGCTTACAAAGATTAGGAATGCTAGTCAGGCTAAGCACGAAAAAGTAGAAATCATGAATTCCAAGATGAAGCTTCAGATCGTAAAGATCCTCAAGAACGAGGGCTTCATCAAGAACTTCAAGAAGGTAACTAAGGACAACGTTACATACATTCGCGTTTTCCTTAAGTATGACGACGATCAGAATCCAATCATCCACGGTCTCGATCGTATCTCAACACCAGGCCGCCGCGTATACTGCGGTTACAAGGATATGCCAAGCGTATTCAACGGTAACGGTGTTGTAGTAGTTTCCTCCTCCACAGGCGTCATCACAGGCAAGAAGGCTGTTGATGCTAAGGTCGGTGGTGAGCTTATTTGCACAATCTGGTAAAAGGAGTTCAAGATGGCATCAAGAATCGGAAAGCTCCCTGTTAAGATCGAGGCAGGCGTAACAGTAACAGTTACTCCAGAGCTCATCACAGTAAAGGGAAGCAAGGGCGAACTCTCCGTCAAGAACAGGGAGGAGCTCAACATCGAGGTCAAGGATAACGAGGTAATCGTAACAACAAAGAACGACGACAAGCTCTCCAACAGCTACCACGGTCTCTACCGCCAGCTCGTTGAGAACATGATCATTGGTGTTTCCAAGGGTTATACAAAGGCTCTCATCGTCAACGGTGTTGGTTACAGGGCAGAGGTCAAGAACAACATTCTCTTCCTCAACCTCGGTTATTCCACAAACATCGAGTACATGATCCCTCAGGGTATCACAATCACTGTCGAAGGACCAAACAAGGTTGTTATCGCAGGTTGCGACAAGCAGCAGGTCGGACAGGTTGCAGCAGAGATCAGATCTCTCAGAATGCCTGAGCCTTACAAGGGTAAGGGAATCAAGTACGAAACCGAGAACATCCGCCGCAAGGTTGGAAAGTCCGGTAAATAAGGGAGTAAGAAATGGACAGAATGATCGACAAAAGAAGAAAGCAGCTTAAGAGAAAGGCTCACATCAGAAAGAGCATCTCCGGAACTGCAATGCGTCCTCGCATGACTGTTTTCAGATCCAACCTCCACATGTACGTTCAGGTTATTGACGACACTTGTGGAAAGACCCTTGTTTCCGCTTCCACTGTTGAGGCAGATCTCAAGGATCTCAGAAACACTGTCGCTGATGCTGCAAAGCTCGGTGAAGTTGTTGGCAAGAGACTTCTCGAGAAGAACATCGATACAGTAGTCTTCGACAGAAACGGCTATCTCTATCATGGAATCGTAAAGTCTATCGCTGACGGTGCTAGAAAGGCCGGCGTAAGGTTCTAGGAGAGGTTATGGAAAAGTCTAAGGAAAGAGAAGTAAAAGACGGATACGTAGAAAAGCTTGTAAAGCTCAACCGCGTAGCCAAGGTTGTAAAGGGTGGTAGAAGATTCTCCTTCTCAGCTCTCGTAGTTGTAGGTTACGGTGACGGTCGTGTTGGTTATGGCTTCGGCAAGGCCAACGACGTTACAGACGCAATCAGAAAGGCAACAGAGAAGGCTAAGGCAGCTATCATCACAATCCCTATGAAGGGCAACACAATCCCTCACGATGTCATCGGCCGCTTCAAGAGCGCTGAGATCATCCTCAAGCCAGCTGTTCCAGGTACTGGAGTCATCGCTGGTGGTGCAGTTCGTCTCGTATGTGACGCAGCAGGCATCAAGGACGTAATCTCCAAGTCTCTCGGATCCAGGAATGGCATCAACACCGTAAAGGCTACATTCGACGGTCTCGAGAATCTTTTCGATGCTGGAAAGATTGCAAAGGGCAGAGGCAAGTCCCTCAAGGAGATGTGGAGCTAATATGGCACAGATTAAGATTACATTGGTCAAGGGAGTTGCAGGTACACTTCCAAAGCAGAGAAGAACCATCAAGGCTCTCGGTCTTGGAAAGATCAACAGCTCCGTAGTTCGTGAGAACAATCCTGTCCACCAGGGCATGGTTCGCACAGTATCTCACCTTGTCAAGGTTGAGGAGGTTTAATTATGGCACAGATTGTCAAGCCAATGGGCTCAACAAAGAATAAGACAATTGTTGGACGTGGTGCTTCCTCTAAGGGAAGAGCTTGCGGACGCGGTCATGACGGACAGAACTCCAGAAGCGGCGGTGGTGTTCGCCTCGGTTTCGAGGGTGGACAGATGCCACTCTACAGAAGACTCGCAACAAGAGGCTTCTCCAACGCACCTTTCAAGGTTGTTTACCAGGCAGTCAGCCTTGCCAAGCTTGATGAAGTATTCGCTCAGGGAGAGATTGTTTCCGATGCAACTCTCAGAGAGAAGGGCGTAATCAAGGGCAACGAGGCCGTTGCTAAGATTCTTGCAAACGGAGAGATCACAAAGGCTCTCGTCGTTGAGGGAATCGCATGCTCTGCTTCAGCAGCTGAGAAGATCAAGGCTGTTGGCGGAGAGATCAAATAATTAAGAAGAAGGTATCCTCATGGCAAACACTCTGGTAGATATGTTCCGCTTGAAGGAAATCAGGAAGAAGATCTTCTTCACATTCGGGTTACTCATGGTAACCCGAATTGGAGTTGTAATTCCAATTCCTGGTATCAACCCTTCTGCGATTTTGAATTACGTTGAGGCTAACACAAATAGCTTCACTGCTTATCTGAACTTCTTCTCGGGTGGTGCATTCAGCAACTTCTCGATCTTCATGCTCGGTGTAATGCCTTACATCAGTACACAGATCATCGTCCAGCTGCTCATGCTTGTAATTCCATCATTGAAGAAGCTAGCTCAGGATCCTCAGGGTGCGAAGAAAATTCAGCAGTATACCCGTTACGGTACAATCGTTGTATGTATCCTTCAGTCTTTTGCAACTACATTCTATGCTAGAAGCATTCCTGGAGCACTCATCATCGGACCAGTAGCCTTCACACTGATCGCTATGGTAACCGTAACAGCTGGTTCCATGCTCATGGTATGGCTCGGCGAGAAGATCACTCAGTTCGGTGTCGGTAACGGCATCTCCCTCCTGATCTTCGCAGGTATCGTTGCTCGTATGCCAAGTGCATTCTACACATTGATTACAGCAGTTTCTGCAGGTGCTCTCAATCCAGTATCCGTAATCCTTGTAATTGTAATGTTCTTCTTCGTAGTTGCCCTGGTCGTATACGAGGAGCAGGGACAGAGAAAGATTCCAGTACACTATGCAAAGAGAGTACAGGGAAGAAGAATGTATGGCTCACAGTCCACTTACATTCCATTCAAGATTAACCCTTCCGGTGTTATTCCTGTAATTTTTGCTTCTGCACTTCTTTCATTCCCTCTTCAAATCGGTTATAATTCACAGGTTAAGTGGATGCAGAGTGTTGCAAACTTCCTTAATCCGCAGGGTGCCCCTTATCTGATTATCTACACCCTACTCATTATCGGTTTTGCATTCTTCTACACCCAGATCAGTCTCAATCCGGTAGAAATGGCAAAGAATATCCGTGACAACGGTGGTTCAATTCCAGGCGTCAGAAACGAGAAGATGGAAGAGTACCTCACAAAGGTCCTCAACAGAATCGTTCTTCCAGGCGCTATCTTCCTTGCATTCATCGCATTGATTCCGACCCTGATTCAGATGTTCTTCAACTTCCCTCAGGATGTCGCTATGCTCTTCGGCGGTACATCACTCATCATTCTTGTTGGTGTTGACCTCGAGACAATGAGACAGCTTGATACAATGTTGAAAGATCGTCACCTTGATGGCTTTATCGGCTCAAAGAAGCGTAAAGTCAATAAACTCTAATAGGAGCTCAAAATGAAAGTTAGAGCAAGTGTCAAACCAATTTGCGACAAGTGTAAAGTAATCAGACGTGCAGGTGTCGTCCGCATTGTTTGCGAGAACCCAAAGCACAAGCAGAGACAGAAATAACAGGAGGCCACTATGGCACGTATAGCAGGTGTTGACTTGCCAAACAAGGCAGTTAAGATCGCACTGACTTATATCTACGGTATCGGTAACGTTTCCGCTCTCGATATCTGTAAGAAGACAAATATCGACCCTGAGGTCAGAATCAATACTCTCGATCAGGATCAGATTGCACTCCTCAGAAACGTAATTGAAGAAGAGTACAAGATCGAAGGTAGACTCCGCACAGAAGTAGCTCTCAATATCAAGAGACTTATGGACATTGGATGCTACAGAGGACTTCGCCACAGAAAGGCTCTTCCAGTTCGTGGTCAGAGAACCAAGACAAACGCAAGAACCAGAAAGGGTAAGAAGAAGACCGTTGCAGGTAAGAAGAAATAAGGGCAGGTAGAGAAAATGGCTAACGTAAAAAGAAAAGTAAAGAAGACAGTTCTCGAGGGTAACGTTTATATCCAGACTAGCTTCAACAACACAATCATTACAGTTACCGACCTCGCTGGTAACGCTCTTAGCTGGGCTTCCGCTGGTGGCATGGGCTTCCGCGGTGCTAAGAAATCAACTCCTTATGCTGCACAGACAATCTGTGAGGCAGCAGTCAAGAAGGCTATGGACTACGGTCTGAAGGAAGTTAACGTATTTGTTAAGGGACCTGGTGTTGGTAGAGAAAGCGCAATCAGAACAATTGGCGTTCTCGGCCTCAAGGTTCGTTCCATCAGAGACGTAACTCCAATCCCACACAATGGCTGTCGCCCACGCAAGACTCGTCGTGTTTGATTTGCTGCGGGCTTGACCCGCAGTGATATTTATAGGAGTAGCAAATGGCTAGAAAATCTCTCCTCAAGGGTTTCAAGAAACCTACGGGAATTACATCCGACCATACGGTATCTACAGCAGATTACGGCAAGTTCGTGGCTTATCCATTTGAGAGAGGCTTCGGTACTACTGTCGGTAATACACTCAGAAGAGTACTGCTTTCCTCCATCCAGGGTTACGCTGTAACAGCTATCCGCTTTACAACATTCTCAGGAGAGGACAATACCTCTCACCTCGTCACAAGCGAGTATGAGTCACTCCCGGGTGTTAGAGAAGATATCAACGATATCATTGCTGCTATCAAGAAACTTCAGATCAGCATGCCTGAAGATTCTGAGGGAACTGTTCTTACTATTTCCTGCAAGGGTCCTGGTGTAATCACCGGAGCTGAGTTCGAGAAGAACCAGGTTGAAGTAACCAACAAGGATCTCGTTATCTTCACAATGATGGAAGATTGCAACCTCGAGATGGAGGTACAGATCGACCTTGGAAGAGGTTATGTACCATCCGAACTCAATGAGAAGTATTCAGAAGAGCCAGGTGTCATTTCAATCGACGCATTCTTCTCTCCAGTAAAGAGAGTAAGATATGCTATCGAGCCAACAAGAGTTGGTCAGAGAAACGATTATGACAAGCTTATTCTTGAGATTTTCACAGACGGTACAATCTCTCCTGAAAATGCACTCGGCGAAGCTGCAAAGATCATAAAGGAGCATTTCACTATCTTCATCAACTTCGATGAGGGTAAGATTGCAACCAATGATGAAGTTGACGAGGAAGAAGAGAGAATCAAGCAGATCCTCGAGACACCTGTAGAGGAGCTCGAGCTTACTGTAAGATCTTCCAACTGCCTCAAGAATGCCGGCATCAAGACAATCGGTGATTTGGCAAGGAAGACTGAAGACGAGATTGCCAAGACAAGAAACTTCGGCAAGAAGAGTCTTTCCGAGATCAAGGACAAGCTCAAGGAATGGGGCATGACTCTCGGTATGACAGACTTCAGTGTATTAAAGACGTCTATCAAAGTTCCAGAAAACAAGGAAGTAGAGAATGAAGCATAAGACAGGATTCAACGCGCTTTCCCGCACAACAAGCGAGCGCACAGCTCTTAAGCGCAACATGGTCACATCCCTCTTCAGATACGAGAGAATCGAGACCACAAAGGCAAAGGCTCTTGAAGTGAGAAAGATGGCTGAGAGAATGATCACACGTGCACAGGTCGACAATGTTCACAACAGAAGAATGATTGCACGCGATATCAAGGACGAAGCTATCCTTGACAAGCTCTTCAAGGAAATCGCTCCAATGTTCGCAGAACGCAAGGGTGGTTACACAAGAGTTCTCAAGACAGGTTACCGTCTTGGAGACGCAGCTGAAATGGTTATCCTCGAGCTCGTAGAGAAGACTCAGAAGAAGGATGCTAAGGCTGAGAAGAAGGCAAAGAAGGACTGAGTCCCGATTAGCCGTTAAAAACAGGTTTATCCTGAAGCCGTCACGAAAGTGGCGGTTTTTTCTTTTCACAGTAAAGACTTAATCAAATATTTGTCTGAAAATGCGATAAATGCGATTTTCCCTCTGAAAATCTTTATCCTTGACAGGAGCCAAACTTTAATACATTATCAAGAATTAGGTAACTGTTTCAGGAGGGAAACAAATGACAAACGTTATTATTGTCCTCCTCAGTTGTATTGTTGGTATCGCCGTCGGCTATCTGGGCCGTTGGATATACGCCAAGTTCAAGCTTACATCTGCTGAACAGCAGGCTGTACGCATCAGCGAAGATGCTATGGTCAAGGCTGAGGCAAGTGCAAAGGAGCTTATACTTGAGACTCGTGAAAGCCTGCAGAAAGAGCAGCAGCAGAACGAGCGTGATGCAAGAGAAAGAAGACTTGAGCTGCAGAAGACAGAGAGAAGACTACTGCAGAAGGAAATGAATCTCGAACACAAGCAGAGCGAGCTTGATACGATTAAACGACAACTGGGAGAGAAGGAAAGCGAAGTTGAGGCACGTGAGAAGGAAGTCACCGAAAGGGAAGACAGTCTCACAACTGAACTCGAGAAGGTTGCATCCATGTCCCGTGAGGAAGCCAAGAACATCATCATAGAACAGATGAAGAGCGAAGCATCCCGCGATGGTCAGGTCTATATAAACAAGATCGAGGCTGAAACCCAGCTGCAGGCAGACAAGCTTGCCCGTGACATCATCGTAACCAGCATCCAGCGTCTCGCTACAGAAGTATCCGGAGAGATCACAACTGCATCCGTATCACTTCCATCTGACGAGATGAAGGGCCGTATCATCGGTCGTGAAGGCCGTAACATCAGGACACTTGAGACACTCACAGGCGTAGATATCATCATCGATGATACTCCGGAAGCTGTCGTAATCTCATGTTTCGACCCTGTAAGGAAGGAAATTGCACGTGTTGCACTCGAGCGTCTTGTACAGGATGGCAGAATCCACCCTGCAAGAATCGAGGAAGTCGTCAACAAGGTATCCAAGGAAGTCGGAAGGATCATCGTGGATGAAGGTGAGAAGGTCATCTTCGACCTTGCAATCCCTAATATGGGACCGGAGCTCATCCGTGCTCTCGGAAGACTTCATTTCAGGACATCCTATGGCCAGAACGTCCTCCTGCACTCAAAGGAAGTTGCCATCCTCTCCGGCATGATTGCCTCCGAGGTCGGTGCTGATACCGAGATTGCAAAGAGGGGCGGACTTCTCCATGACATCGGTAAGGGAGCAGAGACAGAAAGCGATGCAAACCATGCAGAGCTTGGTGCAGACCTCGTAAAGAGACTTGGAGAGGATCCAAGGGTCGTGAACTGTATCCTTGCACACCATGGCGATGTTGAACCTACATGCATCGAGGCTGTAATCGTACAGATTGCAGATGCAATCAGTGCTGCACGTCCAGGTGCCCGTAGAGAATCCCTCGACAACTACATCAAGAGACTCGAGTCTCTCGAGAACATTGCTAAGGGCTTCGACGGTGTTGAGAACGCCTATGCCATCCAGGCAGGACGCGAACTCAGGATCCTTGTGAACAGCGATAATGTAACTGATGAGCAGTCCCGTGAGATTGCAACCGGCATTGCACAGAGAATCGAGGCAGAACTCAGATATCCTGGCAAGATCAAGGTGACAATCATCAGGGAACTCAGAGTTGTGGAGTACGCAAGATAAGTGAAAAGACTTAGAGTCCTACATCTAGGCGACGTTTCAGGCGCGCCGGGAATGAGAGCCTTGTTTCTGGGGCTCTCTTCTTTAATCAGTGAAGAGAAGATCGACTTCGTCATCGCCAACGGAGAGAACTCCGCCGGCGGTTTCGGAATCGGTGTCGAGGAGTATGATTCCATGCTAAATATGGGGATCGATGTAATCACATCGGGAAACCATATCTGGCAGAAGGATGAGATCTTTGCAGTCCTTGACAGGAGTGACAGGATCCTCAGGCCCATCAACTATCCGGAAGGAGTGCATGGACGCGGCTGGACCATCAGGAACGGCATTGCCGTAATCAATGCACAGGGCAGGCTCTCAATGCCTTTGACAGACTGTCCTTTCAAGGCTGTCAGTTCTGCTGTTGCGAAGATCCGCAAGACTACACCTCTCATCTTCGTGGATTTCCATGCAGAGCATACCGAGGAGAAGGAGGCCTTTGCATTCTATCTGGACGGTAAGGTAACCTCTGTTGCAGGTACACATACCCATACCCAGACAAGGGACAACAGGATACTTCCAAATGGCACTGCATATATAACAGATCTTGGTATTACCGGATGTCTTGATGGTGTAATCGGCTCTAGGGAGGATAAGGCCATCGAGAGAGTCCTTACCCAGCTTCCAATAAGAAGTGAAGTCAAGGATTCCGTCGGTCATATCCAGGGTGTGATAGTGGAATGCGATCAGGAGACGGGAAAGGCGCTTTCAATCGAGCGCTTCACTAGATGATCCCGTCCTTTACCTTTATTGAAATCCTCAGGTTGTCTTCGGCAATGCTGAGGGTTTTCCTTATCTGGGCGGAAGCTGCTTCCATATCCCTTGATTTCAGGAATTCATCGGAAAGCTCCACAAGGATCACCTTGCCCTTCTGACTGACTCCAATCAGCTCTGTCCCCTCTGGGATTGCAGAGTAGAGCCCCTTCTCCTCTTCCTCCTCGCTGAGCGGCAGGAGAAGTGCTTCAAGCCTCAAGTGCAGCTGGTCCCTGCCAAGGTTCGGGATTGTCCTGTTTACCTCGGTCAGTCCATCTTCTCCAATCAGGATTATCTTCATGTCCATTGGGTATACTGCGCTTTCCCTGGCCCTGTAGCGCTGATAGCGCTCTATATAGGCATGCTCCTCGAAGTTTGCCCTGATCTCTGGTGTGAATGAGAACCAGAGGATGAGGAAGAATGCTATGTATGAAACGATCGAGATGATGAAGAACCTGAGGGGAAATCGGTTGCGTCTCCTCTCCTCGTCTGTAAGTTTCAGTCCTTCCTGCTGCCTGTATGTATCTGGATCTTTCATGTATTCGATTATAGGATAGCTGTCTTTCTCTCACAAGCACGTTATTCCATTATGTTTTTCGATACAGCAAAGCACTTTCTGTATTATAATTTACCTTGATATGAAGGAATTCCACGGACAACCTGCGTCAGAGGGCTATGCCCTTGCGCCAGCATTTGTATATAGACATGATTCACTCTCCATCCTGCATGAATCGATTTCGAAGGAGATGGTTGCAGATGAATTGAAATCACTTTCAAGGGCTTTCGATTCCCTTGTAGATGACAGGCGCCTTGCCTTGGAGCATGCAATGAACGATGAGGAGGTAGCACTCCTCACCGTCGAGGTCCTCATGCTCGAGGATCCCGACTTCAGGTCGAGGGTCGAGAATCTCATAACTGACGAGCTCTACAATGCATCATGGGCCATCGAGAGGACCATAGATGAGAATGTCGAGGTGCTCTCCCAGAGTGATGACGAATACCTGAGGGAACGTATCCTCGACTTCAGGGATATAGAGAGGATGCTTCTCGAGACAGTCTCCGGCAAGAAGCGTGCGCATATCGTACTGACACGACCTTCTGTAATCGTAAGCGACAACCTCCTCACAAGCGAACTGCTGAATATCGAGGGTGGCGACTTCCTCAAGGGAATCCTCCTTGATGCAGGAGGCGTCACAAGCCATGTATCCATTCTTGCACGTAACCACGGAATCCCGATGATAGTCGGACTTGAGAGCTTCTCCCTTTCTGTAGAGGAAGGCGAACTCATTGCATTCGATTCATTCAGGGGAGATGCCTACGGAGAGCTGAACAAGAAGACAAGGCTCTTCTTCGAAAGCAGGATCTCCAGGCTTGAGGATGCATACGAGGAACTCAAGGACAGGATCCGGGATGATAGGCGTGCCTATACTGCAGATGGACAGAGAATCATCCTGGATTCCAATGTAGAGGACATCTCCGGGCTTGAGTATGCAATCGAGAACGGTGCTGAAGGTGTAGGACTCTTCAGGACTGAATTCATGGCCCTGCAGGCTGAGAAGTATCCCGATGAGGAATCGAGGGCTGCCGTGTATGACAGCGTAGCCTCGAAATTGAAGGAGATCGGTGGATCCGCTACCTTCAGGACCCTGGACCTTGGAGGGGACAAGAGAGGTGAGGATTCAGCTTTAGAGGAGAATCCTATAGTAGGATGGCGTGCCATAAGATACTGTCTCGACAACCTGGATCATTTCCGGGCCCAGATAAGAAGCATCCTCAAGGCATCCCGTCATGGGAACGTAAGGATCATGTTCCCGATGATTTCCGGAATAGAGGATCTCGACAGGTGCCTTGAAATCCTGGAAGAGGAGAAGGAAGGACTCAGGAAGAGGAAGATCCCGTTCGATGAGGAGATGGAGGTCGGTACGATGATCGAGGTTCCGTCCGCTGCATTGACTTCAGATATCCTCGCAGAGAAGGTCGACTTCTTCAGTGTCGGCACCAATGACCTCGTACAGTACTCCCTTGCTGTCGACAGGGGAAACGAGAAGGTGCAGTCATACTACAGACCTATGCATCCAGCTGTGCTGAGACTGTGCCGCATGATAGTCGACAATGCACATTCAAACGGGGTGAGAGTAGGTATCTGCGGTCAGCTTGCATCTGATATAGGACATGTTCCACTTCTTGTGGGACTTGGTTTCGACGAGCTTTCGGTTGCTCCGGGCACTCTGCTGGCAGTAAGAAATCTGGTTTGTGAATTATCTGCAGAATGTTGTAGAAAATTGGCTAATAATGTACTCTCTATGAGAAGCTATGTCGAAATAGAAAAAGAAATTAAGGAATTTGATAATGGGCGAAAAACTCGAAATCAGAAATAAGGCTGATATTGATACATCACTGCCGATGATCTCCATCATCGGAAGACCTAATGTAGGTAAATCAACAATGTTCAACCGTCTGATCGGTGAAAGAAGGGCAATCACCGATCCGACACCTGGAGTCACAAGGGATCCAATCCCTGGAAGATATCTTCTTGGAAACCATCCTGTAACTCTCGTAGACTCCGGTGGCGTCAAGCTCGACAAGGAAGGACTGGACTACGCAGTATCGGAGAAGTCCCTCTCCCTCTGTTCCCAGAGCGACCTGATCCTCTTCGTACTCGACTGTACAGAGGTGACCAGTGAGGACCTCATGCTCTTCGATGAGCTCCGTCCATTCACAGACAAGGTGATCCTTGTCGTAAACAAGATAGACGATCCAGTGAGGGAGGACCTCATCTGGAATTTCTTCAGCTATGGCTACCAGAGAGTAGTCGGTGTGTCTGCTGCTCATGGTCTCGGATTCGAGGAACTCGAGGATACAATGCTCGGAATGCTCGATATGGAGAGACTTGAAGAGGAGCCGGAGGAACCGGAATCTATCAAGATCGCTGTTCTCGGCAAGCCGAATACAGGCAAGAGCACACTCACAAATCTCCTTACAGGAAGGGACATCTCCATCGTCTCCGACATCGCCGGAACAACCAGGGATGTAATGAGGGGAACATTCGAGTACAAGGGTACCGACTACACGATCCTCGATACAGCTGGAATCAGGAGAAAGAGCAAGGTAGAGGAGGATGTCGAGTACTACTCCGTAAACCGTGCAATCAAGACAATCGACGAGGCTGATGTCGTCCTTCTGATGATCGACATCACGGAAGGCCTTGCAGAGCAGGACAAGAAGATTGCAAACCTCATCGTAAGAAGAGGCAAGGGCGTTGTACTCGTACTGAACAAGATGGACAAGCTCAAGGGCATTCCAAACGAGATCGAAGCAATCAAGGACAGGGTGAGATTCCTCTTCCCGATCCTCAACTTCGCACCACTTGTACCTATCTCAGCTCTCGAGGTTCTCGATGTAAGCAAGCTCCTCGATACAGTCTGGGCAGTATGGAAGCAGCTCAATAAGAGAATCGATACATCCGACATCAACGATGCCCTCAAGGTATGGACAGCGGAGAACGAACCTCCTCGTGGTGCAAACGGCCACTACAAGGTACTCTATGGAACACAGGTATCCGTCACTCCTGTAAGATTCCTCTTCTTCGTCAACCGCATCAAGGACTTCCCAGAGGTCTACATCTCATATCTCAAGAACTGCATCCGCAAGACATTCGGATTCTCATACATCCCAATCGAGATCTCTCTCAGGGAGAGAAGGCGAAATCCTTCCATGAACGAAAAGGGACCAAGCAAGGATGAACTCGATGCAAAGAGGATCGTTGCACGTTCCGTTGCCGCTTCCACAAAGAAGGGAGTTGCCAAGAAGCCAGGTGGAAAGGCCCGCAAGGGAAAGGAGCTCGAGAGGGCACAGTCCATCGTAAGGAACAAGAAGCAGAAGAGGTCCAGATAATGGGATATCTTTCAGAGCATGGAATCGAAGCCGTCTGTTTCGACATAGACGGCACCCTCTATCCTAAGCGCTTCATGGATTGGGTCCTCTTCAGGAACTCATTCCTCGACCTGCCATTCTCCATCAGATACAACAGGATGAGACAGCAGGTCAGAAAGGAGGATGGATACGACAATCTTCCATTTGCAACTCTCGATGAATTCCATCGGAGATCCTGGAAGATCATGTATCCGGATGGAAGGAAGAGCTACGAGTACTTCCTCGCCAAGCTCGATACCCTCTTCATCCAGAGGTGGGCAAGGGATTACCGCAAGGTACCTGCATTCGATGGGATGGCAGACGCATTGAGGGAACTTGGGAAGCATGTGAAGATCGGAGTCATGTCCGATTTCCCGCTTTCCATCAAGCTCGAGGCACTGGGCATCGCCGATGTTCCATACTTCGCATGCTCCACAGAGGACTGTGGACACCTGAAGCCATGCGGTTCATGCTTTGAATACCTCATTGCAGGGATGGGAATTCCTGCAGAGAGGATCCTATATGTTGGAGACAGCGAAAGAAAGGATGTAATGGGCGCCAGGAAGGCAGGAATGCACTCCATGCTCATTACAGGCAAGAGAAATGTCGACAGCAAGGCGGACCTTGTTGTCCACAACTACGACGACGTATTGAGGGCTCTCCTCTAGAGAAGGTTAAAGGTAAATGGGAAGCATCATCGTATCCGTAATACTCTTCGTCCTCTCTCTCCTCATCTTCTTTGCAGTAAGAAGTGCTGACAAGAAGACCAGGAGTCTGCAGAACGTAAACATGCAGATAAAGAACTTCAGGTCGGAATCGCAGAGCATGATCACCGACATGAAGACGACAAGCCAGGATTGCATAGACAATGTACAGAGTCATGTAGCCCAGGCAAGAAGTACATATGAGGCAGTCAACGGTACACTCGACAGGCTGCAGGCACATAGGAACGACCTTACAAACCTTGAAGGTGTATGTGTCAACTACAAGATGAGTCTCGAGAAGCTAAAGACAGAGACAGAGCACGTCGAGGCAAGGATCACGAATGTCCAGCGAGAGACGATGAAGCTCGAGGAGATATATTCAGCTTCCCGCACATTCCAGGAAGAGGCAGACACACTCATCAACCAGATCCAGGACTTCAAGGCTGAGTATGTAAGACTCGTCGCATCCACACAGGAATCCCTGAAGCAGCAGGCAATGCTGCAGAAGAAGGAGAATTCAGACATGCTCTCCTCCTTCCAGTCAATCATGGAGAGGCAGAAGGCCCAGTTCGTCGAGTTCATGAACAACGAGAAGCTCGGCTTCCAGCGTGAATGCGAGGACCAGCTCAGGATTGCAGAGACAACCGGCGACAAGGTAAGGGCTTCCAGAAGCGAGATCGAGGAGAGCCTCAAGAGCGCTTCCACATCCTTCTCAGACATGAAGACGGACTTCAGGACATTCCTCGAGACTGCCGACAAGAGGATTGCAGAAGGAAAGGATTCTGTCGACGTGAAAATCGAGATGGCATCCAGGAGCATACAGGACAGGATCGACGGTGAGAACAAGAGGCTTTCTGAGAGCATCGAGGCTTTCCAGAAGAATGCCGAGGGCATCCTAGAGGAATATGCAAGGAAGCGTACTTCCCTTGATGAGGACCTCCGCGACAGGCAGGATGCTGCACTGAAGCTGCTTGATGACAGGAAGGATGAGCTCTCCGAATACCTTACAACAGTTACACGCGATGTGGAGAACCTATCCATGAACATGGAGAAGGAGAGGAATGCATACCTCGAAACCACAAGGGTAAGCTATAGGGAAGCTCTTGTAGAGGAACTCGACCATGCAAAGGAATCACTCGACAATCTCCTTGTGAACATCGGCAGGGAAGTCGATGAGCTGAGCGAGAGAAGCAGCGAGATGAGAGTCGCTTCAGACGTGCTTGGAAGACAGAGCCTGGATAAGATCAACGAAAGCGTTGCAAGACTCTCCGAGCTCGGCTCCAAGATAAAGGCAAGCGAGAAGCACCTTACGGATATCCAGGAGGAGATCACTGGATCCAGGGAGAACCTCTATAGGCTCCAGCAGGACCAGGAGAAGGTCGAGAAGCTCATCTCCGGCTCGAAGGACGAACTCAGGGAGATGAAGGACAATCTTGCCAGGTCAAGGGGCGAGAGGCTTGAACTCGAGTCCGATATCGCCAAGCTGAAGCTTGAGAAGATCAAGGAGAGCGAGGTCGTGGATAAGGAGAACGAAGCCGTCGAGCGTGCTCATAGGATCATCGAGACATTCCCAGAAGACATCTTCATAGGGGATGAGGAGGAGATCTCACTGGACGATGATGAGGAAGAGGACGAGAAGGTTGACGATTGATTTGAATCTAATTATCTTTTCAGAGTAGGTAATACGAGGGACGCTATGCATCCCTCGTTTCATTGCAGATACAACATAAGGATTCAAAGGGAATAGAGATGGATAAGAAGGAAGAAAAGGAAATCCTCGAAGAGGAGAAGAATACAGCTGAAGAGGTCGAGACAGAGGAGACTGACGAAGTATCCCGCGAGGAAGAGCTTGAGGCAAGGATCGCTTCCCTCGAAGCAGAGGTCAGGAAACTCCATGAGGACGACGTAAGAAGAGCTGCCGACACAGAGAACTACAAGAAGAGACTTCTCAAGGACAAGGAGAACGCTGTCAGGTTTGCAAACGAGAATCTCGTGAAGGACCTTCTCGATCCACTCGACAACTTCTCAAGAGCTCTCATCAGCGCAGAGCAGAACAAGGATTTCGAAGGACTCAAGAGCGGAATCTCAATGGTAGAGGACCAGATCCTCTCAATCCTCAGGAACAACTGGGGACTCGAGATCATCGAGACAAAGGACAAGGCATTCGACCCACAGGTCATGGAGGCTTATTCCATGCAGGAGCAGGAAGGTCTTGAGGAGGAGACTGTTCTCATGGAGTTCCAGAGAGGCTACATGCTTCATGGAAAGGTACTGAGAAGCAGTAAGGTAATGGTTGGCAAGCCAAAAGCTTGACGATTGCAGAGCCCTTTATTATTTTCTTGGTGTAGGGGCTGAAAGGCTCCGGTGAAACGGTAAAAAAGAATTTTAGGAGATACATGAAATGGGAAAGATCATTGGTATAGATCTAGGCACAACAAACAGCTGCGTAGCAGTAATGGATGGAAACGAGCCAATCGTAATTGCAAACAGTGAGGGAGACAGGACTACTCCTTCCGTAGTTGGATATAAGGGAACAGACAGACTGGTCGGTAAGCCAGCCAAGAACCAGATGGTTACAAACCCTGAGAACACAGTCTATTCCATCAAGAGATTCATGGGAAGGAAGTACCATGAGATCAACGAGGAAAGAGGCATGGTTCCTTACAAGGTAGTCGCAGGATCCGGAGACGAGATCAGGGTCGACATCAACGGCGACATGCTTTCACCTCAGCAGATTTCTGCTGCAACACTTCAGAAGATGAAGAAGACAGCTGAGGATTACCTTGGCGAGACAATCACAGAGGCAGTCATCACAGTTCCAGCATACTTCAACGACGCTCAGAGACAGGCAACAAAGGACGCTGGACGTATCGCAGGTCTCGAGGTAAAGAGAATCGTAAACGAGCCAACAGCAGCAGCACTTGCTTACGGCTTCGGCAAGGATAAGAGCAAGGACGAGACAATTGCAGTCTACGACCTCGGTGGTGGTACTTTCGATATCTCCATTCTCGAGCTCGGTGACGGTGTCTTCGAGGTAAAGAGCACAAACGGTGACACACATCTTGGTGGAGACAACTTCGACCAGGTAATCATCGACTGGCTTGTAGCTGACTTCAAGGCACAGAACGGCATCGACCTTACAACAGACAAGATGGCACTTCAGAGACTCAAGGAAGCTGCAGAGAGCGCAAAGATCACACTTTCCTCTTCAACTTCCACAACAATCAACCTGCCATTCATCACAGCCAATGCATCAGGTGCTCTCCACCTCCAGGCTGAGCTTACAAAGGCTAAGTTCGAGCAGATGATCGCTCCACTCGTAGAGAGGACAAAGACACCATGCCTGAACGCTCTCAGGGATGCAGGTCTTTCCGCTTCCCAGATCGATGAGGTCATCCTCGTCGGTGGTTCTTCAAGAATTCCAATGGTCCAGCAGATGGTCAAGGAGCTCTTCGGCAAGGAGCCACACAAGGGCGTAAACCCAGACGAGGTTGTTGCAATGGGTGCATCCATCCAGGGTGGTATCCTCAAGGGTGATGTAAAGGACGTTCTCCTTCTCGATGTAACTCCACTTTCACTCGGAATCGAGACACTCGGTGGTGTAAACACAAAGCTCATCGAGAGAAACACAACAATTCCTACAAGGAAGTCCCAGATCTTCTCCACAGCTGCAGATAACCAGACAGCAGTTTCCATCCACGTTCTCCAGGGTGAGAGAGAGCTCGCATCCCAGAACAGGACACTCGGTAACTTCGACCTCGTCGGTATCGCACCAGCTCCACGTGGAATCCCACAGATCGAGGTTGCCTTCGACATCGACGCAAACGGTATCGTTCACGTAAGTGCAAAGGACCTTGGAACAGGCAAGGAGCAGAAGATCGTAATCGAGTCCTCTTCAGGTCTCTCAGAGTCCGAGATCGACAAGATGGTCAAGGAAGCTGAAGCTCACGCTGAGGAAGACAAGAAGGCAAGAGAGGGAATCGAGGCAAGAAATACAGCTGAGAGCGTAGTCTACCAGACAGAGAAGGCTGTTTCCGAGTATGGTGACAAGGTTTCTGCAGACGAGAAGGCAAAGATCACAGCAGCAGTTGAGGATCTCAAGGCATCACTTGCAAACCAGAACGCAACTCCAGAGGAGCTCAAGAGCAAGACTGATGCAGTTCAGCAGGCTTCCATGGCTCTCGGACAGAAGATCTACGAAGCAGCTCAGGCAGCTCAGCAGGCTGGTGCAGCTGGCGCAGAGCAGGGTCCAAACCCAGGTGCAGGCGCTGGTCCTCAGCAGAACGCTTCATCCCACGATGACGGTTCTGTAGATGCTGATTTCGAAGAAGTAAAGTAATAGATTTCCAGTAAGACAAGATAGGAAACGGGGGGACAGCATGGTATCATGCTGTTTTCCTGTGTTAAATAGGGGTATTTGATAAAACATGGCAAAGCGAGATTATTATGAGGTTCTAGGTGTTTCCAAGGACGCCTCCATAGACCAGATCAAGAAGGCCTACAGAAAGATTGCAATGGCCAACCATCCGGATACACATCCGAATGACAAGGCCTGTGAAGATAGATTCAAGGAAGCTAGCGAAGCTTATGAAATCCTTTCAGACGATACAAAGAGGAGAAACTACGACCAGTTCGGCTTTGCCGGAGTAGATGGTCAGGCAGGAGCTGGCGGTTACAGCAATGTCTACCGTGACTTCTCAGATATCTTCGGTGGTGCCGGTGGTTTCTCAGATATCTTCGAGTCCATTTTCGGTGGTGGCGGAGGAAGAAGCTCAAGAAGCAATGGAATGCGTCAGGGAGCATCTCTCAGATATGAACTGACAATCGATTTCAACGAAGCTGTAAACGGATGCAAGAAGGAGATCTCCTTCTCCCACAGCGTACAGTGTGAATCCTGCAATGGTACAGGCGGTACAGGAAGAAGGACATGTTCCACCTGTGGCGGTTCAGGCCAGGTAGCACGCGGAAACGGTTTCTTCCAGGTTGCTTCCACTTGTCCAACCTGTGGTGGAAAGGGAACTGTTGTAGACAATCCATGTGCAGCATGTCACGGTACCGGTTCCTCCAGGAAGAGCGAGAAGCTCAACGTCACGATCCCAGCAGGTGTACAGACCGGTTCCAGGCTTACACTCAGGGGAAAGGGAGATGCAGGTGAGAACGGCGGACCAGCTGGAGACCTCTACATCTTCATCACTGTAAGGGAAGACAAGTACTTCGTAAGAAACGACCAGGATGTATACATCCAGATTCCGATTACAATCCCACAGGCAGTCCTTGGATGTGACATCTACGTTCCTACTATCGATGGTACGGACATCAAGGTCACTATCCCGGCAGGAACATCATCAGGCAAGATCCTGAGACTCAAGGGAAAGGGATTCCCATACATCAACTCCTCCCAGAGAGGAAACATGTACCTCAAGATCGAGGTCGACATTCCAAAGAGACTCTCCCTCAAGGAGAAGAAGCTCATGAAGGAACTCTACGAGGCGATGAGCCCAACAGAGCGTCCAACACCGATGGAATATACAGAGTAGACATAAGACGGCTTCGGCCGTCTTTTTAATTCCTTTATCGGTAACAAATTCCATCAGATATCTTGACCAAAGCCCCGAGTCTCTATAATCTAGCGGTTATGGGTGAAAGAATTTACGGTTATCATGCAATAGAGGAAGGCCTCAAGAAGGCTTTCGCAGGTTCGACACTGTACCTTATGAGAAACGGTGGAGACAGGAATTCCAAGCTTGAGTTCCAGGCTATATGCACAGGTAAGGTTGCAGTCAAGAAGGTTTCCAGACAGGAACTTGACAGGATGTGTCCTGGAATCGACCACAGGGGAGCGATCCTCGATCTCGGTGGTCCAAGAAAGGGAGCATCCAGACTCAAGGAAGTGTCTGTCGAGGACTTCATCAATGGACTTGATGAGAACAAGGGTGCACTTGTACTCGTACTCGATGGAATCACGGATCCACACAACCTCGGTGCTATCCTGAGGTCTGCCGACCAGTTCGGTGTAGACCTTGTCGTCATCCCAGAGAGAAGGTCTGTACAGGCAAACGAGACAGTAGTGAAGGTCTCCTCCGGTGCAGCTCAGTATGTACCGCTTGCAGTAGTCACAAACCTCAACAGGGAGATAGAGAAACTCCAGCAGGCAGGTTTCTGGGCTTATGCAGCAGATATGTCCGGAGAGAACAGCTACGAGTGCAAGTTCGCTGACAGGTCCATAATCGTAATGGGTTCTGAAGGTTCAGGCATCTCATCCCTCGTCAGGAAGAACTGCGACTATGTCGTATCCATCCCAATGACAGGACATATCGATTCCCTCAACGTATCCGTTGCAACAGGAATCCTCCTCTACGAGTTCAGGAGAAACCACTGATATATACCATGTAGACAGAAAGAGCGTCGTTTTCGGACAGTGCTCATAAGACAGTATACGTATCAACTACGAGAAGGTCGTGACCGCAGTCGCGACCTTCTTTTATGTCAGAACATCGTAGGATTTATGTAAATTGCAGACTGTCAGGTCTATCCGGATCAGTCGAACACTTCCCGTAACACAGATTCACTGTTTCCTGTGATGCCCAAAGCAGCTGAAGAGACATATTCCAACAGCAATAGCGATGATAAGCCAAAGATTAGGATGCATAAATCGATTCCTCCCTCATTCTTCCTGTTCGTCCTGATCGGCTAGCTGCTCCAGTTTATGTCTTCGCCTATTGTAGGCAATGCTGGATATGGCGAATACGACCATCAGCAGTACGAACATCATAAGGAATATGACCACAAATGTGGCCAGGGAACCCTGCCATGCATGATAGCGGATATACGAAACAATAGCCCAGAATGCGGCAAAAGCCATGCTGACGGCCAAGCTGACCACTGTGTTTTTCTTCATGCTCGGCTTCTTGGCTGACCTGTCCCAAATGCCGTTTCTGATGCAGGCAATCAGCAGATATAGGGAAACCACCAGCAACACAGCGCATTCGCCAATCACGGTACGCGTGTCTGTTGTCCAAATCGCCTGCTGTATGAAGATAGCAGCAATCAGGCCTATACCCGTCAGGGTAAGTGCATTGTGTTCAATCTTCAGAAGCTTCTTTTCCTGCATTTCATCCAGCTTGCCTTTATTCTTCCTCATTGTCTTCATCCTCCCAGAACAGCTCGTCAAGTTGTGTGTCCAGTGCCCAGCAGATCTTAAGGCACAGTTTGATGGTAGGGTTGTATTCACCCTTTTCAATGGCATTGATAGTCTGGCGGGAAACCCCGATGCTTTCCGCCAGATCCTTCTGTGTCATATCTTTTCTGGTGCGTGCCAGCTTCAGATTGATATTCTTTGCCATACAATGAACTCCTTTGAATCTGTTAGGCAAAAGATATTATATACTTGTCTATATGTCAAGTATATTTTACTATATGACTTATATACACGATATAAAATCAGCTGTGAATGGTTAGGCTACCATACATAGCTACTTTAGGGAAAACTTGATATCTGAATGTATTGGATTGGGAATGTGTCAGGATTGTCCTGATATATTCCACTCTTCTCTTTTTCATAGTGCAGGAAATATCTCGACATAAGACACATCGAAACAAAATAAAAACTGACATCGGAAAGAATCCAATGCCAGTTTTTCTGTCTTATGAGCGCTCGCCATTTTAGCGGCGCTCTTCTTATATGCAGTGGCTATGTAATCACCACTTGTACTTGTCGTTTGCAAAATACCTGTTTCCGATATCCTCTCGGTACCATCCGCCTTCAAGCTTCAGGCTCTGGATTGTATCGTATGCCATCTTGTTTGCAGCCTCGATGGACTTTGCCTTTCCGACTACTGTGACGTTACGTCCACCGGTTGTGATTGCATTTCCCTCTCCATCATCGTCGATTGCACCACTGAACACTACAGCCGTGTTGGCGATGAATGTCCTCTTGATAGGTGAAAGACCCTCGACTCTTCTTCCCAGAGCCGTGTGGAGAGGATAACCCTCCGATGCGAGGACTACAGCGATCGTGACGTCATCTGTTGTAGATAGCTCTACCTCGTTTATCCTGTTCTCCTGCATCTTCATACAGATGTCACCGAGGTCGTTCCTGATGATAGGTACGAATGCCTGTGTAGCAGGATCGTTGAATCTTACGTGGTAGTCTACAAGTACAGGATCGTCGGGACTTCTCAGGATTATCGAGAATGTGAGGACTCCCTTGTAGGCAAGCTGCTCGACCTTGAGGCCATAGAGTGTAGGCTTCACGATCTTCTCCCTGATTGCCTCCCTCGAGATGTCGCTGATTGGAACTGGACAGATTGCTCCCATACCACCTGTCGGCGTGATGTCGTCGAGTCCTCTCCATGTATACTCTGCGCAGATTGGAAGTGCCAGGTATCCATTGTTGTCGAGTAGGATGGTAAGGGTTACTGAGTGTCCGTGGATGAACTCCTCGAGAAGAACCGGTCCCTTCTGGAGAAGGTGGTTTGCATAGTCTATGAGTGCATCTGTATCCTGTGTATGAAGTGTTTCCCTCGATGGGGAGATTGTATTGCTCTTGATGAGGAAATCATCACCGCTGTGTCTTTCCAGGTAGATCTTCAGCTGATCGATATCCGAGAAGAAGCTCCTTTTCGGTGTTGTGATTCCATGTCTATCTGTAAATGCCCTTGAGAAGGCCTTGTCGTCCTCGAGCTTTACGCTTCTTGATGGAGCACCGAATACTGATACGCCTCTTTCCTCGAGATAGGAGACGACTCCTGTAAGAAGTGGAGCCTCCGTTCCTACGATTACAAGATCGATCCTGTTGTCTACACAGGCCTGGTAGACCTCTTCAGCTGACGAAGGATCGACATCACTTAGCTTTGTTGCTATATCTGGAGTGCAATAGTTTCCCGAAGCTACAAACAGACCTGAAATGAGACAGCTCCTGCTGAGCCACCAGGTAAGTGCATGATCCTTTGCTCCGGATCCTAAAACTAGTACGCGCATCTCTCCTCCTGTTGTTTTCCAATGTGATATAGATAAAGCTATCACAGTGAAATTGCGATTTCAACTTTTTAATTGTTTTTTTTCGAAAGCGCGGAAAAGTGTGGAAAAAATTCCCATCTTTCCTACTGGATGATGGGAATCTTATATGATTAAGCCTAACAAATCAATTCGTCTAGAGCTTCCTTGTAATCATCGTAGCTCATGGCCTGTGTCAGCATCGACTTGGTCCTGTTTGCTCCGCTGATTCCCTTTATGTAGGCCATGACATGCTTTCTCATTTCCTTTCCTGCAAGAGTCTCCCCGTAGTAGTGGATCATCCTCTCTAGGTGGTGAAGCGCTGTCTCCTTCCTTTCAAGTACTGTAGGACGGGTGTATGTTCCAGTTGCCCTGAGCTCCTTGGTTTCCCTGAAGATGAATGGGTTTCCGATTGCACCGCGTGCGAACATGACACCATCCATATCATAGAAATCAAGGTATTCAAGTGCATCCTCAGCTGTGAACACATCTCCAGATGCATAGAGCTTGATGCCCGATTCCTTCGGGAATTCGGCTCTCAATGTCCTGAAATGCTCCTTCTGGGCAACTCCCGAGTACTGCTGTGCCCTTGTGCGGGCATGCATCGTGAGCATTGTAGCGCCTGCATCCACTGCCTGATGAGCAAACTCCAGGTAGTTCATCGTGTTTTCCGTCCAGCCGAGACGGAACTTCACGCTGATCTCTGCTCCTGTCTCTTCCCTGAGGAGCTTCACGATGTCGTATATCCTTTCCGGTGTATTCATGAGTGCAGATCCTGCTCCGGTCTTCACTACCTTCGGAACAGGGCATCCGCAGTTGATGTCGATCATCTTCGGCTCTACCTTCATGAGATTCGGTATGCAGCGTCTGAAAGGGTCGACATCCGGACCGAAGAGCTGGATGATCAGATTCTCCTCTCCTTCGGCCCTCTCGAGAAGTGAGAATGTCTTTTCGCTGTCCCGTGCAAGTCCCTCTGCGGAGACCATCTCCGTGACGGCTGCATCAGCTCCGAAGCCCAAGGCTATCTCACGGAAAGCCTTATCCGTATATCCTGCAAGTGGTGCGAGTATCAGTTCCATATGTAGAGATTAGCATTTAGGAGGCTCTCAAGTCTATTTATAAGGTTCGGACAGTTGCATATTTAGCCATGGCATGCTAACGTTTTTTCTGATGAAAAAGAAATTTGAACAGCCTGAAAAGGCTTACGTATATGTAGTCAAGAACCCAAGTTACAACGATGTATGCCTCTGTGCATGGGACAGCATCCTGTATCCTGGAACTCCTGTAGTCTATGACACAAGATTCGGACTGGACCTAGGTGTCGTAGTCGGTTCTGCCCCTGTCCCGGGAAGGCGTTATGTTCCTGGATGCACTGATGTACAGGGTGCATGCCTTCATTTCGGTTCTTCAGACGGGAATGCTGCGGAGGCAGAGGATGATGAGAATCTCCATCAGTGTGAATGCTGCTCCGGATGCCAGATCGTAAAGGAGCCACAGCTCATGGAAGTCGATGGGGATGTCTCCTATCTCGACCACCTTGCAACTCCTGAGGAGATGTCTCGCTACGAGGCGAATACGGCAAAGGAAGACGATGCCCTGAGAGTCTGCAGGGAGAAGGTCCTCAAGCATGGACTGAATATGAAGCTCGTGACTTCCCACTTCCTTCTTGGAGAGCAGAAGGTGATCTTCTTCTTCACAGCTGAGGAGAGGGTCGACTTCAGGGACCTTGTAAAGGATCTTGTCTCCGTATTCAGGATGAGGATCGAACTCAGGCAGATCGGTGTAAGGGATGAGTCCAGGCTCATCGGAGGACTTTCCGTATGCGGAAGGGACTACTGCTGCCACTGCATAACAAGTCAGCTCGATCCTGTAACGATCAAGATGGCAAAGGAGCAGAACCTCTCGCTCAACAGCATGAAGATCTCAGGTCCATGTGGAAGGCTTCTATGCTGCCTTGCATACGAATATGACTACTATCTGGAGGAGAAGGCACTCTGTCCACCGGAAGGAACAAGACTGAAGATCGGTCATGACCTCTGGAAGGTGACCGAGGTAAACATCCTATCACATAAGCTCACCATTCTCGGAAGCGAGGGAAGGACAGCCTTCATTCCTGTTGAAGAGGTCTATTACAACGATGAGACCGGCTTCTGGGAAATCGATAGGGACTACATCGAAGAATTCCTGATGTAGGGCTTGGAAATGGTAGTGAAAAAAAAGAAATAAGTAACGCAATCCTTTTTACTACCATAATTTAACCTTTATATCTTGACCGTCTGTCTAGATTATGGTAACTTCTTTATCGCTGTCTTTCCTAAGACAGCTTTGATATACTTGTATATACTTATCTTGGAGGAAATAAAGTGGCTAAGAAATCCGCTCAGAAGAGTGAACGCAAAAATCAGGTTCGCAGAATGCTCAATCGCGCAGCTAAGAGCAAGGTCCGCACATCTATCAAGAAGTTCGAGGCTTGCATCCGCGAGAACGACAAGGCAGCAGCTGAGGCAGCTATGCATGAGAGCTTCAAGCTTCTTGACGCTTCAGTAAACAAGGGCACAATGCACCGCAATACTGTAGACAGAAAGAAGAGCAGAATGGCTCATGCTCTCGCAAAGCTTGCATAATATATTCTGATTCTATTTGAAAAATATCATTTAACGGTGGTTCGATATGGAAGATAAACTGACTAAGGCAGCTATCATTGAAAATCTCCATAATAAGCTTGGTATGAATAGAACCGATATCCACACTGTCATCGATGAGCTCTTCGAGGAGATCAAGGATGGTCTTAAGGACGATAGAGTCATCGAGCTCCGTGGTTTTGGTACCTTTGAAGTAAGGACCAGAAAGGGCCGCGAGAAGGCAAGAAACCCAAAGACAGGTGATGTTGTCGCTGTAGATAGACACGGCGTTGCAATCTTCCGTCCTGGCAAGGAACTCAAGGAGTTCGTTTGGGACGTTCGTTCTGCAGCAATGGATACGGATGAAGAATAATTTAAGCTTTTGGGAGAATGATAAGTTTGAACATTTTTTCTAAAAGAAGCCTCAGGACGGTATGTTCTGAGGTTTTTATGTTATTGTTGGCTGCGTTTGTCCTCTCGATGGCTTTCCCTGGATTTGTGACAGCGCACGGAATCGGAATTCTCGCGTTCGTTGCCCTGATACCTGTATTCATGGTCGTCAGGAATACCCGCTGGTCTCTTGTATGGCTTTACGGCTTCATTTTCGGTTTCGCCTACTACATGTTCTTCAACTACTGGCTGAAGACATTCCACCCACTTGCAATCCTGATTGTACCAATCATCAAGGGAAGCGAGATGGTGCTTCTTTTCCTTGCCCTCAAGGGCGCAGATTCCCTATTCAGAAAACATGGTTACATACTCCAGAGCCTGATCTGGGTCAGCTACGCATACCTTCTTGAGAACTGGTTTGCCGGCTATCCATACGGTACGATTGCATACGCTGCATACAATATGCATGCCTTCGTCCAGTCTGCAGATATCTTCGGAATCTGGGGAATCATCCTGTTGATGGTACTTCCACAGGCATTCCTTGGAAGGATCTTCATGGATAAGCTTCGCGACAGCGAGGGAACTTCCATAAGGATGTTCTTCAGGACGGAGCTTCCTGTTGTGATAGTCTATGCTGTCCTTCTTGCTGCAGACCTGATCTACGGATTCGTAAAGGAGAGCGAATGGAGGAACAGGGAGCCTGAGAGGATCTGGAGGGTTGCAGCTGTGCAGCACAACCATGATTCCTGGAAGGGTGGACTTCAGACCTACCGCAAGAACTTCAACAACCTCCGCAGATACTCCCTCGAGGCAATCAGGGAGAATCCGGATATCGTGATCTGGTCAGAGACTGCATTCGTTCCATCCATAGACTGGAACAGGCAGTTCCCATCGGAGCGCAACGAGGGAATGAGAGCGCTCATCGATGATTTCGTCTCCTTCGGAGAGGAGCTCTCGGTTCCACTCCTGACTGGAAATGCAGACGGAGAGGCAAAGGATCCGGACTATCCAGAGGGCTACTTCGAGGATGGCTCGATCAACAGGAAGGACTACAACTCTGTAATCCTCTTCGATGATGGACGCATCGTGGAGAAGTACAGGAAGCAGCACCTGGTACCTTTTACGGAGCACTTCCCATATGAGAAGCAGCTTCCATGGCTCTACAACCTCCTTCTTGCCAACGACTACAACTGGTGGGAGAAGGGAACGGAGCCTGTAGTGTTCGAAACCGATGGTGTACATTTCTCGACTCCTATCTGCTTCGAGGATGTATTCGGCTACCTGCCTGCCAACTTCGTGAAGAACGGAGCCGATGTAATCGTGAACATGACCAACGACAGCTGGTCCGGTTCCGTAGCGGCAGCCCGCCAGCATCAGTACATCGCAACCTTCCGCTCGATTGAGACGAGAAAGTCCACAGTACGTGGAACGAACAGCGGAATGAGCTGTATGATAACTCCGGATGGAAGGATCCATGAAGAGATGGAACCTTTCAAGGCTGGATACCATATATATGAAGTTCCTGTATATGACCACAGCGAAGGAAATACCTTCTATGTGGAGCATGTCGACCTCTTTGCGCGTATTGCAGTGGGAATCTCAGGAGTCCTACTTGCAATCGGAGCCGCAATGAGGATCGTCGAAGTCTGCAGGAAGAAGAAGGAAAGATGACCAAGGCCCTTGTCGTAGCGCTCGGAACAGAGCTTACCCGTGGAATCATCAGGGATTCCAACTGTCATGTACTCTCGAGAGAACTCACTTACCTCGGAGTGCATGTAACCTCCTTCACTGCAATTCCGGATGATGGAACGCTTGAAGATGTATTGAAGACGGCAAGGGAGAGCGAGGACATCATAGTCATCACAGGTGGACTCGGTCCAACCGAGGATGACCTTACCCGAAAGCTCATTGCCGAGAGTGCAGGAGTTCCTCTTGTGAAGAACGATGCTGCATGGAACCATCTGCTGGAAAGACTGGGAGATAGGGCATATGGCGCCAACGAGCGTCAGGCCTTCATTCCGGAAGGCTTCACCCTTATCGAGAACCATAATGGTACCGCACCTGGATTCCATGGAAAGCTTGGCTCCTCGATGCTCTTCGTGCTTCCTGGTCCTCCAAGGGAAATGGAGCCGATGCTCCATGAGACGGTGATTCCCGAGATCTCGAGATTCATGGACATACCGGATGTCGAAAGGGATGAGTACACATCCCTCATTACAGCAGAGGCCAGACTCGAGGAGCTCTTCGAGAAGGCAGACCCAACACTTGACTGGGCAACGAGATTCCAGGATTACAGGATCTCCGTCTACGTTTCCGGAAAGGAGAGGGAAGATAGACTGAAAGCTGTAGAGCGCCTCAGGGGAATGCTTGGTGGATACAGGTTCCTCGATGGTGACACTACAGCACTCGATGAGGCATTCGATTACCTGAAGACGAACAATCTTACATTATCTGTTGCCGAGAGCTGCACTGGAGGACTCATCTCATCCGAGATCACATCCAAGCCTGGAGCTTCAAGCTTCTACCTCGGTGCGGTAACGAGCTATGATACAGGAATCAAGGAGAAGGTACTGGGAGTCAGGAGGGAGACACTCGATAGGTATTCCGTGATATCACCTGAGTGTGCAACAGAGATGGCTGAAGGTGTGAGAGCTCTTATGGATTCCGACTTTGCAGTCTCCGTCACTGGAGTTGCAGGTCCGGATACCCAGGCTGGAAAGCCTGCAGGAACCGTCTGCATCGGTTTTGCAGGAAGGGACAGGAAGTCCGAGGCTGTTGAACTCAAGTTCACTACATGGGGAAGGAATTCCGTAAGACGAAGGGCAACCGTCGCTTCCTTCATCATGCTCTATGCATATATGAAGGGTGAGAGTCCTCTCGAGATTGCATCGACCTGGAGGAACATGTGAGCCTTGAGAGAGTGAAGCCATATCTTGAAGAGAGGGGATTTGCAGATAGGATCATCCTATTCGATGTATCGAGTGCAACTGTAGAGCTTGCAGCAAAGGCTCTTGGTTGCGAGGAGGCACGCATTGCCAAGACCCTTGCATTCAGGCGTGGAGATAGTGCAGTCATCGTAGTTGCTGCAGGGGATGCAAGAGTCCACTCCGGTTCCTTCAAGAGAAGGTTCGGCTTCAAGCCATCCTTCCTCTCGGGAGAGGATGCAGAGAGGATCACAGGACATAGACCGGGCGGAATATGTCCATTTGCACTGAAGGATCCCTCGATAGAGGTGTATCTCGACGAATCCCTCAGGCGATTCGATGTGGTATATCCGGCAGCAGGAGAGAGCAACAGTGCCATTCCACTTACACCTGATGAACTCTACAGCCTTTCGGGAGCTCTCGATTGGGTAGATGTCTGCAGGGATTGGAAATGCGACAATTGACATTGGTCGTGAATGCCATTATCATTTTGTATGTACGGATGTTTATTCCGTATGCACGTCCAAATTTTGAATATTGTTGCAATAACATAACTTAACACGGAAAGAAAACAAATCTAGCGAATTCAATTGATAAGAATCTAATGGAGTTTCAATGTCGGAAGAAGAGATCAAGACAGAAGCTCAGCCAGTAGAAGTACCGGAAGAAAGGGAAGTCAAGAAGAGAGCACCTCGTGCAAAGAAGACATCCGACGGTACAGCCGAGCCAAAGACGAAACGTACAACAACAAGAAAGACAACATCAAAGGCGCCAGCAAAGCGCACAGCTGCAAGAAAGACTGCAGCAAAGAAGACAGATGAAGAGGTTCCAGCAACAGAGGAAGTCCTTTCCGTTGCTGAAAGCGCTCCAGTCTTCGAGAATGCACCAGATGCGATGGAGGCAGCTCCAGCTGTCGATGCAGAAGCATCAGCAGAGCCAGCTGAGAGAAGGAAGGTAGTGGTCAAGAAGACCGTAAAGATTGCCAAGCCTCGCATCCGCGTAAAGGAGAAGGAGGTAATGGCTCTTCTCGATGAAGGTGAGACCATCGTACCTGTAGCTCCTGCTGAGAATAAGACAGGGGATGCACCTGCATCCGAGCCTGCTTCTGAAGAGGTGAAGGCAGATTCTCACGATAATGCAGAGGATGATTCCACAGAAGGCGCAAAGGCTGAACCAGAAGGCGCAGAGAAGTCCGAGAAGGAGGATGCAGCTCCTGCTGAACAGCATAGGAAGAAGCCTGAGAGATACCAGACAAAGAAGGGCAGGAATGGAAAGAAGGGCAGGGAGGAATATACTGCAGAGGTGAACCTCGAGGCCAATCCAGATGCTCCTAAGCTTTTCCTTTCGGTCCTCACTACAAGGCATATCGAACAGCTCAGGTCTGAAGCTGCAGCAATGGGAATCTCCGAGGAGATCATCCTCGATTCCAGGAAGACCGAACTCATCCACAGGATGTGCAGGCTCCATAGCCAGAACGGAGGAGCAATCCTCGTAGAGGGAACCCTCGAGATCATGGCCGATGGAAACTACGGCTATCTCAGATATGCAGTAAACAACTATCTTCCAGGCGGAGAGGATGTATATGTATCTGCACCGATCATCAAGGCAACCGGACTCAAGACCGGCGACTTCGTCTATGGTCAGATCCGTGCTCCAAGGGAAGGCGAGAAGGCAGCTGCCATGATCAGGGTATTCACTGTAAACGGTGAAGAGCCTAAGAAGGCAAAGCTCAGGGCTCCATTCGATTCCCTCACTCCACTCTTCCCGGACGAGAGACTTCATCTCGAGGTCGTGGAGGATGGAAAGAAGGGCGAGCTCTCCACTAGAGTAGTCGACCTGTTCTGCCCAATCGGAAAGGGACAGAGATCGCTTATCGTAGCTCCACCTAGGACAGGTAAGACAGTTCTCATGCAGAAGATTGCAAATGCAATCACCACAAACCATCCGGACGTGACACTCATCGTACTTCTCGTAGACGAGAGACCTGAGGAAGTCACAGACATGAGAAGGAATGTAAAGGCCGAGGTAATCGCATCTACATTCGATGAGCAGGCAACACACCATGTCCAGGTTGCAGAGATGGTCATCGAGAAGGCAAAGCGCCTCGTAGAGTACAAGAAGGATGTCGTAATCCTGCTTGATTCCATCACGAGACTTGCACGCGCCTACAACCAGACGGTTCCTGCTTCCGGCAAGATCCTCTCCGGTGGTGTCGATTCAAATGCACTTCACAGGCCAAAGAGATTCTTCGGAGCTGCAAGAAATGTCGAGGAGGGCGGATCCCTTACGATCATCAGTACAGCACTGATCGAGACAGGTTCCAGGATGGACGAGGTAATCTTCGAGGAATTCAAGGGAACAGGCAACAATGAGATCGTTCTCGACCGCAAGATGGCAGACAACCGCAAGTTCCCTGCAATCAACATCAAGAAGAGTGGAACAAGAAGGGATGACCTCCTGCTTCCAGATGATGTCCTTGCAAGGGTATTCCTTATGAGAACAGCATTTGGCAACCTGGACGATATGGATATGTCCATCAGCCTTCTTGACAAAATGAGGAAAAATAATAACAATAAGGAGTTCCTTGACAGCATGAATTCAGCTGCAGTCAGCAATTCAATGCCAAGAGGTTTCTAGGTAAATGCCCCGTCTGTGCAAGCAGGCGGATTATATATGAATCTGGAGGATCAAAATGAAGAGCGATATTCATCCAAAGTATGAGCTGCAGGAAATTCACTGCGCTTGCGGTAACGTAATCAAGACAAAGACAACAGCAAAGAACCTTTCTGTTGAAATCTGTTCTGCTTGCCACCCATTCTTCACAGGTACTCAGAAGCTCGTCGACACAACAGGTCGTGTTGAGCGCTTCAACAAGAGATACCACAGAGAAGGCAAGTAATAACGGCTTTACTGGTTATTCAAATGAAGGATGCATTTTCGGATGTGTCCTTTTTTTTGTGCCCTAATTCCTTGCCTCGTTGCAGTTTATATCTAATATTCCATAATTTGTGCAATAGTGACAGAAAACGCAGTATGTACGACTTCTGAAAATCGATTTTCCTTGCACTTACAGATTTTGTCTGCAAGAATTATTCAAGGAGAGTCCATTTATGTATAGAGTTCTGACCCATCATGTCAAGGAATATGGCATGGAGCCTGAAGTAGTGGTAGATGTTCCTGGTGTAACTACGATACTTGGTACGTTTTCCGATCTCTGCGATGGCTATGCCTTGATGTGTACAAACGATCAGGGCCTACGTGTTGCGATTTCACGTCGTGACGACATGACTGTAAAGGTATACAACTATACGATCCAGGATAGGAAGAAGTTCCAGCTGGCCGGCCTCAAGTGCAAGCCGGACGACAAGTGGATCGGAACCGTAAAGGGAATCTTCATTGCACTTCAGCATGACGGAATCACACTTCCCGGCATGAACATCAGCATAACGGGGCGAACCGCCCATTCCGACTACGATACACTCGCATCCGCTGTGGCGGCAGGTTTCCTCATCGGACTCAACAAGCTTCTCGACCTCGGGCTCGACATGAAGAACATGCTTCGCCTTGCCTATGCATCGAATGCATACTCTCCTGGAGTCTCCAGGCTTAGGGACCTTCTCACGCTCTTTGTCGTCGAGAGGAAGGAGGTTGTGCTATTCGACCTCGAGAACTACTCCTACGAGAAGATGGCGAATCCATTCGACGATGATGAGATAACATCCTACATCCTCGACTGCGGCATGCCCAAGAACATACTTGCAGAGGAGGAGAGGAACCTCCATGTGACCATGTCTTCTGCAATCCAGTCATTCAAGACGAATGTACAGAGGCAGTGCAAGGTGAGGGACTACAGCCTGAGGGACCTCAAGTTCCAGAGAGCTGCGCTCTCCGAGGAGGAGATGAGGTTCACATCCTTTGCAATCAAGGAATCTCAGCTTGTACTCAAGGCATGGAATGCCCTGAAGACCAAGAACCGAGACATGCTGTGCAAGGTATTTGCAGAGCAGCAGGAAGGGGTGATGGACTATCTGGACTTCTCATGTCCTGAGATGGAATGGATGTACAAGAGATGCAATGAGAGCTCACATGTCTATGGAGCAACTATCGTATATACAGGACTTAACTCGGGAATCTTCCTGGTTGTTGGCGAAAACAATCTTAATGTGTATCATAATGAGAAGCTCATCGAATATGAACACATATTCGATTTCAAGGCAACACTCAGACATTTCTCGCCAACTGGCGGGGTAAGGATCCTCGAAGACGATGAAGATATTATTGGTTAATGACGATGGCTACAGGGCAGAGGGCATAAATGTCCTCGAGCGTGTCCTCAGGGAATACGGTCACGAGATCTATCTCAACGCTCCATCTTCCCAGATGAGCGGCAAGTCACATTCAATGACATTCCATTTTCCTCTGAAGGTCCATAGGCTTGGACCTGACCGTTTCGCTACCGATGGAACACCGGTTGACTGCGTTCTCTATTCCAAGAGACTGGGTCTTTTCAGTCCGGAACCGGACCTCGTGATAAGCGGCATCAACGAAGGCTACAACGTTGCATGTGATATAGTCTATTCCGGCACTTGTGGTGGCGCCAGGGAAGGTGCACTTTCCGGCATGAAGAGCATAGCAATCAGCTGTGAGGGAAGGAATTACGAGGAAGCTGCAAGATACCTATGCGAGCACCTTGACGAGATCTATCCAATACTTGACGATACATGCTTCCTGAACCTCAATTTCCCACCTGACTTCAATGGTGAGATGAAGTTCACGATCCCTGGAGATGTGCGCTACTGCGATGATGTCGACATCCTTGAGGATGATGGTGAGACAATGACGATGATCGTCGGAGACGTTCACAAGATCGATGGTCACAGGGAAGGAATGCTCAACGACATCGAAGCCTGCAAGGCCGGTTATGCTTCCGCTTCCGTAATCAGCATCTACTCCTTCATAGACGAGCAGAAGCAGAAGGCCCTTGAGGGAGTCTTGAGTTGAGGAAATGGGAGGATATCTGCCTTCGATGTGGACTTTGCTGTCACGAGAAGGCGGTCGACGACGAGTTCCTCTACATAATGGATGAGACCTGCGAATTCTACAATGAGGATACCGGGCTGTGCTCTGTATACGACGATAGGTTCGACAGATGTCCAAGATGCATGAAGGTGACTCCTCTCAGAGCTATGACAGCTCCATATCTTCCAGAGACATGCGGCTATGTCCTATGGGCCAGGAAACACCATCTGAGACTGTGCAGACGACGATTTCCGGTATTCTCTTCTACAAAGTAGAAGGGGGTCAATATTGACTATTGATTTGTAACGTACTACCTTTAGTGCATAAGGAAATATACAATGGACAAGAGAAATGTCTATCTAGATAACAATGCAACGACCCAGATGGCTCCTGAGGTCGTTGAAATCATCAGACAGAACGAGGGACTTTATGCAAATGCTTCAAGCATGCATACTCTCGGACGTATCTCCGCTACTGCAATCGACTGGGCAAGGAACCAGGTTGCTTCCCTGATCGATTGCGACAAGAGCGAGATCTACTTCAACTCCGGTGCTACCGAGAGCAACAACACGGTATTCAACATCATGAGAGACCTCATCGATGACGGTTCAAAGAGGGACAGGATCATCATCTCTGCAGTAGAGCATCCAGCTTCAATCGAGACTGCAAGATACCTGAAGAAGAGGGGCTACAAGGTTGAGCTATGTCCTGTCGACAGCATCGGCTTCATCGATCTCGAGAAGCTCGAGGAGATGATGGGGGATGATGTACTCCTCGTATCCTGCATGACAGGAAACAACGAATCCGGTGTAATCATGCCGGTGAAGGAAGTCTCCAGGATTGCAAGGAAGTACGGTGCATATGTGCATACCGATGCAACCCAGGCAATCGGCAAGATTCCAGTATCTGTGAAGGATCTCGATGTAGACTACCTTTCCATGTCCGGACACAAGTTCTACGGACCTAAGGGAATCGGAGTGCTCTACATCAGGAACAAGGCTCCCAAGTCTCCATTCCTCCATGGTGGTCACCAGGAAGGTGGATTCAGGCCTGGAACATACAGCACACAGAGCATTCTCGGAATCGGAAAGGCAGCAGAGCTTGCACGCCTTGGAATCGATGAGGAGAGAAGACATCTCTGGCACCTCAGGGAAATGCTTAGAGAGGGAATCGAGAAGAACATCCCAAACGTACAGATCAACGGTTCAAGGGAATTCGAGCATCAGCTCCCGGGAACTCTCGATGTATCCTTCCTCTACTCGGAGGGTGAATCGATCCTCCTATATCTCGACCTCGAGGGAATCGAGGTATCCACAGGCTCAGCCTGTGCATCCGGCTCACTTGAGCCAAGCTATGTAATGATGGCAACAGGAATGGATGTTGAACTCGCTCATGGTTCCATCCGCTTCTCTTTCGGTAGATACAACACTGAGGAGGATGTCGAGTACGTACTCGAGAAGCTCCCAGGCATCATCGAGAGAATCAGGAAGATGAGCACAAGAAGATAAGAAGGAAAATAAGATGGCAGAAAGTTTCATGGCCCAGTGGGTCTATACAGATGTAGTCAAGGATCATTTCATGAATCCTAGGAATCTCTGGGAGGAAGGCGAGGACTTCCAGCCAGACGGTGTCGGCGAGGTTGGTTCCCTTGCATGTGGCGACCAGATGAGAGTCGGCATCAAGGTGAAGGACGGAAAGGTCTCCGACCTCAGATGGCTTACATATGGTTGTGCAAGCGCCATTGCATCGACATCCATGATGAGCGAGATGGCAATCGGCATGACACTCGAGGAAGCCTACCAGCTTTCTCCTGGTCAGATCACAAACGCTCTCGGTGGACTTCCAGATTACAAGTTCCACTGCTCAGTACTTGGAGACAAGGCACTCAGGGCTGCAATCGACGACTATCTCGAGAAGAACGGTCTTCCTAACCCATACAAGGCTATGAGCGCCAAGATGATCTGCGAGTGCAAGGGTGTGACAGACCATATGATCGAGGAGCTCGTCAAGAACGACGAGGTCAAGACAATCGAGGAGCTCATCGACAGGACTGGTGCAACACAGGGATGCGGTAAGTGCAGAGCTGCGATTGCAGATACATTCCACGAGCTCATGCATATCTACGGAAAGGAGAACTGATGATCTCCATATACAAGGAAGCCTTGAAGGATGCCTTGTATCCGAAGGTGAACGGTACGCTTACCAAGAGGAACAGATACCTCTTTCCGGCGGAACTCGAGGAGATGAGCAAGGATGACATCAGGAAGCTGAGACGTCGGCTCCATCTCTCATCCCAGGTCTTTGCAGATGTACTCGGTGTTTCTGCAAAGACTGTGCAGGCCTGGGAATCCGGAGCGAACACTCCATCCGGTCCTGCACTCCGCCTGATGAATGCAATAAGAAAACATCCCGATATTCTCATTGAATCCGGGATGCTCGAAGAGAAGTTCAGATAGACGATACCTATTACGTTACGTTATAGATACCTCCCCCTATGAATTCCCTCAGAATGGAATCAAGGGGGACTGTTTTTTCACTGATTGGATAGATGTAATCCAGGAATGCAAGAAGTCTTCTTGCAATCGTATATGGCTCACCATCCGATCTCTTCACACTTCTCAGAAGTGGTTCAGCATAGATCTTCAGTACACCAAGCTCATAGTCGAGTGCTGAGTTGATGACGATGTCCGCATTGTTCTGGAATGGGAAGATGTGCTTCTTCTCACCAGCTTCAACGGATGGCCAGCGCCTGAGGGTTTCCTTTGCATCGATTCCTCTTGTCCTGTTGTCCCTTACCATCCTCCTGAGGATACGGTTGTCCGTTGTACTGATTCTCGTCTGGGAATCGAGGTTCAGCTGGGTGAGTGCTGAGATGTAGACCCTTGCAATCTTGGAGTTGTCGATCTCCGGCACGAGGTTTGGATTGAGGCCATGGAGTCCCTCGATTACCATGATGCCGTTCTCCTCGAGTCTTGTTCCCTTCTCTGCGCGGATCCTCTGCTGAGTCTTGAAGTTGAATGTAGGCAGGAAGATCTCCCCTCCGGATAGAAGTGTCTCCATATCCTCTCTGAAAGCAGGTACATCGACAGCCTCTAGGCACTCGAAGTCATAGTCTCCCTTCTCGTCTCTTGGAACGAGGTCCCTATGGAGATAGTAGTCGTCCATACCCATCCTGATAGGCTTCTTTCCATAGAGGCGGAGATAGTCTGAAAGCTTCAGTGAACTTGTCGTCTTGCCGGATGAGGAAGGTCCTGCGATGAAGACGAACTTGACATCCGGGTTCTCGATGATCTTCCTGGCAGCTCTCATGTAGCGACGCTCCATCTGAGCCTCGAGAAGGAGGATTGTATGTTCGATGTCTCCGGATGCGATTCTCCTGTTTAGCTCTCCAATCGAGAACAGGTCTAGGTTCTCGCATTCCTGTCTTGTATCCTGGAAGAGTGAGAACAGCTTTGGATTGTCATGGAATTCCCTGATTTCCGCAATCGATCTCGACTGAGGATATCTAAGCAGAAGTCCATCTTCGTATGCTCTGAGTTCCCAGAGCGTCACGAGGGACATGTCGGTAAGTACAGGTTCAAGATAGAGCTGGTAGTAGGAACCGATGTTCACCATCTTGAAAGCATCGTCGTTCCTTGTCTCGAGAAGCAGTGCTGTGCTTTCGAATCCACACCTGTCCATGTACTCGAGGGCATCATCGTACTGAAGCTTCGTTATGTTGATCTTCTCTCCAGCTGCTACGATCTCACGCATCTTCCGATTCAGTGCATCTACGTCGATATCCTTCTCACCTCCGGAGTATCTGAAGTAGAAGCCGTCACCGAGGCTATGTCCGATTACGAGCTTTCTCTCTGGATATATGAGGGAGGAGGCGTAGGATAATAGGAGTGTGAGAGTCTTCCTGTAGATACGTCTTCCCGACTTCGAGAAGAGGCGTACAGGTTCGATATGTGTGTCGCCCTTGATGAGATCCGTGACTGATGAGAGCACGTCGTTTGCATATACTCCTACTATTGGATTGTCTTCATACCTTGTATTGTCACCCAGATCCAGGATTTCCCTGAATTCACTTAATACTGGAACTTCACGGGTCTGTCCGTCTATGATTGCCTTTACGTTCCTTGTTCCTGCCATCTTGTGACCTCCTTATGGCACGTGGTGTATCTTTCAATTATATACCTGTTCGACTGGATGTCCATTGTTTTCTTGCTTCCCGGAAGACCGCGATTCTGCCCACTGGATAGCTGCATATATATGTATTTCAGCTGTATTCCACTTCCACCAAGGCATGTGGAGGTAACTGAAGATTGAGTACAAGGAACATTAACTGTATAATTCTACACTATGAGCATACTGTATGTAGACCTGGATGAAGAGAAGATAACTGCCTCAGCCGACCAGAGCGGGAAGGGGGTGTCTCTTGCACTGTCCCTCCTTGGAAAGCGTTCTTCCGATAATACCATAGTATTCACATCCACGCCTGGGGAAGCATTGGAAACCCGTGGGGCTTCCACCTATTTCATCTCCTTCGTCTCTCCTGTTACAGGAAGGGAGACAGTATGTCCTGTAGTCTCGTCGGTTGGACTCATATTGATGAATCTCGGCTACACAGCACTTGTGATTACCGGAAGATGCAGGAAGATGTGCACTCTCTCATTCCGTGGGGATTCGATATCGATAAAGCATACAGAGTACTTCAGGGGAAGAAGCAGGGATTACGTGAACCTTGCCCTCGGTCCCAAGGGAAATGACGTCGTGTTCTCCACATCCATTGCAGCTGACAGGGGAATTCCCTATGCAGCACTATACCTTGGGGAGAGTGAGGTTGGATTCGATGGACTTGGCCTGAGATTCTCGGATATGAACATCAAGGCAATGAAGATCCAGGCATTCCTTCCGGAGCGTCATCCGAACGAGGAATCGAGAAGATTCTCAAAGAGCGTAATGGGAAGGAAGTTCTCCCGAGCCCTACGTACTGAAGGCTCTCTTGTGATGATCGACAGGATCGTGAAGAAGGGAATCGCTCCAATCGAGGGATTCGAGAGGAGATTCGACCCAAGGGCCATCTTCCTCGATGGTTCATATATAAGGATAAGCCACGGAGCTTCATCCCTTTCCTGCTCCGACTGTCCAATAGGTTGCCATAAGAGGACTGAGGATGGTGTGATGATTCCCGAGATAGAGGATGCGATGTATCTCGGAACGAATCTCGGCATCTTCTCTTCCGACAGCATCATGGTACTTGCCTCCAGACTCGATGAGTACGGACTCGAGGCCTTCAATACAGGTATGTATCTCTCATCAAATGGTGTGAGGGGATTGGACGATGCACTTGCTGCAGTGGAATCCCTGATGGATGGAAGGCTGAAGGTTGAATATCCACATAGGAGCTATCCAAGGTTCGACTATCGTGGAAGCTATGAAGGTGCAATCTATTACATGAAGGGTGACAGGTTCTTCCCAATGCTCGACATGTACATGGAGAAGAGCATAACAGACATAACATCAGCTGCCATTGCCGCACTCTATGAGAGAGTCTATATGTACGCACTCACTTCCCGTGGATATGCTGTCCTTCCATCCTTTGCAGAGTATCTTTCAGAAATACCTGGGTGGATGTTCGATGTACCGGAGGTGCTGAGAGTGCATCTCAGGAGGATGAGATTCTATGGAATCAATCCAAGGGAGCTGCTGAAGGAAGGACTCGAGATACTCGAGAAGGTAGACATAGAGGAGAACCTCGAGATAGACGACAGGTTCCTCTACAAGCCTGACATGGCATTCGACGATGCTGTATGTCCAGCAAGGAAGCTCATGGAGGCATATGAAAGGGAGAGGCTGAGGTTAATAGTCCATCTCTCTGATAAGAGTGCCATCAGGAAAAGACCTTAGTTCAGCCTTCTTCTCATCTATTGTCATGAAGGTAGCGCCTTCCATGCTTCTAGGTCTTGATGGAGAACCGGGATTGAGGAGTATGATTCCATGGCGGTCCCTATCGAGTACAGGTACATGTGTATGCCCCGAGATGAAGATATCCCCTTCCTTCAGGTCGTAATTCGAAGGCATTGTCCTATCCCCATGGGTTACGACTACCTGTCTCTCTCCGATATGGAAACGCATGTAGGGCTTTGGATCTGCCATTATGGAGAAGCCTCTCCATCTGTCGCAGTTTCCCTGTACGGTAATGAAATCCTCATTCATTGCAGTCAGTTCCATCGATGAGTCGGGACAGAAGTCTCCGGCTGATATCACTGAAGAGCACTGCAGTTTCCTTCGCAGCTTCAATAGGGTGAGAAATGCATATTCATCCCCATGGATGTCAGAACAGATGAGTAGTCTCATGCTTGCCTCCGCCTATGATTATAGACAGCGATTCCGGCCAGTGCAATCATTTCGGGATGACACCTCTCTCGAGAGCTTTCTCCATCTCGTCGAAGAAATCATCCATATCTTCCGTAATCCAGAAGAAATAGTAGTCGTCATCATGCCTTTCCATGAGGACCTTCACATCCTCGATGAACCTTGAGACAGGTTCAGTGCATCCTGACCTGATGGCTTTCTCCACGACATTCCTTACATTGTCTTCGATTGCATCGCCGACTTCTTCCTGTACATCTTCGAACCTGTGGTCCCAATATCCATATCCTCGGATCCTCTCTTCATAGCTTTCGCATTCGGATTCTATCTTGGAGAATGCTCTTGAGATTATCGACTGCATTGTCTCTTTCGGAGCTTCCTTCCTGGTTTCCAGGGTCTTTGAGTCGATTATATCGGCAAGTATGCTGTCTCCCTGTGACAGGGCCTTCGTTATGATGCCTACGAGTTCGTCCTTCCTGAATTTCCTGATGTCCGTCATGTCCATCTCCTTCCTGATGACAGGATAGACCATCTACATGGACGCCTGATGTCCATGTGGAAAACATTTCATTTGGGGATATATACATACCTTTTGCGTAAACTGAAGGGGGGTAAAAAAGTGACAATGCACACATTATGTGATAAATTGTAAGCAGGAAGTATACTATGCAGGAAATGGAATTGATATTGAGAGACGGACACCGTCTGTTCTACCGCGTATGGGAAGTAGAAAGCCCGAAAGCTACTGTTCATATCAACCACGGAATGGCAGAGCATTCACTTAGGTATTCCGATTTTGCGGAATATCTGAATAGCCTCGGGTTCAGCGTCTATGCCCAGGACCATAGAGGTCATGGTTATACTGCCGAAGAAGACGAGAGGGGATGGTTCGCCGAGACAGATGGAGCCTTGACTGTAGTCGAGGATTCATACGAACTCGATGTGAAGATCCTCAATGAGAATCCAGGGATCCCTCACTTCGTATTCGGACATTCGATGGGATCCTTCATTACAAGATGTGCAATTACACTTCATCCAATCTACAATGCTGCAGTCATCTGTGGAACAGGTGCAGACCAGGGAATAGTCGGAAAGGTCGGCAGGATGATTGCCCGCCACCATGTGAAGAAGTGGGGTTCCAGGATGCAGGATGCAGACCTTGATAAGCTTGCATTCGGTTCCTTCAACAGGAAGTTCCCCGACGAGGGGGATTTTGCATGGCTCTCCCGAGATAGGAAGCAGGTAGAGAAGTACATCGCCGATCCTCTCTGCGGATTCGTATGCTCTTCCGGTTTCTATGCAGACCTCGTGGACCTCATAAGCATGGCAAACGACAGGGAAAGAGCAGACCGGATCCAGAAGGATATGCCTATGTTCATCATATCCGGAGCAATGGACCCGGTTGGTGGATTCGGGAAGGGAATAGAGAAGGTGGAAGCCTTCTACAGGAAGGTCGGAATCAGGGAGCTCGAGATGAAGCTCTATCCGGATTGCCGACACGAGATACTGAACGAACTGGATAACAGGAAGGTATACGGGGATGTAGGCGAGTTCTTCACCCGTTGCCTGGAGATAAGATGAGCAATAAGGTAGAGAACCTTTTCAATCGATTCATAGCTTGGTGGAAGGATTATTTCAGGGTCCTTGTACTTTCATTTACGAGAATTTCCCGAGACAATGTGAACATCATGGCATCCGGCATGGTATATTCCACGCTTGTTGCGTTGATTCCAGCCATTACATTCCTCTTTGCATTCCTATCGGCATTCGGAGTGCTGCAGCCATTCATAGAGCTGCTTACCCGTGTGATGCAGGATGCACTCGGACCTGAGCCGGGACTGCAGTTCATGCAGCTTCTCGAGACATTCAGCGGTAATGCAATGAGCCTGGGAATCGCAGGACTTGTATCGTTCGTGATCACTACGATATTCCTGATGAACAAGGTGCATAGCGTAATAGGAAGGATCTTCCGAACTCCTCCTAGGAATGGAGCCATCAGGAGATTCATGAGCTTCCTGACACTCCTGATCGTCATATCCTTCATCGTAGTGCTTCTGATGACATTGCAGTCATCGCTTGGAAACATGATCACCGGATTCTTCATGGATAGGTCGAAGCCTGCATTCAGCTTCTGGAAGTTCATGCTGATATGCACAAGCATCTGGGGCATCATGTTTGCACTTATCGTACTCCTGCCGAATGCCAGGATCAGGAAGCGTTCTGCAGCCGTCGGTGTAACAACTGGAACAATCTCGATCCTGATTGCAACAGAGATCTTCAGGCATATGATCAAGACATTCGTATCCTACTCGGTAATCTATGGATCTCTTGCATCCCTGTTGTTCCTGCTGCTGTATCTGTATATCATATGGTTCATCTTCATGGTCTCCGCGGAGATTGCCTACGTACATCAGTTCAGGCCTGCAAAGGGAAACCTGAAGGGAAGGCCATCTGCTCCTCAGTCCCAGATTGCCGAGGGCATGAACCTTGTGCTGATGGTTGCAGAGAAATACAGGAAGGGGGAAGGCTATACAACGGATAGGGAGCTTACGAGAAGACTCTCGATACCGACAAGCAAGCTCTATGGATACCTCACTGCACTTGAGGATGCAAGGATACTGATGCCTGTAAATCCACAGCGGACGGCTTTCGTTCCTGCCCTTCCTCTTGATAAGATAACGGTAACGGAAGTCGTTTCCGTACTTTACGGAGTGATCCGTGAAGATGAAGTGGAAACCATGGGAGATGCCATAAGCCAGGAAGTTTCCGAAAGGGGAATAAGAGGGCTTGGCGATCTTACACTTGAGAATCTGATGGAGAGAATATGATTCTGGATACAATTGATATCACTAGGCTGAATGATGCCGACTGGTCCAGCTTGATCGATAGGTCAACTGGAATCGTAAGGAGCTACCATGATGAGGAGACTGGTATGGATGTAACTCTCCATAAGTATCCTCAGACAAGGAATGATGATGCGATGGTATTCGTATCGCACGCGCTTTCAGCTTCCCTTGAAGGAACACCTATCTTCTTGGTACAGCTTGAGAGTCTCGACCTCAGGCTCATGAGCTCAGCTCTCGGACAGTCCCTGAAGAGCGTAATGGCAGAGTACAATACAAGAAACTACCTCACTCCAGCTAGGACTCTGCTCTATGGAAATGGGGACAGGGAGGACCTTGGAGTATACCTTGGAGAGAAGGACGACGAGTCCATCTTCCGTTTCATGGAGGACATCCTTTCCGACTCCTGTGTCTCCGAGGATGATACGGATTATTCCAAGTGGCTATACACCGAGGATGATGAGGACGATGATGATTTCGTCTACGGAGTCGGCGACGACGAGGACGAAGAGTAATATCAGCAATACTTACTTGACTTGATTGAAGGCACCGGAAAAGGTGCCTTCCTCGATTCCAGGCGATAATCCTTCCAATTGCGATGTCATCTGGCTTATAATCTAGGCATGGTCAAGAACGATGCCAAACATACATGGGCTCCACTCGAGAAGATAAGGGAGCAGTTGGAGCAGAGAGCTGCATGGCTTTACCTGCTTACGGATGAGGCCAGGAAGAAGGGACTCGATATAGATGATTTTGCACCAGATGCAATTACAAGATGTGGACTTTTCCAGGGACAGAAGCTTGTGGAGAAGGGCGGAACGGATTCCCTCAAGGGACTGAGGAAGACACTCTTCACAAAGCCAGCTCAGCTTGTATTCGAGATGGATATCAAGAAGAGCACCGATGACGAACTGGACATCGACTTCCATTACTGCCCACTTGTAAAGGCATGGCAGAAGCTCGGCTGCTCCGATGAGGAGATAGCGAAGCTATGTGATGTAGCGATGTGCGGTGACCACGGAATCGGAAAGTGCTACGGTGCAGTTCTCGATCTTCCCAAGTGCATTGCAAAGGGAGACGACATCTGCGCTCTGAGATACCACAAGGTAAAGAAGGAAGATAGGTAACATATATAATATATGGATATATAGGGAGAGGTCGGGAGTCCTCTCCCTTTTACATTCCATCCCTTGAGGCTTCATTCACTTCTGGGCTAATATTGATTCAGGGAAAGGGATTGCCCTTCAGGAGAAGAAAGAATGAAGAAGACATTTGGAATATTCGGAACTGGTTATCTCAGTTCCATCGTAGCATCTGCATGGAAGAACGGACTTCTTGAGGATTGGGACCTCGTTGGAGTATATGGAAGAAACGAGAGGAACAACGAGCTCTATGCCCGTGAGTTCGGTGTCAAGGTATGTTCCTCAATCGACGAGCTCATTGCACTAAAGCCTGACTACATCACAGAGGCAGCTTCCGTTGCCGGAATGAAGGAATGTGCTGAGAAGATCGTAGGTGCCGGCATCAGCATGGTAATCATATCGATTGGATCCTTTGCAGACAGGGAGTTCCTTGGAAGGGTCAGGAAGACAGCAAGGGAGAACGGTGCCCAGGTTACATGTGCTTGCGGTGCTGTCGGAGGATTCGATGTCCTCAAGACTCTTTCCCTCATGGGAGCCAAGGAGTTCTCATTCAAGGGACAGAAGCATCCAGCAAGACTTCTCGGTACAGCAATCGCGAACGACCACATGATGACAGACACAGAGCCATCCGCTGCATTCCATGGAACAGCAACCGAGGCCATCAAGATACTTCCTCACCAGGTGAACGTAGCAGTAGCATCCGCTCTCGCATCCGTTGGTCCAGACAATACTGACATGACCATCGAGACAGTTCCAGGATTCGTCGGTGATGAGTACACACTGAAGACTTCCACACCGGACGGCAAGAACTGGACAGAGATCGAGATCTATTCTGCAAACTCAGATATCGCAGGATGGAGCATCGTAGCTGCAATGAGAAACATCACTGATCCAGTGGCATTCTTCTAAGAGAAAGCCAAGCGGTAATCAAAGGGCATCGGATTCTTCCGGTGCCTTTTTGAATGCACCGAAGTGCAGCAGGAATGCTACTACATTGATTCCTCCTGTGATGAAAGCCATCAAGAGTGGGGTTCCATATTCCATTATCGCACCGCCAAGGAAGGACGAGACCATATAGCCCAAGCCTGATGATATGGCAGAGAGTGTGAGTATTGCCTGACCCTTGGTCTCCTCGTCGACTGTAAGGTCGATGTATTCAAGATGCGAGAGAGTGTAGGTGACAAAGGAAGTGGAAAGAAGAACCCTTCCAATGATGAATACTGGGTAGCTCTTTGCTAGGGAGAGCATCAGACAGCAGAGTAGCGAGAAGATGATTGATGCAATGTAAGAGAATCTCTGACCGATTCGCTTCATGACTCGAGGCCAATATGTAAACACAAGCACTTCCACGATTGCACAGAGGAAGATGATCCTTCCGTACATGTCAGGTCCTCCTCCGATCCTCTCAAGTAGAAGAGGTGCGAATATGCTGACTACAGCGGACGCTGTCTTCAGGACCAGGAAGGATGAGAAGTACCAGAAGAGAGGTCCACGGATCTTCAGCTTCTTGACCACTTTCCTTGCTTCCTGCCTGCGCTTTGGATCCGGTACTGAAACTGTAGCAAGGAAGGTGAGGATAAGTAGTGCAGATGTCACTGCAAACATCATCGTGAAGCCGCCATATGCAATGAGCGTTCCAAGAATCAGCCCCATAAGCCCTTCGCCAAAGGAACCGAGTGCCCTTGTGCTTCCATATTCTATTTCAGGAAAGTCGTGCTTCAGTCCATATACCCAGACATCGAATACATTTCCATAGCGCTTCATGAAGGAGTAGACGAGAAGAATGAGCAGGAGCTCAAGAGGAAGAAGCTTCTTCAGTCCTGGCATGAAAGCAACTGCAATGCCGGAAAGAAGCATTACCAAGCTTGATGTAAGACGAAACCTGCCGGTCTTGTCGAGGAGCTTACCGAAGAGGTATTGCTGGATTACTATACCGCCGGAGCCTATTGCATAGAAGACTCCGATCTTCATTTCAGATAGTCCGATGCTTGATAGATACAGCGTAAGATAGTTCATGAAGCCTGCAAGGGCCATGAAGAATGACAGCTGCATCAATCTGAGTTTTGTATTGAGCTTCCTCGTTTCAGAAATCTTGGCATCAGTCCCAGTATTCGTCATCCTCTTCTTCTTCGAATCCATACTGATATACATCACCCTTGGATTTTATGACTTCAGTTTCATGAGGTCCATCTTCTTCTGTGACCTTCTGGACTGAGACTACAAAGAGCCAATCATCACCGAAGTCGTAGTGATATAGGAACTTCCTCCCTTTCTCGAGACCTAGCTTGTCGAGCTTGATGTTTGCGCTTCTTTCGCCATCTATTCCAGGAGCTACATATACATCATGGCTTCTGTACATCTCGCCAGACATAATGAATTCATAGAGGTGGTCGAAGTCGAAATCGAAGGCATCCAGGATCTCTTCAGCCAATGTAGAGAGCTTCCTGTTGTCGGAAATCTCGATGACTCTATAGGCATCCCTGCCCATTCCCTTTGGATAGATCTTAAGTGTGTATCTCTCATTCATATTGATGACCTCGCATTCTGATTGTACATCAACATCGAAGTTGATGCATTGGAAAAAGCAGGATATGTAAAGCTGGGCTATAATCCTTACATATAGGAGGAGGACATATGGTAATTACAAGGGATATGCTGAAGTCTCTCATCCGTTGGGATATCTCATGGGATGAGTTCTGGGGTGATGAGGATTGGAAAGCCGAGCACGAACATGAAAGATATCAACCGACATGGGATGATGTAGAGGCTCTCATCGATAACATCAGGAAACGTAATCCTATTGTAGAGGATTTCGGTGAAGACTGGGGATGCCTGTTCAATGATGACTATTTTATTCCAGATAGGGAGAATGAAGGTTACTATACCTTGCTTGTCGATGAGTATTATATCCATGATACCGAATATATAGATAAGAAGTTTCTTACATCTGAATCCGAAGCCATTGCCGCAGTTCTCGATCTGTTTGGGGATCTTTATGATCCATGCCGTTTCAACGAAAAGCATGTTCTTGATATGGGAATCGATTGGAAAAAGCTTATGGCTGATATCGATTTCATGGAGGTTGGTGATTTTGACCGCAATATCGCAGTATGGCGTTGGACTGAAGAAGAAAAGCTGGAGCGGGTTCAGAGATTCTTCGGCAAGGACGAAAGCCTGGTTCTTGAAGGCAGTGAGAGAGAGGAAATCTACAGCGTACTTGATGAACTCTGTGCAAATGACAACATTGATGCCTTGGATATGAAGGCATATCTCTGCTACGGCGGATCTGAACTCATGCCTTGTGATTGGTTTGCATCCAGGGACTGCCTTTTGAAACTCATGGAATTGACGGAAGACACGGGGGATGAACGTAGAGGACAGTATGCCAATACGCTTGGTTATATGTACTACTATGGAAGATGCTCTGATGGAGTTCCAGATTATGAGACAGCGTTGAAGTACTACGTGATTGGAGGAGCATATGGTCTTTACGAGTCCATCTACAAGATTGCAGACATGCTGAAGAGCGGTAAGGCAATTCCTAAGGATCTGTATGCTTCCAGGTGTCTCGTGAAGAGAGTCTATGATCTTACGAAGAAGGATTACCTTAGAGGACAGTGTTATTCGGATTTTGCCGATGCTGCATTCAGGATGGGAATCTATGAAAAGGATGATGGAAAATATGAGGCAGCATTGAAGTACCTCCAGGAAGCTGAATGTGCCATCAGGGATAGGTCTACAGGTGGATTCTATGGAGACGATAGGGTTGCCATGGCTATTGCCGAGAATCTCAAGGAAGTGAAGGCTATCTGTGAGGCACAGAGAAAACCGGAGGATCCTAATTACGATATATTCCCAAATCTACCGGACTTTTCACCGCTTACATATCTTGTTGAAATCCATAGCGTAATCAAAGGCAAGTTGGTGAAAGTCGAGAATGATGATATCGTTCTTGAATTCAAGGATGATGGAGAGTATGGACGTTCATCTGTATTCGTAGATACAGAAGAGTGTGGAATGCTGCATCTTACACGCTTCAGCTATGTCTTCCATGGAGTGAAGGACCTGAAGATCAGCAAGAAGAACAAGTTCAGGTTTACTAGGCTTGATAACCTTTGTTGGGATGAGCCAATGGGAATCAGGTTCTGTACTTCTGAAGGTAAGGTAAAGTGCTCGTTCACCTATGAGAAGGCTGAACTTGTCCTGCCAAGCTGTGATAAGCCAAAGTCAGGTGATAAGCATCTCTTTGCTTCCTGCAGCTTCTATGATGGAGGAAGGACATACGACTACATTGCCGATGGCTTTGACGTGAAGGTCGGAGATGTCGTAATCGTCAATTCCTACCAGGGGGAGGCTGAAGTGCAGGTAGAGTCCATCGAGGAGAAGACTCTGGATGAACTTCCAATCCCTTTCGAGAGATACAAGCCGATCCTCCGTGTAGTGGAGAAGGAATAGATATCGAACAAAAGAAACAATGTGTTCGGTAAGATACAAAGCGTTTAAGTTGACTCTGTGATGGATACCCATCTCTTGCCATACTCATGAGCATAGAGGTGGGTTTTATGTTCAAGAAGCTTTCTGATGGTTTTTCAGGTCTCAGATGGACCATAGTATCCGGTATATTCCTTTTGGTAAGCTTGATTCTCATGCTTGCAGGAATCGAGGTTCCAGTAGATCCAGCATGGGTAACTGTAATACTCAGTGGCTATCCATTGCTGTATCTTGCGATTACAAGACTTATATATCAGAAGTGGATTTCATCATGTCTCCTTATTTCAATGGCTATGTTTGCATCCCTCGCCATCGGCGAGCTCTTTGCCGCCGGTGAGGTTGCTTGGATCATGGCTATCGGCGCAATCCTTGAGGACATGACAGTTAAGAGAGCTCGTAAGGGAATTACAGAGCTGATGACGCTGACTCCTGAAAATGCAAGACGCATCAGAAATGATGGAACGGAAGAGACTGTAAAGACAACAGACATCAATATCGGTGATGTACTAAGGGTAAATCCAGGAGAGAGGATTCCAGCTGATGGTAAGGTCGTTGCAGGTGAAAGTACTGTTGACCAGTCCATCATGACAGGAGAGTCCCTTCCTGTCGAGAAGACAGTAGGAACTGAAGTCTTCACGGGTACCATGAACTGCTTTGGCTCGATCGATATCGAGACAACCAAGAAGGGTGAGGATACAACACTTCAGAAGCTTATCAGGATGGTAGATGAAGCTGACAGGAAGAAGGCTCCTATGCAGAGGATTGCGGACAAGTGGTCCGTATGGCTGGTACCAATTGCACTTATGATTGCAATCGGAGCATGGCTTGTTTCCTGGCTTTGCATGGGAATTCCAATGATGGATGCACTTGAAAGAGGAGTAACAGTACTCGTTGTCTTCTGTCCATGTGCCTTAGCTCTTGCTACTCCTACATCCATAATCGCTGCAATCGGACAGGCTGCAAAGCATGGTGTAATAATCAAATCTGGTGAAGCACTCGAAGCAATGGGAAAGGTTGATACAGTAACATTCGACAAGACTGGAACTCTCACATACGGAAAGCTTGCAGTAACTGATGTAGTATCCTTATCGTCCATTCTCGAAACCTCCAGACTCCTTGAAATCACAGCATCAGCTGAAAGAAGAAGTGAGCATCCACTTGCAAAGGCACTCTTGAGATACGCAGAAGAGAATGGTACAGACTTCTCTGAAGCAATGGGATTCAAGATGGAAGCAGGTAGAGGTATCAGAGCTGAAGTTGAAGGCTTTGATGTACTCTGTGGAAGTGATAAGTACCTTACTGAGAAGGGAATCTCGATTGATTCTGCCATCAATGCTAAGCTTGATGAGCTCAGGGAAGATGGCAAGGCTCTGATATTGACGGCAATCGATGGTGAGATTGCTGGTGTAATCGCATTCTCCGATGTAATCAGGGAAGATGCGAAGGAGGTGATTGGAGGACTTGTTGAGCTGGGAATAGAGCCTGTACTTCTGACAGGAGACAATAGAAGATCTGCTAGTAGATTCAGTCGTGAGACTGGAATCAAGGAAGTGAGGGCTGAACTGCTGCCAGGCGAGAAGGTAGGAGAGATCGAGAAACTCAGAAAGAGTGGAAAGACTGTTACCATGATCGGTGACGGGGTAAACGATGCACCTGCACTGAAGAGTTCTGATGTTGGAGTTGCTATGGGCTCCATGGGATCTGACATTGCAGTAGAGGCTGCAGATATCGCACTCATGACGGATGACCTTTCTGCTGTGCTTTATCTGATGAGGCTATCTGGTTCTACTCTCAGAACCATAAAGGGAAACATCACAGCATCGATGTGCATCAACGCTGTAGCTGTAACACTCTCTGTTCTTGGTGTTCTTACTCCTGTAACTGGAGCTCTGGTACACAACGCAGGCTCATGCCTTGTAGTACTCAATGCAGCGCTTCTCTATGACAGGAAGTTCGATGGAAAGAAGAAGAGAAAGTAAGTGAATTCTTAATTGTCATCATAGAATTTCGAGGGAGATGTCTTAACGGATGTCTCTCTTCTATCTTTGAATAAGATGACGGCTTTTCTGTTCTTATTCAAAATTAAACGATTAATTTTGAATAAGGAGTTGGATTTGAGCCTCTTATTCAAAAATAAACCGATAACTTTGAATAATGGGTAAGGAACAGGGACAACCGAAGCTGTCCCTGCTGTGTAGATTACTGTATCAACCGATGTACTTTTCCATCCAGTCTGTGATTTCCGTTAGTCTCTTGATCCTTCCCTTAGGCTTGCCGCTACGGCTGAGTTCATGCGTCTCACCATGGAAGATTACCATTCTGGAAGGTATATTTCTCATCTTCA
>SAMEA104404103__coassemble_85_pt1 | contig 77161 bp, 65 predicted proteins | sample SAMEA104404103__metabat2_low_PE_027 | metagenome-assembled genome bin SAMEA104404103 (sample SAMEA104404103) | Balaenoptera acutorostrata
TATTATGAACAGCAAGAAGAACAGGATGGGCCTCCTATTCCCCTAGTTCTGAAAGTTGCAGTTCTGTCAGGCGTAGACAGCAAGGGCAAGGGCCAGCAGATAGATGTCGTAGCTCGTAGTCGAATGGGAATGGATGAGGCTATGTCTGAACTTCTCACCTCTCTGTCCCTTGAAGTACTTCATCATATCCCTGTAGAGAGCCCTCTCCTCCTTCTTCATCTGCTCGAGGAAGATCTCCTTGAATTCCCTGAAGAGGTCGGCATCGTCCGGGTCTATGTCGAGCTTGAAGATCCTACCCTCGGCAATCATGTCGGTGATGGAGAGTACGTCGTACTCACGGTATGCATTGTACCTCTCCTCGATCGTCTCGAGCATGTCGGCATATGTTACATCTGTCTCCTCGATTGCCCTGTAGATGGCTTCCCTCTTCACGATTGCGACATGGGCCTTCTCATCCTTTCCCTTTGCATATACCCAATAGACTGCAGCAAGTGCAAGTCCGATGAGCAGTTCGTCTATCATGGGAATCGGATCTCTCACAGCAAGCGAGAAGACGAAGTATGCAAGGACGAAGATGATTGCGGAGACGATCAGTCTCACAACATATCTCCTCTCCTGGATCCAATGGCTTACTGCCATCCTCGCATCGCTCTTCAGCGAAAGCATCAGGGCCTGTTCGTCCTCCCATTCGAGAAGTCCCGACGAGTATATGCCAAGATCCACCTTGTCGGTGGTCTCCGAATCGATTTCAATCTGTGGAATTGAGGAGATTACCATCTTCTCCTCGCCAAGTCTCAGGAAAAAGCATTTCATAACAGTAAATATAATCGTATGGGAAACAAATAGCAATTGAAGAAAAAATGGGCCTACCGGACGATAGACCCATGTGGATTCATTACCTGAGGTGCAATCAGAGAGCTGACTTGAAGTCTGCAAGGATGTCGTCGACTCTAGCCTCGAGAGCCTTTCTTCCATCCTTTCCCTCTGTGAGGAAGATGTAGTACTTGATCTTAGGCTCAGTGCCTGAAGGTCTTACTACAAGCTTCTCGCCGCTCCTGAACCTGATGATGATTACATCGGCCTTAGGGAAGCCTGTATTCTCGCCAAGGAGGTCCTCGACCTTCTCGATCTCCCTTCCTACAAGTACGTCCCCGGACTTGAGAGCCCTGAACTTCTTCATGATGGCAGCCATCTGCTCCTTACCTGCTGCTCCTTCGTAGTCGCGTGCGAAGACGACCTCTGTGGAGTAGCCGTAAGCTGCGTAGATTGCATCGAGTCTCTGCTGGAGTGTGATTCCCTGCCTAGCGTAGTGGCACATCATCTCTACAGCTGCAACTGTGGAGGATACTGCATCCTTGTCATGTACATCGTTGACTGTAAGGAAGCCATAGGACTCCTCACAACCGAAGAGGTACTTCCTACCGCAGTCAGGATTGTCGTCGATTGCCTGCATCTGCTCTGCAATGTACTTGAATCCTGTAAGGACGTCGCGGCACATGCCACCGTTCTTCTCAGCGATCTTCTTTACGAGGTCTGTCGTTACAAGGCTCTTCACTACGAATGGCTTTACAGCGTCCTCTCCATGCTGTTCCTTGTATGTTACAAGGAGGTAGTCGGCAAGGAGTGTTGCGATCTGGTTGCCTGTGAGGAGCATGTACTCTGTCTTCTCGCTGTTCTTCGGGATTGCGATTCCGAGCCTGTCTGCATCAGGGTCTGTACCGAGAACGATATCTGCCTTGACTTCCTTTGCAAGCTCGATGACCTTTGTCATTGCCTCCCTAGACTCTGGGTTAGGAAGCTTCACTGTAGGGAACGATCCATCCGGTTCCTTCTGCTCCTCAACTACGTGTACGTTGATGCCGAGTGTCTTGAGCATTGTAGTTACAGGAACAAGTCCAGATCCATGGAGTGGAGTGTATGCTACTGTAATAGGAGCGTTCTGGACAAGCTCAGGTCTCCTGAGGGATGAGATCACCATCCTGTAGTAGGACTCGTCGACTTCAGCTGGAACGGAGAGGAGAACTCCCTTTCTCCTTGCCTCCTCCTCGGAGATGTCCTTGATGTCCTTTGCCTCTACTGCGTTTGCAAGCTTTGCAATGTTGATGTCATGTGGAGGAGTAACCTGTCCACCGTCTGACCAGTAGACCTTGTAGCCATTGTACTTCGAAGGGTTATGGCTGGCTGTCACTACGATACCTGCTGTTGTCTTGAGATGTCTTACACAGTATGAGAGCATCGGTACTGGATGAAGTGTATCGTAGAGATATGTCTTCACACCGTTGGCTGCAAGTACAAGTGCTGCAGAGAGTGCGAACTCCTTGGAGAAATGTCTGCTGTCGTATGCGATTGCAACGCTGGAATTCTCGATTGTTGAAAGGTAGTCTGCCAGTCCCTGTGTCACCTTTCTTACCATGAATGTGTTGATGCGGTTTGTACCACCACCGATTACACCACGCATTCCAGCAGTACCGAAGGCGAGTGCTGTGTAGAACCTGTCATAGAGACCTTCCCAATCCTGCATCTCGATAGCCTGCTCGACTTCACTTCTGAAGATCTCGTTCTGCTCACTGGAAATGTAGAGGCGCGCCTTGTCGAGGACCTCTTTCTTCATCTTCTCGGTGATTTCCATTTGCTGTAAACCTCCCAATGGTTATATAGCTTAACCTATTTTACCTTTTTAATGTCAGCTCTCATTTTCCCACAGATTCAGTGGAAAGGAAAGCCTCTTGCAACATTTTACCATCTGTTGAGAGGCCAATGGGTAAAATTTATTGTTTCTGGAGCGTTAAAAGGGATTATCAAACACGGAAAGGGAAAGACAACGTCATACCCTTCCAAGTATCTCGGCCCTGAGCTCCTCGACTGTAGCAAGAACCGGACAGTTGCATCCGGAAAGCTCCTCTGGAGTCCTGAAGCCATAGGAGACTATGAGGGTATCGAGGTTGGCATTCACACCTGTCTGGTAGTCTACCATGCTGTCCCCTACGATCAGGGTCTCCTCTCTTGAGGAGCCGATCTCCTCGAGGATGCTGTCGATGAGTGCAGGGTCCGGCTTCAGGAGAGCACCTATCCTATGCCCCCTTACAAGAGCGAAGGGAATTCCCGGGAAGAAGTGCCTTACAAGATATGGAACGAGCGTCTCATCCTTGTTGGAGAGGACAGCCATCTTGATGTTCCTCTCCTTCAGCTCCTCCATCATCCCGTAGATGCCTTCATATGGATATGTATGCATGTCCGGATGTGCATCGTAATATGCTATGAGATTATCATACATCCTCATCTTGGCATCCCTGCCGATGACGAATCCCCTGGACTTCAGTTCGATGGCCCTGTTGAGAGTATTCATCAGTCCGGAGCCTACGAAGAGTCTTGTCTCCTCGAGGGTGATGCCGTCGAGACCGAAGTCGTGAAGTGCATGATTGACTGCACCCTGGATATCTGGAAGTGTATTCAGGATTGTTCCATCCAGATCGAAAATTACAGTATTCTTCATTCTACTACCTAAAGAGAGCTATATATTACCTGTCTTCCTTCTCTTCCTTCAAGGCCTGCTTCTTTCGTCTGAGATATTTTCTCTCGCTAGGAGTCCTCTTCTCGAAGGATTTTGAGGTAAGCCTGCTGAGGCTCTTGTTCTTGTGGTCGGATATTATATAGGTACCGACTATTGCAGAGAACAGGCAGATCCCCAGGAGTCCTAGCCATGCAAGTCCCTTATGCATGAATGGAAGCTCTACGTTCATTCCGTAGAAACCTGTGATGAAGGTCGGGAACATCAGGGACAGCGAGATTACGGTAAGTCTCTTCATGATGATGTTCATGTTGTTGCCGATGATCGAGCCGAAGGCATCCATTGTGGATGTCAGGATGTCCGTATATATCTTGGCCATCTGGATGGCCTGCTTGTTATCGGTGATTGCATCATCGAGGAACTCCTCCTCTTCCTCGCTGTTCATCCTGAAGTATGGTGTCTTCTGTAGCTTCTCGAGAAGCATCTGGTTGTCCTGCAGGGATGTCGTGAAGTAGACGAGGGACTTCTGGATCTCCAGGAACTGGAGGAGTTCGTAGTTCATGACGGACTTGTGGAGCTGTTCCTCTACAAGGTCCTTCTGCCTGTTGAAGTACTTGAGGAGCCTGATGTATACGAGGGCGGCCCTTCCAAGGATCGATACAACCAGTCCTTCCTTTGTTCCAACCGGGCAGTTACGTACCCTGCGCCTTGCAAGGTCATCGATAACTACAGAGTCTTCCTTGCAGATCGTTATGATCTGGTCCTTCCTGATTACGATACCCAGAGGGATGCATGTCCTTACAAGGGGATTGTCCTCATCCTCCTCATCCGATGGAAGACGGCAGATGATTACTGTGTAGTCATCCTCCTTCTCGATTCTCGCCTGCTCATCGGAGTCCATGACGTCTGCAAGCAGCTCACTTTCTATCATGTACTCGTCGGTAAGGGTGGAGATATCCTCCCTGTCGATGTTTCTTGCATCGATCCAAGTATAGTTCTGGTTTCTGGTTATGTCTGTTCGTCTTACAATCATGCCGAGTGTCCTTCAGAGGAGGTCATCTCTCATGATAGCATAGGTAGAGACCTTCTCAACTCACTTTAGATTATTGCTTATAGGTAAAGGGTTACCCGCCGCGTCGTCCATAGAATGAAGATCTCCTTGTTCAATTGTTCCGGCCTAGAATGGCCAAAGAGAACTATAACATAAACTACACATAAGAAAAAGTACTGCAGAAGTCCTATCATAGTGACCAAGATCCAAGCTATGTATATAATTGTGATTGTCCAGAAGGGGACACATCAAAGGAGATATCTCAATGAAGAAAGCACTTACAGTCTTCCTGATTGCAATCGTTGCAGTGACAGGAGTATTTGCAGCAACAGACGTAGACCTTGCCATCAACCTCAAGAGCAACTTCTTCGAATTCGGTTTTTCTGCCAAGGATAACGACACAAAGTTCGAAACCCCGAAAATCGGTCTCGACATCGATGGAACATTCATCTTCGACAGGCACAATGGTTTCTATATCGACCTTGGCTTCAACATGAAGGAAGGCAACACATTCACAGTCGCCGGTGGCTACGCATATACAGAACCACTTTCAAACACAATGGACCTCGTACTCGGAATCGGCCCACACTTCAAGATCAGGAGCAACAGCTTCGACATCGGTGCTGACTTCAACTGCGACTTCAAGATGGACATGACACAGAAGATGTTCTTCAGATTCGGTCTTGGCGTAGACATGAACTTCGCAACAATCGCAAAGGGCAACAGCATGGGTTACTTCGATATGCAGTTCGTAATTCCAAGAGTCGCCATCGGCTGGGATTTCTGATAGAAAACCAGAGCAGGTTTCAAGGAGGAGAGCAATCTCCTCCTTTTTCTATGCATCCATCCACGACTTGATTGCATTCTCCAATATCCTGTCGATTTCCCTTCTTGTCTTCAGGCATTCCTTCGGATACTCCCGCCCTGCCTTGAAGGCAATGAATGTCATCAATGTTCCGATTCCAGGGAAAATCTTTCTGAACATCCTCTCAGGGAATACGAAATGGGTTCCCTTCTCGAAGGTATGGATTTCATAGGTGCATTCGTGAGGAACCTTCTTCAGATGCTCATCGATACGCCTTATGTAGCGGCATGTATCCCATAGTGCATCATCCTCAGCTCCGACAAGTACAATATGTCCCCTGATGTCCTCGGTACTTACCCTGCAGGCTTCCATATCAGTGCACATCCTTTCCGATTCATCGAATAGAGGACGGGAGCGAAGCATATCACCATTCCTCTTCCCTTCATCGACAACAGACTGGTAGTAATCGGGATGTCTCTTCGAGAACGGCAGGAATGGAAGAGGATTTCCTTCCCATGAAAGCGTTGATTCTCGTCCATTTCCCGGCCATTCACTGCAGCCATCCTTCTTTCCCCTGTAGTATCCTTCCATTATCCAGTCTGATGGAGTGAGTGCTATCGTCAAGGTGATCTCCGGATAGTAGCTTGCAGCAACGAGGCTTGTCATTCCTGTAGTGGATGCACCCATTATCGAGAAGTGCATGTTTCCCCGCTTCCTTCCCTCTTCGATAGCCATTCCATATCTCTCGATCGGAAAGTCATGGAAGGCATAGGAGCCCCTATCTGGACTCATTGCAAGGACATTTACACCTAAATCATGTGCGAATTTCACGCCTGCCTTTGCAAGGATGTCGTCGGTATTGTCTCCGATCTGCATGATTGCCATGTATACAGATCCGCTTCTGCAAGGATAGTAGGTTCCATAGAACCCATCCCTCTCGATGCTGAAATATTCTCTTGTCATATGATTCCCTACCATCATGTTACACCCATTTCGGAAATCGAGACAAAGAAAAACCAGGCATCTTACAGCCTGGCCTTATGTGGATCACTCCCAGATGAATGGCTTGAATGAATACTCGTTCTCGATCTTCCTGAAGCGGCTCTTCGGATCCTTAGGGAGGAACACCTCCTCATCCCTGAGGCCGAAAGTCCTCAGGACTGCCTTTCCAAAGAGGTCCTCAAGATGCTCTTCAGTGGCTCCTGCACTCCTAAGTGCATCGAGAAGCAAGAGAGTTCCCGAGAATCCCGGAATGCCGCTAGCACCCTTAATCTTGTCCTCGATCGTATGAGGTGCGTGGTCGGACTCGACAAAGTCGATCCTGCCATCGAGAAGAGCTGCAAATACTTCAGCCCTATCCTCTTCTGGTCTTAGCGGTGGATTCATCTTGAGTCCCCTGGAATTGTCATGAGCTTCCTCAAGATTGTAGAGAGCGTGATGTGCTGTTGCTCCCATGGAGATACGCATTCCGCTTTCCTTGGCCTTCATGACCTCCTCGATTGCTCCCCTTGTGGAGACATGGCAGATATGAAGGTGACCCTTGAAGTTCTCTTCCCTGCAGATACGGATGATCCTCTTCGCGCTCTCGACTTCAGAGATCGATGGGCGGGCATCGGAATGGGTTGCAAAGTCACTAGGATTGTACTTGCTGCTGTCGTTCAGGTCTTCCATCTCTGCATGCACTGCCAATACTCCCTGGTAGTTGCACTTCGAGAGTGTCCTGATTACATTCCTCTGAAACTCCTCGGTCACAAGTCCCATGTTTCCTGTAGAATTGGCAAGGAACATCTTCAGGCCGCAGACCAGTGGAAACAGCGATCCATGGACCATTACCATATCCTCGACCTGCTTCAGGTCGGATGTCAGACCCGCATAGAGGTGGTAGCCCATCCTATGCTTTCTCGCAAGCTCAGTTCCAAGTGCGAGCCTATCCAGGATAGTCTCCCTGTCCGTACAGACAGGATTGGTATTAGGCATGTCGAATACACGGGTAATACCTGCTTTCCTTGCAACAGCGAGACCATGTTCGATGGTCTCCTTGTCCTTCTGGTTCCAGTCTCTCAGATGTACATGCGGGTCTATCATATTATCAAAGCTCCACGTTGTTGTTGATGATGTAATCCCAGGAGAGGAATGTTCCCTGCTTGCAAGGAATACGTCCACCACATACACACTCACCACACATGCCGATTCCGCACATTGTCTGAGTCTCTACGCTGATGTTGATCCTCTCAGGCTTGACGCCAAGTGCCATGAAGCGCTCAGCTGCCTTCTTCATCATGATTGTAGGTCCGACTACATAGATTGCTGTGTCGCCCTCGACATCCTTCTCATCGAATGTCGTGAGTACGCGTCCTGGCATTCCATCGTCAGGTACTACTGTATACTTGCCGTACTTCTCCAGATCCTCCTGCATGAGGCCCTTTCCAACAGGTGCTGTAGGAAGACCAAGGCGGATATCCATCTTGGTTCCGTCCTTGTAGAGCTCCTCGGCAAGAAGGTTGAGTACTACGATTCCGGTTCCTCCTCCGATGAGGATTGCCTTATCTGCCTTCCTTGTCTCGATTGGCTTACCGCAGAGTCCGCGGACGTAGATCTCGTCTCCGACATTGAGGTCCCTGCACTTCTCTGTGAACTCGCCGCGAACCTTGATGATGAAGGAAAGTGGATCGTTCTTTGCTACCGAGAATGGTCTCTCGCCGACTCCTGGAATCCAGAGGAATACGAACTCGCCTGCCTTGCAGCTGCCCTTTCCATCGAGTGTAAGTACGACAGTTGCCTCGTCGTACATCACCTTCTTCTCGATTGTATGTCTCTCATACTCGAGAGCGCTGTGGTCGTCTGATAGATACTTTCCGGTATCCTCACCGTTCTTTACAGCTCCGAAGAATGCATTCCACTCTGTTGGATATACGCGTGCGATTGCAGAACCGATTCCAACGGAATCTGCACCTGCCTCGATCATGCGTCTGGCATCCTCTGCTGAAGATACTCCACCCATACCGAGGATGATTGGATCGTCGCCGATTGCATTTCTTATCTCAGTGATGCATTCGATTGCCTTATCCTTCACCCATTCGCCGGATGCGCCGCCCTTTCCACCAACCTTGTTCTGGAGGATTGCCTTGCCGTCCTTCTCATATAGGAGTGGTCCGACTGTGTTGATTGCAGCAATACCATCAGCTCCTGCATCGATTGCAGCCTTTGCAATCTCACCGATGTTCTCTACATTCGGAGTGAGCTTGATGATGAGAAGGCTCTTCCTCTCTGGGTACTCAGTTGCGATGTACTCGACGAATTCCCTTACAGCTTCGATATCTGTTCCGATGGAAGCACCGAATCCCTTCGCTGCATGAGGACATGAGAAGTTCAGCTCCTCCATGTCTGCGATGTCATCGAATCTCTTTACGAGAGTGAGGAAGTCCTCCTTTGTGGAGGCTGAGAGAGAGACATTGAGGATTGCCCTCATTCCCTCCTCCCTGATTTCCTTGAGTGGAGGGTATGCAACCCCCATTCCAGGATTCCTCAGTCCTACGGAGTTGCCGAAATCACCAAGCTTAGGGCTTGTGATTACAGGTGGCTTGTTACCAGGATTCGGAACGACCTGGAAGCTCTTTGTAGTGATGATGTCGATATTGGTGATTTCTCTATCGAACATCCTTACAAGCTCCGGCTTTGTGGATGCAACGCCGGATACTGTTGATAGATATACTTCTCCCTTCCTATGGTTCAGGTGAAGCTTCCTGTATGCAATGTTATCCTCTCTCACTTGGAAGGAGCCTCCTTGATGAGCTTTTCGAGGGAAGCGATGCATCTCTCGAGCCAGTTCTCCGGCGCATCTCCCTTCTTCCAAGGATGTGTAAGACCTGAAGAGGAGTTGATTCTTGCAAGCTCTCTTGGATATCCTGCCCTGTCGAGTGCTGCAATTACATCAGGAGCTGAACCGCCCTGAGAACCAACACCAGGGATGAGCATTGCAATCTCCTTGTCGTGGTAGTAGGATGCGATGTCCTCGAGCTCGACCATGTTTGTAGCACCGACTACAGCACCGAATCCCGGTCTGCCGTCTGCCCACTCTACGATCTTGTGTGCAACAAGCATGTATACTGGGTAGTTTGTGTGCTCATCTACCATATCGAGGATTGTCTGGTTCTGGATATCCTTTCCACCAGGGTTACTTGTCCTGTTGAGGATGTACATTCCCTTTCCCTCGAATACGAATGGGGAGACGGAATCTGTTCCCATGTAAGGGGAGACAGTAACTGAATCTGTCTGCCAGCCCTCGAAGGCCTCCTTGGCATAGTTGAGGCTGCTCTTTGCGATGTCGCCTCTCTTGCTGTCGAGGATAACTGGGATTCCTGGGAAGAAATCTCCAAGAAGGTCAAGCACTCCTGCAAGTGCCATGGATCCGGAGAAGTCACCCTTTCTTGGATTGTCGAGTATTGCATAGTAGCCGATATTTGGCTTGAAAGCTGCAGGGATGAGGTTCTTTGCCTTCATCTCTGTGAAGAGCATCCTCATATATGTGAGGATTCTCTCTGTTGAAGGAAGCTCTGGAAATGGAAGTACTTCGAGTACAGGATCGAGTCCCATACATACGATGTTGCCGGTCTTCTCGGCACTTGCTCTTAGGATTTCGTTGTAGTTCATTCTTTTTCTTTCTAGCCTTGCGGCTACCCCATATAATTCTTACCTTTCTAGGTAGAGTCTTAAGTTTTGCTTTCCGTGGAAAAAACGGGACATTAGAGAAAAGGAGAGGATAAGCACCCTCTCCTTAATGTCGATGTAGATCAGACCTCTCTTGGGAAGCCGCGCTTCTCACCCCAGCCAAATGGATCCTTTCTCCATTCGTGAAGTGCTTCAGCTTCCTCAGCGTTGATGTAGCCGATCTCCTCAGCTGTCTTGACCATCTGGTCGTATGTGAGGATTGTGTGGAATGTGCACTCTGGCTCGAGAGCTGCGAATGCATCTACAGACTTCTGGAGTCCGTATGTGAAGATTCCGAGACACTCTGTTACGTTTCCCTCTGCTGCCCTGATTGCCTCTACAGCCTTGATTGAGGAGGAACCTGTGCTGATGAGGTCCTCGATGAGGAGGACGTTTGCATTGTGGTAGGAACCGTCCTTGCCAAGACCTTCGATCTGATGGCCAAGGCCATGGTCCTTGTTGCCGGATCTTACATATGAAAGTGGCTTGTTGAGTCTGTCGGCAAGAGATGTTGCATGAGGAATACCTGCTGTAGCAGTTCCTGCAATGTTGTCGACCTTGAGGCCAAGGGAGTCGATCATGTCAGAGAAAGCGTCGCAGATGAGTGCTCTGTACTTTGAGTTGGCAAGAAACTGTCTGTTATCGTTGTAGATAGGCATCCTGTAGCCGCTTGCCCATCTGAATGGGTTGGAGATCTGCAGTCTGATTGCACCGAGCTCGAGAGCTGCCTTTGCAAGCTGTGGTCCGTAGTAGTTTGTGATTTCTTCCAATGTCTTCATTGTTATTCTGGTTGCACTTAGTCTTCGCACAACCTTTTGCTCCTTATGAAAATATCCGACATGCAAAACATGCCCTGACTGAAAAGGGTCCTGGGTCCCCTAATATTGTATGATACCTTTTGATATCAGACTGAACAAGTGTAAAAACACCATAATTCCCTGCTTATTCAACAATATGCGACCGGAAGACGGTAAAGTCCACCGATCGCATGTGGTTCAAGGTATCCCGGATGGCTTATCTTGCCTTGTTCCAGATCTCCTTGAAGCTGTGTACCCTGCCGCAGTATGCGCACTGGAACTGACCGTCGTGAGTCCTGTGGAACTTTGCAGGAACACCCTCTCCGTTAACTGGATGGCTGATGCAGGCCTCGTTGGAGCAGCAGAGATCCTCGAAGTTGTAGATTCTTGGAGGTGTGTGAGTCCTGAACTTCTTGGAGACCTTTCCGTCCTTTACGATGTTGAGTGTGCAGTTAGGGGCAAGAGCTGCAAGTCTCTTGAGGTCCTTTCTTGTGAACTCGTACTCACCAGGTCTGAAGATGATTCCCTTGTAGGAACCGTCCTTGCCGGAGGAAACCCACTCTCCACCCTTTCCGTCATCGATGTTGAGTACGGAAGCGATGAGTCTCATGTGGTTCCTGATCTCGTTTGGTGTATCGCCCTTGCAGATGTGGTCGATTACGATGCCATTTGCAATTGGTCTTACGCCTTCGCTGTAGTTCTTGTCGTCGTTCTTCTTATCCTGGCTTGGCTGGACCTCGACGATGTAGTCCTCTGTCTTGTAGTCCTTCTTCTCTCTTGCTGGACCGTCGTAGTCGTCACCGATTACACCAGCGAGGATGGAGATGAGTACAATCCTGCAGTAGTAGCCGTTGATTGCCTGTCTCTCCCAGCCGTTGAAGGAAGTCTTGTCGAGGAATGTTGGGATTGTTGGATGTTCCTTGTGTCTTGGAAGTGGATGATAGAACTTGGTAGCTGGATCGACCCTGTCCATGAACTCCTTCTTGAATGTGATTGCCTCTCTGAGTACTGGAGCCTTCTGGAGGATCTTCTCACCCATTCTCTCGAGCTGTGGGCGTGTGAAGTACCACATCTTCGCTACATCAGCCTGGTTGAGGTATTCCTCGATGGAAGCGTAGATCCTGACGTCGAAGCCGTTCTCCTTCATCTCCTCGATGTAGTGCTCAGGCATCATCAGCTCCTCTGGAGCGATGAGGTCTACCTTTACCTTATCGAAGAGCTTGAGGCCATCGACCTTGGAGTGAACTGTCCTTCCGTGGTAGAGGTCACCTACGAGTGCAACGTGGATCGAGTCGAAGCTCATGCCGTTGTCCTCGAGGAATGTGAACTCATCGAGAAGCTCCTGTGTTGGGTGCTCGTGCTTGCCGTCTCCTGCGTTGATGAAGGATGGCTTGTATGGTAGGCCGTTTCTCTCAGCGTACTCAGCTGTCTCCTCGCTGAGCCACTTTGTAAGTCCCTCGACTGTGGACCTTACGATGAAGATCATGTTCCTGTAGCCAGCGAGCATGTTGAATGTGTCGGCGTAGCTTTCACCCTTGTTGATGGAGGAAGAGGAGCAGAGGAGCTCAGATACCTTTACATGGTGGAATTCAGCTGCGTTCCTGAATGATTCCTTTGTTCTTGTGGAGTTCTCGAGGAATACCTCGTAGATACCGAAGTCAGGGTCGTTGATCCTGAACTTGTCCATTGTAGCCTTGTCGTTAGTCTCGATGGCCTTCTTGAGTTCTGCGCACTTCCTGAAGAAATATCTTCTTTCTTCGATTGAGAAGTCCTCGATGACGTTCAAACTGCGTTCCTTGAACATATTTGTCATGTTTTCCTCCAAAAAAAGTGGTTCGTGAAAAACACGAACCACTGAATATCAAATCTTGAAATACTGGAAAACAGAAGAAGTAGGAATTGTGTAGATGTAACAATGTGCCATGCTTCTAATCATATTTTCCTCGCTGCGAGAGATATTAACAGGTTTCCCCATCAATGTCTACTCCCTTTTTCCACTTGCATCAGCATCGTTTTCGATGGCTGAAAGGAAGGAATCCATGTCACCGATTCCGGATTCGCCGCCAGCATCGAAGGATGTGAAGACACTGCTCCTGACCTCATCCTCCATCTTCATTCCATCAGGGAAGGCGAGAGGAGCGTCGTAGAGGTACCTGCCTTCATCGGTCTTGAACCTGGAGCTGACCTGGTTCTGGTAGATCTTCCTGTACTTCTTAGGGGAGAATACGTAATCACGCCTGATCCTCTCCTCTCCACCGGACTCTCCGTAACCATAGCCATATCCATAGCCGTAACCGGACTTCTGGCTTCCATCCCTCCTGCGGTTGCCGAAGCTTGTCTCCTTGAGTGCAAGACCGTTGAGACACACACCTACGATGTTCGCCTTGCAGCTGCTGAGCTCGGTCTTGAGGAGCTTGACATCATCCGAGCGGGTTATTCCAGCTCTTGTAACAAGGAATACATCTGGAACTACATGTGCGATTGTCATGATCTCGGACGCGAATGTCAGAGGAGGAGCATCGAAGAAGATGAAGTCGTAGTACTTGTCCACAGCCTTGATGAAGGATGAGATCCTGTCTGACTGGATTACAAGGGAAGGTACGATCGATACCTTTCCGACTCCGATGGTATTCAGCCCTGGAAGCTCTGGGTAAGGAACCCTGATGCACCTATCGATCGGCTCCTTGCCGAGAAGCAGGTCGACGATTCCCCTCTCAGAGTCTGTGATCTCGAAGATATCGTCAACAGATGGCTTCCTGATATCGAGGTCTACAACGAGTACGCGCTTGCCGTTGAGGGCGAGTGCATATGCGATGTTTGCAAGAGTCGAGGACTTACCATCCGACTTGTCTGTTGAACATACTGTGATATGCTGATTTCCGAGTGTCCTTCCATAGATGAGTGCATATGCAATGTGCTTGTAGCGCTCTGAGATGAAGGACATAGGCTTTGCAGCCATTGCAAGGGAGGACCTGACGTCTGCCTCCGGATTCTCGGACCTCTTCTCCTCCTTCTCCATCTCCTTTTTCCTGATGTCGGATGAGGTAGCAGGCTTGCTGAGTGGAATCCAGCCGAGCATCGGGATATCTGGACCAAGTGCCTTCGATAGGTCATCCCTGTTCTTGATTGTCCTATCGAGAAGTCCAAGTACAACTGCAATGCCGGCACCTGCGAAGATACCGAGGAATGCTCCGAGTATGACGATCTTGAACTTGGAAGGAGCTACCGGCTTTATTGGAAGCTCTGCCTTGTCGATTGATGTTACATTGTTCTTTACAGATGCCTTCAGGAGTGCTGTCTCGCTCTCCATCTCCCTGAGCTTCAATGAAAGCTGGTGATAGAGCTGCACATCTGCCTTGAGCTCTGTAAGCTGTCTCTCGATCTCAGGTAGGCGAGAGAGCTTTTCATTGAGGACGAGCTTCTCGTCGGCAAGTACATCGAGCTTGACCCAGGATACGAGATACTGGCTGAGAGCCGCTGCATATTCCACATCGACGAGATCGGAAATACTTATGAGGTTGTTCTCAAGCTCTACGATTGCCTCCTCCATCATGAGGGTGAGGGCGTAGTATCTTTCGCTCTGGCTCTTGGAGAGAACCTGGATCTGGCTCTTTGCTGTGGAAGCGAGGACATCATAGAGGAGTTCCTCGCGATACCATGCATAGATGTCGCTGAGGATCATCTCGACATCCTCGGATGCTGTGTATGCTATCCTGATGTCTGCAAGCTCAGGATTCTCGAACTCTGCATCCCTGAGGATCTTCTCGGCATCGAGCCTCTCCTCCATCAATGGCTCCTCTACGAGGGAATAGTAGCCGAGCTTGGCAAGGTCGAGCTTGCTCTCCTCCTCCATCTGGAGGATGGAATACTCCCTCTGGAACCTGGATAGCTTCAGCGATGCATTCTCGAGTTCCCTCTCGATCTCAGGGATCTGGGAGGAGACGAACTCGAGCTGGCTCTCTACGGAGTTGCGGCTGATGCCTGTAAGCATGTCCGAGTAGCTCTCTGCAAGCATGTTGCAGAAATCACGGGCAAACTCCGGGGAAGAATTCTTCACTGATATCCTTACGAAGTTGGTATCCTTGACAGGGGTTATGGATACGCTCTCCTTGAGAGTCTCATAGTCAAGAGGATGCTCGAGATCTGAATACCTGACTCCCTCCGCAGTTGTGTACTGGGTAAGGTCAAGCTTTGAAAGTGCATTACGGTATGTAGTGCGGGAATTCATGATCTCGATCTCTGTGGAGATCTTTCCTGTATTGGAGATAGCCGTACCGAAGAGGTTCGAGAGGTCGCTCGACTCCCCGATAGGCTCAACCATTATCGAAGTGGATACTTCATAGATCGGTGTTGCAGTCTGCACATAGAAGACTGCAAGTGCTGTGCATACTACAAAGCAGAGGATGATGATCCAGATCCTGCTGATTACGCTCTTGAAGAGATCGGAAATGGAGATCTCCATCTCTTCTACTTCGTTTTCCTGTTCACTCATATCATTCTCCTCTTATTTGAACGCACCCACTGTATCGGCAATAGCGATGGATGTAGCAACGATTCCAAGTACGCTGGTAACGAGAGCAAGGATTGTGGTTGCAGTCGTTGTATCTGTCTTGAAGTTGCTGACCTCTACATTGATCACCATCTCAGGTGTGATGACAGTCGAGTCCGAAACCTTCTTTCCATCCTTGTCGAAGACTACGTAGTCACCGTTCTTCGATGCGCTGCTGCTGAGACCGCCTGCAAGGTTGATGTAGTAGGAAGCTGTCTTTCCCGGAACATAGCCATAGAGACCCGGCTTCACGACAGAGCCTGTAACGGATACGAACATCTGGCTGAAAGGAATCACGATCCTGTCTCCAGCCTGGAGCTTCATCTCACCGCTGGAAGCACCATTGTAGAGTATGTCGGCGAAGTTGACCTTGATGACCTCGTCCCCCCTATGGATCTCGACGTTCCTGAGATCGGAGGAATCACTGAAGATGGATGCAAAAGCATCGATGAGGTCTGAAAGGGTCTCACCTTCAGAGAACCTGTAGTAGTATGTCTCGTACTTGGATCCGGCTATGATGTTCTGGGCATTGGAGCTTCTGAGAGCACCTTCAACGGAAAGCGACTTCACATCTGCCTTCGATGGGGAGACTGCAACAACATCTCCATCGAGAAGCACGAAGTCCTCTTCCACGTCGACCATGATGTCTTCAGAATAGTTGCCTTCAACCGAGCGTGTTACCCTGACCTCGTCGCTCTTGACCTTGAGGCCACCGGAATATCTGGAAAGGAGTGCTGATAGATTCTCGCCTTCGAGAAGCTGATATACACCAGGGCGCTTGACCTCTCCGACGATTGTGATGGTCCTTTCAGCTGGAGTGAAGGTGACAGTATCGCCTGGCTCGAGGAATGGATTGTCCTCAAGCTTCCCTTCCTTCATTGCGGCAAAGAGGTCGTAATGCTCGACCTCTCCGTCATTTCCCATGACCTCGACATCCCTTAATGATGCATCGGATGATGCCAGATACAGCATGTCAGATAATCTGTATAGCCCGTTTACAGGAACGCTTGCAGTTGAATGCACTGCACCCTTTACGGTAACGGAGAAGATTCCGAGACCTGTAAGTTCCACAACCGGCTCACTGAACCTGTTGTTCCTGATGAGCATATCGAAGATCTCGTTCCTTACGACACCGAACTCCCTGCCACCTGCAGCTACATCCCCGATTCCGGGAATGCGTACATTTCCATCATATGGAACGCGAAGTGTGAGTACGATTGGCTTCGTCTGAGCCTTCTCGATGTAGGAAACCGTTATGGTGTCCCCTGTCCTGAGTATGTATTCAGGATCGCTGGAAGCGAGAAGGATATCCAATTCGCTCATCGGTCTCATCTGGTAGACTGGAGCCTCTCCCATTGGAAGAGACATCTCCTCTCTCGCTTCAACTCTCCCCGAGAGTCGAGGACTTACAACAACCTCGGCTGCAAATACATTCAAGCTGACTGCAAGGAGGATGAAACTTATAAGAAGTCTCGTTTTCTGTTTCATTGAAAACCCCTATATTCATGCACGGACCATGGGAATGGCACCGTGTCGACATCTAAGTAAGGAACAATCCATGAAGGGAAGACTGGGCCTTCCATGCATAGATTACCATTCTTGATTATACCAAAGACTTAGACATCCGTGAATCATATAAAAATGGAAATACATACAGAATAACAAGATGAAAAGGGAACTCGTGTAGAGTTCCCCATATATCAGAGCAGATAGCCAGTCAATTCGCCCGATGTGTAGGCCACATCCTCGTCCCCATATCCCGAATGGAAACCGAAGCCCCATGAGACTGCAAGGAAAGGAATTCCTGCAATTCTTGCGCCATTCAGGTCGCTTTCACTGTCGCCAACCATAAGTACGCGATCTCGCGGTAATCCAAGGTCCTCAAGCGACATCTCGATGATGTCTGCCTTGCTAAGGCTCTCAGTGTGGTCAGATCCATGGATCGTGTCGAACACATCACAAAAGTCGGATCCAAGAAGCATCCTATTTGCAACCTGCTCGTTCTTCAGGGTACTGACTCCAATCCTGAAGCCGGCCCTCTTCAGCTCATGGACTGCATCCACAAGGTCTGGATAGTATCCATACATCTCGGCTCCTCCACATATAGGATAGAGCCTGATATACTCATCAACCGCCTTCTCGAGGATGCCTCCACTAAGTCCGAATACTTCTGCAAAGCCGACATGAAGAGGTGGTCCTATGAAATGCCTCTTGAATAGGTTCCTGTCCTCCACGGAAGGAATGCCGAGTGCCTTGGCTGTTTCATTGGCCGTGAAGATGATTCCGTCGGAAGTGTCGAGAAGTGTTCCGTCAAGATCGAAGATGACGGCGTCAAATCTTCCCATCGAGAACCTCCAGGACCCTTTCAAATGCATCTGGAGAACCAGATAGGACATTAAGAGCTCCATCCCCGTTCTCTGTATACTCGGCCTTACCACCCGCTTCGCGGACTATGATGAGACCGGCTGCAATATCGTAGAGATTCAGGAATCTCTCGTAATACGCTGCGCACCAGGATGCAGATGTCGAGCATAGGGAGAATGCCGCTGAGCCGATTGACCTTACATCGGAGAAGTCCTCGTAGAGTCTTCTCTCGATCTCAATGTATCGGTCGAGCTCTTCATGTCTCCTATGAGGAGGTACCAGGAGAATGAGGCTCTCATGGAGCTCCCTTTCCTCGATGGCAAGCCTTTCATCATTGAGGAATGCACCCTTTCCAAGGTATGCCCTGAACATCAGACACTGCCTTGGTACATAGACAATGCCGAACAGGATCTCACCACCGCGCTCGAAGGCGACTGAGATTGTATAGCCTGGAAATCCGTTCATGAAATTGACGGTTCCGTCTATCGGGTCGATTATCCAGCGGTCCTGGGAGGATCCGCTGATTCCACTCTCCTCTGCAAGAAATGAATCCTCTGGATACTCCTCGTGGATTGCCTTGACGAGCATGTCCTCGACAGTCCTGTCAGCAACCGTTACGTAATCGTTCTCACGCTTTACGGAGACACTGCTCCTGAGGCTTTCATGCTCGAGAAGGAATTCTCCGCACCTTCTCACCAGGGAAAGTGCGAAGCCGTATCTAGAATCGGTCATTTCTGACCTCTTGCGATGAGTCCCTCACCGATTACGGTTACGATCTTCCAGTTGGAAGCGGAGAAGTCATCGCGTGTAATCTTCCTCAGTTCAACGCTCTCGACAACGAAATCCTTGTTCACATAGAGGATGAGTGCATTCCACTCCTCCTTGCCCTTGGCATACATTACACCGCCGGCATTGTTCATCAGCTCGTTCTCCCTGAGTGCATCGTAGAGCTTGCTCTTAGCCAGCAGGATGGACATGTCGTAGTCGCCGATGGAGAACATCTTGTCCCTGCCATCCTGGCACTGACGCTCCCAGCACTGCCTTATGACGGTAGTGAAGTAATCGAGAACAGGTCTCTCCTCGCTTTCGATGAAGGAACCGAAAACTCCGAGCTCTGGGGACAGGAGACTGGCAATCTGTCTGATGGTCTCGTTGTATTTAGGATTTCCAAGATCGAATGCACGAGCCTCGTCATCATCCACAACCTCTTCATCAACTGTCTCATCAGAGCCTTCCTCTTCAGGCTCCTCGATTGGTTCTGCTGGAGCATGGATCGGTGTGTTCTCCCTTACATCCTCTTCGGAAAGCGTGAATACGCGCTCACTTGCATCGGCTTCCTCCTCATCTGAGAGAACAACCTCTGAAGCAACGGATTCACTCTCTTCCTCGACAGAATCCTCATCTTCGTCATAGTACTCGAGTACGATGTCGCCATTGAGGGTATCCCCCTCGCCGGAAAGCTCCTCGTTGGATGCTTCAGCATCAGTTGCCGCAACTGCATCCTCTTCGCTCATGTCATCGTCGCACTTCAGGTCCACTACATCGGAAATCTCCGGAATCTGCAGGGAATCATCATGGGTCTCATCGAAGAGCATGAGCTCTTCCTGCTCATCCTCATCTTCTGTCTCATCATCTTCAGATGTCTCAGGCTCCTCTTCGACAACCTCGGATCCTCCGAGAAGGATTGAAGATGTCGTCTCCTCGACCTCTTCCTCCTCATCCGGGTCGATGAGTGTGAAACCTGCATCCTCGACTTCTGCCTGAGAGGCAGTTTCCTCGGACTTCTCCTCATCGACGAGGCTTGGGTCATCGAGTACGAATGTCGGACCTTCATCCTCATTCACATCCACATCATCTTCTGGATTGTCATCATCTTCACTGAGTCCGAAGGATTCAGCATCATCCTCAGCTGGGGAAGCTGTAGATTCCTCAGTCTCAGAATCATCAACATCATCTGCATCGAGGTCGAAGAAGGATGCAACTGTCTCATTCTCCTCATCCTCTTCATCCCTTGCTGGCTCTTCCGGCTCGGATACCTGCTCAGGCTCATCATCAAGACCGAAGAGCTTTCTCATGATGTCCGGATCCGGAACATACTTCTCCCTTTCTACATCCTGGGCATATGTCTCGTGATGCTCCTCGGTAACGAGGCTATCATCCCTAACCGGTTCGACGATGGCAGTCTCAGGGAAATCTCCTGTCTCCTCCTCGATCTCGTCATCATCGCGTTCCTCTGTCTCGATCTCCTCTCCGATTACATCGTTCTCAACTGGAGCGATGATATCCTCTACAGGGGAGATATCGTCATCATCACGCTTCTCCTCCTCGATTTCGGACTCCATGACATCGTCCTCGACCGGTGCAACAGGAGCTGGCTCATCAGAGAAGACCTCGTCTTCATCAGTATCGTCCACAAGGTCCTCATCATCGAATTCCTCAAGAAGGCTGAGATGCTCGAAATCCTCGACAGCATCATCCTCATCATCAAGGAGCTCGTCGCTTCCGTCTGCTGCAATCTCCTCTTCCTCTTCGAGAGTGAGGTCGAGTTCATGCTCGGCAATCTCCTCCTCGTCCTCTTCCTCGTCGGAATAGTCCTCTGCAGGATTCTCGCTCTGATAGTAGTCTTCCAGGAGGTCACGGTCCTCGTAGTCCCTCTCCTTCTCCTTCCTGCTGGATGCCTCGATAACTTCCCTGTTCTCAAGGTATATCCTCTCGTTCTCCCTGATCTCATCGACAGGTACCTCGTATCTGGAAACCTCAGGTACACTCTCATCCTCATCAAGGTCGTCGACCACATCATCCTCGATAGTCTCAGGTTCGTCGAGCTCATTCAATGTAAGTTCATCTTCAGGTACATCGTAATCCTCTACAGGTGGTGCGATGATATCATCCTCGAGATCCTCCAGGTCGAGCTTCTCATCGAGCTTGTCGATACCGGCCTCAGGAAGGATTGTCCTGTAGAATGCGATCCTTGCATCCCTGTCGTTCCTTATCGAGAGAAGATATGCTAGCGATACGAAGAATGCTCCGCTCTCGAGCTTCTCAAGAGGTCTTGTTCCATCCGGATCGAGAATGAGAGCGATGTGTCCCGGCATTGCATGTGGAACCATCTCGGCCTTCCTTCTCTCAGACCTTGACTGGAAAAGTTCAGGGAACCTGTATGCGTTGACCTCTCCAAGTGGACAGAGAGTCTCGACATCGATCTTCTCGCCCTCGTAGGAATATACTCCGTCCACATCGGTTGGCCTCAGGACGGAAGAGAGGATTGCCTCGGTTGCAACGGCAAGGCGCTGACCGAGATTGAATCTTGTCTTCAGGATCATCTGGGTAAGTCCAAGAAGGCTCTTTCCCATGAATGTGAAGTAGAGTCCTCCGAAGTCTACGAATGGGAATGCGGCGGAAGGCCACATGCCCTTCTCGAAGAGGTACTCGTCCATATCGAGTGTTCCCGGAGCTGCGGAGAGTTCCCTGTAGAATGATGTAGGAAGGTCTGAGACGAAGTCTGGACGGAACATGTCATAGTCGTCCCTGAGACCTTCAAGTCTCTTGTTCTCTGCATATAGTTCAGGCTGCTTGAGTGCAATGAGCCTCAATTCCTCGTCTGTCTTGTCAGCATTCTCACTTCTTGTCTTCAGGTTGGCCATAGTGAGAAGCATCATTGTCTTATGTACGGAGCTTGAATCCCTGAGATCGTCGATGCAGTTGATGGAATACCTTACTATCTTCTCGATCTCCTCGCCGAGGGCGTGTCTGCCAAGACCATATCTCTCCCTGAAGAGATTGCTCTCCCCTTCCATGCAGGCTACGGCGAACTCGGTCTTCATGTGGATCTTGTCTTCCTTGACGGCTCCTGCGAAGAACTGCCTGTGGAGCTGCCTGTTGTATCTCTCCAGGTTGTCTCTTGTAATCCTGCCGTCAAGATACTCGGATACCATCATGAAATCGATGTATCTGTTCAGTTTCCTCTGGATGTCCTGGCAGATCGACTGGACACGGGTCCAATCCTTCTTCCTTACATCCCTGAGGTATGAATGTGGCTTGAACAATGTTGACTGTACGACGGACTGGAGTACTACAGGCATCAGGCGTGCAGCTTCCTTGACCGATTCGTCCCTTGTGGTCCTGTCTACTCTTCTCTCTTCCCAGTAGGCCATCTTGATGATCTCAAGAGGATGGTACTGCGAAAGTATGCGAGCCAGGTTTCCAAGATCGATGGATATGTAATTACGGGCTTCCTCCCTGTTCTTCATAGCCTTCTCTCGGCTGACACTAAGCAGATTGTCAAATTCAATGCTTCTATCGTCCACAGAAAAAATCTCCTATCACAGACATATTACTCCCCCTATGGGGGATATTCCAGTAAATAGCTCATTCAGAGCTAATCTACTCAATGCTCTATCTTCATTACCTGGGCCCTATACGCCTTGAGACCTTCTCTGAGGCACCTTGCAGCCATGGTAAGCTCTTCCTTGTTGAGTACATATGCAACCCTGCACTGGCTTCTTCCAAGTCCCGGAGTCACATAGAATCCTTCAGCAGGTGCAACCATTACGGTATTTCCCTCGTAGCTGAAGTCACGGAGCATGAATGTTGCAAACTTCTCAGCATCGTCGATCGGCAGGTCCGCAACGAAGTAGAAGGCTCCCTTCGGCATTGAAACCCTTACTCCCGGAATCTCCTGGAAAAGCTTCACTGCAAGGTTCCTCCTCTCCTCGTACTCCTTCCTTACGTTCTCAACGTAGTCGATTGGAGCGGAAAGGGCTGCCTCTGCAACGACCTGCTCGACCATAGGTGGGCAGAGTCTTGCCTGTGCAAGCTTCATTGCCGAATGAAGCACTTCCCTGTTCCTCGAGACGATGGCACCGACTCGCGATCCGCACATGGAGAATCTCTTCGAGAATGAATCTACGCAGATCACCCTGTCAGCGTATTCAGGGAATGAGAGGATCGATGTGAAGGACTCGCCATCATATAGGAATTCCCTATATACCTCGTCTACGACAAGGAAGATGTCCCTTCTCCTGCAGAGCTCGAGAAGAGCCTTCAGCTCCTCGGCTGAATATACATATCCAGTAGGATTGTTTGGGGAGCAGAGCATGATTCCCATTGTCTTCTTGGTGATCCTGTCCTCGAAGTCTGCAATCGGAGGAAGCGAGAAGCCATCCTCAAGCCTGGATGTGACCGGAACGAGGTTCACCATTGCGATTGCTGCGAATGTTGCAACATTGGTGTAGAAAGGCTCGGGGATGATGAATTCATCATATGGGTCGCAGAGTGTCATGAAGGCGAACTGGATCGCTTCGGAACCACCGGTAGTAATGAGGATGTTGTCCTCATCCAGTCCTTCGATTCCATAGTTGCGATAGTACTCGAGGAGCTGTCTCCTGAGACTTACCTCACCCTCTGAGAGTCCGTATGGAATCAGGTCGTCATCGAAGTTCCTTACGGCCTCGATGGCTTCAACCGGTGAAAGAATATCAGGCTGGCCGATATTCAGGTGGATTACGTGGATACCTTTTCTTTCAGCTTCCCTTGAATAAGGCACGAGTCTCCTGATAGGAGATGCCTGGAAGCATGAAATCCTCTTTGACATCTGCATGATATATACCCCTTGCAAAAAATAATCCCCTTAGTTACCAGCTAAGGGGACCTGTGTTGACTATCCTCAGTCTGGGAATCTTTCGCTATCCTTGGTTGGAGCAGCGGCGTTGGCCTGTGAGGAGTCGATGAGACGCTGGATGAACTTTCTGTTATCCAGGAGTGGAGAAATCGATCTTCCGTGGTGGAGGCGGGAAATTACGCGGGCAAAGAGCTCTGTAACGTCTGCCTGTACGAACCATTCCTTACTCAGGAGTTCCTTTCCCTGGAATACTGCATTGGTTCCGATGATCCTGTAGAATACACCTTCCTTGTATGCAGCATCGAAGTTCTCGATTGCATTTCCGTTGAAGAGTGGAAGGGAGACGACGCAGATGATCTTCTTTGCGCCCCTCTTCATCAGCTCTCTCATTGCGATGATGAGTGTTCCTCCAGTTGCGAGCATGTCGTCAGCCATGAGGACTGTCTTGCCAGCAACATCACCAAGAAGGTTGATGCTCTTGATGTTGGAGTGCTTTGCATCCTTTGAAACCACTGAGTAGTCTCTTTCCTTATATAGTACAGCAAGTGGCCTATGGAGACCCTGTGCATAGAACTTGTTCCTGTTTACAGCTCCAGTATCTGGGGATACTACAACCAGGTCAGGATCGGAGAAGTCGATGAGCCTCCTCAGTGCGATGAGTGTCTGGTATGAACCGTGGAGATTCTCGAGGTGGCATGTGGAGAAGGAGTTCTCGATCTCCCTTGAATGGATATCGAGTGTGATGATCCTTGCAACTCCAAGCTCCTCGCAGAAACGTGCGAACATGCTTGCTGTGAGCGCTTCACGACCAGCCTTCTTGTGCTGTCTTGCATACGGATATGTAGGGAGGACCAATGTGATGGACTCTGCCCCTGCAAGTCTTACTGCGTCGATTGTCGTAAAGAGGAACATGAGATGGTCGTTTACAGAAAGTGGGCGTGGCTCGTCGACACCTGCAACCTTGATAGGGAACATGTTGGATACATCATATACGATGTAGACATGCAGACCTCTTACAGGATCGATGATTTCAGCCTTCTCCTCACCGTTTGCGAACCTTGTGTACTTGACGTTGATCGTAACGTCAGGACAGTGGAACTGTGTTGGGAGCTTTCCTGTTGGAATCTTTCTGGAATCGAGATCATCAAGAAGGGTGACCTCACGAAGGAGAGCTTCTTCACTCATACCGTGTCGCTTTGTCAAAGCCTCACTGACTTTCTGATAGCGGTCGATATAAAGACGGCGAAGATGCTTCACTACTCTACCGGTGAAATACTCGGAGCCCGGTCCGGCAATGATACCGAGCTTATGTGGTTTAATGATGCTCATAGTGCCTAAAGATTACACCAAAACAGAGCCTTCTTCAATAGAGATGTCGCAATCATACAGTTTAGCTAAAACGTGTCAAGAAAAGGATTAGGGCGAATAACCCTGTGCGGATATCCCCAGAAATGAAGGCTGGATTCCCTCCAAATTGTTAAAAAAGTGTTAAATCCATGAATAATTGCTTAATCTCCTTTATTTTTTCTGCCTTGACGTTTAGCTTGGATACATGAACGTTTTGTTAACCATATTCAAGATCGCCGGATCCCTGGGACTTTTCCTATATGGAATGCAGATCCTTTCCGATGGTCTCCAGAAATCAGCAGGCAGCAAGATGAAGTCTGTCGTAAGGTTCATGACAGGTTCACGCCTGATGGCGATCATCACGGGTATGCTCGTCACGGTCATGATACAGTCCTCTTCAGCTACTACGGTAATGGTAGTATCCTTTGTAAACGCAGGGCTGATGACATTCGTCGAATCCATCGGCGTAATCATAGGAGCCAACATCGGTACAACGGTTACCGGATGGATAATCGCTCTGATCGGCTTCAAGATGGACATAACCATCGTATCCCTCATTGCAATTGCAATCTCACTTCCTATGATGTTCTCGAAGAAGCTCAAGTTCAGGGAGATATCAGAGATCTTCCTCGGACTCGGCCTCCTGTTCATCGGACTGAACTACCTGCAGAAGAGCATGCCTGACCTCTCGGGACATACAGAGGTCCTTGCATTCCTCAAGAGCTTCGAAGACGGATCGATCGTATCCATCCTGATCTGCGTACTGATCGGAACAGTAATCACCATGATCGTACAGGCATCCGCAGCTACGATGGCAATCACGATCACGATGGCATTCAACGGCTGGATCGGAGTATGGGCAGCAACTGCTCTATGTCTCGGTCAGAACATCGGAACAACAATCACAGCATATCTTGCCTCGATCGGCACCAATACAAACGCAAAGCGTACTGCGATGGCACATATCCTATTCAATGTAATAGGTACCATCATAGCCCTTATATTCATCAAGCCTATGATGCTCCTTGTGAACTATGTGACCGTCGGCGACATCTTCTCCATGACAGGAGCGGAACTCAACGCAGCACTTCCTACATTCCTCGCAGGATTCCATACATGCTTCAACCTCCTCAATGCAATCATCTTCTTCCCATTCGTAAGGCAGTTTGCAATGGTTGTCGAGAAGCTTGTTCCTATGAAGGAGGAATACCAGGACGATACATACCACTTCAAGTACATCGCATCCATGAGAATCGACACACCAGAGCTATACCTCGTCACAGTGAAGGAGGAGATGGTCAAGATGGCAGACCTTGCAGTGGACATGTTCAAGCACTACACGGAGGTCTTCAAGTCCACCGACAAGGACTTCATCCTAGAGGAGGTCAAGTACCTGAAGAGCAAGGAAGAGTATGCAGACCAGATGCAGGAGCAGCTCATCGACTTCTGCGTACAGCTCCAGCAGGATTCCTCATCCCCTGTAAACCCTCATTCTGTGAATGCTCTCATCAGGTCGATAGACGAGCTCGAGTCGGTCACGGACAGCATCTACAACCTCACGAAGATCTCCGAGGACAGGTTCAACAAGGAACTGACATTCGAGGACGACGATATGAAGGATATCCTCTCATACCACTCCCTAGCTGAGAGATTCCTCGAATACATCAAGATGAACATCAACAACCACAGCTTCAAGATGCTCAAGGAGGCACATGACCTGGAGCACGAGATGAACGACGAGCATAGGAGACTTGTAGCAAAGGTCCACGAGAGACTCCAGGCTGGAGAGGGAAACGTAAAGGCCGAGCTCATGCTTCTTGAAGTCGAGAGACATCTCGAGCATGTCGGCGACTACTGCCTGAACATCGCAGAGGCGACATTCAGCGAACCTAAGCACACTCCATCGCTGCAGAAGGTAACAACGGTTACAGAGCTCTTCTGACAAGTAGGAAACTGCACGTTCATGCGGCTGCCATATCGGCAGCCGTTCTCTTTTTCCTGACGATTTCCAATCTTTCTCCACTATGTATGCATGATTGCAATCCTCATATCCATCCTGCTGCTCATCACAGCATGTCCTGCAGACAGCTATGACTACGAGCGCATAGAGACACCATCAATATACACACTTCCCGTTCTCGAGGAGCTCATACTCATCGAGAACTCCAGCATAAGCCTCTCCTTCGACAGGCCTGTCACGATAATCGACATGAAGCTCGACGAGGAGAGCCTGGAAGTCACATCGGTCGAGTCGAAACTCTTCAGGGTCCGTCTTCCACATACCATCCCCTACGGAAAGGAATACAGGCTGCGCTTCACATGCAGGGACGGAAATAGCGGAAACCTCTCGAGGATCTCGGTTCCGATAATGGGAATCAACACAAACCAGGCAAAGGTGCTGATGACGGAGATCTCCGTAAAGGGTACCGATACAAGTCCAGACAGGGTCGAACTCACTGTCCTTGAAGGAGGATCGACCGGATCCCTCACTATAGCAGACGGAATACTCGGTGTCTGCGGCTTCACCTTCACCCTTCCCGACATGATGGTAAGCAAGGGTGATGTCATAGTCGTCCACATGTCAGCTCCACACAGGGGTGAGAGTGTAATAAGGATCGGCAACCGCAGGATATTCAACATAGATGCACCAGGAAAACTCTCATTCCTCTCCACAAGCGGAGCTGTGATCCTATATTCCCACACCAATGGAAACGGCAGGATCATCGACGCAATGCTATATAGGAAGGGGGATGCTGTATCCTCGGATGGATGGGGAAACGAGAAGACAAGGGCAACGGCGATGAGCCTTTACGATCGAGGTGAATGGATTGGAAGGGGATTCGAAAGCGACGGGACGACATCGACACGTGTATTTGCACGCCACTTCCCATACCAGGACACGAACACTGCAGATGATTGGTATCTCACTGCAACCCGAGGATCCACATTCGGCTTTACAAACGACAACAACGAACATGTCGTACCGGAAGAAGAGGACAAAGAGGAAGAGGAGTGAGGACCACCCAGGGATCCCCACTCCTCCAATTTCAGAACTCGTAATATACGGAAGGCTCCGAGATGCTCCTCTCCTCCTCTTCGGGAACGCAGAGCTTTATCTGGCGGTCCGGATTCCTCTTGGAGTAGTACTCCACATAGTTTGCGACGATCTCTACGCGGTACTTGTCCTCCCCTTCCTTCGTCTTCCACCTGCTCATCCTGAGTCTTCCCATGATGCGGCAGCCCATTCCCTTGCGAAGGTTCTTCTCGCACTGCAGTGCAAGAGTTCCCCATGTCTGGACAGGCATGAAGAGAACCTCTTCCTGGAAGACACCATTCTGGTCCTTCCATGAACGGTGGTTTGCGATATCGAGCTTCACAAGGCGTACTCCGCCTTCCTTTGCCGATACCAGGCGAGGGTCATCTGTCAGGTTTCCCTCGATTACGATGTTGTTGATCTGGTTCATGATCTTTCCTCCTACATATAAGTGGGAAAAGATGCAATTCTGTCCAATTTCTGATATCATTCCCTTAAGTTAGGAGCAAGAAAATGAATACAACAGTTCTCTCACTCGGCGGCTCTATCGTCGCACCGGACAAGGTTGATGTAGAATTCCTCACAGCCTTCAGGAAGGAAGTAGTAAAGTACCTCGAAGAGGATCAGGAAAGAAGGGTGATCCTCGTAACAGGTGGTGGTGCACCTGCAAGAGTATATCAGAATGCAGCAAAGGCAATTGCACCTGAGCTCGATTCAAGCGAACTCGACTGGCTCGGTGTCAAGGCAACACATCTGAACGGAAGTCTTGTAAGGGCGATCTTCACACCATACTGCAGGAACGAGCTTGTTACAGACCCTACTGCAGACTTCGACTTCGAAGGTCGCGTACTTGTAGCAGCAGGATGGAAGCCAGGCTTCTCAACAGATACAGACGCTGTATACCTTGCCCAGAAGTTCGGTGCAAAGCTCATCGTCAACCTCTCGAACATCGCAAAGGTCTACACGGACGACCCAAGGAAGAATCCAGATGCAAAGCCACTCGATTCCATCACATGGGAAGACTTCATCAAGATGGTTGGTACAGAGTGGGTTCCAGGAAAGAACACACCATTCGATCCGATTGCATCCCAGATCGCTTCAAGGGAAGGCATGAAGGTGATCTGCGCCGATGGAAGGAACATAGAGAATACAATGGCAATCATGAGAGGCGAGAAGTTCGAGGGAACACTTATCGGTGCTTGATCGTCAGGAAATATGGATTCGGATCGGCAAAGCCGTCGGGAAATGGGTTGTCCCTGTTGAAATCGGGAATCCATAGGATCTCGTCCCCCATCTCCTGGATGAATCCATCCTCTATGTCGAGTTCATCGAACTTATCGAGGATCTCGTCATATTCCTCTTCCGTCATCTTAGGGAAATCGACGTTTCCAAGCGGTGGCACGAACTGGACCATGAATGAGAGGAAGAAGGAATTCCTGTAGTTCTCAGCATAGTACTCGAGGAATCTCATGGACTGGCTGAGGCATCCAGGGAACACCAGGTGTCTCAGGACCGTTCCCCTCATCTCATCATCAAGGTCGGTATGGGGATGTGTGGATTTCACATATTCCATTACCGGCCTTATTGTTTCTGCGTATCTATCCTTTCCACAGAATTCACGGCATACGCGCTTCGAGAGGCTCTTGCAGTCAAGAAGATATATATCGATGTATGGGTCTATTACCTTGAGGGCATCGACATCCTCGTAACCTGAGGAATTCCAGACGACCTTCAGGCCAAATCCCCTGGACCTGGCGATCTTCAAAGCCTCCACGATCGATGGGATGTAATGCGTTCCCGTAACGAGATTGAGAGTCGCAGCTCCCTGATCCTCGAGAGAGAGCATGATCTCGGAAAGCTCCTCGATCGTCACATCGTAGCCATTGTTGGAACCATCGGAACCGGAGATCTGCCTGTTCTGGCAATATTGGCAATGCAGTGGACATCCTGTGAAGAAGATCATCCCGGATCCATGCTCACCGGTAATAGGTGGCTCTTCACCGCGGTGAAGTCCACTCCATGCAATCTTCACTGTGGATGTCATTCCACAGACTCCTACCTTACCTTCATTCCTATTCACCCTGCACATGTTCGGACAGAGCCTACATTCATCATAAAGACCTAACATATCTATTGACCCAACTTCGATTAGATATTAACAATTATAGGGATATGGGTAAACTGGCAGACATCTTCCATTTCAGGAAGGAAGAGGAGAAGAAGGAAAAGGAGATCAGGTACATCCTCACCATCGACGGTGGAGGAATGCGTGGCATAATCCCTGCCCGCATAATCTCCCATCTCAGCCAGATTATGAAGGATGAAGGGGATGATAGACCCTTCTATTCCCACTTCGACCTCATAGCAGGAACATCCACAGGAGGATTCCTCGCAGCCGGACTCACATGTCCCAGGGAATGCACATCACTCGATGCAGACGAGAGCGATGAGACACCTGTAAGCCACATGGAGATCGAAAGAGGTCTCTTCAGGAAGAGATGCAGCGAGATAGACGATGGAAGGATAAGGAGAGCACCCGATCCGGAAATGCTTGAAAAGCTCTACTCAGAAGAGGGCTGGAGAATATTCCAACGCCCTCCACTATCACTCTTCGGTCAGATATTCCAGGACAAGTATGACCATAGGAACCTCGAGAGATTCCTAGGCGAGACATTCGGAGACACAGGACTTGATGAGCTCCTCACTCCTACAGCCATGATATCCTACGAGACGAAGTCCGGTGCTCCCTACATATTCAGGAGCTACGATTCCCACGGCTTCAAGCTTACTGAAGCGCTGAGAGCAACAAGTGCAGCACCTACATACTTCTCACCAGTCGAGCTTGAAGACAGGCTTACAGGCGAGAAGGTCGTCTGCATAGACGGTGGAGTCGGAGCGAACAATCCATCGATGCTTGCATATCTCGAGGCAAGGAAGCTCTATCCTGATGCAGACGAGTACAGGATGCTCTCCCTTTCCACCGGAAAGGGACCATATTCATTCGACCCTACCAAATCAGGTGGTGGATTCACAGGCTGGGCATCCAGCATAACAAAGGTATATTCCACAGCCCAGGAAACACTGAGCCGGATATATGCAGAGGCAATGCCGGACCTGAAGATACTCCGAGTGTTCTCGAATGAACTCGAGAGGAGAATCCCACTTGACGACATATCGAGAGAGAGCATAACGATGCTTGAGGATGCAGGGGAGAGGATATTCTCAAACCAGGAGGAGGAGATACGTGCATTTGCATCAGAGCTCTCCTCTTCTCCTACGCATATCGATGCAGTCAGGCTAAGGAAGAGAGAAACTCCTCTAATCTCCGATGCAGCTCCTCTTTCATCGTCCTCAGGTTCCTCGAATATTCTCCTAGGTTGACCTCTACCCCGACCTTGTCGGTTACAAGCTTGAATATCGCACACTTCCTTCCAAGCTTCTGGGAGGCAAGAGCTACAGCGTATCCTTCCATGTCGTAGACATCGGGATGAAGGGAGGAAAGAGTGGATGCGAACCTCGATGAGGAGAGAAGCAGATGCCTCTCTGTCGAGAAGAGGTTCACCTCTCCTACTGTCGTGCGTCTTTCATCTATGGTCGATCCAGGCGGAAGCCTATACAGCGTAAGGTCCTGGTCCATGGTGATCACACGGTCGCACATCACGACATCTCCGATCTCCACATTCTCTCCGCCTCCGCAGGATCCGATGTTCACGACAATATCCGGATTGCATTCGATTATTGCCCTGGTTGCGTTGATTGCAGCCATCACAAGACCGGTTCCGATGACTCTTGTCTCATATCGGTTCCCAAGCCCCTTCAGCTCCGCCTTGTCGGAAGCAAGAACAAGTGCCTTCATCAAACCTCCCCCAGACGTCTTATAAGTCTATAAAGCGGTATTCCAAGCCTATGCTCACGATGCTGGAGCTTGGCATTCTTCATGGTCTCGAATACGAGGTCTCCAGCTCTCTTCACCGCTGCAAAGAATGAGGATCCACGGAGAATGGATCCCAGGAGAATCGTTGCAAACGCGTCCCCACCGCCTGGAAATGTTCCATATAGGTCCTCGTAGGAAAGGATCCGGACGTCGTCACCTGAGTAGGCGACGTTGCCGATCACCTCATTCAACAGTGGTACTCCTGTAACAACTCCCTCATCAGGTCCCAATTTCCTGAGCTTTTCGACAACTTCGTAAATATCATGGTTGGAATAGCTTTCCTTCATACCAAGACCTGTAAGCCTTGCAGCTTCAGTGATGTTCGGTGTAAGGATGTCAGCTATCTTCACAAGCTCCCTTATCCTCTCGATATGTCTCTCTGAGAGTGTTGGATATATCATTCCATCATCCCCGAATACAGGATCCACGAGCTTGATGCCCTCCTCCTTCTCCATGATCGAGATAACATCATCGACCTGCTCAGGTGTAGAGAGATACCCCGAATAGACAGCAGAGAAGGAATATCCATATTCCCGGATCATATCATGATAGCTACCCAGGATCCTGGTCATATCCTCCGAGAGGACACGATCGAATCCATCGGTCTGAGTGGAAAGGACGGCAGTTGGTATTGCTGCCGTCTCTATTCCCATTGCCTCCAGGAGGGGAAGTACAACAGTCAGGCTGCTCTTTCCCCAGGAGGACAGGTCATGCAGTGCAAGTGTGGTTATCAAACAGTGGCTCCTGCAATTGCAGCTCCGTATACAGGGCTGTCTGCAACGCTTACGATCCTGTAGTATCTGCCGTATCCCTTTCTCAGGATCTCATCCAGGTACTTCCTCGTATAGAACTCAAGTCCCTCTGTCTTGTAGAAGGTTGTGCCATCGGCATTGATGATGACAGGATATCTTGGATTCTGTCCGAGATTGCTCTTGAGGACTGCAGCTGTCAGGTTTATTGCAGTAAGCTTTCCAGCTCTCTCGATGATTGCATCGATGATCTCGTAGAGTGCCTTTGCATCCTCCTCGCTGTCCAGGATCGATACAAGAGCGTAGTCGCTGTTGTGAGGCATCTCGAGATAGTTGGACATGACCATCGTATTGAGTGTATCGAGCTTCCTGAATCTCTCGGCAAAGCCTTCAGAGAAGATTCCCTCATCGCAGGCCCTGTGGATTACGAGATCGGAAAATGGTCCAAGGTATGCACCGCTGATGGCCTTCTCGAACCAGAAGTTCTCTGGATCCTTGGTTGTTGCAAGGAATTCCTCATCGAGCTTGCCGAGCTTCAGGCCAAGTCCTCCGGACTCTACATTCACGATCATCCTCTCGTCACTGTCGCTTCCGATCTTCCCGATATTCCTCTCGACCTCTGCATATGCAGTGTTTGTACCGGTTCCGAGGATGAAGCCGATGTAGCCGGAGCAGATGTCGCCCACCTTCGCCTTTGTAGCGAGAAGTGTTGCAACTGTATCGTTGAGGATGGATATCTTCTTGCCGGATACATCATGTCCCCTCAGTGCAAGCTCATCGAGAAGTGACTTTCCAACCTTCATTCCGACTACCTCAGGTGCCTTGATCTCCTTTGAGAAGACCTTTGCGATTCCATCATGGTCCGGAGTTATGTCGGCAGCATAGCTGTAGCAGAAGCCGATCCTGTCGGCCTTGTCGATGAGGCGCTCCACATTGTCAGCAAGGATTCCGAAGAACTCCTTAGCTGAAACAAGCTCCTTCACACCAGGCATTCCGACCTTCCTGAAGTCGGAGATCTGAGGCTGAAGGTCTTCATCGAATGTAACGAGACATGTCCTGAAGTTGGTGCCACCTGCATCGAGTACGATGACCCTGTCTCCAGGAGCGATGTGTCCTCCGAGTCCTGAATATGTCGGAATCATCAGGAGAGAGGACTCATCCCCCCTGAGGCCCTTTTCCATCTCGTCAAGGAAGAAGGAGAGAATCTTCTTCTCATCGACGGATGAAGGTAGGATTTCATAGCGTTCCAGGAAATCCTGGACTTTCTCTGTCATAATGGTTTTCCTCCTTAATATGAAATGTAGAACGGCTCAACTTCAATCTCCTGACCGTCCATGACCATTTCCTCAATCTCCACCAGAAGTGTACTGTTCTTCATTCCGGTGATATCTATATGACCTTCAATTACATGCATCTCCTCGAGTGCAGTACCAGAGACGAGGAGGCTTATGGTTACGGGAATGAAGGCACCGCTCCAGTCCCTTCCCCTTACGAGGTCAGATAGGCTGTATCTTTCGGCATCCCTGATCTTCACGCTACCATCAAGAAGAACTTCCCCCTTATGGTAGTCAGCCTGGTCAAGACTCGAGAGTGCCCTCTCCATGAAGAGCGTGGTATTCGCCTGCGGGCTTCCTATGAATGTCGTATACCAGGAAAGCCTGTCGGACTGTGAGAAGATCAGTGAATCACTGTATGACGACAGGTCGCTTCGGGTATAGGTAACATACCCCGGAAGGACTCCGTTGCCAGTCTCTATATCCACCCCCTGCAGAAGCACAGGTGGATTGGATGCGGAAGCTGCAATCACAGAGAGTATTCCATCCATCACAGAATCGAGTACCACATCCATATCGGATGCCGTTACAGAGCAACAGAAGACAATTAGGACAAGAATTCCAGCAAGGATCCTCTTCATATATCCTCCGTCACATCAGTCCATCATCAGCATGGAGACCTTGAGGGAATCCAAGGCTGATGACTTGATCTCATTTTCTTGTACTTCTGTACAATTCCAGTTCCTTCTCCGCCTTATCTCCATCGACCTTCGAAAGGAGGATGAATCCAAGTGCAAAGAGAAGTATCAAGGATACTATACCATATCTCTGCTCACCTGTGATGAGAGAAACCACTCCGACAAGCATCGGTCCTATGATTGCGGCGAACTTGCCGAGCATATTGAAGAAACCATAGAACTGGGATGCGTTCTCCTCTGGGATGAGGCGTGAATAGTAGCTTCTCGACAGCGCCTGGATTCCACCCTGGAAAAGTCCGATGCAGATTGCAAGAAGGTAGAAATGGATTGTCTTCGTCATGAAGAATCCAATAACTGCTATTGCGGCATATGCAAGGATTGCAACCTGTATTGCCTTCTTCACACCTATCTTCTTTCCGAACCATCCATATGCAATGGCCGATGGGAATGCTACGAACTGGGTAATCAGAAGTGCGATGATGAGGCTCTCGGAAGGAAAGCCCAGTGCTGTACCGTAGTCTGTTGCCATCCTGATTATCGTATCGACTCCATCGATGTAGCACCAATAGGCAACGAGGAAGATGCCGAGAGTCTTCAATACCTTTATGTCCCTGAATGTCTTTGCTATCTGACCGAAACCGATCCTGGCAGCCTCCCTGAAGGAGATTGAATTCTCGTTCTTCTCCTCCTTCACAAAGAGGAAGATAGGAAGCGAGAAGACGAACCACCAGATGCCGACCATCAGGAACGAGAGCTTGACAGCTACAATCTCGTCGGGAAGTCCGAACTTCTCAGGCATGATGTACATGAGTACATTCACGAGGAACAGGAGTCCTCCGCCGATGTAGCCAAGTGAATATCCCAAGGAGGATACGAAGTCCACCTTCTTCTCACTTGCAACAGTTGGAAGAAGTGAATCGTAGAAGGTGTTTCCACCTGCAAAGCCGATTGAAGCCGCTACGTAGAAGCAGATGGCCAGTGGCCATGCTCCCATGGATACAAACCACAGTGCTCCGGACATCACAGCCCCGAGGAATGCGAAGAACATCAGGAACCTCTTCTTGTAGGAACCGCTGTCTGCAATTGCACCGAGGATCGGAGCAAGGGCTGCAACACATACGGATGCAATCGAATTCGCCATTCCAAGATAGAATGTGGTTACTGTGCTCTCAGCTCCATGTGCCCAGTAGGCGGAGAAGAATATAGGGAAGAAGGCGGCCATTACAGTCGTCGCAAAAGCACTGTTGGCCCAGTCATACAGGGCCCAGGAAACGATATCTCTTCTACTGTCTTTCATGTATTGGATTTTATCATATAAATTATCGAGTTATCCACCTAAAAGGGAAACAGAGAGCGAATATTGTGCTATATTTGGCTTATGCCTATACAGAAAACAATACTTTGGTACGATCTCGAAACATTCGGCCTCAATCCGAGAGTCGACAGGATCGCCCAGTGCGCAATGATAAGGACAGACCTTGCCCTGAATATAATCGAAGACCCGATCGTCCTCTACAACAGGATGACCGATGACTACCTTCCAACTCCGGAAAGCTGCATGATCACACATATCACACCGCAGGAAGTGAACGAGAAGGGAATGAGGGAATTCGAGTTCATCGACAGGATCAACCGTGAGATGCTGAGACCTGGAACGATTACAGCAGGCTTCAACAACATGAACTTCGATGATGAATGCATCCGTGCAACACTGTATCGCAACCTCTTCGACCCATACGAGAGGGAGAACCGCATGGAGAGGTCCCGCTGGGACATCATGAATCTCGTAAGGGCATGTGCAGACCTCCGCCCATATGGAATCAGGTTCGACAAGCGCAACGAGACAGGCGCTCCAAGCTGCAAGCTCACAGACATCACAGAGCAGAACGGAATCGAGCAGGTAGGTGCCCACGATGCATGTGTCGACGTATATGCAACGATAGCAGTGGCAAAGCTCATAAAGGAAAAGCAGCCAAAGCTCTACATGTGGGCATTCGAGCACAGGTTCAAGCAGAAGGTCTGGGATGTAATCGATGTAGAGCGTCATACCCCGATCCTCTTCACACACCCGATGTTCGTTACGGAAAGGGGCAATACACATCCTGTGATTCCACTCTGGAGAAACAAGGAGAAGTCAAACGACATCTGGGGATTCGACCTCACAAGGCCGGTTCCGAAATCACTCGAGGAAGTGACAGACATCAGGGAGGCAGGTTTCGTAAGGATTGCAACAAACAAGTGTCCTTTCGTAGCTCCGATGTCGGTTCTCGATGTGGACTCTGAACTCCGCCTCGGCTTCTCAAGAGAGGAAGCTGAGATGAAGGCCCGCATGATAGTCCAGCGCTGCCCTTACATGTTCGATCTCTCCTCCCTCATGGAGACACTGAGCTACGAGAAGGAGACGGATCCAGACTATACAGTCTACGACAGCTTCCTCTCCCCAAGGGACAAGCAGACCTTGAGGATGCTGAATGCAAAGAGTCCTCTCGAGAAGCTCGTCGACGGAGAGTACAACATGGATGACCCGAAATACCATAAGCTCCTATGGCGACAGGTTGCAAGGAACTGGCCGGAAGCGCTTTCCGAGAAGGAAAGGGTGCAGTGGAAGAACTTCTGCGCAAGCCGTCTCATAAATCCTCCATCAAAGTTCTCGCAGACGATGGAAGTCTACATGAGGTCCTGTGAAGATGGCCTGAACAGCCTCGAGACAACAGCAGAGGAGAAGCAGATATATCTTGCACTGAAGAACTGGGGACTTGAGCTCCAGGAAAGGATCCTGAGCTAGGAAACTATAAGGAGGTCGGAAACCGACCTCCATTTTCATCACTTCCTATTAAGCCATCTAGAACGGAGCTGGGGAACTATGCACCTGTACGATGCCTCATCCGCCCCAAGCGGTACGTACACCCCTCCGTAGAAATCAGAGCGTATCTCCTCCATGAGGTACTTCATCCCCCCAACTGGATCGAAAGTCGAGAAACCACCATAGACCATATCATCTTCATGAGTGAGGCGCTTGAGGATCTCCACTCTCCTGTCCGGCCCTTCAAATCCATCAAGAAGCTCCGAAAATTGGATAGGTGAATCGATTCCATCCCGAATCTCATCGTATTTCCAGAGCATCTCAGAGAAGAATCTCTCACGTTCCTGCAGCGATAGAGCTATCTTATTCAGTCTCTTTACGCCAAGCCTACCGAACATGGATTCAGCTCCTGCATCCTCATATACCTTATAGTATGCGCCATACTTCGAGCGGAAGTAGTCAGAGTAGTCCAGTCCAAGTACAGGCCCTACCTTCTCGAGCACTCCCATGAAGGATGCATATACATAGGCATTCTCCAAAAGCTGCGAGACCTCATCTGCATATTCCCCGTAGAGCAATCCACCGACCCATAGGTTCTCGACCATGCTTTCCACATACTCCCAGAGGCTCAGAGTCTTCTCACGAAGCCAACCGGTCATCCTGTATTCCTCGCCATCATACCATGTGAAGGTCTCTTCCTTTCCAAGGTAGAGGTCCTCTGGAATCGACCTGCATAGGTTGCCGACCCCTGTCTCATTGATGAAGGGATCGAGGAAATCCAGCATCCCGACTCTCGGAATGTCCCTTATATCCCTATCTCCCCAGAGCATGCTGGTCATGATTACCGAGTAATGTGCAATCTGATAGAGGTATTCCTCCCCGACTCCCATATCGAGCAGGTTCCTTATGCTGATGTTCACGTTATGCAGAAGGCGCTGCATCTCAGGTCTTACATCGTAGACTCCCAGTCTGACTTCAAATTCACGATAAGCCATAAAACCTCCAGAAACATAAAGGATTGTAGCATGTATAATGGCCAGACAGGCTGGCCATCGACATAGAAGATTGAATTACCACTACATCAGAGGTGCCATGATCTTCAGGACCTTGCCCATGATGTTGTACATACCGCGGTTTCTCCAGGTATCTGGATCGATTTCCTCGGAGATTCCGAAGGACTCTTCGAAATCATCCTTGAGCTCGGCAAGTGTATTCTTCCCCGTGAAGTAGACGGCGTTCTCGAAGTGCAGATAGAGAGACCTGTAATCCAGGTTGATCGTTCCAACGACTCCCTCCCTGTCATCGGAGAGGAATACCTTCGAGTGGACGAATCCCGGAGTATACTCGTAGATCCTTACACCTGCATCAAGAAGACTCCTGTAATGGCTTCTGGCAAGGCAGAATGCATATTTCTTGTCTGGAATGTGTGGTAGGAGGATCCTTACATCCACTCCACGCTTTGCAGATCTCTTCAGGGAATCCTCAAGCTCCGAATCGAGAATGAGATATGGTGTCATTATCCAGCAATAGCGTCTGCTGTTGCCGATGATTGTCTGGTAGACTGTCTCACCTACACGCTCTCCATCAAGCGGGGAATCTGCATATGGAATCGTAAGCCCTTCACCTTCAACAGGATGAGGCTTGAGGAAACTCCTGTAATCGGAATCATGGTAGACGGCATTCCAGGTCTTGAGGAATGTGATGGTCATCGATGTTACAGCCTCTCCCTCTACCCTTATCGCATTGTCCTTCCATACCCCGTAGACCGTCCTTCTTCCGATATACTCGTCAGCCAGGTTGATTCCTCCGGTGAAGGCAACCCTGTTGTCGACAACGAGGATCTTCCTGTGGTCACGGTTGTTGTAGTGTGTCGAGACGAATGGCCTGATCGGAGATACCATCCTTGCCTTTATGCCAAGCTCCTCAAGACGCTTTGGATAGGTATATGGAAGACGTACAAATGCATTGAGTCCATCGTAGAGAACCCTTACCTCTACTCCTTCCCTTACCTTCCTCTGCAGCACATCCAGTACATTTCCCCACATGAATCCCTCATCGATGATGAAGTACTCCAGGAAGATGAACTCCTTGGCACTTTCAAGTGCATCGAGCATCTCGGGAAATGCATTGGCGCCGAATGGATAGTAGTGGCACCTTGTATCTGCATATACAGGAGCTGATGCATTGCGGCTCAGGTAGGAGGCTATCTGATGGGTCTCCGTATCGGGAATCGAATCGAGAAGTTCCCTGTTGTATGGAACAAATGCCTCGCCTCTCTTCTCTTCCTCTCCAAGGATGACCTTGGAGGCCCTGTGTCCGAAATCGAACATTATGAAGAAATATAGAGGTATTCCCACAATCGGGAACAAGAGGATGACAACAAGCCAGGAGCACTTGGTATTGGTGTCCATATCCTTGTTGATGAGATAGATAGCCATGATCACCTTGCAGCCTGTGGTGATGAACTCATAGATCCAGGTGAAATGCTTCACCGTATCTGCAAACAGGAATACAAGTGCAATGACCTGCAGTACGAACAATAGGGTTATTATGGTTCCACGTCCCAGGAATATCTCGAGAAACTTGCCGAATCTCGTCTTTTTCGCCAGCCGTGGATAGTTTTCCTTTCCTTCCATAATAGAGAATATAACACGTAACAGATATCAATAGAACATATTCCCCATATATGAGTGGTTATACACATAATAATACACATATCATGTCGGGTTCTTGAGTATGGCTTCCACACTAGAAAAAACTTCGCCCTTTTTGATATAATCCTTCACGGAGAAAACAGATACAGATGTTAGAGAAACTACCAACATATGAGGAGCAGCTCAAGGCGCTCGACAACAGGCTGTCATCATCAGAGGTAATGAGCGACATGAAGCTCTACAGGGAACTGATGATGGAAAGAAGCCACCTTGCTCCTATCGTAGAGAAACTTCAGGAGCTTTCCGGACTCAGCGAAGAGATCCGTGACACCAAGGAGATCATAAGGGAAGAGTCGGATCCGGAGATGCTGGAGATGGCAAAGATGGAACTGTCAGAACTCGAGGAGAAGGCAGAGAAGGCAGAGAAGGAGGCAAAGGTCCTCCTGATTCCACCAGATCCACTCGATGGAAAGAACATCATCATGGAGATCCGTGCAGGAACAGGTGGTGACGAGGCAGCTCTCTTTGCAGCAGACATGTTCAGGATGTACACCCACTACGCAGAGACGATGAAGTGGAAGGTAGAGATCATGAGCCAGAACGAGACTGGTATCGGCGGAATCAAGGAAATCGTCGTTTCCATGTCCGGCAAGGATGTATATGGATCCCTGAGGTACGAGTCCGGTGTACACCGTGTACAGAGAGTACCTGAAACTGAGAGCGGCGGAAGGATCCACACATCTGCAATTACAGTTGCAGTACTTCCGGAGGCTGAGGAGACAGATATCCAGATCAACCAGGAAGACCTGAAGATCGATGTAATGAGAGCAGGTGGTCCAGGCGGACAGTGCGTAAACACTACAGACTCTGCTGTAAGGATCACCCACCTTCCAACCGGTATCGTAGTAATCCAGCAGGATGAGAAGTCCCAGATCAAGAACAGGGCAAAGGCACTCAGGGTACTCAGGGCCAGACTCTTCGAGCTTGAGGAATCAAGGAAGCAGAAGGAAAGGGCCGAGGCAAGAAAGAGCCAGGTAGGTTCCGGTGACAGGTCCGAGAGAATCAGGACATACAACTTCCCACAGAACAGGGTCACCGACCACCGCATCAACCTTACGCTCTACAAGCTCGATACCATCATGGATGGAGACATGAGCGAGCTCATAGAGGCACTGAAGCTTGCAGCAGGCGATGAGGCGCTCAAGGAAGCGTGATTCTTAGAGACCTCAAGAAAGAGCTCTACGTGAGAGCAAAGTCAGGTAATATGGATGAGGCGGACCTCGAGGTTCGCCTTATTCTCACTATGGCCACAGGACTCGATTCCATCGGCCAGATAATCCATTCCGACAGGGAACTTGGCGAAGATGAGATTGCAGAGGCTGAGGAGCTCCTTGAGAAGAGACTCTCGGGAATTCCAATGGCATACCTATCACATAGGAGGGAATTCTTCGGCTACGATTTCTATGTGGACGAGAATGTCCTCATCCCACAGCCGGACACGGAGATCCTCGTAGAGACTTCGATCGATGTGCTGAAGGACATGAAAGAGCCAAGGGTACTGGACATGTGCACAGGCTCCGGCTGCATCGGAACATCGATAAGGATGAATGTAGCGGATGCAAGAGTATCCTTAAGCGACATCTCCCCAAAAGCTCTCGAGATAGCAAGGCGCAACTACGAGGAGATTACAGGCGAGAGAGCCGATGCAAGAATGGGAAACCTCTTTGAACCATGGGTCGGCGAGAAGTTCGATTTCATTGCAACGAATCCTCCATATGTAACCACCGAGTGGTATGAGGATGTCTCAGAAGAGGTGAAGAACGAGCCGAAGCTTGCGCTTCTCGACTACGCAGAGGATGGACTTGACATCATCCGCAGTATAATCCAGGACTCGAAGGACATGCTGAATGAAGGCGGCGCACTCATCATCGAATCCGATTACCGACAGTGCATCAAGATCCGTACCATCATGGAGAATAACGGATACAGGGACATCAGGACCATGAAAGACCTTGCAGGCCGTGAAAGATGTACAATAGGCTTCTTGTTTTCAGAGTGAACTAATCCTATAATGTTTCCATGGACGATTTCCCAAACAAGGATTTATGCGATAGATTCATTACCAACATCATAAGGTTCCACGGAGAGGATAAGGAAAAGATCAGCTCCGCGGCAGTCTTCGCATGCAAGAAACATGGAACCCAGGCCCGCAAGACCGGCGAGCCATACATAACCCATCCATTTGCAGTTGCAGGTACGCTGATGAACCTGGGCATGGATGCAGACACGATCTGTGCAGGACTTCTTCACGACACTGTAGAGGATACCGATACGACTCTCGAAGACATAGAGAACCTGTTCGGCAAGGAAGTTGCCATAATGGTCGACGGTGTCACGAAGATCAGCCACATCACAGACAACAAGTCCATCCAGGAGGCAGAGACCATCAAGAAGATGTTCTTTGCAATGTCGAAGGACGTAAGGGTAATCCTCATAAAGCTTGCAGACAAGCTGCATAACATGAGGACCGTTACAGGCCTCAGTCCTCAGAGACGAAAGGAATTTGCAGAGGACTGTCTCGAGATCTTCGCTCCAATTGCAGACTCCCTCGGTATGTCCACGATCAAGAGTGAGCTCGAGGATCTCTCCCTGAAGGCCCTCAAGCCTGAAAGCTACAACTACATCAACGAATACCTACTCGAGAGAAAGGGTGAATACACTGCCTACATCAAGGGAGTATCGAAATCACTTGAGCAGGTCTGCAGGCAGGCCGGAATCAACCATGTGGAGATTTCCGGACGAGTCAAGCACGCCTACTCCATCTACCAGAAGATCAAGAAGAGGAAGAAGGAGATCGACGAGATCTACGACATCCTCGGAGTAAGGGTAATCTGCGAGACTCCTGTCGAATGCTATACGATCCTTGGACTGATCCACTCCATATGGGTTCCTATCGAGGGAAGGTTCAAGGACTACATCGCAATGCCTAAGGCAAACAACTACCAGAGCCTACACACAACGGTACTCGGCCCAGGATCGAAGCACCTTGAGATACAGATCCGTACATTCGAGATGCATAAGACAGCCGAGGAAGGTGTTGCAGCCCACTGGGCATACAAGGCTTCCACCGGCTCGGAGAGCGGAAACTGGAAGACGACAGATTCCATCAACTACAACAAGATACTTGCCAAGCTGAAGAACTGGTCCAAGGAAATCGAGATGTCCGAAGAGGACTACATGGATGAGATCAAGAACGAGCTCCTGAAGGATTCCATCATCGTATTCACTCCTCAGGGACATGTAATCGAACTGCCAGAAGGCGCTACAGCTCTCGACTTCGCATTCAAGGTACATACGGAAGTAGGTGCACACTGCTCCGGAGCAAGGGCGGACAACAACATCATCCCGCTCTACAAGCCGCTCCAGAACACGCAGATAGTCGAGATCCTGACATCCCCGAATGCCCATCCGAACCAGGCCTGGCTTGAATATGCAAAGACAAGCTCGGCAAGGAAGAAGATCAAGGCATGGCTCAACAAGAACGAGGGAAGCAACATACCGATTGCAGCTTCCACTCCGAACCTGCAGAGTCAGGCAATACAGAAGAATTCCAAGGAGGACAGACCTCCAAAGCCACTCTTCCCGATGAACCAGGGAATCAAGTTCATCTCCAACTCCCAGAGGAAGGGGTCCGTTGTAATCGGAAAGAACTCCAACATCCTCTTCGACTTCGCAAAGTGCTGCAACCCGGTCCATGGAGACGACATCGTCGCCTACATCACAAGAGGAAGGGGCTATGTAATCCACAGGGCGGACTGTCCGAATCTTGCACACCTTCCGGAGAAGGAACAGAGACTTGTTCCTGTAGAATGGGATGGAGGGGAGCAGGTGAGAAGATTCAAGGTAACTGCAAAGCTCAACGCAGACCTCTTCGGAGAGATCGACAATGCAACGAGGAAGTACGGCGGTCACCTGATATCAGGCGAACTGAAGGTATCGGATGAGGGAGACCTTGCAGGCATCTTCACGATATCCTGCGACAACGAGGAATCACTTAAGAAGGCAACCAGTGCAATCCGCGCTCTTCCTTCGATAAAGAAAGTCTCTGGCGTCTGACCAGAGACTTCTCTTTCATAGGAATATCCTGTATATGAAATCCTGCCATGAAGGCGGAAGCGCTGAAAGCAGTTTCATCTTGAAGCTGTTGTTAACCCTGTAGTATCTCCTAGGTTTCTCAGAGAAAGCCGCCTTCCTGAATGTATCTGCGAAAACAGAGGGATCCTTTGCCTTCTCAAGCTCTCCAAGCATCAAGCCACGTAGGAGTGTAAGGATCCTCTTGTACATCTTCGTCTCTTCAAGAAGAGTATCGAACTGTCTTGTGATTCCACCCTGCATCTGTGTCTTGAAGGCACCCGGCCTTATTGCAGTTACCTTCACCCCACTCTTCTGCAGTTCACGCCTGAGGGAATCCGAGTATGCCTCGACTGCATGTTTCGATACCCCGTAGTATCCATGGATCGGAAGGGCATCGAGAACTCCGTATTCAGAGGATATCGTAATTACCCTGCCCCCTGCCTTCTGCAGGAATGGGAACATGATGTTGTTTATCTTGAACTGCGAGAGGAAGTTCACACTCATTATCCTATCCATCGTATCGAGTGGGAGCTCCACCATCGATCCAAGTGTCACGATTCCCGCAAAGCATGTGACGATATCGAGCCTGTCAGTACGCTCCGCTATTACATCTCCAAGATGTATCAGCGATTCATTGGATGTCACATCGAGTGGGATGTTCATCCTATCGAGGGACAGCTCCGTCTCCCTATATGCAATATCTGCACAGAAGAGGAACCAGTCACTGTCGAATGTATCTATAGCCGCCTTTGCAAGTCCGCTCTCGGATCCTGCTATAAGTGCATATTTCATTTCCATTACCTACCATATCCAATACTAGAGCCAAACATGAGTTCTTACCATCTTCCTTAAGTGGAGTCTATCTGTAGAATACCGGGAAGAGCAGCAGCTTCCAGATCGAATGGTCGAATCCGGTGTAGCTGCGGATGAACATCCTGAGGAACGTGAATCCGAGTACCATGAGAAGCGTAACGACAAGGAAACGTACTATATCAAGCCAGAAGAACCTCACCGAATGTATTGCCATCCTCTCGATGTCATCTTCCGTCGGAAGTGCACTCCAGGATGACTTAAGTGCATCGAAAGCAGTCATTGCAGCTCCGTAGACCTTCACCTTCTCCCTGAGTATTGCACGTAGCCCTTTCCGGAAACCCTTTTCCCTGAGACATACCCTGACGACTCCAAACGTGAGTCCAACACCTCGGACGAATGAGAATATCCCTATCGAATAGGAGGAGAGCAGGAATGCAAGTGAGAGTATCCAGAGATTCGACCCAGGTCCTTCCACCACAGCTACAAGTACTGCCATCAGGAACAGGGATAGAGTGAAGAAGGATGTAGCCATGCGCCTTACAAATCCATTTCTCTCCTCAGCCTGTATCTTCTGCGAGATGTTCTCCCTGAGAAGCCTGAAGGCAGACTCCATCATATCGTTGAGCCTCCTGTTCTCAAGCTCCATTCCCAGAGCCTCGCCACCCTTCCAGCCGGCATATGCTCCACCAGCTGCTCCAAGAAGCGATATTGCAGGCTTCTTCAGCCTAGATGGCATATGGTCTATTATCTCGCCAACCTTCTTCGGATCCTTCTTCAATTGCTTCATGGCCCTGTCGAAGATGACTGAGATGACGAATGCATCGTCCACAAGTCCAAGAATCGGAATCACATCGGGAACCACATCCACAGGCAGTATTAGATAGAGAAGTGCACTTGCAAGTGTAAGGACGATCACCTTCGAGACCTGGGGGTCCTTCACAAGCTCTATCATCACCTCGAGCTTCTCCTTCACCTTCTCGAGTGCCCTGCTCTCCAGGAATGACGATGCCTTCCTTGCTGTCTCCTCTATCTCCTCAGGGCTAAGCTCTTCAGGCGTGAGCTCTTCGGCCATCCTCAGGGCCTCTTCCTTCCTTCGTCTCTCCATGAAACCTCTCATGCCAACTCCTCTTTCCTTTCCCTATAAGCATAGCAGAAATGCATTATGCTGTTTCAAAAACTTTCCCGAGCATTATAATGGCTGTATGAAGATAATAATTTCACCCGCAAAGAAGATGAATACACACGAAATCCTGGAGCCGACAAGGACTCCGGTCTTCCAGGAAAGGGCCGATGAGCTTGCAAGGATCCTCTCCGGGAAATCCTTTGAAGAGATGAAGGCCATAATGAAGGCATCGGACCAGATAACAAGGGATACCGTGGAAATGTACAGGAAGTTCGTATCGACAACCCTTACATACCCAGCCCTCCAATGCTACGAGGGCATACAGTACCAGTACATGGAAAAGGATGTGTTCACGGAGGAACAGTACAGCTACCTCGAGGAGCATCTCAGGATACTCTCAGCACTATATGGAGTGCTGACTCCTTCAACCGGCATCAAGCCATACAGGCTGGAGATGCAGGCAAGGCTTCCGGAATTCGACATGTACTCCTACTGGAAGGACGAAATATACAGGGAACTCGTAAAGGATGACAACATCATATTGAACCTTGCATCAAAGGAATATTCCAAGTGCATAGACCGCTACCTCGAGCCCGGTGTAAGGAAGGTAGATGTCTTCTTCTACCAGCGTAGGGATGGAAAGCTGAAGGAGCAGGCAACCTATGCAAAGATGATGAGGGGATCTGCCGTCAGGTACCTTGCTGAGAACAAGGCAGAAAGCCCGGAAGTACTGAAGGGCCTGGAGGCATTCGGCTACTCCTACTCGGAAGCCGACTCGAAGGAGGACGAGCTGGTATTCGTAAGGGAGATGTAATGGAAAAGGTGGCTTTCCAATCTGGATTGCCACCTTCTGCATCAGCCTTCAAGTACTCGGATGACCTCTGGAAGCAGCTGCTTCTTTCTCGAGAGGATTCCCGGCAGGTTGTAGAAACTGTCGCCAAGCTTCTCATAAAGGAACCTGTACTCGTTGTCGTAACCAGTTGTGATGAGCATGCTGATTTCCTTGAATACATCGGTGACAAGGAGCATGGCCCAGTCAAGTCCGTTCCTCGACTTCTCATCATCGAGTGCGTTGCGGTATGTATCGACAAGGGATGGAACCTCGACGAGGTTGCTGACTTCGACCTGTCCGATTCCGAACTTGACTCCGTGCTCGTCGTACTTCTTGAAGTCCCCTCCGACAACCTTCTTCGGATCGAGAGAGGAAAGACTTGTATTGGAACTGAAGAGCTCGTGGTTGAATGCCTCGAGATCAGTTACAGCTCCGTAGAGAGCAAGCTTCCTTGCTACATGCCTGTCGTAATCAGTCGTGGTAGGACTCTTCAGCATTACGGTATCTGCCATGAGACCTGCAAGCATTACGTTTGCAACCTTCTCTGGAATGTCCACTCCCCACTTCTTGAACTGCTCGTAGACGATTGTGCATGTGGAACCAAGAGGTTCGGAGCAGATGTAGATAGGGTTGGACATCTTCGGAGCTGCAAGCCTATGGTGGTCGATGATCTCCATGATGTATGCATCCTCGATACCTACTACGGACTGGGCAACCTCGTTGTGGTCCATCATGATGACCTTCTGCCTAGGCCTGTTGATGAAGCATCTTCTCGTGACGAATCCCTTCCATTCATCACCATCGAATACGCTGAGTCCACGCCTGTCACTTCCGACGAGAGTGTTCTTAGCCTCGTCGTATAGAGTGTCGAGCTGGACTGTAGGTCCTTCCTCCAGAGTGCATGCATTCCTGATAGGAGTTGCCATCTTCAGGAGTCTCAGAGTCTCTGCAGTGTCCTCGTTGGAGATGTAGATGAATCCATTGTAGGAGGAGAAGTCGAACTTCCTGAGGCTATCATCCGACTCGATACCTGTAAGGATGATTCCCGGGAACTGGTTTTCAATTGCATACCTGATATGACGCTCCCTGTTTCCAGTAACGAGGATCGGCTTTGTTGGACATTTCTCGACTCTCTTGATGAAGGTCTCATACTCCATGGCACCTACTACTATGACAGCTTCGAATGCCTTGGCAGCTCCTGTCTTCAGGAAGTGTCCGTTGATTACGGCAGGAATGTTCTCCTCCCTTACCGAGTAGTATGGTCTGGTCACATGGTTCTCACTGAGGAAGAAGCGGTTGATATCATCCACCGATACCATTCCCTGGTAGTTCCCATCATCCATGATTGGAACTACGGTTGGATGCTTGCGGTTGTAGAGTGAGACGAGATTGTAGATCGGATCGTCACTTCTGAGAGTGTAGTTCGGAGTCCTCACCACATCCCTTACCCTGGCCTTCACATCCCTCAGGATCGAAGGGATCTCGATATCCATCCTCCTGAAGAAGTTCTTCACGGTCTGGTTGACCGGTCCCAGCACTACAGGAACGTATTCGTTCTCGTTGTCGACTGCATTCTTCAGTGCTGCATATGAATATGCTGAACAGACGGAGTCCATATCCGGATTCCTGTGTCCTGTTACGTATATCTTAGACATTGTTCTAATCCTTATGCGAATATGATAAACTCAAACCCATCAAGAGGCAAACTTATATGGAAAGAAAAATCGTAATGGCTAACGACCACGGTGCTGTAGAGCTTGCAGCACGACTCAGGAAGCACCTCGAAGAGAGAGGCTTCATCGTAAACTACCTCGGAACTGCTACAGAGGAAAGCGTAGATTATCCTGACATGGCAGAGAAGGCCTGCAGGGAGTACCTTCGCGGTGGATACGAATTCGGTATCGTATGCTGTGGTACAGGCATCGGAATCAGCATCTCGGCAAACAAGATCAAGGGCATCAGATGTGCTCTTCCCCAGGATTCCTTTGCAGCAGAGATGACAAGACGCCATAATGATGCAAACTTCCTCGCATTCGGCGGAAGAGTCGAATACAAGGAAGATCCAATCAAGATGCTCGATGCCTACATCGATGCAGAATATGAAGGTGGACGCCATGCTCGCCGCATCGAGAAGATGATGGCGCTCGAAGGCTGATACTAGAAGTAGTCCCTATAGGTTCCACGTACGTAGTAGTCGAGTTCGACAAGGCTGAATGCCCAGTAGAACTCATTGTTGATGGCATCATAGCCAAGGTTGGTCTTGAGTACCCTCTCCCTACGTCCTGAAATCGGATTACCGAATGTAAGCGGGGTTATGGAAACATATGGCCCCGCCTTCATCTTGTTTCCATCTGTATCGTAGGAGAGGAAACCGCCGAATCCAAGCATGGAATTGACACCTACTCCTGCAACCCTGCTTGCCGTTCCCACAGGTCCCATGAGTGCGAAGTTGAACTCAAGGAAGAGTGTATTGTCGGAAAATGGGACGGGAAGGAGCTCGCTCGATACACCAAGTGACATCTCAGCTATCGAGGACAGTCCAAGATTCATTCCGAAGTCTGCAGAAAGTCCCCTTTCAAGAATCTCATCGCTATGAGGTCCAAGGAAGAAGGATATGTCCTGATAGTCCCCTGCAGATACTCCACCAATTACAAGTACTGCAAGAAGCAATACCGCAACCATTCTCTTTAAGATATTCCTAGAAGACATAGCTGAACCTCAACAGTGTAAGTCCCCAGCCAAAGGTCTGGGAATCTAGATCATATGCAAGTGCAGGTACGAGAAACTCGTAGCGATACGATACATCCCTGATCGAAATGAGTGACAGCTCCCCCTTGAGGGACCACCCGGTAACCATTGAATACTCGATGCCGAACCTTATTCCAGGATTGTACAGCGAGGCATTGGTCATCATGAAGCCGAACGGGTTCTTCAGAGTAGACCATGGATAGGTCGATGCATACATGTAGACATTCTCGAACATGGGAGAAAGCACTACCTCGCATCCTAGGTTGAGGTATGGCTCGTCGAAGCACTGCAGCTCCACATCGATACCAAGTCCACCATAGGATGTATCCCCGATGGATTCACCGGTTCCCGACAGTGCATATCCAAACGATGCTGCAGAAAGCGACAATGCAAGAAGGAATACAGATAGCGTTGCAATGGTTCTCTTCATCATCAACCTCCGAAATAGATGGACATGTAGGCAAGCCAGGATCCACCATCATTCTTCATCTCCTGGGCTGTAGCCTCATCGACATGGATCGTATCGTCGAGTCTCAGGCTTTCGATATGTTCCAGGAAATCTGCAGCAAGATCCTCATCATCAAGTACAAGTGCAATCTCATGTGCGAACTGCATCGACCTGAGGTTCAGGTTGGAGCTTCCTATCACAGAGTACCTTCCGTCCACTACCATCAGCTTCTCATGAAGCATTGGATGCTCATCATCGACAAGGGAGAGATAGATGTCAGCTCCCGTTGCCGCAAGCTTAGGAAGCATATATCTTACACCGGCCTCTGCGTAGCCACGTGAATCCATCGGCATTACGATCTGCACGTCCACTCCCCTATCGACTGCACGGGTTATGCACTCTGTCATGTCCTTGTCCAGGACAGGGAGGAAAGGAAGGATCCTTATGCTCTCTTCAGCACTGTTGATCAGTGTGGAATACAGGTCTGCAACCTGGATCTCCCCTCCATGGACCTGGTTGAAGAGATATGCCTTGATATCTCCCTTAACCTCATCCGTGTAGGTATTGAAGTCCTCGGCCTTGATCTTCTCGACAGATGCATCGTTCCAGTTGGAGACGAACTCATCGACAAATGCCTTCGAGAGGTCATAGGAGTTCTCGAAGATATGCATGGAGTCCCTCTGGTTCTTCTCGGGACCTGCCCCCATCGAGATGTAGTTGATGTTCATTCCCCCGATTGCACAGGACTTTCCATCGAAGACGAAGAGTTTCCTGTGGTCCCTTACCATGAGCTCCATTGGGTTGATTGCCCTTGGAAGTGACATCGGAGAATACTCGAGTACATGCACTCCGCTTTCCCTGAGGAAATAGAGTGGAGTCATATACCAGCGTGACTCCGTCATGTCGAGGGAGGAGATTCCATCCATGATGATGTAGACATCCACCCCTTCCTGAGCCTTCTGGGCAACTGCCCCGTAGAACGCATCAAGGGATGGGACATAGGAACCGAGGAATGTGGAAATGAAGATGTAGTCCTCACACTCATTGACAAGCTCCGTAAGTCGCTCGACAGCTTCAGTTCCCTCGAAATAGGATTCAGGTGCGTTCACGAGAACAGGAACTCCTCCATAATGAAGGAGTTTCTCCTCTACGCTGATGCTCTGGTCCATTGCATATTCGTCCCCGAAAACATTGGTTGCCGTACAGGAACCAAGGAGGACGGAAACCATAAGTAATATTGGCAGTAGTCTCTTCATTCCCGTATTCATCTCAATGCAGGCATGATGAACGGATGTGGAAGAAGGTCCCTGAAGAGATATTCATACCTATGTCCCTTCATGTCCTCAAGTACTACACGAGTGTCTTCCCTTGCAAACTCAGCTATGACCTGCAGGCAGAGTGCACATGGAGGTGCAGGTGGATTGTCATCCGACACTACCACGAGAAGGTCTATTCCAAGGTTACCCTCTTCTGCAACTGCAGTTGTGATTGCATTCCTCTCTGCACAGATCGTTCCACCATAGGAGGAGTTCTCAACATTGCATCCTGCATAGATCCTGCCAGTTGCAGCGGAGACGATTGCAGCTCCTACATGATAGTTCGAATATGGTGCGTGGGCATTGTCGCGAGCCTTCTTCGCCTTCTCGATTGCCTTGTTGAGAATGTAGTTCTCAGGATATCTTCTCTCGAGTGGATGTACGAAGTTGACTCCATACTTCACGCGTCGGTCCACATCCTCGGGATAGAAGAGGAATTCCTCCAGTTCTTCAGCACTTCCGAACTCCGGAATCGTTGCGATATCCGAGATTATTGCATCGGCTCCCGCCTGGGATGCAAGCTCTGCGTTTATTGTAGTCATCAAGCCAACAGTGCGGACTCCTGCATCCTTTCCGGACTGGATTCCGCCAAAGCTGTCCTCGATTACGATTGCATCCTCCGGCTCGATTCCCAGATGGAGAAGAGCAAGCCTGTAGATATCTCCGTGAGGCTTGTTCCTCCTGATCTCGTTCCCGCTTACCACGAGATCGAAATAGGACCTGTCGACACCGAGTGCCTTCAGGTTTGCATCGATCTTCCATTCCTGGGCGGATGAACATACTGCAATCTGGATTCCAGCCTTCCTAGCCGACTCGAGGACCCTGGAAGCTCCATCCATTGCAATTCCTGCCTTCAGGGCCTCCTTCTCATAGTACTTCCTGAAGAACTCATCGGCTCTTTCAAGAGACCATGATGTAACATGCCTATCGACAGCAGGACCTGTGAAGAAATCCACAGGACCTGTTCCAAGATGTGGGTAGAAATCCCTTGCCTCCAGATGGTAGCCTTCACTTTCAAAATAACGTACCCCGATATCTACAGAGAGTTCCTCACTGTCTACGAGTACTCCGTCCATATCGAAAAGTATTGCCTTGATCACCTTTTTCCTCCAAGGAACTGTCCATCCCCTTCCAGTCCCAGATATATTCCGTCCCCCATTATAAGACGTCCGCGCAGGAAGGTCATCACTACCTTGCCCGTCACGGTCATGCCGTCATATGCAGAGTAGCCTGCTGCAGTATGTACGGTATCCTTTCCGATAACCCAGCTCTCGTCTGGATCGAATAGGCAGATGTCGGCATCAGTTCCTTCCTTGAGGGATCCCTTCTTAGGATAGAGTCCGAAGGCCTTTGCAGGTCCTGTGGAACAGAGGTTGACGATCTGCGAAAGATTCATCTTGCCCTTTACGACGCCGAATGTATGGAGCAGAGGAAGGATCTCCTCAGTTCCCGGGATTCCAGGATAGATTGTCCTTACATCATTGCTTTCGAGCTTCTGCTCATATGTGAATGTACAGTGGTCGGAAGCTACGACCTGGATCTCTCCATTCTCCACAGCTTCCTGGAGTGCAAGGTTGTCCTCCCGAGTCCTCAGAGGAGGAGTCATTACATAGAGTGGTCCCTTCTCGCCTTCGAGCTTCGATCTCTCGAGGAAGAGGTAGTGTGGTGTTGTCTCCACTGTGAGATGTACCCCCTCGTTCCTGAGTTCCCTTACAGCCTCAAGTCCAAGCCTGGAGGAGAGATGTACGATGTAGATCGAGCATCCAAGTTCCTTTGCTATTCCTCCGACATAGCGGATAGCTGCAGCCTCGACCTCGGCAGGTCTCATGTCTGCATGGTCCTTTGGAAGATATGTTCCCTTCCAGCCATCGTTGATGTCCTGGATCATCTGGTCGTCTTCACAGTGGATGCAAACCTGCATTCCGAGCCTTGTAGCCTCATCGAAGATTGCCTTGAGCTCATCCCTCTTCTCGACAAGGTATCCTACGTTCCTGTAGGTCGTGAAGATCTTGATGGCGTTGATTCCCTCCTCATGTACCTTCTTCAGTTCCTCAGGGATGGAATCCCTCCACTTGTACACTCCCTGATGAAGTGCATAATCGATGCTCATGGAGCGCATCTCCCTGCGTCTCTGATGGAATGAATCGGAAAGGTCTTCCTTGTTGTCGTCTGCAAAGTCCACGACTGTCGTGACTCCGCCGAAGGAAGCAAGCCTCGATCCTTCCGGGAAGGAATCTGCTGTAACTGTTCCACGGGAGACGAGATGGTAATGTGTATGTGCATCGATGAGACCTGGAAGGACGCAGAGTCCCTCTGCATCGATGACTGTCGTTCCATCATCCACTGAGTCTTCCTCGATGGAAGGAGCGATTCTCTCTATGACTGAATCCTTGATGAGGATATCCATGTGTCTTGCCCACTCTGTATCCACAAGCAGGCCATGTCTGATAAGTACGTTTGCCATACTTAAGATAATACATTCAAAGGAAGGAGCAGGCAATCAAAATGAGGGGATTCACATCATTCCACAGCTATGTGTATGCAAATCCCCAATAGCAGCTGCAGCAATGCAGTCCATCATCAGTCTTCGTGAAGGAATTCGCTCTCCAGGAACTCGAGGTCGAGCTCCGGATATAGAAGGTTCCTCTCAAGAAGTGCCTTTACCCTTGCCCTTGCATCTTCCATTACCTCAACCGGACAATGGGCCTTGTTCTTCGATGGCTTTCCTGCGTTCACACCCTTTCTGAGGATGTTAGGCTCAGCAGTCCTGAGGACTCCTGCGATTATGGAAGCGATCTCCTTCATATCCTCATCCCCCATACCGAGAGTCGTGACAGCAGGAGTGCCAAGCCTCAAGCCGGATGTATACCAAGGACCATTTGGGTCGAATGGAAGAGCATTCCTGTTGAGTGTTATTCCACAGTCCCTGAGAAGGCTCTCGGCCTGTCTTCCATTCAAGCCGAATGGAACTACATCGATGAGCATCAGGTGGTTGTCTGTTCCGCCTGTTGCAACCTTCACGCCCTCATCGACCAGATATCCAGCCAATGCAGCAGCATTATCCACGATTCTTCTTGCGTAGTCCTGGAACTCAGGCTTACCGGCCTCTGCAAAGGCAACTGTCTTTGCTGCAAGCATATGTGGAAGCGGTCCTCCGATTACGAGAGGGCATCCCTTGTCCACGCTTTCTGCAAACTCCTCCTTGCAGAGGATCATTCCGCCTCTTGGGCCACGAAGTGTCTTATGTGTCGTAGTCGTGACTACATCCGCCCACTTCACAGGATCGTTGTCCCCTGTGAATACCTTGCCGGCAACAAGTCCTGCAAAATGTGCCATATCGACCATGAAGACAGCTCCTGCCCTATGGGCTATCTCACTCATACGCTTGAAATCAATTGCCCTTGGGTAGGCTGAATAGCCAGCTAGGAGTATAAGCGGCTTGATCTCCATTGCAAGGCGCTCGATCTCATCGTAATCGAGAAGGCCAGTCTCCCTGTCGACTGTGTAGGAATATGCATCGAACATCTGAGCGGAGACGTTCTGCCTGTAACCATGTGTAAGGTGTCCACCTGAATAGTAGTCCAGTCCAAGGATCCTCTGGTTGTGGCAGGCTGTCCTGATCCTGTCCCAATCCTCGCGGGAAAGGTCCGAGGAGTTCTTCACTCCCATCTCCTCAAGTGTCGGAACCTGGATCCTGTGATTCAGGATTGCCCAATAGGCACAGAGATTGGCATCAGCTCCGGAGTGTGGCTGTACATATGCGTGTTCAGCTCCGAAGATCTCCCTTGCCTTCTCAACGGCAAGTGCCTCGATGGCATCTACGTTGTCGCAGCCTGCATAGAACCTATGGAATGCAAAACCTTCTGCATACTTGTCCGTGAGGAGGTTTCCCATTGCGGCCTGTGTCGAAAGGGATGAGTAGTTCTCGCTTGCTATCAGCTTCAGATAGCTTCTCTGGTCCCTGAGTTCCCTTACGATTGCCGATGCAACCCCAGGTTCAACCTCATCTATGAGTGTAAGGGATGATACGTACTGTACCATTCCTGCGTTCTTCCTGCCATCCATGGCAAGGTATCTATCCAATGCGTTCATTAAAACCTCCAGAAAAACCCGAACTTCCTCTAAGTATGATGTATCGTGGTGAAATTCTCAATCGTAAAAAACAACGTATTCCTCCCCATGGTTACAGTCAAAACCTAGTGTGCAATGTAATTTGTTCGATTGACAAGAATTGCTTGTATATCTATACTTATCCACGAATTGACTAAGGAGTAACAATGGCTAAAGAAGAAGCAATTGAAGTAGAGGGAGTCGTAAAGGAAGCTCTCCCAAATACAATGTTCCGCGTAGAACTTCAGAACAAGCTTGTCATTCTTGCACATCTTTCCGGCAAGATGAGAAAGCACTACATCAGAATCGTTCCTGGTGATACAGTTAAGGTTGAGCTCAGCCCATACGACCTCACAAAGGGAAGAATCGTCTACAGGGAGCGTTGATCCACTCTACACGACATCGAGAAGGCAGCTTTTGGCTGCCTTTTGATTTATCCCAACATAACAGAAGAAGGCAGCCTGAGCTGCCTTCTGTCATATCTATAGATCAGTTCTGGTCCTTCTTCTTCAGTATTACCCAGAAAGCTCCGGTTCCACCGTAATTGAATGGAGCCTTCGTCTTCTCGGATACATATGGACTGCTGTCCAGGATCGTGGAGACGAGATTCCTGATTACAGGTACTCCGTCCTCGCTGTGAAGTCCCTTTCCCGTAATGATCGAGATCTTGCGGATATTCACACGTCTGCATTCTTCGAGGAATCCATTTACAGCCTTCTCAGCTTCCTCACCCTTCATTCCATGGAGGTCCAAGGTAGACTGCGGCATCATGGTCCTCAGCTGGGATACCGTATATTCCCTTGCCTTAGGAGCACCGTCCCCCTTCTCTGCCAGGATCTCCTCGAATGTCTTCATAGGTTCCTTAGGCACTTCAGGTTTCTTCCTTCCGCTCTGGTAGCGGTTCTTTCCGTCACCCTTCTCTACGATTGGAACTACATATGGCTTGTCAAAGGATCCCTTGACCTTGCTGCTCTTCCTCGGAGTCTCCTCCTTCCTAGGCTCAGCCTTCCTCTCTGAATAGTTGTCGAGGATCCTGCCGAAGTCCTTCTTGCCCTTGTAAGGCTCGGAAGCTCTCTTTGCTTCACTCTTCATCTCTTCCTTCTTCTCCTCAGGAGCTGGAGGCATGTAGTAGTCAGTGAGGATCTCACCGAAATCCTTGGAAGGCTTGAATGGTTCTGTGGACCTCTTCACTTCCTTCTTCGGCTCCTCTACAACTGGTTCCGGCTCTGGCTCAGGAACAGGCTCAGGTCTTACGAAGGAGTCGTTGTCTCCGAATACGGACCAGGATGCCTTTGGATTCCTCTCCTCATCCTCTTCCTTCTCCCTGAAGAGCGTTACGGTTGCGTCCTCTGGAACAACCTCTTCCTTCTTCTCTACCACTACAGGCTCTGCAGGTGCATTCTCCTCAACCTTCCTGTCGTAGGATGAGAGGATCTCACCGAAATCCATGGAAGGCCTGAATGGCTCTGAGGACCTCTTCACTTCCTTCTTCGGCTCCTCGACGACAGGTTCCGGCTCTGGCTCAGGAACAGGCTCAGGTCTTACGAAGGAGTCGTTGTCTCCGAATACGGACCAGGATGCCTTTGGATTCCTCTCCTCATCCTCTTCCTTCTCCCTGAAGAGAGACTCTGTAACAGCAGGGATGTCCACTGTGACCTTCACATCCTGTGCCTTCTTCTCAGGCTCTGCCTTCACTTCCGGTTCTGTCTTCTTCACTCCATCGAAGTCATCGAGGATATCGGAGAAACTGCGGGAGACCTTCACTTCGCTCTTCTCACGCATCTTTTCGTCTGAGCTCTTACGTGGAGATTCCTGCACCTTAGGCTGCTGAGGCTTTCTGGGAGCATCTACATGCTTCTTCTCGATCTGGTCGACCGGTACGTTCTCGTACTCGGAGAAGATCTCGGCAAAGGACCTGGATGGATTGTAGGAACTCTTCTGACGGTTCTCAGCTGCAGCTTTCCTCTTCTTTCCACCACCTTCCCACATGTCGAGGATATCACCGAAATCCTTCTGTGGAGCTGGCTTTCCGCCTGCTGAGTTCTTCTTTGGAAGTCTATATGGATTACCTGTCATCTCATAGGATGAGAGGATATCTGCAAAGGAGGCATTTGGATTGTAGCCCTGGATGATCTCCTGAGGCTTCCTCTCGCTTCCCTTCCTGTTATCTGGATTATGCTTCTTCTTTGGTGTTTCCTTCTCGGATGCCTCGCGGATCACGATGTTCCTGAATGGACTGAACTCATCGATCCCTTCATCCTTCTTGGTGAAAACCTGTTTCTGTACTATCTTCTTCTGCTTCTTTCCCATCAATCATCTCCGAGATTATCTGTAAATCCGGAAGCATATGGTTCAAGGAGTTCCTTCAGTTCTCCGTAGGTTGCACCATGTACCTTGAGTGTACATATTGCCTTGGAAGGGTCATCGTCGTTGTATGTGCAGAGACTGATGATTGAGATATTGTGCTCTGAAAGGCACTTCGTTATATCGGCGAACGTTCCGATCCTATCCACTACCCTGAAGTTGATTCTTGTACCGTAGCTTCTTGCGCCCAGGAGTTCCATCATGATCTTGAACATGTCACTCTTGGAAACCAGTCCAACAAGCCTCTTTCCATCTACGACAGGAAGGAACGATATATGCTGGGTGACCATGATCCTGCATACTTCCTCGATGTCTTCAGTTGGGCCTATTGTGACAACATCGCTCATCATGAGCCTGTCAAGTGTGAGATTGCTTACCATGTAGGCCATCTCAAGAAGCGATATGTCCTTTTCATCGTGAAGGGTAACAGAGAGAATCTCCTTTTCGGTTACGACTCCGACAAGGTTTCCCTCTCCATCCAGTACCGGAACTTTCTCGACATTCTCATTCTTCATGAGAGTGAGAGCCTCAACGGCTGTCATATCTACCCTGGCCGTAACTGGGTTACGGGTCATCCTTCTCTCGATTGTCATAAGTCGACTCCTTTCATCATCATCCATGATAGCTCAAAGGCAAAGCAAAGGTAAATAGTTGTCCGCTCGGCTGAAACAATGTATGCTTTCAATTATGCCCTACTACATCATTTACAGCAGGATAGCGGAATACACGAAGGTAATGAGCCACATCAGGAAGCATCTCAGGAAAGAGAATGTAAAGCTTGAATTCGCCGTCATGAAGAAGGAGATGATCAACATACATAAGGGAAGCAGGATCACAAAGGTATACAATGCCCTTCCTGGATACATTTTCATGAGATCGGATGTGCCGATCGACAGTGAAACCGTACACCAGGTCCTTGAGACATGGGAGGTCTACTACTTCCTCCACTACGCTGATGGAAGACTGGAGCTGGAAAGGGAGGACGAGAGATTCGCCTCCCAGGTATTCGAGCTTCCCAAGGTAATCACAGCGGACAATGTATTCATAAGGAATGGCGACAGGGTCGAGATCGTAAACGGTGCATTCTCCACCTTTACAGGCAGGATCCTGAAGATAGACCGCCGCAGGTGCAGGGTGGATGTATCACTGAGATTCATGGACCGGGACCTGAAGCTTTCACTGCCATTTTCCAGCGTTGCATTGAGGAACAATGAGGATATGGAAAAGATAGAGAAAAAATAATGCTTTCCATCCTTGAATAAATCTGGATATTCCTCTATATTGGTTGTCATGGTCCCGTAGCTCAGCTGGATAGAGCGTCCGCCTCCTAAGCTGAAGGTCAGCAGTTCGAATCTGCTCGGGATCATTAAGATGCGTAATGTATTAACATGCGTTAAAGCACGAAAACAGCGTTCTGGCTATCAGAAACGCTGTTTTTTTATTCAACTACGCATCTTTAATTTCATCATCCCTATTTCCAAAGTACTCTTGAAGTCGTCTCTACACATTGGGGGTAATGCAGCTTGATCCAGGTTCCCCAACCTGCTGCACTCTCAGATACCTTTAATTTCCACTCTTCAGCATGTCAGGCAGACATAAGAAAGCCACAGGAATCAATCCTGTGGCTCTAGATCACTTCTTCCTATAGGTCCTCTTCTTCGGGACGAAGGCCTTTGCAAGCTCGACTGCCCTATCAGGTGAGACTGTCTCTGGATTCTTCTTCTCCTCCGGAGTAAGCGGGATGTTCTTCTTTCCCCACTTTATGTATGGGCCGTACTTTCCATCGAGGAGTTCAAGCATATCACCATCAAGCTCACCGAAGTTCCTGATGATCTGCTTCTCCACCTTTCCGTCTGCCGGTGCAGCCATCTTCCTGATGTCATCGAATGTAACAGAGAATGGATTCACCACCTTGTGGTTCTTTCCCGCATAGGATGCATAGTATCCATAAGGGCCAAGCCTCAGTTCAGCCTTTCCATTCTCATCCTCCCCAAGTTCCCTTGGAAGTGAATACAGAAGGTCGATATCATCCATCGTGATTGAATCGGCTGTCGCCTTCTTCGGAGCATTCGCTGTCTTCTCATCGGAAAGCCTCTTCAGGTACTTTCCGAACTTGCCGGTTACAAGTACATACTCATCCGTGCATGAAAGCGCCTCACCTTCAGACTTGTGGAGGCAGAGCTCCTCAGCCTTCCCGTCAGTGAATTCCCCTGGATAGTCAACTGTCTCTACAATGCTTGAATTTCCCTTGTTGTCCTCGTTGCCGACTTCCCCATAGCTGATGTATGGACCGTACTTTCCGGTCTTGATCTCGTAGGTGTACTCCTTTCCTTCCTCGCTGAAGGAATAGCTGAGACCTTCAAGCTGGAGACTCTTGGTCTCGCTTGTCCTTACACCCTTGGATACGGAGTCGATATCACTCTTGAGTCCATGGAAATCACCCTTTCCCTTCCAGAAGTCATCGAGGTATTCCCTCTTGCTCTTCTCACCTGCAGCAACCCTGTCCAAGCCACTCTCCATGTTGGAGGTGAACTCGTAGGATACATACATAGGGAAGTAGTTGGAGAGGAAGGAAGCAACGAAGTAGCCCGTGAATGTCGGAACAAGGCTGTTCTTCTGCTTGATGGCATATCCCCTGTCAAGGATCGTCGAGATGATGGTTGCATATGTGGAAGGTCTTCCGATTCCCTCGCTTTCCAGCTTCTTTACAAGAGTTGCCTCGTTGTATCTCTGGCTTGGTTCCGTCGAATGCGTTGCAAAGGAGGAATCCCTGATCTCCCTCATCTCACCTTCACTCATGTTTGGAAGGAGGTTTCCGTCCTCGTCAGCCAGGTCCTCCTCACCTTCTGTGGAGACGGAGTATACCTTGAGGTAGCCGTCGAAGAGGATTGTGGTACCGGAAGCTGAAAGTCCGTAATCACCGGAGGTGAGCTTGACGGAAGTCGTACTCTTCACAGCTTCAGTCATCTGTGTTGCCACAGTTCTCTTCCAGATGAGGGTATAGAGCTTCAATTCATCTCCGGTGAGACCTGTTTCCCTTGGAAGGCGGAATGTATCGCCAGCTGGGCGGATAGCTTCATGCGCTTCCTGTGCAAGAGCGGACTTCGGAGCATAGTTCCTTGGTTTTGCAGAAAGGTACTTCTCTCCATAGAGAGCCTCTACCTGTTCTCTCGATGCCCTGATGCATTCCTGGCTGAGGTTCGGGCTGTCCGTTCTCATGTAGGTTATGAAACCCTTCTCGTAGAGGGACTGGGCAATCCTCATGATATCCTTTACGCCTCTATGGAGCTTTCTCGATGCATCCTGCTGGAGTGTGGATGTTGTGAATGGAATTGCAGGAAGCTGCCTCTTCTCGTTGGTATCGATCGATACGACCTTTGCTGTCATGCCCTTGAGCTCTGATGCAATGTCGGCAGCCCTCCTCTCATCGAGTACTGCATATCCCTTCTTCACCTTGCCTGAAAGTGAATCGAAAGCCTTCTTGTCTGCACATTTCTCACCGCCGACTGTCTCGAGTCTCGCCTTGAAGTCGCCGAAGTCGACTTCAACAGAGGAGTATGCCGAGCGGACGAACCTTCTTCTCTCGTTCTCACGGTCTACGATGAGCATGAGTGCAGGAGACTGTACGCGTCCTGCTGAAAGGGAGCTCTTTCCAAGCTTCCTTGAGACGATCGGTGAGATTCCATAACCGTGGAGCCTGTCTACAACACGGCGTGCTTCCTGTGCATGGACAAGATCCATGTTTATGTCCCTGCAGGATGAGAATGCATTGATGATGGCAGAACGTGTGATCTCATGGAATACCATCCTGAATACCGGGCACTTAGGCTTCAGCTCGGAAAGGAGGTGGTATGCAATCGATTCTCCCTCACGGTCCTCATCACTTGCGAGCACGAGCTGCTCAGATTCCTTCAGATACTTCTTCATCTCGGATACAAGCTTTGACTTGTCTCCGGACAGCTTGTCGTATTCAAGCTCATAGTCACTATCTACATCTACTCCATAAACACCGGTCTTAGGTGAAACAGCAAGGTCCTTGATATGTCCCTTGCTTGCCATGACAGTACATGTCGATGGTAGATATCTCTTGATGGTCTTAGCCTTTGTTGGAGACTCTACGATGATCAGGGTCTTCTTGTTTGGGTCTGCAATCATAATTCCGCACTCCTCAGTCTTAAGAACATAATTTGCTTTCTGCTATTTGTCAACAAGGCAGAAACGGCCAATTTCCCTGTTTGGAACTCAAGCTTCCATAGGATGAGCCATGCTTTTCCGACGCCTCCCCTATGGGGAGAAAGTGAAATGAGTGACGTTTCCACTACTTATATATGTAGCCTGTTTTCTAATGATTTTCTTCATATATCTTGCTTTCTGGCCCAGAACCAATACAGAAGCCATTCCCAGAGACGCGAAAAGTGGAGGATTCCATGAAGAAGTCCCCGTCATCTCAAACTTCATTGATGATTGGATATGTAAGGTTCTCCCCTGAGCACATAGTTGGAAATACGGGACTTCCAGAAAGGAAAGGAAAGCTCAGCCATAATAGGCTTCTCCCCTATTCAAGAGAGCTACCCCACTAAATGAGAAAAGCCCGCTACGGGGCTTTTCATAAGGTCAATAGGACTCGACTTCCTCCAGGATGAACAGACCGCCCGTTCCCTCCTCAGGATTGCGGAACATGTTCTTCTTCACAAGGTCTATGCCATCGAACTCGAAGAGGATGCGTCTCTTTCCATCCTCACCGACCTCGAACTTGAGAGACGAGATAGTCTCGACCTTGAAGCCCATGATCTTGCTCTCGATGGAGGATGCAACCTCATCATAACCATAGTAGATGCTCTTTATCCTCCACTGGCTTGGTGTGAATCCAGTAAGGTTGAACTTGTCTGCATATACCCTGTAGGTCTCTGCAACATCACCCTCGGCCTTCCACTTGGTCCATCCCTCGGGAATGTCTCCAAGCTCGTACATTGGAATGATTCTCTGGAATTCACCGTTAAGGTCCGTGTAGACCACTAGGTACTGACCATATTCATCATCCCATGCAGTCTCCACCTTGAGTACAAGCTCCTCGACCTTGCCGTCATTGGTATTGTCCGTACTGTTCTTCCAGTAGTAGATTCCATCCCAGTTCCAGGTAGTGAAGTCAACCCAATCCGCATAGAGGTTGTTGTTCTCCTCATCTCTCGCCGCGAAGGAGAGTGCATAATCGGTATCGGACCTCAGTCCCCTTACCTCGTACTCCCTCTCATCGGCACCAGCCCTGTAGACGAACTGATTGTCAATATAGATGTCGTAGTACACTGCTCCCGGTGTCTCATCCCAGGAAACGACAGCACTTGTAGGCTTTGCCAAGACATCTACTCCGAAAATACATCCGATAGACATAAATGCCATCATAATAATGAATAAAGCTGTTCTTTTTCTCATTTGACTTGTTACACGCATGCATTTAAAGTATCCTCATTATATGAAAAAAATGTCAATTGTATTTTTATCGATATTCCTTCTCGCATCCTGTGCTGTAACCGAGAATATGCAGCTCGGCACATCCACATCCTCCTCGACAACGGAGATTGAGGTATACCCATTCTTCGTAGAGGTCCTCGAGGATTTCGCGGAATTCCTTCCAGAGAACAACGAGCCTATCATGGATGCTGCAATCAGGGATTTCACAGGTGGTCTTGAATCTGTAGCTGGTGCAACAGATGCAAGCTATGTAAAGACAGGAGACCTCGAATACAGGGTGGAGTTCAACTTCACCAACATCTCCGACCTTCTCACGAAACTTGGAAAGGTGGACAACCAGAGCGTAATCCATCAGGATGAGCATGGAATCAGGTTCTACCTCGACATAGACAACTACCACGAGCTCAAGGAGGCAATCCCATTCCTCGCAGATCCGAACTTCGAGGTATATGGACCAGAGTTCAACATAGGAATGAGTGAGTACGACTACCTCGATATGATCTACTACCTCCTTGGTGAGGAAGGTCCTGGAGCCATCACAGAGTCAGCCATAGTCATCGACATCAGGACACCGAAGAACATCAAGACAATCACAGGGGCAACAAAGACAGGAGCAAGGTCATTCAGATATGAGTTCCCTCTCATCGACTTCCTGCTGCTATCTGAGCCAATGACATTCGAAGTCACCTGGTAACAAAGGCCACGCTTGGTCAGCGTGGCTATATTCATGCTGTAATTACCTGCAATATAAGGTTATAGAAAAAGCTCCCAGACGGGAGCCTTTTTCATCTGCATGGTATATTGAAATACCAAAGGGAAGCATTTCTGCTTCCCTTTTAGTCGAACCTGTTCGCACCACCTTATGAGGGCAGCCGTCGGTAGTACGCGAGTGAGCAAAGGCTTTGTTTTGGAATGCGGCCAAGGCTTCTCTCTCTCCCGCTGTGGACGGAGGATCGTCGGTTCTTTGTTTCCAGTCAGATCTTACTTTGAGTAGAACTCAACTACGAGCTGGTCGTTAACCTGAATTGGGATCTCCTCTCTCTCTGGGAGTCTTGTGAACTTAGCAGAGAACTCTTCTTCGTTCTTCTCGAAATAAGGAACGTTGAAAGCTGGGTGACCGAGGAAGTTGTCTCTGAACATCTCGTTCTTTCTGGACTTCTCCTTCAGGGATACAACATCACCGACCTTGAGCTGGTATGAAGGAATGTCTACCTTCTTTCCGTTTACAAGGATGTGACCGTGTGTGACAAGCTGGCGAGCAAGACGGATGGAATTGCCGAAGCCAATGCGGTAAACTGCATTGTCAAGTCTTCTCTCGAGAGATACAACAAGTGCTGTACCTGTCATCTCTGTGGAAGCCTTAGCTACATCGAAGTAATGTGCGAGCTGCTTCTCGAGGATGCCGTAGTAAGCCTTGAGCTTCTGCTTCTCCAAAAGGAGCTTGGAATACTCAGTTGGCTTTCTTCTCTTAGAGAAGGCAGGACTACCTGCTCTCTTCATTGCCTTAGGGTGTCCACATACATTTACCCCAAGTCTTCTGCACTCTTTGAATCTAGGACTAGTGTTTCTTGCCATAGATTTACCCTCCATAAATAATTGAATTGATTATTCTTGTGCATGGCCGCTTACGCGACCGTATCTAAAATACAATCTTTGACCTACAAATGTCAATAAGAAAAGGAATTAACGAAACGCATTTTCCATAAAAGCATACAAAACAAGCCTGACCGAAGCCAGGCTCTGTTCCTTTATGGGTTTTATCAGACGAGGAGTGCCTCAACACCGCTCTTGGATCTGCCGCCGACGTTGACGGATACTGTCTTGCCTTCCTTGATGTATACGAGAGTTGGGATGCTCATTACACCGTACTCCTGAGCGAGAGCTGGGTTCTCATCGACGTCAACCTTGACGATCTTGACCTCAGGATGATTCTTCTGCACTTCCTCGAGTACTGGAGCAAGCATCTTGCATGGTCCGCACCATGTTGCGAAGAAATCTACGAGTACTGGCTTGTCTGCCTGCATCACCACTTCCTGGAACTGACTTTCATTGATATGTTCTACTGCCATCTTGATTCTCCTTTGTAGGACCCTTTCCGTGTCCCCTGCTTTTCGTTTACAAGCGTACTATAAACCCGTTTGGATTATCCTTCAGTGATGACATCACCTAACGGAGGGAAAGCTCTGCTCGCTTCTCAAGTGCATCCCTGTCTGCAATCTCGACGTATCCTCTGCCGAGCTTCACTTCCCCTTCCCTCTGGATATAACCGAGAGTCCTGGAGATCACCTCCCTAGCAGAACCAAGATGCCTTGCTATCTCATCGTGAGTGAGCGTAAGTGTATCTGTTCCCCTGAGGTCAGCTTCCTCGATGAGGAATGCAGCAAGGCGTCCATCGAGCTTCTTGTTCATTACCTGATCCATCAGCCACATCACATCGCTCATGCGGGATGTGATGATGTCGTTCATGAACTTCATCACGGAGATGTTGCGCTCCTTGATAGAATTGAACACATCCGAAGGAACAACCATGCAGAGGCTGTCTTCAGCTGCCTTCACCTCAACGTCGAACTCGATGTTCCTCATTACGCAGGAAGCGCTGAAGAGACACACATCCCTCTCGAAGAGCCTGAAGAGAGTTATCTCCCTCGAGTCCTCGTTGATGGCTGAAGCCTTGAGCTGTCCTGAAAGGACCACTATGAGGCCGGAGCATTCATTCACTGTATGTACGACATCCCCTGTCCTGAAACCGATCTTTCGGGTTGTCCTTCTTATTTCCCTTCTGTCCTCTTCAGATAGCTTGCTGAAGAACGGCAGGTATTCCTCTAATTCCGTCATGCCTACAATGATATCACAAACGATTGGATATAGTAGTAGCTGTTCACCTAAAAAACAGAAAACCTTCCCAAGGAAGCCTTGGGAAGGTCAATGTCGGAATCAATTATAGGTAAGTATCAGACGTTGAACTTGAAGAACATCACATCTCCGTCCTGGGCAACGTATTCCTTGCCCTCGAGACGGATCTTACCATTCTCTCTTACCTTCTGCTCGGAACCATACTTGAATAGGTCCTCACAGTTGTATACGTCAGCCTTGATGAAGCCCTTCTCGAAGTCTGTGTGGATGTAGCCCGCACACTTCGGAGCCTTGTCACCTTCATGGAAGGTCCATGCCCTGTCCTCATCGGAACCGGCTGTGAAGAAGGTCCTGAGTCCGAGAGTCTTGTAGGCTGCACGGATGAGTGGATTGAGTCCGCTCTCTGTGAGTCCTACTGCCTCAAGGAACTCCTTCTTGTCCTCTTCAGTCTCGAGAGCTGCGATCTCAGATTCGATCTTGCCGCAGATTACGACAACCTGTGCGCCTTCAGCGTCGGCGATTGCCCTTACTCTCCTGACGTATTCGTTCTCCTCGAGGATTGAATCCTCGTCAACGTTGCAGACATAGATGACAGGCTTGAGTGTCATCAGGTGAAGGTCGTATACAGCCTTCAGCTCGTCCTCATCGAGTCCGAGAGTTCTTGCCGGCTTACCTTCCTCTAGACATTTCATGAGCTTCTCAAGGATAGGAAGGACATACTCGTTCTCCTTCTGCTGCTCCTTGTTTACCCTTCCCATCTTGCTCTGCTTCGTATATCTCTTCTCGACTGTATCATAGTCGGCAAGAGCGAGCTCGATGTTGATTGTCTCGATATCGTTTTCAGGGTTGATCTCGTTGGCAACGTGGATGATGTCTGGATTCTCGAAGCATCTGACTACATGAGCGATTACTCCTACCTCGCGAATCGATGCAAGGAACCTGTTGCCAAGTCCTTCACCCTTGCTTGCACCCTTTACAAGTCCTGCGATGTCGACGAATTCGACAGTTGCAGGGATTACCCTCTCAGGTGGAATGAGCTCGACGATCCTGTCAAGTCTCTCATCTGGAACAGGTACGATACCTACGTTCGGATCTATAGTACAGAATGGATAGTTAGCAGCTTCTGCAGGTGCAGATGTTACGGCTGAAAAGATTGTTGATTTACCAACATTTGGAAGTCCTACGATTCCACAGTTAAGTGCCATGTTTTCACCTCCCAGTCAATGTAGCACAATTGACGCAAAGTATCCACTGCAGACATAATGTCTCCATGGATGAAAAGAAAACACTTCTCATAACAACCATCAACCAGCGTGAATCCACGAGAGAGGTTTACCTCAGGGAAACGGAAGCACGCTCGTTGATCCATACTTTGGGCCTTGAGGTCGGACACCACCAGCAGTTCACAATCAAGGAAGAGAACCCGAATACATATATAGGTATAGGTCAGGCCGAGGAAGCTGCGTCGATAGCAGATGCACTCGACCTGGATGAGGTCATAATCAATGTCTTCCTCACACCTCGTCAGGAGAAGAACCTCGAGAGGATCTTCGGCATTCCCGTCTCAGACAGGGAGAACCTGATTCTCTCGATCTTCTTCCAGAATGCACACTCGAAGGAAGCACGATTGCAGATCATGAAGGCAGAGGCTGAATACCTGAAGCCAAGACTGCAGAACCGAGAGGAGAACTTCTCGCAGCAGCGTGGAGGGGTAAGAGGTGCAAAAGGTGAAGGAGAGCGCAAGATCGAACTCCAGAGAAGATTCCTCTCCGATAGGATCTCACAGCTCGAGAGGGAAATCGCTGAAGTCAGGAGAATCCGAGAGGTCCAGAGGAAGGGACGAAAGGAAGGTGATATCTTCTCCTTTGCACTTGTCGGATACACCAATGCAGGAAAGAGCTCGATAATGAAGGCACTCACAGGTTCGGACGTGCTTGTAGAGGACAAGCTATTTGCAACCCTCGATACTACAACAAGAGCGCTGACGCTGCCGAATACACAGAAGGTACTGCTATCTGACACTGTAGGATTCATCCAGGACCTTCCACATAGACTGATCTCAGCATTCTCATCAACACTCGACGAGGCACTCGATGCATCGGCTGTGATGATAGTCCTGGACCTATCCCACCCTGCAGTCTACACAACCTATGAGACAACAAGGGACACCCTTGAAGAGCTTGGAGCGCTAGAGAAGATAAGACTACTCGTACTCAACAAGGCAGACGAGCAGTATGATGACATATCGAGAGCAAGACTTGAGAACCTCGGCATTCCATATGTTGTTACATCTGCCAAGGATGGAACGGGAATGGACGAGCTGCTTCAGAAGATGGCAGAGATCACTGAGGAAGCTTATGTGAACATAACACTCCGTGCCGATGTTTCCGGCAAGATATATGGAAAGCTTCCGAAGGATACCCTGATACTCTCAGCTGACTACAGGGATGATGCGCTTCTCTTGAAGATCCGTGTCAAACGTGAACTTGAAGCATATTGCAGGAGCCTGGTGTAAAGGCAGTAAAAAAGGAGGCGAATCCGCGAGGAAACGTCTCCTTTATGTTTCTGGTATACTATCTATTAGATATCAAATACCCAGAGGCATCCAAGGTTGCCATAGAAGTCGACATCAAAGCGTACACCTTCTCCATCGATTGTTGCACCGAGAGCTGGTCCGATGTTTGCATATACGTTGATAGGTACATTTGGTGTTGTGAACTGGATTCCAACAGGAAGGATTGCACCGATATCGAAGGATGACTCAGAACCGATAGTGATGTTTGTATAGAGACCACCACCGACTGTTACAGGGAAATGCCAATCCCTGTTTGCAACGATGTCATATACTTCATAAGCTACTGCAACATCTCCGGCAATGACAGTAGGGTTACCGAACTGGAACTTGTCAATACCGATATTGGCAGCAATATCGAACTTTCCCATACCGAACTTAAGTCCGACACCGAAGTTTGTACCAAGGTTGAGACCAACACCCATTGTGTTGTTCCTTGAAGCGCCCTTATAGTTGTTAGCGGCAAAAACGCCTGACATAGCAACTACGAGAACAAGTGCAATTACCAAAATCTTCTTTTTCATATAACTATATCTCCTTTGAAAAAGATTTCACTTTGTGAGTAATAGATAATATAACCTATTTTGACGAATTTGACACCTTTTCTGCTGCAAACTGTTCATTCCCCACTGAAATCCCTATAATATAGGCATGAAAGAAAGCCTATTCTGCAGAAAAGAAGAAGAGATAATGTCAATGCTTGGACTTGAGAAGAAGTTCCAGGCCCGCATCGTGAAGGAATTCCTGGTAAAGGGCGTCACCGATTTCGCATCCATGACATCCCTACCGAAGAAGATAAGGGAGCGTCTTACAGGATCTGCCCTCTCAAGTGAGGTAATCGGAAAGGAGGAAAGCCTTTCCACTGTGAAGCTCCTCGTAAGGCTCAACGATGGAGAGCTCATCGAGTGTGTAAGACTTACCGACGGTGCAGGAAGACATACAGCATGCCTTTCAAGCCAGGTAGGATGTCTGATGGGATGTGCATTCTGCAAGACAGGAACAATGGGGCTGCACAGGAACATGACAAGTGGCGAGATCGTCGAGCAGTTCGTACACATCGAGAAGCTTGGTGGCAAGGTCAGCAACATCGTATTCATGGGAATGGGAGAGCCACTGTATAACTTCAATCCAGTGATGGAGGCTATCAGGGAAATACACGACCCTAAGATCTTCAACCTCTCGCATAGGAAGATGACAATCTCCACATGCGGTCTTGTTCCTGGAATCAACAAGCTCAATGAGCTCGATATCCCAGTCAGGCTTGCCGTCTCCCTCGTCTCTGCAAACGACGAGATCAGGTCGAGCATCATGAAGGTTAACAGGGCATATCCTCTTGCTGAGCTCAAGAAAGCCCTCATCTCCTACCAGCATCAGAAGGACAAGAGAATCACACTCGAGTACTGCCTGCTTGGTGGAGTCAACACATCCGAGGAAAGCGCAAGGGAGCTTGCAAGATTCACTCGCGGACTTGACTGCCTCATCAACCTCATCCCATGGAATCCAATCGAGGAGCTTGAGTTCACATCACCGTCAGACAGGGAAGTCGATTCCTTCTGCGCAGACCTCAAGAGATTCAATGTCGCATACACAATCAGGAGGAACAAGGGAAGAGACATCTCATCAGCCTGTGGACAGCTTGCAACGAAGAATCCAGAGAAAGACATCAGATAATAAATATATACAGTCAAAGAAAATACCTTCCATAGCGGAAGGTATTTCTCTTTGAGTGAAGCGCTCTTAGACTGGTATGAGGTCGATGTGCTTGAGATCGCCGATCTTCTCGATCTTCTCGACCATCTCATTGAGCTCCAGTTCCTTAGGGAACAGGATTCTTGCCTTAAGGTTGAGTGCTCCCCTTTCATCCTGGGAAATGGATACACTCCTGATTGTAAGACCTTCCTCCTTTACGATCTTCTCAAGGTCCTGGGTTCCATGGATGTTCTCGGAAAGAGCTACGTTGATTATTCCTACCGTCACAGTCGGAGAGACGAATCTCTTCCTGTGGAATATGAGCTGGAATATCAGGAGAAGAAGCGTGAAGCATATACCTGTAAAGTAAAGGCCTGCTCCAATTGAAAGTCCCATGGCAAGAGTTGCCCAGAGACCTGCAGCTGTCGTTACACCTACTGCCCCTTCCTTCTTCACGAAGATTACACCGACGCCTATGAATCCGATTGCAGAAACTGCAGTCGATGCAATACGACCTGCATCGATATCGATGCTGTCGTAACCAAGCACATCAAAGAATCCATATTTCGAGACTACCATCAGGAGAGCTGCGGACAAGGCAACCATTACGTGAGTTCTGACTCCGGCATTCTTGGCACGCTTCTCTCTTTCAAGTCCGATGAGCGCACCACAGACTGCCGCCAGCAGGATACGAAGGATATATTCACCTTCGACCATTAATGTGGATACACTGAATAATTCTTTCATCCGACCATTATATCATTGATTCCGAGATAGTGGTAATGATATTCCATATAATTTCCCAATGCATGCCGATATGGAATATGGGATATCGACACATCCCATATTGCAGCAAACCGGAAAAGATGCATCAATGCAGGAACATCTTAACCAGCTTCGAATAGAACCTCGTATATGGCTGATACCTCATCGGAAGGTCTATCCAGGTCTTCTTGTCGACTATGCTCTTGCGATGTGAGAATGTCTCGAAACCGACCTTTCCATGGTACGCGCCCATGCCGGAAGCTCCAACTCCACCAAATCCCATCTCTGAAGTTGCCAGATGGATGATGCAGTCGTTGATGCATCCACCACCGAACAGGCATCCTTCCTTCACCTTCCTTATGCTGTCCCTACTCTTCGAGAATATGTAGAAGGCAAGAGGATGTGGACGACTGGCGATCTCCTCAAGCACCTCGTCCAGGTTCCTGTAGCTCATCACGGGAAGTATAGGACCGAAGATCTCATCTTCCATGATCTCACTCTGCCAATTCACAGGTCCTACGATGGTAGGCTCTATCTTGAGATTCCTTCCGTCCGTGTTTCCACCGTATAGGATACGGGATCTGGAGACGAGACCGGAAAGCCTCTCATAATGGTGCTGGTTGATTATCTTCCCATAGTTCTCATTCTGAAGGGGATTCTCGCCGAACTGCCTTATGATTTCCTTCTTGACCAACCCCAATAGCTCATCCTTTACGCTTTCATGGACAACGAGGTAATCAGGAGCTACACAGGTCTGACCGCAATTGAGGAACTTGCCGAAGACGATCCTCCTTGCAGCAAGCTTCAGGTCTGCAGTCTCATCCACGATGCATGGACTCTTTCCACCAAGCTCGAGGGATACTGGTACAAGATTCTCGCTTGCCTCCCTCAGCACAACCTTGCCGACCTTCTGGCTTCCTGTGAAGAAGATGTAGTCGAATGGAAGCTTCAGGAGTTCCTGGTTCTCTTCCCTACCGCCTGTAACAACAGAAACATGTCCTTCGGGAAAGGCATCCTCGATGATGGCCTTCAGGACTCTGGATGTCTCAGGTGCATACGCACTTGGCTTGACGACAGCGCAGTTTCCTGCGGCAATTGCATCCACAAGAGGATCGAGAGCCAGCATCAGTGGGTAATTCCATGGACTCATGATCAGGACAACACCACGGGGAACCGGCTTGGTGAACGACCTTGAATGGAACTGTGCTAGAGGTGTCCACACAGTCTGCTCCCTGCTGAACCTCTTCACATGCTTCAACATATAGCTTATCTCAGAGTAGACAAGTCCGAGCTCGCACATGTAGCTCTCTTCCCTGCTCTTGCCAAGATCCGCCTTCAATGCTGCGTATACGTCTTCCTCGTGCTTCTCGATTGATGCACGCAGCTGCTTCAATGCCCTTATCCTGTTCTTCACTGGATAGGTAACTCCAGTCAGGAAGTACTTTCTATGACTTAACAGACTACCCTTGAGTTCTTCTTTCTGCATCTTCCGCTCTCCATTACGCTTAAGTAGATATCTTCAAGTTCATTGTGGTTCCAGAGTACAGGTACTGGATAGAGGGGATTTGCCTCCTTATCTGCATAGACTGACATCTCTGTAATATCCTCCTTCCTGAGTTCCTTGAAGTAATCTGGGAGTCCGAACCTCTCATTCATTCCCCTTATTGCGTCGATGAATACCCTGGCCCTTGTCTCATCATCCATATCCGGTGTTACAAGTCCTGCTTCCCAGCTTAGCTCTGCAAGCTGAGTCTCGACACACTTTCCATACTTCTCCAGGACGATTGGCAGTAGGATTGCATTTGTATATCCATGAGGAAGGTTGTACTTGCCGGAAAGCGAATGGGCTACTGCATGTACATAACCAACATAGCTCTTGGTGAAAGCAGAGCCAGCTAGGTATGCAGCATGAAGGAGATTCCTTCTAGCCTCGATATCGTTTCCATCGTTATAGGCCCTGTCGAGATTCTCGAAGATGAGGCGAACAGCCTGTCTTGAGTCCTGACGGGTATCACGGGTTGTACTCTTTCCGATGTATGCCTCCACTGCATGAGTGAGTGCATCAAGTGCTGTAGTGGAAGTAAGTCCCTTGGGAAGGGATCTTGTAAGCTCCGGGTCGAGCACTGCATACTTAGGCTGCAGGAAGAAGTCAGTGATAGCATACTTATGATGAGTCTTGCTGTCTGTGATTACAGCAGCAACGGTAACTTCCGATCCAGTTCCAGCAGTTGTAGGAATCGCAACAAGCGTTGGTGTCCTATGATGGACCTTCAGGATTCCAGCCATCTTCTTCAGGCTCTTGCGAGGGCGGGCAATCCTGGCAGCCACTCCCTTCGCGCAGTCCATGGAGGATCCGCCACCGAAACCGATAAGGCCCTTGCATCCACTTGAAATATAGAGAGTCCTTGCTTCCTCAACATTGTCAGATGTAGGATTCGGGACAGTCCTATCGTAGACGACTACCTTTATCCCTGCACTCTTCAAGGCATTCTCAAGCCCCTGGGTAAGACCACAGCCCCTGATTCCCCTATCCGTAATGAGTAGGACCGAATCGATTCCTTCCCTATTCAGCACTTCGGGAAGAGCTTCGACAGATGGAATCCTATCTGGCTTCCTATATGGAAGGAAAGGAATGGCAATCCTGAGCCCAGTCTGGAAAGTCCTGCACCATAGTGCCTTGATCATATTCATAAACAGCCCCTTTGTCTGGAAATGCAGTGCATCTGCCAAACAAGTAGGGACTATAGAGGAAACTTCGGAAAGCGTCAATATTTATTTTGACGTTATTTATAAATACGTCTAAATAAACACATCTATTGTTTATGTATAATAAAATAACCTGCAAAAAATATGTCCAGCCATTGCTGACTGGACGTGGTCTGATCATTATCTCAGCTTATTTCTCGAGAACAGCCTTGATTCTTCTGACACCTGCACTGGAGGACTGCTCCTTGAGGATCCTGAAGTGTCCCATATCACCTGTGTGAGTTACGTGTGGTCCACCGCAGACTTCCTTGGAAACGTCTCCTACTGTGTAGACTGTGACCTTCTCGCCGTACTTGTTTGCAAAGAATGCGATAGCACCCTGCTCACGAGCCTCCTCGAGTGTCATTGTCTCGACTGTTACAGGAAGGTCTCTCTGGATTGCATCGTTTACGAGATCCTCTACTGTCTTGAGCTCCTCCTTTGTCATTGGAGCTGGATGGGTGAAGTCGAATCTGAGTCTCTCAGCTGTGATGTTGGAACCCTTCTGGCCAACATGTGTTCCGAGAGTCTTCCTGAGAGCTGCATGGAGAAGGTGTGTTGCAGTGTGGAGAGCTGTTGTAAGCTCACTGTGGTCTGCAAGTCCACCCTTGAACTGCTGCTCAGCGCCGGATCTTGAAAGCTCCTGGTGCTTCTGGAATGCTGCATCGAATCCTGCCTTGTCGACATCGAATCCGTGCTCCTTTGCAAGCTCCTCTGTGAGCTCGATTGGGAATCCGTAAGTATCGTAGAGCTTGAATGCAAGTCTACCGGAAATTGTCCTGGAAGTTCCCTTCATGAGGTTAGGGAGCATCTTCTCGAACTCTCTCTCACCCTTTACGAGTGTATCGGAGAACTTGTCCTCTTCCTTAGCTAGCTCGAGGAAGATGAAATCCTTGTGCTCCTCGAGCTCTGGATATGGCTTTCCGTAGAGCTCAAGTACTGTCTCAGCAAGACCGGAAAGGAACTTTCCTTCGATGCCGAGCTTCTTGCCATGTCTTACAGCTCTCCTGATGAGTCTTCTGAGGATATATCCCTGACCTACGTTGGAAGGAGCCATGCCCTTCTGGTCACCGAGGATGAATACGGAAGTCCTGATATGGTCTGCAACGATCCTGATTGAAATGTCATCATCCTCGTTCTCGCCATATGTCTTGCCGCAGAGTGCTTCGATCTTCCTGATGATTGGCTGGAATACCTCTGTCTCGTAGACGCTCTTCTTGCCCTGGAGGATAGCAACAGTTCTCTCGATACCCATACCGGTATCGATGCACTTCCTGTCCATCTCGACGTACTTGCCGTCAGCTTCCTTACGGAATCCCATGAATACGTCGTTCCAGATCTCGAAGTACTTGCCGCATGAGCAGCCTGGACCACAGTCAGGACCACAAGCTGGTCTGCCTGTATCGATGAACATCTCGGAGTCTGGACCGCAAGGACCTGTCTCACCTGCTGGGCCCCACCAGTTGTCCTCTCTGCCCTTGAAGAAGATCCTATCTTCTGCAATGCCGAGGCTCTTCCACTTCTCTGCTGCAACTGTATCGCGTGGAATTCCTTCCTCGCCTGCAAATACAGTTACGGAAAGCTTCTCAGGGTCGATACCGAGAACCTTTGTGAGGAACTCGAAGGAATACTCGATGGCCTCTGTCTTGAAGTAGTCGCCGAGGGACCAGTTACCGAGCATCTCGAACATTGTCAGATGGTGTGGATCGCCTACGGAGTCGATGTCTCCAGTCCTGATACACTTCTGGTAGTCGGTGAGTCTCTTTCCAGCTGGGTGCTCAGCACCGAGGATATATGGAACCAGCGGATGCATTCCCGCTGTTGTAAATAGTACGGTTGGATCGTTCTCCGGAATAAGGGAAGCACCGGAAATCTGCTTGTGTCCCTTGGATACGAAGAAATCGATATACATCTGTCTTAAATCATTAGCGTTAATATCTTTCATAGCGTTTTCAATCATATTCTTTCGTTTTCAGTTGGTCAACTCGAAGAGGTCAAGTGTAAGCTCATCTGTTGTCTTTTTCGCCCTGGCCTGACGCTTCTTCCTGAGTAGGCTCCTATACTCCTTCTCACCTCTTGCAATCTGGACACCTTCTTCTACACGCTTTCTCGCAAATGTATACATGGGATTGTCGAGCATATGGGAAGAGATCATCTTCTTCTCGCTCTCGACCATGTCGAAGATCTTCCAGGATGGCCCTCCATCCTTCTCCTCAACCATTAATGCAGCTTCCGCAAATGCAGAGATTGCCCTGTTCCTTATGATATTATGCCATTTCTCAGGCTTGGAGCACGGGCCAAGGGATGTGACTATGAGCCCTCCATGCTTGAGGATCTCTATCATCTGGACCTTCAATGCCTCCACAGGAGGAACTGAAAGGAACTGAGAAGATACTGCAATTATGTTTCCACCATTGTTCATGAGCTCTGCAGCTGCAAAGCTAGGTACCCCGATCTCAAGAGGAATCAGGAGTGCATGCTTACCGTCCGTAAGATGTGAAATGAAGGTTCTCGTTATTTCCTTGGCCTTCTCAGTTGGGGAAAGAGCTCCAAGGACTGTAACTACAGGCTTTTCAAGAAGCGCAATGTTTCCAAGTGCATAGAAAAGCGGTGTAGGAAATTCGGTTTCCATCAGCTCCTGAGGAAAGAGTGGACTCTTATGGTCGATGATCTCGTACTCGAGTCTCTTTGAGTCATATACATCACGAACCCTTCTCCAGACTTCCTCAGCATCCTCCTTCCTGCAAGGCAGGAGATCTGCAATATCCTTGGAATAGAAAGGGAATTGGAGGTTCATGTCCACTCGCTTCTCCATCTCAAGATAGATATCCTGTGCCTTCTGGTAATCTGAACGCACCAAGGCGAGTATCGTCTCATATGTCATGCTTTTCTCAATATTAGGAATAGCCATCCTATAACCTCCAATGAAAATGAATGCATCTAAGCATCTAACAACCAATCTACCCCAAAGGTAACGGATTTTCCACCATGAAATATGCACACAACAAATTGCAGAAATACTTTCCAACATATTCAAATAAATTTTTTCATCAAATATGTTTCTATAATATAAGAAATTAGGTAGCAATATGAAAATATTTATAAAAATCTTTCAAAAACCACTTTACAACATCCTCGAATTTGGGCTATATTAACCGTGTTGCGAATGAGCAATGCCGCTTTAGCTCAGTTGGTAGAGCAAAGGACTGAAAATCCTTGTGTGCCTGGTTCGATTCCTGGAGGCGGCAACGAAAGCTTCTTACGAAAGTAAGGAGCTTTTTCTTTT
>SAMEA104404103__coassemble_436_pt1 | contig 30254 bp, 24 predicted proteins | sample SAMEA104404103__metabat2_low_PE_027 | metagenome-assembled genome bin SAMEA104404103 (sample SAMEA104404103) | Balaenoptera acutorostrata
CCTTGAGACTGTGATTAAGCAAAGTTAAGTAAACTTAGGAGGTTTATGAAATGAAAATGAAAAAAATCATGGCAGTAGCTCTCATCATGATCCTTGCTGTGGGATCGGTATTTGCAGGCGGTGCTTCTGAGACACAGGGACCTCAGGTCCTCAAGGTAGCAGGTCTCAAGGGTGCTTACGGTGATGAGTACTGGAAGCTTCTTGAAGCAGGCTTCGAAAAGGCATATCCAAATGTAGATGTACAGCTCACAATTGCAGCCAATATTGAAGATATCGTAAATCCTCAGATCATGGCTGGTGAGGGTCCAGATATATTCTACATCGCAACAAACAGAGAGGCTCGCCTCACAGAGACAATGCTCAGCACAAACTCTCTCGTAGATCTTTCCGGTCTTCTCGAGAAGAAGGTTTACGGTGAAGATGTCCTCCTTAAGGATCGCCTCATCGGTAAGTTCGTAGATGAAGCAAACGCTACAAACGACGGCACACTCATGCTTCCTCTCTTCTTCTCCTCAAACGGTCTCTTCTACAACGCTGACCTCTTCTACGCAAACAACGGAAATGGTGTAGAGGATGCAAAGGTCGATGGAAAGTACGAGATTCCAACCAACTGGGACGAGTTCCTCCAGCTTGGTGAGATCCTCAACGAGGAAAGAAAGACAAACCCTGACACACCATACCTCTTCACATATCCAACAGCTGGATATCTTGACTGCCTCATTCCTGCAACAATCATTTCTGCAGCAGGTCACGATGTAGCTCAGCAGGCTTTCGCTTATGAGCCAGTTTGGGACACACCAGAAGTAAGAAAGGTATTCGAGTACCTCGGCGCACTCAAGGATTACATCCTTCCTACAACAGTTGCAAATGCAAACGGTGCAAACTTCAGGAAGAATCAGCAGGCTGTCATCGACGGCAAGGCACTCTTCATGTGTAACGGTGACTGGGTAAAGGGCGAGATGAAGGACACAACTCCAGAGGGATTCAACTGGGGATCAATGCCTTACCTCGGATTCGGTGGTGAGAGATTCGGTATCATCAACATCGAGCAGCTCTGGGTCACAAAGGACACACAGGTCATGCCACTTGTTGAAGACTTCATCCTCTATATGTTCTCCAGGGAAGGACTTCAGTGCTTCGTAGACGGATGCAACGGTGGTTACGTACCAGCTGATGTATTCATCGACCTTGCTGATGCTTCTCCTAACTACAACGTAGCTGCCAACGACGGCTTCAGAGGCTACTATGATGGATCCGCTTCCTTCATCGGTTGGTCTTCCTTCAAGCCAGTAGAGGTTGCAGGTGTAAACTGGAAGGCAACTTACTGCGAGTACATGGACTCTGTAATGAACGGTTCCAAGACTGTAGACCAGTGGATCAACCAGCTCATGACAGACAGTGCAAAGCTTCAGGCTGCTCTTTAATAGGTAAGCCGCAAGATGAAAGGGGTCGCCTATCGGCGATCCCTATATTTTCTAAAGGGTGGTCAAGTGATGGCTAAATCGAAAAATGTCAGGAAAATGAGCGGTGCCACCAAAAGGTTCATTGCTGTAGGAACTATTCCTACTTTCCTTCTTTACTTCGTATTTGTACTTTTCCCAATTGTACAGATGTTCTATTACTCATTCTTCAATGTCGACTCTCTCTTAAGATCCAAGACATTTGCAGGATTCTCGAACTTCATAACATTATTCCATGATGAAAAATTCTGGATGGCATTCCGCAATACAATCTACCTGATTGTCGTTGTAACAGTCATAACATTCTTTCTTGCCATGCTTTTCGCCTCAATGCTGGCAAAGAGCAAGATCAAGGGTAAGTCATTCTTCAGGATCGTATTCTACATTCCGAACATTCTTTCGATTGTTGTAATCAGTGCAATCTTCTCGATGCTCTATGATTCAGATGCAGGTATCATTGGCCCAATCGTAAGACTGTTCAATAAGGATTTCGTATATACCGGAGTTCTTGGTGATCCAAACAAGGTTGTAAAGGCAATTGCAATCGCCATGATCTGGCAGGCTGTAGGATACTACATGGTAATGTATCTTGCCGCTATGGATTCCATTTCCGATGAACTCTATGAGTCTGCAGGTCTTGATGGTGCAGGTAAGGTATGCCAGTTCTTCAACATCACACTCCCAATGACCTGGCAGGTCGTAAGAGTGACCCTGACATTCTTCATCATCAGTACCATCAACATGTCCTTCCTGTTCATCAACTCGATGACACAGGGAAAGCCAGGTGGAGCATCAAACGTACTCCTGATGTACATGGCTCAGAACAGACAGGGACTTACATTCGGTTACTCAATGGCAATCGGTACAGTCCTCTTCGTATTCGCTTATGTTCTTGCACTTATCGTCAATAAGCTGACAAGCAAGGACCCATTGGACTAAGGAGATGGTGGAATGAAAGATAATTCTCTACTTGTAAACATCAAAAGACATTGGGCTGCATACATTCTGCTGTGTATCTTCACTGTCATATTCCTCTGGCCTGTCCTTTGGTCAGTAGTCGCATCATTCAAGACTTCAGCTGAGATCCTGGACAATCCATTCAGTTTCCCTGAAAAGCTTCAGTTCGTAAACTATGTTGATGCATGGCGTGATGCAAACATGGCCAAGTACTTCGTGAACTCAGTCATCGTTACAGCATTGTCGATTGCACTCCTCATCGTACTGATAATCCCGACAAGCTATGTCCTGACCCGCTTTGAGTTCCGCGGCTCCAAGTTCCTTGGAATCGTGATCATGGCAGGTCTGTTCATCAACGTCAGCTACATTGTATATCCAGTATTCATCCTCGTTAACAGCGTCTCCAAGATGATGTTCGGAAGGGGAAGTGTACTTACAGATAATTTCGTGACTGTATCAGTCATCAATGCTGTTACAGCAATCCCGTTCTCTGTATATCTTCTGCAGGGATTCCTGAAGGGACTTCCTAAGGGATACGAGGAAGCTGCTGAAATCGATGGTTGCGGACATTGGACAATTCTTACAAGAGTGATAGTACCTCTCTGTAAGCCTTCCATCCTGACTGTAATCCTCTTCCAGTTCCTTGCTTACTGGAATGAATACCTGGTAGCTCAGACATTCCTGTCATCCCCTGGAAAGTGGACTCTTCCACTGGGATTGCAGAATATCTTCCAGCAGGCAAAGACTGCTACAAACTATGGAAGAATGTATGCAGGTCTCGTAATTGTAATCCTGCCTGTAATCATCCTGTACTGCTTTGTACAGAAGAACCTCACCAAGGGTATCTCGATGGGTGGACTCAAGGGTTGATCAGGCCCGCACTATGATCCGGCAGGCTTCGGCCTGCTGGTTGATCTGACTTATTTCAATCATTCTTTCCAAGGACAATGGAGAACACAAAGACAATGAACGAAGAACTCAAGAAGGGACGTGTAACGATCCCAACTGATATCGGTATCGTACCAGAGACACTTGCAATCCTCGAGAGATGGGGAGCTGATGCAATCAGGGACTGTGATGGAACAGACTTCCCTCAGGAACTTGCAGAGGCAGATGCAAAGATCTACAAGACCTACTACACAACAAGAAAGGACAATGCCTGGGCAAAGGCAAATCCTGATGAGATCCAGCAGATGTACATCATGAGTGCCTTCACATCCAGTGAGGATGGAAAGGTAGAGGTACGCCTCATGAAGGGTCTCTATCCAGACATGCTGAAGGTAAACCCAACAGACCGTGAGAGATGGTGGGAGGTAATCGACAGGACAACAGGAGACGTAGTCCCTACAGCAGAGTGGAGCTACAACGAGGAGACAGGTATCGTCACAATCAACGGAAAGCCATTCCACGAGTACACTGTATCCTTCCTTGCATTCATCATCTGGGACCCAGTACACATGTACAACGCAGTCACAAACGGTTGGACAGACTTCGAGAAGCAGTGCACATTCGATGTCCGCCAGCCTAAGACACACAAGTGGTCCATGGAGAGGCTCAGGAAGTTCTGCGTTGAGCATCCTTATGTAAACGTCATCAGATACACGACATTCTTCCACCAGTTCACACTCGTATTCGACGAGCTTGCCCGTGAGAAGTTCGTTGACTGGTACGGCTACTCAGCTTCCGTATCCCCTTACATCCTCGACCAGTTCGAGAAGGAGGTCGGATACAGGTTCCGCCCTGAGTTCATCATCGACCAGGGATACCACAACAACCAGTACAGGATTCCATCCAAGGAGTTCTCTGACTTCCAGGCTTTCCAGAGAAGGGAAGTTGCAAAGCTTGCAAGGGAGATGGTAGACATCACCCACGAGTGCGGCAAGGAAGCAATGATGTTCCTCGGTGACCACTGGATCGGAACAGAGCCATTCATGGAGGAGTTCAAGACAATCGGACTTGATGCAGTCGTCGGTTCAATCGGAAATGGAATGACAACAAGACTCATCTCCGACATCGAGGGAGTGAAGTACACAGAGGGTAGACTCCTTCCTTACTTCTTCCCAGACACATTCCACGAAGGTGGAGATCCAGTCAAGGAAGCAAAGGTGAACTGGGTGACAGCAAGAAGGGCAATCCTCCGCAAGCCTATCGACAGGATCGGTTACGGTGGATATCTCAAGCTCGCACTCGAGTTCCCTGAGTTCCTCGATTACGTAGAATCCGTAACAAACGAGTTCAGGCTCCTCTACCAGAACGTAAAGGGCACAACACCTTACTGCTTCAAGAGAGTTGCTGTACTCAACTGCTGGGGAAAGATGAGAAGCTGGGGATGCCACATGGTTCACCATGCTCTCTACCAGAAGCAGAACTACTCATATGCAGGAGTCATCGAAGCACTCTCCGGTGCTCCATTCGATGTATCCTTCATCAGCTTCGATGACATCAGGAAGGATCCTTCCATCCTCGATGAGCTTGACCTCATCATCAATGTCGGTGGTGCAGACACAGCTCACACAGGTGGAGAGAACTGGAGAGATCCAGTAATCGTCGAGAACATCAGGAAGTTCGTCTACAACGGTGGTGGATTCATTGGTGTAGGTGAGCCTACTGCTCATCAGGGTGAAGGAAGGTTCTTCCAGCTCGCTTCCGTTCTCGGAGTCGAGGAGGAGACTGGCTTCACATTCAACTACGACAAGTACAACTGGGAGGAGCACGAGCACTTCATCACTGAAGACTGCAGGGGCGACATCGATTTCGGTGAGACACTCCATGGCATCTATGCTCTTGAAGGCGCAACAGTCATCAAGGCAAAGGACAGGGAAGTCCAGCTTGCCGTCAACGATTACGGTAAGGGTAGGTCCGTATACATGTCAGGTCTTCCTTACTCCTTCGAGAACAACAGGCTTCTCTACAGGGCAATCCTCTGGGCAACAGGCAGTGAGGAGCTTCTCCATACATGGTTCAGCTCCAACTACAATGTCGAGGTTCATGCATTCGTCAAGAACGGCAAGTACTGCGTAGTCAACAACACATACGAGCCACAGGATACAGTAGTCTACAGAGGCGACGGTTCCTCCTTCGAGCTCCATATGGATGCAAATGAGATCAAGTGGTACAACATCTGATCTGAATTTATTTCACTATAGGGGATTGTCCTTCGGGCCAATCCCCTTTTTTCTCACTTTATGACCATTCTTCCCTATCGGAGTAGACAAATGGATTTTTATCGAACAGAATTACCATAGAAAAAACTGGAGGACTATATATTCAATGATTAGACTTGAAGACACAAAACTCAAGAATTATGAACCTCTCAAGGGTAAGGACCTTGAGGATGCAATCAGATATGCAAAGGCCCAGGACCTTTCACTTCTTCCTCGCTTTGCTCATGGATACAAGTATTCCCACAGCAATGGCGGTTTCTATGAGCCACCTACAAGCAACGTAGAATGGACAACAGGTTTCTGGACTGGAGAGCTCTGGCTTCTCTATGAGATGACAGGCGACGAGACTTTCAGAAGGACAGCTGAGTGGCAGGTCGAGGACTTCGGTGACAGGATCATCGACATGATCGACGTCGAGCATCACGACATGGGATTCCTCTATTCCCCTTCATGCGTAGCAGCATACAAGCTTACAGGAAACACAAGGGCAAGGACATACGCTCTCCTTGCAGCAGACAATCTCATCTCCAGATTCCAGGAGAAGGGACAGTTCCTCCAGGCTTGGGGACCACTTGGTGCAAAGGACAACTACAGACTCATCATCGACTGCCTCCTGAATCTTCCACTTCTCTTCTGGGCAACAGACGAGACAGGTGATGCGAAGTATGCAGAGATTGCAAAGAAGCACCTCAACACAGCTATCCACTATGTCCTCAGGGAGGATGATTCTACATATCACACATTCTTCTTCGACCCAGAGACAGGTGAGCCGGTAAGAGGCGTTACAGCTCAGGGTTACAAGAACGACTCTGCATGGGCTCGTGGTCAGTCATGGGGTGTATACGGTGCAGCTATCGCATTCAGATATCTCAAGGACAATGTTGCAAAGGATGTATTCGAGAGAGTTACAGACTTCTTCATCAAGCACCTTCCTGAGAACTGCATTCCATTCTGGGATTTCGATTTCACAGATGGTTCCGATGAGCCTAGAGACTCTTCCGCACTTGCAATTGCAGCCTGCGGTATCCTCGAGATGGCAAGAGTTATGGAGGACGGTCCTGAGAAGGAGCAGTACATCGACATGGCATCCCGTATGGCACGCGCACTCTATGAGACATGTGCAGTAAAGGATCCTAAGGTTTCCAATGGTCAGCTTCTCCACGGAACATATGCCCGCAAGAGTCCATATAATACATGCAACAACAGAGGTGTTGAGGAATGCAACCCATGGGGTGACTACTACTATGTAGAGCTTCTCATGAGACTTTCAAAGGATTGGACACCATACTGGTAGTGGAACGGGACATTCCCATTCCAGCCTGAACTCCAAGGCATCTGGTCATCGGCCAGATGCCTTGTCATTTCTATAGACTTCTGAATCAGAAATTGTCTTCGATAGCATATGGATTTGAAAGAAAAGTGTGCTTTTGAAGCCTGAAAAAGCGATGGAATACATATTTTCCAGCTATATGGAATAGCCTGTGAAAAATGAATATTTCGCTAAAAGGAAACAGAGAAAGAACTTACCTTGTAAATTGCTTTCATGGCTCTTGACAAATATGCTTAAAATTAATACGATAAAAAAGCTTATTTTGGAGGGCTGTCCGAGCGGTCGAAGGTGGCAGTCTTGAAAACTGCTGTGGGGAAACTCACCGGGGGTTCGAATCCCTCGCCCTCCGAATCATTTTAATGGAAAGGTGCGAGAGAGGCCGAATCGGGCTCCCTGCTAAGGAGTTGACCTGCTAAACCCGGGTCCGGGGGTTCGAATCCCCCCCTTTCCGTTATATTTGAGACCATAGCTCAGCTGGATAGAGCATCAGTTTGCGGAACTGAGGGTCGGAGGTTCGAATCCTCTTGGTCTCGTAACACTGGAGAGATGTCCGAGAGGTCGAAGGTGACGGACTCGAAATCCGTTGTAGTACACTAGTGCTACCGAGGGTTCGAATCCCTCTCTCTCCGACGTATGACTCTGGGACAGGAAAAGCGCCATAAGGCGCATTTTTTTTTGCACTTTCACCAAGCCCTGTTATATTCATGATATGAGAAGAAGACTTATTTCATTGTTCGTAGTCATGATGCTGACCGTTTCCATGCTTCCTGCAAGGAGTCTGGAGCTCTTTGACATTCCATATTCAGATGGGAATATCCTATGGCCTGAGGTCGGTAGGGATGCATTCGATATCGATAGAGGTGAATTCGAACTCGAGGGACCGGATGAGAGATGGTTCGATATCGAGCTCGAAGGAAGGGAGAAGCATCATCACTTCGGTTCCTCTGAGAGCTTCCTGAAGAGGGAGATGAATGCAATCCTGAAGGATGAGAGGAAGGATGCAGAGGAAGATGGAGCGATTATGGAGGCATTGCTATCTGTCTCAGATTCCAGGCATTACCATCTGGTACTGGAATTTGCAGATAGGTTCGGAGTGTATTACAGGTCCTTCATGGGACTCCTGCTCGATAACGGTGCATACTACGAGTTCGAGGCTGAGTATCTCGAGGAGGATGCCATTACCGTCGAAAAGATCGAGGAGAGCATCCTTTCACTGCAATAATGGATTCGTTTCTGCTATAATCTCATTCATATGTGGAAGATTGGAAAACTGTTCAAGCGCAAGCCCAAGGAGGCCAAGACAATAGAAGCCAAGCCGGATGTACTCAGGGAAGATGTACTGAGCAGCCGCAATCTTGCACGTATTGCATATGAGAACATAGAGAGACTTGCAGCCATGGAAGGTGGAAGACCTTCAGGAAGCAGGGAGTCTCGCAGGATGGCTTCCCTCATCGCCTCAATGTATGAGGAGCTTGGACTCGAGGCGAAGATGAGTGAGTTCACTGTCCTGAAGGACCTTGGGAAGCTATGGCCAAGACTTGCTGTGATATCGATGTTCCTATCCATCCTCTTCATGCTCTTTGGCCTTCCATACATATCGCTTGTCATTCTCATCTCATCCGGTGTGTTCTGCTATCTCGATGGCGTTGTCGGCAAGAGCCTGTTTCCAATCTTCAGGAAGAAGGGGAAGGGGGCTAACGTAGAGGTTGTGTTGGAACCCGAGAGGGAGGTTCAGAGGACAATCGTATTCTCAGCCCATCATGATTCAGCTCCGCTCTTCAGGAAATCAGGATACAGGAGGGATGTGATATACTTCATGGCTGTGATGACGGTACTTCTTGTGCTGTCCCTCGGATTCTCCTTCTGGGAGATTGCAGCAGGACATTTCTTCAGGCCGGGAATCACAGGGATACTTGGCTGGATCCTCCTGATATTGGCCACAGCACTTACAGTTCCTACAGTGAAGATCTGGAATCTCTATTCCGACAGGTTCTCACCTGGAGTTGGGGACAACCTATCTGGCGAGGGAGTGAACCTAGCTCTTGCAAGGTACTTCAGCAGCAGGAAGCTGAAGAGTACAAGACTAGTGTTTGCTTCCTTCGATTCCGAGGAGACAGGTCATCAGGGAGCACGTGACTACTTCTCCAGGACAGAACTTCCATTGGATACAGGGATACTGAACATAGATGGACTCTATGACAAGGATGAACTCTGCTTCCTCTCTCTCGATGGAAACGGGAGCGTGAAGCTCTCTGATTGTCTTTCATCGGAACTCGTACATCTTGCGAAGGTCCTGGGCTATTCCTATAAGACTGGTAAGCTTCCTTTCCTCGGTGGATCGACCGATGCAATGGAAGCTGCAAGGAAGGGATACAGGGCAACGACACTTACCTCCATGCATCCCGATGCCGAGACTCCTGCCCATAGTGAAGACGATACGATCGATGCAATCGACAGGGATACCCTGGAGTCTGTGATACAGCTCATGGTCCGCTATGTAACGGATATTGATGGCAGTGTATGTGGGGACGACTCTGAGGAGGAGAGGTCCTTCATCGATCCAGAGAGAAGATACAAGCTGTCGATATATGATGAGGACTAGAGGTCCCTTACCTGGATCCTACCCTGTCCAAGGTCTCCAAGTGCAGAGATCAGCTTCTCGTAGTTTGCTTCCGGCAGTGTGAGGCGAACCTTGATTCCCGTTCCGAAATCCTCGTTGTCCACCTTTGCCTCCACATCGACAACAAGCCTCTTGAAGAGTGTGTAGAACTCGTAATCGAGAAGTATCTCGACGGACTTCTTTGCAATGAGAGGCTCTGTCTCTACGATCTTCAGCACTTCCTTTGCGCTGTCGCCATATGCCTTTACAAGTCCACCGGTTCCAAGGAGTGTTCCACCGAAGTATCTGACGATGGATACGCAGATGTCTGTTATGCCCGAGCCCTTCACGACTTCGAGTGCAGGACGCCCTGCAGTATTCTTCGGTTCCCTGTCATCGGAAGAGGAATACATCGTACCTGCAGCACCGACTACTGCAGCATGGACTACATGTGTTGCATTCGGATGCTCGGCACGGACCCTGTTGACCGCTTCCTTCACTTCCTCGAGTGATTCCACTGGTTCTGCAATTGCGATGAACCTCGACTTCTTCACCTCTATCTCTGCTTCGGCTCTACCTAAGATTATGTCCATATAACTCCTCGACTCCTGAGAATTCTAGCATAACTGCATCTTTTTGTGTGATATGGGTTCCAGACTGCTGGTTTCCTGTCCTTTTTGGACAAAAAGATTTTGCAAAAGAGGGCTGTTTTGGGGTTAAATAGTAGCATAAGTGGTTTTGGTTTATCTCAGGAGGACAAATGAGCATTACAGTTGAGGAAACATTGAAGGTTCCGGCCTTGAAGAACGCAAGGGTTGTAGCCGGTAGGGAAAGTCTCCTGAGGAAGATAAGTTCCATTACCGTACTGGAGTATACAGGGCAGGAAGACGACTTCTTCTCTTCCATGGAATTCAATGGAGGTGAGCTTGTGATATCTTCCTTCATGCAGGTGAAGGATGATGTCGAGGCACAGAAGAGGATCATAACGAGACTTAGCGATGTAGGGGAGGTTGGAATCATCCTGTACTATGTCGGAGTCTATATGCCGAAGGTTTCCAGGGAGCTCATCGAATATGCCGACAAGCTTGGATTTGTGATCATAGTCATGCCGGAGGGAAGACTCAATCTCCGCTACAGCGATGTCATCTCGGATGTAATGGAAGCCATCTTCTCTTCCCGCAACAGGGCAGACATGTACCTGGCGGACATCATCGAGGACATTGCATGCCTTCCCGATTCCCTCATGAGCTTTGCAACCGTACTGAGGATGCTGCGCGACAGGCTGAGATGCAGCCTTGTGCTTACAAACCAGAATGGCGAGGTCGAGGCCATGTCCTCATGGCCTAAGGGAAACGAGGAGACTCTCAGGGAGATGTTCGAGAGGAACGAGATTCCTCAGTCCTACTGGACAGGTTCTGTCGAGGTTAGGAGGAGAAAGGGCAGCTCCTATAGGCTTGTCTTCCTTTCCGAGAGTGGAATGGGCCTTTCATCCGATGCGATAAACCAGGCAGGTGATACAGTTCATCTCTTCCTGAACCTCTGGAACAAGGGTGATGAGGAAGCGGTGATATCCGAGCTTGTCGATGCGATACTGTCCGACAATCCAATCAAGATGAGAAAGCTTGCATCGATCTTCAACATAGATGTCCGTGGACTGGATGCAATGTGGATCCTCAGGAGGAAGGACAACAGGCCATATACTGAAAAGGAGCTCAACCAGTTCAAGGACAGGCTTCCTGCAACGATCACAAAGCCGATTGTGGATATATCGGATGGGAAGATAATCCTGTTCCTTGCAGCAAGGAACCGCTTCAAGGAGACGGAGGAGCTTGCATCATTCATCATGGAACCAAGCAGCGACAGCCATCTCTTCACCTTCTACAGGCTGCGCGATACATCCCACGCAAGACATTGCGCCCATCTCGAGGAGAATGCGCATGAATGCGCCAAGACCATCTTCCCATTGAAGAAGGTCTTCAGCAGTCAGGACCTCATATTCTCCTGCGGAATCATGAAGGAGATGGAGAAGGGGGAGGACCATATCAATGAGATGCTTACCATGATAGAACCTCTCTACAGGCAGGAGGACAGCATCAAGACGGACCTCATCGATACACTTGGAGTATATCTTCTCGATGCGGGACATTCCGTGCAGAAGACATCGGACATAATGGGTGTACATGTGAATACCATCAAGTACAGGATCAAGAAGCTGGAGGAGACACTTTCCGTCTCATCCACGGAGTGTGTTGCCGTAAATATCCTCTCCTGTGCTGTAGCTCTCTATAGGTTGATTTCAGCTTTCAAGTGATTTTGGCCTTTTGGACAAAATACGATATCCGGATTGTTAGAGTTAGACGATGAAAACAATCAAGTCGATGAAGTATCATGAAGCATGCAGGGATATCCTCAGGATGTCCCATATGTAAAAAAGGTAAATATACATTTGCAGCAGGGGAGCTCAAAGAGGTTTAAGGAACCGCTAATCGATAATGGTTGGGTGTAGATCGCATGACCGGTTCCGTCTTATGTCATCGTTGTTTCCAGTAATGTGAAAAAACGTTGTCGCTTGGATTGAAGGACTCAAGTCCTTCTCCAAGCTTTTTTATTGCCCTCATGTCGTCGTTTTCCATGATGATAGCTTCATCCATCAATGCCTCTGCCTGGCTTACGGAGCTTGCTCCAAGTATGATTCCTTCCGGTAATGCACTCTCAGCAAAGGATAGCAGCACCACTCTCTCGCTTGCATTGTACTTGATGGCCAGAGACTTCAGGAGTGCCTGCAACTCACGGAACTTCCCGTAGGCAGCATCTGAGTAGAAGTAGAGGGAGGACCTCCTGTCTCCAGGCCTTCCATCCTTGAGCAGACATCCGAATCCATAGCATCCATAGAGGAGCAGCGGAAGGGGCTCCCTTTCTATATCCCTTGATGAAAGAGGTGAGTAGGCTCTCTCATGGATTGTTATCGGGAAGTCCTTCATCAGCTTCCCTATGAGCTCTACCGGAAAGTTCGATACTCCGATCCTTCTGGCCTTCCCGTCGTCGAGTGCCTTCTCGAGATCCTTCATGGCTTCGTAGAGATTCTCTTCCGTCGGCCAATGGACAAGGAGTGTATCGAGATAGGTCCGCCCAAGTCTCTTCAGTTCCACATCAAGCTTCTTCTGGAATGTAGGAACCGGCATTACCTTCCCGATTACATGGAAGGAATCCTCAGATATGTGCATCTCCTTCATGGCGGATGCGAGCATATTGTCCGAGTCCTTGTATGAGAAAGCGGAGTCGAAGGTGTCGACTCCGTTCCTGTATGCTGTCTTTATGATGTCCTTGAGGACTCTTGGATCCCTTCTCTCATGGAAGCCCTGGCTTTCGCCCATGCTCCAGAGACCGAGTATCCTAGTGCTTTTCCCTTTCATCGAAGATCACCTTATGGTCCAGAAGGGTCCTGTCGTCGAAGATGAAGTAGCCTTCGAATGTGTGACCGTTGAGAGCAGGTTCCAACCAGATCCTGTCGTCTTCCCACATCCTCGAGAAGTCCACCTTGTCCCTGTCACACCAGAATGGGATGGTCTCATCCGTCCTGTCGATGAGGTTTCCCGAGAACTGGGATGTGAAGAATACATAGCCGATCATGGAGTCGCCGTTCCTGAACTGGAAGTGGAGTACACCTCTTTCCTCCAGTGCATCCATCTCTACATCGAGTCCGGTCTCTTCCTTGATTTCCCTGACGGTTGCCTCTCTTGCAGTCTCCTCGAGTTCGATGTGTCCTCCAGGTCCGTTGAGGTAGCCTGTACCTCTTCCCCTGAGCTTTTCGATCATGAGGATCCTGTCGTTCTCCTCATCGGTGACATATGCAAGTACGCATCTCTCCTTCGGATCCCATCTGTCCCAGTCTATCTCGTCGACCTTCATCGCATTCCTGTAGTCGTCCTGGATCTCCTCCTCCGTCCTTGGCTTTTCCACTTCCTTCGGCTTCTCCTCCGGATACCTCTCGTAGAAGCAGTCCATGCAGAGGTTGTCGTCGATTCCTATCCATTCATCGAAGCTGAGCTTTGCACCGCATTTCTCGCAGTACCTTCTGAATGGGAAGATCCTCTTCCTGAGAAGTACGAGGGCAACTAGGCATACTCCGAAGGATATCCAGTCGATCCACTTCGGTCCATGCAGGGAATCCCTGATTATCATGAGCGTGAATGCAATCAGGTACCATGCAGCGAAGAAGAGGGTGGACATCCTCTTCCTTGGTGCATGTGTATAGCGACGCTGCTGTATGTTGATGAGCAGTACGAACAGCATGAGGAAGTTGAAGGTTGTTGAAAAGAATTTCAATAGCATAGGGAAAAGCTTAACGGCTAAAGGTGAATAATGCAATTCGGATTCTCTGTTTTCCTTATCATATGGAATGCTATGGAAGCAACTTTGGTTGCGGGATTCTGCTAATTGGGTTAAGATTTCTAGTCTAAGGAGTAAGACAAATGAATATCGCATCTTATATCGATCATACGGTTCTTGCAGCAGACGCTGCGAAGTCAAGCATAGAGAAGATCTGCCTCGAGGCAAAGGAGCATCATTTCGCTTCTGTCTGCATCAACTCCTGCTGGGTTCCTATGGCAGCAGAGATCCTCAAGGATACAGGTGTAAACGTCTGCACAGTAGTCGGTTTCCCTCTTGGTGCAATGAGCACTAAGGCTAAGGCATACGAGGCAAAGGTAGCTGTCGAGGAAGGCGCTACAGAAGTTGATATGGTAATCAACATCGGAGCTCTCAAGAGCGGCATGTACAGGGAAGTCGAGGACGACATCAGGGCATGCAAGGAAGCATGCGGAGACAAGGTCCTCAAGGTAATCATCGAGACATGTCTCCTTACAGAGAGTGAGAAGGTCATGGCCTGCGAGCTTTCCGAGAAGGCTGGTGCAGACTTCGTGAAGACATCCACAGGTTTCTCCAAGGCTGGAGCTACAGTCGAGGACGTTGCACTCATGAGAAGGACAGTATCCGACAAGGTAAAGGTAAAGGCTGCTGGTGGAATCAGGAATTTCGAGACAGCAAAGGCCATGATCGACGCCGGTGCAGATAGACTCGGATGTTCCGCTGGAATCGCAATCGTGAAGGGCGAGGAAAGCGATGCCGCATATTGAGCGTAAGAGTGATGCCGAGGACTTCCTGAAGTCGCTCGGCTTTCCTACTATCGACGTACACGATACTTTTACGCATTTCGATTTCACCAAACCGGGAAGAAGGGTACTCCTGATCGGACCTATGGGTTCGGGAAAGACAGAGTTCGCTGCAAGAGTCTGGAGGGATGCCGCAGTCGCAGAGAAGAAGAGCGATAAGGTAAAGGCCCTGACTTCAACAGGAGTCCTCGACAGGAGAAATGTATTCTTCATCCGTACCCAGATCGACGGTGGCCGTTTCACCGATTACCCAGAGGATGCACTTCCATACCGCTCGGGCTATGTCAGATGCGGAGACAGGATTGCAAGGATCAGGGATTCCTTCGGTCTTGAGGATGTGATAAGGGATAATCCGGAAGTCGGTACATACATAATCGATGAAGCATCCTTCTTCGATGAGAGGCTTGCATACGTAGTACGCAACTACTCCCTCGAAAGCGGAGCGATGTTCATCTTCCCGACCTTGATCCTCAACTTCAGGAGGGATATCTTCAACTCCACAGCCCGTCTGATGCTCGATATCGCAACGGATGTCATTCCGCTGACTGCATACTGTGAGCATCCCGACTGCATGGATGGAGCATTCTATACATACCGCTACTACACAGTGGATGGAAAGGAATGCCCTGCACTCTACTTCGATCCACTCATCGTCGTAGGAGGGGACAAGCTGAAGGATGGATCTCTCGAGCCGAACTACGCTTCCAGATGTGACCATCATCACTACCTTCCGGGAAAGGAATATACATTCTTCACCCTGAAGCCACTAGGGGAGGAAGCCGGAAGGGGAAATACGGAACCACTTATAGAGGAACTGAGACTGCTCAGGAACGACATCATGTCATCCCAGCTTGCAAAGAACCTTGTGAAGCGTTATGGAGACGATCCGGATGGGGAGATCTACCTGAATTCCCTGAGACCTGGATATATTGCAGAGAAGGCTCTCTGCTTCCTCTTTGCAGAGCAGAACCTGATCGGTGAACCTCTGCTTCACAAGCTTGTACAGGAACTCGACCTCGATAGGGCCTACATGGAAAAGACCCTTTCCGACAACAGGAGACCTGTCAACTTCGACCAGGGATATCTTCTGTAATGTAGATTCAGATCCATGTTTACAGCCTGCAGCCTGCAGGCTGATTATTTTCTGCCTGGATATCCAGTTTCCATGCAATGGAAGACAGGACAGATAGGTTCCGTCCTGTCCTAGATTGCATCCCTGTACAATATGTAGCTTGTGGTCCTGCCGCCTTCATCGCTTCGTATGAGGATTCCCTTCTCCACAAGATGAGCAAGGTCCCTTGTGGCGGTAGCGGATTTGCATCCTGTAATCCTGGACCATCTGTCTGCGGTGATCCTTTCCTGTATGGAGCCGGATGCAAGCTTGTACAGCATCATGATCTGTCGTGAGTTGTATGTTGCAGGATCGAGATTCATCACCCTGTTGAGCAATGTGAGTCTCGATGTGAGCATGCCGGATGCTTCCTCGAATTCATCTGTTATGAGTTCGATGTACCAGCAGAGCCAGTCTGTTATGTCAAGGCTATCTGTCTTGTTGTAGCGGGAAAGCATCTCATAGTATTCATGTCTCTTCCAGAAGATTGCAGTCGATATGCTTGTGGCCCTGCATCCAAGCTCGGCAAATAGGAATGCATCTGAGAATATCCTGGAGATCCTTCCGTTTCCATCCTCGAATGGATGGATCAGCGGAAGCCAGATTGCAGATACTGCAATCCTGATGATTGAAGGGATGGATTCATCCCTCATGAACCTGAGCAGTTCCTGCATGTCCTCTGGTACATGCGGGTAGGGAACCGCCTCGTAGAGTACACGGGATGTGAACATGCCCGTGCTCTGTACTACATATACTGGATGTTTCCTGTAGAAACCGATGCTTCTTACCTTGCTTCCCTTGAGGTTCCTCAGGAGAAGCGAATGCCACTGCAGTATCTTTTCCGAATCGATGTCGAAGGGAGATGTGTTCATGGAATCTACCATGAGGGATGCAAGGTCATCCTCATATGCATCTGACCTTGTCTTCTCCTCGAAGCCGAAGGCTCTTGCAATCGCTGCATAGATTGCCCTGTCCTCCAGGTCCACCCCTTCCATCTTTGATGAGAAGTAGATGTCTGAAGATAGGTTCACTATCGAGAGAAGGGTTTTTGCATCATGTGGGAGCACAGAAAGAAGAGCTTCGATCCTGGCCTCTGCCTTCACGAAGCTATTGAGCTTTCCATTTACCTTTTCTTCATTCCAGGTAAAGGCAGGCCAATTGCTGTTTTCCCATATCCACATGGTGTAGTCCCCCTGCGAAAATAGAATTCTAGCACTGATTCTGCCGTAGGAAAAATCATCGCATCAGGCGAAAAAATTCAACTCAGAAGTGATGTGAATATAAGAAATTACTAGCTATTCCAATCATAAATGATTTGAATGGAACAAAAGAAACGGGACAGCCGTAACTGTCCCGAAGTGATTATCTATAGAAGTATTGGTTTTTAGCCTTATTACTTTACAAGATGTACTGCAAATCCGCCGATTTCCTCGTTGAGGTAGGCAACCTTGATCTTGCCCTTTGCATCGTACTTTACTGTATCCTCGTTGACTGTGAAGCCGTTGTTCTTGAGGAAGTAGAGTGTTCTCTCGATGTCGTAGCACTTGAATGCAAGGTGACCGTTTGTTCCGAGGAACCTGCTCTTCATGATCTCGACGCACTTGTTCATGAAGATGGAGGAGTTGCCGTTGTTGATGTCGAGACCGAATCTGTTGAAGTCAGCTGCAACTGCGTTTGCCTCGTCCTCAGAATCCATGTTGATGCCGACGTGGATGAGCTCGATGCCCTGGAGCTTTGTGACAGCTTCCTTGCAGAGAGCTGTGATCTTCTCCCATTCCTCGTTCTCGATCATGTCGCCCTTGACCATCCAGGAACCGCCCATGGCAAGTACGTTTGGAGTCTTTGCGTAGTCACCGAGGTTGTTTGCGTTGATTCCGCCTGTTGTCATGAACTTTACCTGACCGAATGGACCAGCGAGGTTCTTGAGCATGTTTACGCCACCGAGTGCTTCAGCTGGGAAGAACTTGAGGACCTTGAGACCGTAGTTGAGGCCCATCTGGATTTCGGAAGGAGTGGCAACACCTGGAACAACTGGAACGTTGTGCTCGAGGCACCACTCAACTGTTGCAGGATCGAAGCCTGGGGAAACGATGAACTTTGCACCAGCGTTTACTGCCTTCTCTGCAAGCTCAGGGTTGATGACTGTACCAGCACCAACGAGCATCTCTGGATATGCAGCGCTCATTCTTCTGATTGCCTCTTCAGCTGCAGCTGTCCTGAATGTAACCTCTGCACATGGGATACCACCGTCGATCATAGCCTTTGCAAGCTTCTCTGCCTTGTCAGCGTCATTGATTGCGACTACTGGTACGATACCGATGTCATGGAAGATTGTGAAAAGTTCTTCGTTTGTCATTTCTATATAACTCCTTATAGGTTTTTTCTATGTCTATGCCTTGAGTATATCACGGGTTTTTCGGTAAGGGAATAGTAAATTTCAAAAAAATGAAACATTGTTCCAAATTTTCTTGACGAATATGATTTTCTACCTTAATATATGGGTGTAGATAAAAAAGCAACATACGGGAGGATTAAATCCATGAGATACGTAACATTCGGTGAAATCATGCTCCGCCTCAGATCCAACGAGCGCGAGAGACTCTTTCAGAAGCCAGAGCTTGAGGCAACATTCGGTGGTGGTGAGGCTAACGTAGCTGTATCCCTTTCCATCTTCGGTGAAGATGCATCATTCGTAACAGCACTTCCTGACCACGCAGTTGGTGAAGCAGCTGAGAGAGAGCTCATGAAGTATGGTGTCGACACAAAGTCCATCAACAAGGTAAAGGGATCCAGACTTGGTATCTACTTCCTCGAGACAGGTGCAAACCAGAGACCTTCTCTCGTAGTCTACGATAGAGCTGATTCTGCAATTGCAAACGCAAAGCCAGAGGATTTCGATTTCGACGAGATCATGAAGGGCGCTGACTGGTTCCACACAACAGGTATCACACCTGCAGTAAGCCAGGGTGCAGCAGACTGCTGCCTTGCAGCAATGAAGGCTGCAAAGAAGGCTGGTGCTACAGTATCCATCGACCTCAACTACAGGAAGAAGCTCTGGAACTACGGCAAGACTGCTCCAGAGGTAATGAGAGAGCTCGTAAAGTATGCTGACGTTGTCATCGCAAACGAGGAAGACATCCAGAAGTGCCTCGGTATCGAAGCAGACAGCGACGTTACCAAGGGTGAGCTCGATACCAAGGTATACGAGGATCTCACAGCAGAGGTAAAGAGACAGTTCCCTAACGTCTCCATCGTAGCTGTAACTCTCAGAGAGTCCAAGTCCGCTGACTACAACGGCTGGTCTGCAGCTCTTTCCGGCAAGACAGGTTTCTACCTCTCCAGACACTACGACATCCACAACATCACAGATAGAGTAGGTGGTGGTGACTCCTTCTCCGCAGGTATCATCTACGGACTTTCCCACTACGCTGACGATGAGCAGTATGCCATCAACTTCGCAGTTGCAGCTTCCTGCCTCAAGCACTCCATCAGCGGTGACTTCAACCTCACAAGAAAGAGCGAGGTCGAGGCTCTTGCTAAGGGTGACGGTTCAGGTAGAGTACAGAGATAATCTGGAAACATCCATTACAACATATGTAAGAAGCGGGCATGGGTTAATTCTCATGCTCGTTTTTTGTCATTGCAGGAGTTATAATTCTCTCGACATCAGGAGGTGTAGGGATGTTGAGAATAGGAATCGTCGGTGCAGGAAGCATTGCAGATACTCAGATAGACTGCTTCAGGAACTTCTCGGATATATGTGAAGTCGTTGCACTCTGTGGAAGGACAATCGAGAAGCCGGAGGCAATGATAGAGGACAAGAGGCTGGATGCCCGTCCATATGATGATATCGATAGGATGCTCGAGGAAGAGTCTCTCGATATAGTATCAATCTGTCTTCCACCGACATTGCACGCTGAGTACTCGATCAAGGCAATGGAGAGGGGATGCCATGTAATCTGCGAGAAGCCTATGGCTGCATCCCTTGAGGAATGCGACATGATGATTGAGGCAGCTAAGCGTAACAATGTACTGCTTTCAGTCGTCTGCCAGATGAGATACTACACTCAGTTTGCAAGGCTCAAGACCCTGCTGGACGAGAGGAAGGCGGGAAGGATCGTCAATGGAGAGATCCAGTCACTATGGTGGAGGGGAGGCAACTACTATGAACCATGGTGGAGGGGAACATGGGAGAAGGAATCGGGAGGATGCTTCATGAGCCACTCGATCCATTACCTTGACCTGATGCTCCATCTTCTCGGCTATCCGAAGAGGGTGACCGGCAGGATAATGAACCTCAACCACAGCCTTTCCGAATGTGAGGACAATGGCTATGGATTCTTCGAGTTCGATGATTTCCCGATACTCTTCACCTGCTGTCTCACTGACCACAGCAATTCAAGCAGGATAAGGATCGACTGCGAGGACGCAACTGTAACGGCACCTTGGTCAGTCGGCTGCTCGGATGCACTTCCTACCGGCTATCCAACACCAAATACCGAGAGGGCTTCGGAATTGGATGCCTACTGGAATTCACTTCCCGAGATGGAAGGCAAGTGGCATACAGCACAGTTCAGGAACTTCCTGAACGCTATCCTTGGAAGGGAGATGCTCGAGACTCCGGGCGAGGATGGAAGGAGAGCTCTCGAGATGGTGATGGGAATATACTGGTCCTCGATTACAGGAAAGCCTGTTGATTTCCCTCTTGGAAAGGACAATCCGATATACACTCATCGCGGCATAGTGGAGTACATGCCTGGAACCATGGAATGACCATATCTTTTCCGAACTATGAGGTAATATGCCAAACCAAATAAGATTTTCCTTGCAGAATCCCAGAAGCGAGGTTACCATCTAGTTAGTCACATGGTCAGTCAGTCAGCTGGCCGTGAATGCAGTCTTTTTCATGATACTGCATTGTTTTCTTCTATAGCGTAAGCCACTGAGGGAGCCAAACAATACCTTGGTGGCTTCTTTTTATGCGAAATTCAATATGAATATCAATATATAGATAAAAATCTATCCCATCTGTTGACGATATGTTCAAGCAGTTATATCTTGAGGTTGTCGACACAGCTCGACGACATAGGAGATAATGAAATGGCAAAGATCATTGGAAGCCCTTCCAGATACATTCAGGCAAAGGGCACTATAAGGCATCTTACAGAATATACAGAGGCTTATGGAAAGAAGCTTCTCATCCTCACAACAGACTCTGGAAAGAAGAGAGTAGGGGATGCAGTGGAAGCATCAGCCAAGGAGACAGGATCCGAGATCGAATGGGTATTCTTCGGTAGGGAGTGCTCCAGGACAGAGGTCGAGAGAGTTCTCGCAGTAGCAAGGGAGAAGGGATCTGAAGTCGTAGTCGGTATCGGCGGCGGCAAGACTCTCGATACAGCAAAGGCAGTTGCATACTATGCAAAGCTTCCAGTAGTGATCGTTCCTACAATCGCATCTACAGATGCACCATGCTCAGCACTTTCAGTTCTCTACACAGATGAAGGCGTATTCGATGAGTACCTCTTCCTTCCAGCAAACCCAAATGCTGTAATCATGGATAGCGATGTCGTTGCAAACGCACCGGCTAGACTTCTTGTTTCCGGTATGGGTGATGCTCTTGCAACATATTTCGAGGCACGTGCATGCATGAAGAGTGGTGCTGGCAACTGCGTCGGCGGAACATGCTCACTTTCTGCAATGGCTCTTGCAGAGCTCTGCTACAGGACACTTCTCTCCGATGGTCTCAAGGCAAAGGTTGCAGTCGAGAAGAAGGTTGCCACAAAGGCAGTCGAGAACATCATCGAGGCAAATACATATCTCAGCGGAATCGGATTCGAGTCCGGTGGTCTTGCTGGAGCTCATGCAATCCACAACGGTCTTACATGCATTCCTGAGACTCACGCAATGTACCATGGTGAGAAGGTAGCTTTCGGTACCCTTACTCAGCTTGTTCTCGAGAATGCTCCAATCGAGGAGATCGAGGAAGTCATCGGCTTCTGTCTCGAGGTTGGTCTTCCTGTAACTCTCGAGGATCTTGGAATCAGGGAATTCACAAGAGAGCAGATCATGCAGGTAGCTGAGATCGCTTCTGCAGATACAGATACAATCCACAACATGCCATTCCCAGTAGATGCTGAGGCTGTATACGATGCAATCATCGCAGCTGACAATCTCGGCCACTACTATAAGGACGAGATCTGATAAGGCAATGCTGTCATAAGGACACAATAATGGACCTATTGAGCTGTCGGCTATGTCCGGCAGCTTCTTTTATCACGTTATGTCGATGGAAGTATACTGGCATAGTATCCTTGTAAATGTATATATGAACTATATTTATCGATATTAATATAATTAATGGAACAATGTTTCATTTTTACTTGCAATTATCTTTTGTTTGGAGTATAACCCATCGGTGGAGGAAGATGCGAAATGGCAGTACATGTAATTGCAGAAGCAAACAGATGTTATGAATGCAGGAAACCTATGTGTCAGGAGGGGTGTCCAATCCACACACCGATCCCTCAGATGATCCATATGCTGAAGGAAGGAAAGCTCAGGGAAGCTGGAAGGATGCTCTTCGAGAACAATCCGCTTTCCGTTGTATGCTCCCAGGTATGCAACCATGAGATGCAGTGCGAGGGGCATTGCATACAGGGAAGGAAGGGACAGCCTATACATATCTCCTCAATCGAGAACTACATCTCCGAGTCCTGTCTCGACGACATGAAGATCGAGATTCCCGAGTGGAACGGCAAGAGGATTGCCTGCATCGGTGCAGGTCCTGCAGGAATCACGATTGCAATCGAGATGGCCAAGCGCGGCTACCGCGTAACAATCTTCGATGCCAAGGACAAGATCGGTGGAGTCCTCCAGTATGGTATCCCGGATTTCAGGCTTCCAAAGACAATCCTCCGCAGATACGGAGTGAAGCTCAGGGAGTTCGGAATCAAGGTACGTCCAAATACTACAATCGGAGGAGCTCTCGAGATCAGGGATCTCCTACGCGATGGCTATCAGGCAATCTTCATCGGAACAGGTGTATGGAGACCGAAGACCCTCGGAATCAAGGGTGAATCCCTTGGCAATGTGCACTTTGCAATCGACTATCTTGCAAACCCTGATTCATACAGCGACCTCGGTGAGAACGTTGCCGTAATCGGAGTCGGAAATACTGCAATGGATGTTGCACGCACACTCCTCAGGAAGGGAACCAAGAATGTAACCCTCTACTCGAGGTCCAACAATGTACAGGCATCAAACGAGGAGTTCGAGTATGCGAAGCTCGATGGTGCGAAGATAGAGTATGCAAAGCAGATCGTGGAGATCACCGACGATGGTCCGATCTTCGTGGATTCCATTCTCGATGATGTCGGATGCTGGGCAGGTGTGAAGGAGGGAACTGAGCGTCTCATTCCTGCAGACACTGTAATCATTGCAGCATCCCAGGGACCTAAGTCCAAGCTGGTGAATACGACCGATGGACTGAAGGCTACGAGGAATGGACTTCTCCAGACTGAGGAGAACGGCGAGACAACAGTTCCAGGCATCTTCGCAGCCGGTGACGTAGTTCTTGGAGCCAAGACCGTAGTACAGGCTGTTGCTTACTCGAAGAAGGTAGCAGCTGCCATGGATAGGTACGTCATGGGACTTGAAGACTGAGTCCATATAAATGGAAAGGCTATATCATTACTCATCTGAAGGGATGGATTCTGTAGTGGGAATCTATCCCTTCTCCTTTTATTCGACGTAGAAGAGTATCTTCGTGAGATACTCATCCTCATCGCGGGATGTTATGTAGTCATTGATGATGAACTCATAGGAATCCGAGATTATCCTGAGGTTGTTCTTCATGCAGTAATCCATAAGCTTCCTGTAGGAGGATGCAATCTCATAGTAGTCTCCCTTATGGTAGATTCCTGCAACCTTGCCCTTGGAAAGCTTCCTGATGTTCTTCCTTCCAGGGATCCTGTCTGAAAGCAGGTAGGATATCGATGCATTGAGGTAGTTGCCTCTCTCTATGTCTTCAATTGGAACTGAAATCCCCGACTGGAAGAATACGGGCAGGTTCTCAGAGAGTGCCTCTGCATAGCATTTCTTGGTTGCGATTGCAATCTCCTTCCTGTCCCTTGGTGGTTTCACCGGTGCATAGAGTAGGTAGATCTCCTTCTGCTCTGCAACAAATGGTTCAAGGGAGATGTCCTTGTCCACTCTTTCAAGCTGGATCACCTTGTGCTCCAGTCTGCTCTTGATGAGCTTGAGCTCCTCGATCTTCCTCTCGATATTGCCAATCTGCGCACTGAGCACTTCCATCGAATCCTCAGCCCTGTAGGATTCCATATGCTCCCGGATCTCATCGAGTGAGAATCCGATCTTCTTCAGGAGTAGGATTGTATCGAGGTAATCCACCTGCTTTACAGAGTAGTACCTGTATCCATTCTCTGCCGTGAATGCCGGCTTGAAAAGTCCGATCCTGTCATAGAATATCAGCGTCTGACGTGAGATGTCCTGGTATCTTGCAAGCTCACCGACTGAGAACATGTTCTTCATAATCACCCCTTGACTGTATAGTAACTATATACTTTAGAGTAAGGTCATAGAGGCAGTAAATCAAGGGAAAACAAGGAATTCCTCGCTGCCACACTTAATATAAATTGGAGCATATTATGAAAATCTTCTCAAAACCTATGACCTATAGGCAATTTCTGAAGTATCTGATGCCTTCCGTCCTTACGATGGTCGCCCTCTCCTTCTACACTACGATCGATGGCTTCTTCGTATCTCACTTTGCAGGATCCGATGCGCTTGCTGCAATCAACATCGTCATTCCTGTCACATGCATAATCTTCGGCACTTCCGTAATGCTTGCCACTGGCTCTGGAGCCATCATCGGTGAGCATATGGGGCGTGGAGAGAATCAGAAGGCCAATCAGATATTCTCAATGGTTTCGCTTGTCCTTGTAATCCTCTCAGTGCTGTTTGGGGTTACAGGAATCATCTTCCTCAAGCCATGGGCGCGCCTGCTGGGTGCTTCCGAGCGTCTGATGCCTCATGTCCTTCCATACCTTTTTGTAGTATTCGCAGGTTCCATCCTGATGAGCTTCAAGCTCTTCTTCGAATACATGGTAAGGACTGATGGTCATCCTAAGGTAGGACTGCACATGTCTCTCTGGGGACTGGGACTCAATGTAGTATTCGACATGTTCTTCGTTGCCGTACTCGGCTGGGGAACATTCGGAGCTTCCCTTGGAACGGTTCTTTCCATCGGAGTGAGTGCATCGATCGGTCTTCATCATTTCCTTTCAGGAAAGAGCACGATCAGGTTCACTCGTCCAAAGTGGAATGGACATGTTCTCTGGAAGTCCTGTTCGAACGGTGTATCTGAGATGCTCACCGAGCTATCGACAGGTATAACGACATTCCTCTTCAACATCATAATCATGATGTACTTCGGAGAGGATGGAGTAGCGGCTGTAACCATCGTCATGTACATCTACTACTTCTTCATTGCATTCTACATGGGTATTGCAGTAGCTACATCTCCGATAGTCTCCTACAACCTGGGAGCTGACAACAGAGCTAAGATCCGTGAGACGGTGAGACATGCATTGATGACGATCCTGCTGAGTGCAGCGGCAATCATGCTTACGCTTCACTTCTTCGGAGACTGGATCATCCTGCTCTTCACTGAAAATGCCCATGTGTTCGAGCTGACATCCAGTGCTTTGATATTCTTCAATCCACTCTTCCTGTTCGTAGGCTGGAATGTCTTCACATCCAGCTACTTCACAGCTGTCGGCGATGGATTGAGGTCTGCAGTCATCTCTTCCCTGAGATCCTTTGTACTGGTAGTCGTGTTCATCTTCACGCTTCCTCCACTTGTCGGTCTCAATGGAATATGGATGACGATGCCGGCATCAGAGTTGGCAACCCTGTTCCTCTCTGTATTCTTCTTCCTGCATAACGGTAGGGACTACTACATCGAGAAGCCCCGGGTAAACAGGAAGGCGCTTTCGAAAGTGAAGCTTCCTGAGGAAAAGGCAAATTAGGATAGTCTAGAAAACCACTCGTCGTTGTAGGCGAGTGGTTTCTTCTGACATATATATTATGTATATTACGCTTCCTGGTAGCCGAGTATCTCCGAGAGCTCGGATGTGATTCCCTTGATCTTCTTCACTGTCTCATCGAAGTTGTCGCTGTCGAACCTGAAGATTGGCCAGGATACCGACATTGCTGCAATTACCTTGCCTGTGTAGTCCCTGACTGGGCAGGCGATGCACATTACCTGCATCTCGTGCTCCTCGTCGTCGATGGAGTAGCCTCTCTGCCTGATTCTCTCAAGCTCCTCGAACATGGCCTCTTCAGTCCTGATCGACTTTGGTGTGAATGGCTTGAGTGGATTCCTGCTGATATACTCGGATACCTCCTCGCGAGTCATTTCGGAAAGGAAGATCTTTCCGATGGCCGTGCAGTAGAGTGGAATGAGCTTGCCGACTCTGGAGTACATCCTGAGAGTGTAGGAGGATTCCTCCTTGAGTACGTATACAGCCTCATCATCCTGAGGGATACCCATGTGGACTGTCTCACCAAGTGTCTGGCAGAGTTCATGTGCAAATGGCTCGGCTGTTGAGATGAGCTCGATGTACTTCAGGCTCCTCGAACCGATGGAGAACATCTTCAGTGTGAGATGGTATCTGTCGGCTGTGTCTCGATAGACGTATCCAAGGTTGCAGAGTGATGACAGGAACCTCAGAAGCGTAGCCTTTGGGAGTTCTGTCTCCTTGGCGAGATTTTCGAGATTGCTGCTTTCGCATAGGGAAAGCGTCTCGAGGATATTTATTGTACGCATGACTGCGCTCATCTGCTTTTCTTCTTCTTTTTCCTTCATACTTTTACCTTGTAGCATTTTGTTATAGGTGAATTGTATCATAAGGATAGAAAAAATCCCTCTGATTTAATGTGTTTTTGCAACATCATTTCAAAATAATCGAGGGATTTTGTCTTATTAGAGTATCTTTTCGTTGTCTGTGAGGCTTCTGCCGTTGGCAATCGATACGAGGTAGTGGAAGAATTCATCTGCGATGAACCCGATTCCCTCCTCGAGAATGTCGCTTGCATTGAAGTCTGTCATGACATTCTCCGGGTCGCTTGCTATGGAGACGACTGGAACAGGTGAGATGATCTTCCTCTCGTTGTCGTTTGGAGCGAAGATGATGGAAGCTCCGGAATATACTGCAGCGATGATGGCCTCGTCACCTTCGGGACTGTCGCAGAGGAAGATGCCTGGATGCTTCATCCTCTCTCCTTCCCTGAGGACTCCTGCAATTGCATTGTCTCCGATTGTCCAGACATTGCCTGCAGATACCTCTCTTACGTTTGAGAGTCCTGAGAAGAAGAGTCTCTTGGAGTTCTCTGTCCTTCTCTCAGATGCATGCTCCTCGAAGAGTGCCTTTGCCTTGTCGTATACATCCCTGTCTATGCAGCGCTCAAGGAGTTCGGATGCCGAGTTCAGCATCTTGATTGTCTCTGTGAACATGATCCTGCCACCGAACTGTACGATGATCTCAGAGCAGCGTGCAAGGAATGTGTTTGCAACTACTGCTGTCCTGTTCTCGGGACTGTCAGAACGTATTGCAAAGGATAGCTCGGACATCTTGAAGTATGTCTTCTCCTCGTCTGCAAGGATTCCAGACAGCCTTTCCTTCTCATCTTCGATGTCGTCTGCAGGAGTGAAGATGCATACCCTGTCATCCTTTGCGAACATCTCCTCGAGAGCCTTCTTCTTCTCACCTTCTGTGATGATGATCAGGGCTCCACAGTTTGGATTGTTCCTGATGAGCTCGATCCTGTGGATATCGTTTTCCCGGAAGTTGAAGATGCCTTCGATGTCCCTGTAGTAGTCGTCTGTGAGGACAGCCCATAGATAGTTCCTTATTCCGCATTCTCCGTCTGCTCTCCTGTATCCCCTGATGGATGGAGTGGAGGAGAAGTCGGTAAGGGAATTGAGCGTAGCGATCTTGTCATTGATCCTGTCCTCATCGAAAGGAGGATATACCTGGTCGAGTTCATCTATGTTGAAGTGTACGAGCTCTCCTTCCCTGATGTCCTTGTTGGCCTTGCCGATGGTGATGCCGTACTTGACTACATCTTCACCCTTCATGATGTCGCAGAGTGCAACCTTGTGACCTTTTGCGATATCACTTGTCACTGTGATTCTATGTCCTTCGAGATTGACGATACCTCCAAGGTTAAGCTGTCTTGTAGCTACCGCTACATTGTCAGCCTTGTTGATCCTGATTAGTTCCTTTGCCATATGTTTCCTTCTGGCTAAAGTCTATAGTAAAGAGGAAAACTTTCCAACACTGAGGCCGATGTGTAGGAGTTCCTGGTGTAGAAATTCCTACATCAAGGGGGACCTGTATGAAAAGAGGCCTCCATCCCGAAGGAAGGAGACCTCTCTGTATCTGCCATTGGAACTATTGTCTAGGCAATGAGTACCATGAGTGAGTTCACGAAGATGATGAGCAGGAATGCAGGGCATACGTACTTGATCATAGTGCTGTACATCCTCTTCTGCCTGAACTCTCCTGTAATCTCGATCTCGTCTATGACTGCTTCGACTCCTGCAACCTTGTAGATCAGGAAGCATGTGAAGAGTGCCGCAATAGGCATCATCAGTGAGTTTGTGAGGAAGTCGAAGAAATCGAGGAAAGAGAGACCGAATAGCTTGATGTGGTCCCAGACTCCGAATCCCAGGGCTGAACAGGTTCCGAGTCCTACACATACGATGTACATGAGCAGTACTGACTTGTTTCTTGAGATCTTGAGCTCTTCTGAAAGTGATGATACGGAAGTCTCCAGAAGGGATACTGTACTTGTGAGGGCAGCAAAGAGAACCATGAGGAAGAATGCGGAACCGATGAATGTTCCCATTCCCATGCTCTGGAATACCTTTGGAATCATGACGAACATGAGGCTAGGGCCGGCAGCAAGTGTATCTGGGTCTCCTCCGTTGAATGCAAATACAGCAGGGATGATCATGAGACCTGCAAGGATTGCAATTGCTGTATCGAAGAGTTCTACCCTTACTGTACTCTTTGCAATGTCTATATCTCTCTTGAGATATGAGCCATATGTAAAGAGGATTCCCATTGCAAGGGAGAGCGAGTAGAACATCTGGCTCATCGCCTCTACAAACGTCCTGATGGTGAAGTTGTTGAAGTCAGGTACGAGGAAGTACTTCACGCCCTCAAGTGCACCTGGCCTTGTAATGCTGTATACGGCAGTGACCATTGCAAGGAGTACCAATAGTGGCATCATGATCTTCGATGCTGTCTCTACACCATGCTTCACTCCACCGAGTACGATAAGGAATGTAGCGGTGATGAATACGAGGAAGCTTATCTCGACTGCAGGAGAGTTCGAGACGAATGATGTGAAGTATGCATCGTCTGCAAGAAGCACTCCGTGTCCTGCAATATATTCTGAAAGATACCTGACAACCCATCCACCGATTACGCTGTAGTAAGGAAGGATGAGCATTGGAATGACTGCATTGCACCATCCTCCGACCTTGAGCCATCTCCTGTTTCCGAAATGAGCATAGGCACCGACAGGGCTCTTTCCTGTCTTACGGCCAAGTGCTGTCTCTGTGATGATCATGGCAAAGCCGAATGTTGCTGCCATGAGCATGTAGGTTAGTACGAACATTCCACCACCATGCTTTGCGGCAAGGTAGGGGAATCTCCAGATGTTGCCAAGTCCTACAGCAGAACCTGCTGCTGCAAGGATGTAGCCTAATGAGCCAGAAAACTGACCCTTCTTGTGTTCTGACATTTTTCTACTCCCATAGTCTTTTTACATGTTCTTGTGATAATGCACATCATTCTACATTGTATCAAGTGGGAATGAAACAGGAATCCTGTTTTTTTTGATGATGGTAATTGCATTGGCGACAGCAATTTATTGATATGACCATAACAGGGGAGGCTGCAGCGGGTAATATATGGGGAAATGCATCGACATGATAGGCTTTGTCTGATTTGTGTTGCATTTTTGCAGAAGCATTGGAATTACCATATGAAAATTACCGAATTGCTGTATTTTTCATGCCATTTTACACAATTCCCTGATATGTCTATATCTTTTTGTAAATCAAGGAGTTGCATACCATTGCTGTGCAAAAATACAGAAATCTAATATTTGACAGGTGTATATGCGTCCTGTAAGATGAAAGAACGAAATAATCCCAAAAGGAGAAAATAAATGAAAAAGACATTATCTATTCTTATGGTTCTTGTTCTTGTTCTCTCTGTTTTTACAGGTTGCAGCAAGAAGGCTGACGCTCCAGCAGCAACAGCAGCTCCAGAAGTCAAGGCAGAGAAGCCAGCACCTGCACCAAAGAAGGCAGCTCTCAAGGTTGGTATGGTTACAGACTCCGGTACAATCGATGACCGTTCCTT
>SAMEA104404103__coassemble_447_pt1 | contig 29939 bp, 29 predicted proteins | sample SAMEA104404103__metabat2_low_PE_027 | metagenome-assembled genome bin SAMEA104404103 (sample SAMEA104404103) | Balaenoptera acutorostrata
AGATCTCTCCTGATACACATTACTACCATGCCTTCCAGACAAATGGAATGCTGATCGATGATGAGTGGGCTGAGTTCTTCCGTGAGAACAGCATCCTTGTCGGAGTATCGTTCGACGGTGGAACGAGGATACACGATGCATATCGAGTCGATGCAGAGGACAATGGATCTGCTAGGCGAGTTCTTGAATCAATCGAGGTATTGAAGAGACACAATGTCGAATTCAACATCCTCATAGTGGTTACCAAGCTTCTAGCAGAGAACGTAGATTACGTCTGGAGATTCCTTCTCAGGCATGAGCTCTATTACCATCAGTACATCCCTTGCATGGATCCACTCGGTGGAGAGATGTACGACTTCAACCTCGATGACAGGACATACTGCAGTTTCCTCAAGAGGCTCTTCGATCTCTGGTATGATGCACTTAGACGAGGCCTATATGTATCTGTAAGACTCTTCGACAACGAGGTGATGATGCTCGATGGCTCGATGCCTGAAAGCTGTGAGCTCTGCGGAAGATGCTCCATCGAGTATGTTTCCGAAGGGGATGGAACAATATATCCATGCGACTTCTTCTGTATCGATGAGTGGAGACTTGGAAACATCAACGAGGATGACATAGCTTCACTTGACCGGAAGCGCTCTGAGATCGGCTATATCGAGAGATCCCTTGAAGATAGGGAGGGATGCATCGAGTGCCCTGCATATGTAATATGCCGTGGAGGATGCCAGAGATACCGAAAGAACGGAAAGTATCTCTTCTGCAAGGCAATCCAGGAATACTACGAGTATGCAGGGGACAGGCTCTGGGAAGTGAGGGCCATGATGATGAGAATGCGTCAGCAGCAGGCCAAGCAGAACAAGTAGGAAATACGGAAATACATCATGTAGGTACATGGAAAAGGCTCATCCGCGAAGATGAGCCTTTCCTATAACCTGATATCCTTGTCAACTGAATATCCTTGAGAATATATCCCAATAACCCTTCAGGAAGATCACTATTACGATGATTGGAAGGATGTAGGATACATAGATCCTTGCCCATGTTGGGAACTTGATTCCATCCCCTGTATCTGCTTCCTTCAGGAAGTTCTTCCAACCCCAGCCACGCTTATGTGTGCAGAAGAGGATGATGAGCACCGAGCCAAGTGGCATGATCGTCGAGGAGACCAGGAAGTCCTCCAAATCGAGTACTACGGTTCCTTCCCCAAGTGGATGGAAGCCACTGAGGACATTGAAGCCGAGGATGCATGGAAGTGCAAGAATCATGATAGCAAGCATATTCACGAATGCTGCCTTCTTCCTTGACCATCCATGGTTGTCGATCCAGTAGGCGATGATGTTCTCGAATACCGCTACAAGAGTTGTGATGGCTGCAAAGCACATGAAGAGGAAGAAGAGTGCTCCCCATACTGCACCGCCTGGCATCTTTGCAAAGATTGCTGGAAGGGTAACGAAGAGCAGTCCCGGTCCTGCTCCTGGATTTACGCCATATGCAAAGCATGCTGGGAAGATGATGAGGCCTGACATGAATGCTACAAAGGTATCGAGTCCGATTACCCTTACGGATTCTCCTGTGAGGGACTGCTTCTTCTCGATGTAGGATCCGAAGATCGTCATTCCTCCCATACCGATCGAGAGTGTGAAGAATGCCTGGCTCATGGCCTGGAACACAACCTCACCGATTCCATTCTCAACCATCCTTCCAAAGTCTGGAAGAAGGTAGAACTTGAGTCCTTCCGAAGATCCTGGGATAAGGCAGGAATTCACTGCCAGTACGACCATGAGGACGATGAGGCATCCCATCATGACCTTCGTTATCTTCTCGACTCCCTTCTCAAGTCCGATTGCGCAGATGGAGAATCCGAGGATGATGCCGATCCATGTGAAGCCTGTTATGAGGGCAGGCCTGGACTGCAGGTCTGCAAAGAATCCACCGATTGCATCTGCATCCATTCCATTGAATGCACCGAACATCGATGATAGGAAGTAGTATATCAGCCATCCTGTGATGGTTGTATAGAACATCATCAGGAGATAGTTTCCAGCTATTGCGATAGGGCCATAGGCATGCCATCTTGTCTTTTCCGGCTCGAGCTTCCTGAGTCCTCCTGCTATGTTCTCGCGGCTTGCTCTTCCGATCGAGAATTCCATTACCATTACAGGAAGTCCAATCATCAATAGGAATACGAGATATAGCAGAACGAATGCAGCTCCACCGTACTTGCCTGTTATATATGGGAAACGCCATACGTTTCCAAGTCCAATTGCACATCCTGCAGAAAGCAGGATGAATCCGAGTCTTGAAGAGAGACCTTCTCTCCTGTTGTTATCACTCACCTTATTGCCCCTATACTTAAGCTAATAGGCTTTATTATGCATAGTTGGGTGTATAATGCAAGGAATATGGACTACTGTGCATAATAACAGTATGTAGTTCCATACATAAGGAGGCTGTGATGACCTTGAAGGAGATGATGGAAAGGAAGAACTGGACGGTCCTCGGTGATACGCTGAACGAGGAGAAATACGCCTACAGGATAAAGATGGGGCTTATCGAGAAGGGCTTCAATGTTGAATGCGTAGGCAAGGAAAGGGATTCCATAGACGAAGTCGAGATGGATATCGAAGTACTCGACCTATGCATCCATCCAGTGAAGGGGCTGAAGCTTCTGAAGGAAACAGGTAAGGATATTCCATGTGTGCTGATCCAGCCAGGCGCTGGAAGCGATGAAATTGAGAAGTTCCTTGAAGAGAAGGGTATACCGTTCATCAACGGCTGTGCCTTGAAGGGAATGGAAGCGTACTGCAACTGATCTCGGCATAAAAAAGGATCGCCTTTCATCCCGATAGTCGATCCTCTCTTGCCTTGCCTTACGGGCAAACGTCGCCGATTTCAAGTCGGCTTACCTGTTGATTCTATTGTTGCATAGATTCAGGCAAAGTCAACCGTGAATTTCAGGAATGTAGGGCATGATGTCCGTATCGAATGGTAGCGGAAGCCGAATCATCGGGATGAACTATGCAGTATTTTATGCGAGATTACGTGAAAACAGATGAATTCGAGGCGTTTCTGATATATGATATGCATGTCAATGCAAAGCATCGACTTGAACGGAAGGAAGGTTTATGAAACTTGTAATCATCGGAAACGGAATTGCAGCCCAGCGCTGTCTCATGCTTCTCTACAAGGAGAATCTCGAAAACACAGAAGTATCTATCGTATGCAAGGAGAAGTTCGGACCATACTCCAGGATCATGCTCCCAGATTACATCAAGGGATCCAAGAAAGAGGAATTCTTCAAGAATGATACCCTGAAAGCCTATGAAGCAAAGGGATTGAAGATCCATCGTGAGAATCCTGCCATCAGAATAGATAGGGAAAATAAGAGAGTCGTTCTTGAAAGCGGTGAGGAAATTGCGTATGACAAGCTCATTCTCGCTCTAGGAAGCATCCCAAGGAAGCTTCCTCTTCCAGGTGGGGAGCTTGAGGGAATCCTACCACTCAGGACAGTGCTCGATGCTGACAGGATCATCGAAAGCAATCCGGAGCATGTACTTGTAGTAGGTGGTGGACTACTTGGAATCGAGGCTGCATCTGCAGTTGCATCCAGATTCGGAAAGCCGGTATGCATTCTCGAGAACCACGATTACATCCTGTCCCGTCAGCTCGATAAGGATGCAGCTGACTTCCTTGAAGCACTTCTTCTCGAGAAGGGCCTCAAGTTCCTTAAGAACAGGACATCCGTCAGATACGAGGGAGATGATGGTGTACATGCAGATACTCTCTATCTTGGAACTGGGGACTACGTGAAGGCAGACCTCTTCCTTGAGGCTGTTGGAGTGATACCGAATACAGAGCTTGCAAGGGATGCAGGACTTGAAGTGAAGAGGGCGATAGTCATCAACGACAGGGCTGAGACATCGGACCCTGACATCTACGCCATCGGAGACGATGCAGAGTACAATGGATTCTGCCCAGGACTAGTAAGCTTTGCAAACGAGACAGGACGCGTTGCTGTCATGAATGCACTTGGAAGGGATGAGAGGATCAAGCTTCCTGTCAATTCAGCTTATATTTCAGTTGCCGGAATCGAATGCTACAGCGTAGGAAACATCCGCGAGTACGAGTCGGCTGTAATCAAGCAGAAGGGTGATAGGTACGAATCCTACTTCATCGATATCGATGGATCGCTAAACGGTGTCATCGCAGTAGGTTCCAGGGAGAACATGGCCAGGGCAACTGCCATGATCGGAAAGCCTTTCGACATCTCGATTGCTTCTTGGGCTGAGTGAAACAGTTGACATAGGACGATGTGATGGATCCTCGAGATGAGTCACATCCTTGGTGCGTGCAATAGGCAGATGCATGCCTTCTGCTATGGAGGCATGTATCGTTATATGACTTGTACGACGTGTTTTAGGTGCATGGAATGACAGAGGATACCTTGAAGGAAATCTATTTCCTCAGGCATTTTACTTATGACATAGGGGTGATGGGTCTGCAGGGCTAATCCATCACTTATGCAACAAGTTCATTATGTGTATGTATATTGATATGTTTGACGACAATTCCACAGGATGTGGGAATGATGGCATGGTTATGTATGCAATTGGTTCACATATAGTGAATTATATGACGCTATGATGTGGTATTCCTATGTTTTATCTGACAATATATGTAAACTAGGATAACTATTGGAAAACAATCATTGACTTACGGCTGAAGGCAATGTCTAATCGTTGTTATGCAAAGGTATCCTGTCCTTCCGTAGGAAGGCTGAAGCCATCACCCGTAAGATTCTCCGCAGTGCGGAACCTCAATGGATAGGGAGGATCCCTATCGGATACGATATATGAACAACAGCAAGAAGACATCTACAACATTCATTATCGTCCTGCTGACGATGCTCCTATCATTCTGCTTCTCTGCTGCTGTCCTATCTCTTATGGGCTTTTCCATCCCCCTTGATGGAAGAGCCTTCCTCTTTGCCTTCACCGTTTCATTGGCCATTGCCTTCGCAAGGGCATGCTCTTCGATGAATGTTGGTGAGGTGATGCTTACGCTCCTCTCTGTCATCCTCCTTGCCGACGGGGTGGGAATCATAGGATTCTCTATCCTCTCAGCCGAGTACATGACGGCGCTCTTTCTCATTCCACTCGTAATTGTATCGTTCTTCCTGCTATCCATCGCATTTTCAGCAAGCAGGGGAAGAGCCTCTGGAAGAAGACGTAGAGGAACACCTCTTCTCGTATTCTCCCTTATGCTTCTTGCCGCGGTCGGCTTCCTCATTGTCTATTTCCACGCAGAGCGCCTGGTGACCCTGAAGGAAATCCAGAGCATGAAGGCTGTGGAGGCATTCGATTTCAGGAGGATACTTTCAGCCTTTGAAGTCGGCTTCGACCTCAACCGGACCATACTTGTAATTGCACTTGCCCTTTCTTCCCTTGCAGCCCTCGTTTCCTCCGTAAGGCATAAGGGAAGGGGATATGGAACACTTGCATTCCTTCTTGGCCTCTTCATCTTCGATGGAATCGGAATCTGCTGGTTTGCATTCCGTACTGGAGACTACCTTACAGGTACATTCCTCATTCCATTGATGATGGTTGCCTTCAGCCTGGTAATCGGATACGTTGTCCATCGTGTAAGTGGCTGGACACCGGATGGGAATCTGCTTGGCAAGGCACTACTGGCATTCGCTCTTGTTTTCCTTGCTGTCTTCATGGTTGCAATCGGCTTCTACTACGTGAAGTCCAATACGATGCCTGACGAGGTATTCCTCAACCATGAGATGCCAACTCCGAAGGCAGTTGAATTTGGAGCCGCAGAGTCATTTGGAAAGGGCTCTCTGGCAATTCCGACTGTTATTGCATTGGTAACTGCATTCTTCCTCTTCATCGCAACGAAGCTCTCCGAAGCTCCTTATAGGAAGAGCGCAAATGAGATTCCATGGCAGATACTCCTGATGATTGAAGGCCTTGTCCTTTCATCTACCTTCATAACCATAGGCTGCTCGGCCTACGGAATACTTGGCCCGATACTCCTCGGAGCTGCAGTAAGCTTCACTATATCCGCCCTCAGGCGTAAGCGTGAAAGACAATCGTCCCGCGCCTTCATTGCATTCTACCTGGTATTCCTCATTTCCTTTGTTGGAGGACTCCTGTATCTAGGTGATGAAGCTTTCCCTACCGCTACACTGCAGGAATTCCTTTCATCCATTGCACTCGGAGCATTCTGCTCCCTGCTTCTCTGCTGGGCCCTGAGGTTCATGGCCTATAGGAGAAGTAACAGGGAGAGCATAAAGGTAGTTGCAATCCTAATTGCATTGATATCACTTCTCATCCTCTGCTTCTTCAGCTACCAGCTCAGGATGAATCCTCCTCAGGAAATCGAGGAGGATGTTGTCCTGATGGAGGAGCCATCCATTGAAGAAGCAGCTTCTGAAGAAATGCATTCTGCTTCCAAATTTCCTGAGACATCCATAATCGAGGAGGTTGCAGTACCGGAAGAAGAAGTACCAGCTGAACCGGTGGCTGAAGAGACAACTGCTGAAGTCGAGATTCAGCCATTTGATGTAGATGCAGTTGAACCGGAGCCTGAATGCGAGATTGTAGAAGTCACTGAAATCAAGGTTCCTCAGCCTCCAGTTCCTGTGCTTCCTCCAAAGGCTGAGGTCACGGAAGTCAATGTAGCTGTCCCTACAGCTCCTCAAGGTCTTACAGCCTGGAGCTGGTTATACGATGATGAGCCTGTCGATGATTACTGGGACGATGGCTGGAGTGATGACTGGGAGGATGACTGGTCCGAAGACGATTGGATGGATGATACATCCGACGATGACTTCTGGGCAGACTTCTTCATCTCCGGTGAGGATAGCCTCGAGTTCGACGATGGACTCTATTACATGAACGTATTCATCAATGGTTATGGATATGGGGAGTGGGAGGTCTACATCGAGAACGAGGACCCTGGGCTTCCAGCAGATTACCTTGCATACTACCTTGAAGGGGAACTCATAGAGGAAGTGTGGGAAAGGATCTTCTTCGATGAGGAGTCCCCATACGTATTCCTTTCACATCTGGAGGAAATCGGCATAACTACGACCTTCGACAGGAACAACTACGAGATCCGACTTGAATTCGGACCTGATGTAATGCCTGTAAGGTCGATAAGCATTGCAGGAGCATCATCCTACTACAAGCCGAAGATACTTACAGGGGCAGTTCCCCTGGAGCCTGCGAAGTTCGTATTCAATACGAGATACAACCTCAATGTTACGATTCCCGCCTTGAAGAGGGCTTTTTCCGACAATTGGCTGAATGCAAGCCTCAGCCTTTCGAACAGCTTCAGGATAATGGATTGGTACGGATCCTTCAGCATTTACATGGGCTATCTGAATGGAGGATTCAACTTCGATTTCGGTTCCTGGACGGGAAACAAGGACATCGAGGAAAAGCAGCTCAGGCTTTCCTACGGCAACATCGGAGGCTCCAATTCCCTTGGCTTCCGTCTGGACCACGATGTGAACTTCGGCAAGCGCAATAGCCGCAGCGTAATAACAGAGTACATAACCATCGAGACGGAAAGCGATGTGAAGGTCTTCAACGATGAGAGGGAAATCTACAGGAGAAGGCTTCCTGCAGGAAACTACAGGCTTGAGGACTTCACGCTCTTTACCGGTGCAAACCGCATAAGGATCGAGATAACACCTCTAGATGGAACGGAAGTGAAGATCATTGACCGTGATATCCTATACTCAACCGGCATGCTGATGCCTGGGGACTATAACTATGGATTCTCTGTCTGGATGGGCAAGTCCATCTTGCCGAATGCCTCGAAGACTAAGGTTCCATCGGGAGCTGTTGCAATCCCTTGGTTCGATGACTCAAGGATCGTCTACGACTTCAGGGACATAGGCATCCGTGGATACTTCAGTACTGGTATCACACCGGCGCTCTCACTGAATACCGGAATCAATCTCGGAAACAGACCGACTGCTGCAAGAGCATGGAATCCAAGCGGAGAGATTTCCCTGGAGCTTACCCATGCAAATATGCTCGGAACCACCAGATACAGCTTCTCCATGCGTGAAGGACTTGATATGGACGGAGCATGGAAGGAGCCAGGCGTCAATGCGAGGATCGGACACCAGACATCGTTTGGAAATCCATACATAAGTTCACTTAACATGAACGCATCCTACCTGTCCCCTGTGTATTCGGGTACAGATGGACGCCATACCGTGAATCTCTCGCTTGGAACGGGCGGAAGGCTTGGAATCGTATCATGGAACCTTTCTGCATATCTTGGATTGAAGAGCGATGCATTGGATGAGATGAGCTACAGTGCAAGCCTCTCGACAACACTCCTTACAAGAAGTAGCTTCACGCTCTCGGCAAGCATCAACGTTACAGGAAGCCTTCAGGAAAAGCCGTCAATCGGAGGAAGGATCACAGGATCTGTACGTTTCAAGGGAGGATCCCTGAATGCCTCCACTGACCTTGAGGGATTCTCATCCAATGCAAGCGCCGGATTCGGCAGGCATGCCTTCAGGATCGGTGCAAATGCATCTGACATCCTCGATATGGACAGCTATACGATGGATGGTAGCTATTCCTACTCAGGTGACATGCTTTCCTTCAGCTCTTCCTTTGCAACCAAGCCGGGACTGACGGACAGCTCGCTCTCCCTTGCCGTTTCCACCAGCAGTACCTTTGCCGACGGTCTCCTGGCAATAGGCGCGAACATCCCTCAGAACTTCCTGATGATAAGCCAGAAGGGCGCGATAAAGGGAAACGAGGTTTCCGTTGCATCAATAGGATCCTCTTCTGCGATGGTTCTTCCATCATCCTTCGGGGTATCGCTATACCCAGGAATTTCGCCTTATGGAAACAGCAGCTTCACTGTATACAGCACTCCGGAGGATTCCTTCGGTTCCTCTGTTTCCTACGATGTGTCGCTTGTGCCTAGAAGCGGAATGAACGGCTATGTATTGAAGCTTCATGAGGATCCGAGCTTCAATGTAACAGGAATAGTACTCGATCCTGACGGCATACCTTGGATAAACGGAAGCTCCCCTCTCTACACTGTCGATATAGCTGAGGATGGACTTGTCACTCCTCTGATGACGGAGGATTTCGTATTCCTCGATGAGAGCGGCAGGTTCATCATCAACGAGCTCAAGGCAGGCTGGTATGGCTTTGACATGAAGCATGAAGGACGATGGATCCATGTGATGTTCCATGTGGAGGATGAATTGAGGAATGCCGGAAAGATGATGGTATATGAGAATTCCGACAAGATGCATTCCTACAGGATAGAGGATCCTTACTCAGGAGTCATCGTCCTGGAGAATACTGCAGTATTGGAAGGCGATGAATTCTGGGCGATGCTGTTTCCGGAGTTCTAGGAGGTTGAGATGAGAAGAAGACATATTGTATTATCTGTCCTGCTGCTTGCAGTCCTTTCTGTTCTTCCTTCTGCTGAAGTGCAGGGCGGTGGAGAATCTGCACCTGTCTACAGGAGCATGGTAAGCAGCGAGCTCAACATCCGGGCCTACAAGAATACTCCGGACCCAATCAGGATGACGATATTCGATGCACTTACAGGAAAGCTTGAGGAGATAGGTCCGAACCAGATGATAGACATCTATCCCTACATAGCCAAGTTCCTGTCGAATAACCTTACATCCTCGCTCCTGAAGCCTGCCGTGGCAACCGATCCTACCTGGGCTATAGCCGACAAGGACAAGGTACTCTTTTCCTACCTTGTGTCGGGATCCTCCACGGGAACCTTCACGCTTGAGGTCACTCTCGGCTCATTCTACAGGACCGATGTCCCTCCGAACACACCTGACCAGATCATAGCCGCCCATTACGAGCTTGGTGATATGGCAGTCGGATTTCCTTCCGCAGGAGGGGCGCAGATGCTTGGAGACAATGAGATAGCATTCCTTGTCCGACCGACGAGCGGAGTCGAACCTCAGGGAAGGAACGACGGTAAGCTGTCTGTAAGGTGGACTGTCACGAACAATGTGAACATGGATTATGATAAGACACAGGATTTCTGGACTTCTGAAGGTGTAGTGCTGATGGCACTGGACAAGAGTCAGTACGACAACGCCTCAGCCGGAAACTACAAGGCAGATGTAATCGTGCATCTGAAGGTGGAATGATATGAGGAATACTCAATTCAAATGCATCATGGCTTTCCTGCTGCTGTTCTTCTCGGAAGGACTTCTGATGGCGGCAAATCCATATTACAAGAACGTATTGATACAGGGAGGATATGACGATGTAGCCGCCATCAACATAACCGCCATACCTGCACAGTCCGAGCAGTACAAGATCGGCATGCCTTTCTCATTGAGCGATCCTTCCGTACATTTCGGCAACTCTGAGAAGGGACGCCTCATAGCAAACTGGAACCTCCTGTCCAACGGACAGTTCAAGATCGATGTGGATGCTGAGATCATGCACAACTACAAGGAGGATGGAGTCCAGGGTGGATACAGGGATGGACTTGGGTATGTGCTCCTCTTCGTATACAACCTTTCATACTATGCAGGAGGAAAGGTATACTACATACAGGATGGTTCGTTCAGGATAGATGTTCCAGACAGCTCCACTTCCTCCACCGTGAAGATTTCCGACATAGACATCCTCAGGGGAATCCAGCTCGATAGCCGAAGCCTTGTAGGAAGTGCCGACGGCGACATCTATTTCATGTTCGATGAATCATCTACGGGAATCCTGACGACAAGTTCCTACAATTCCCTGCCCGATGGCAATTATTCTGCCAAGGTCACCCTGACCTTGAAGGTGCTATGACCATGAAGAAGAAATTACTTGTTTCAATATTGCTTGCATTTGCCTGTTTCAACCTTGCAGCCTACCAGGTCTACCTTGCGCCCATGGCTGCAACAAGCGGTATTCCGATGAATCCGATAAAGGAGATCGACAACTCACACTACACGAGGATCAACGTGAAGATCCCTTCCGATGGAAATGCAATCAAGAACGAGGCAGACAGGCCATGGCTTGAATCCAGCTATAACAGCAGGCTTCCTCGAGGGCATTTCACCGACGAGGAGATGATAGCAATCGGAGGAATAAAGGATCTCAGGCCTTTCGAGGCAAGCCACAACGGCTACAGCGCGAAGCTGGAGATAAATGCGATGTGTCCTGACGGATTCTATTTCGTCTCACAGAGCAATCCTGCTTACAAGAGACCTTTCGAACTGTATGTAATCCCTATGATAAAGACATACAGCGGAAATTTCAGGCCATATACTGAATATGCCAAGTACGGCAAGGAAAGGGTCTTGAGTGAAACGAAGTATACCGTGAACTTCGATTACGACATGCTCATTCCCGAGGAGTTCCATACGAACTACGACATCAGCGACTACCCTCATCAGATATGGTTCGATATGGTGCTCGTACTTCCTGGAACCATCGAGAACGATGTGCTTACCCTGGATGGGATGAAGTATCCCCTTACAGAGGCAGACGACTACAGCGCAGTAGTCGACATCACCATGAAGGCAACGATTCCAACATGGAGGAACACCGGCAACATCTTATTTCCTAATTGGCAGTTTACAGGCTATGTGGAACAGACCGAGACAATCTCGATTCCATTCTCGGGATTCTACGAATCCAACCAGAAATCACGTGACCCATCTTCCGTAAGCATGTACGTGCATCCGGTAGCATCGGCAGGAAACCTCGATATGAGGAACTATACAAGGCAGCAGATTGCAAACATCGAGGTGATGACTGTAAATCCTTACGACCCGAATTCAACCTATGCCTGCGGCATTTTCCTTTCATCCCATGAAGATCCATATACCATGGGAGACAGGTTCAGGCTTACAAGGGAGAACCTTCCATATGACGAGCCTCTTACGGAGTACAACTCAGTGTATTTCGATGCCTACATAGTGAACAGCAACCAGACTGCAGAGACAAGATACGATGGGACGATGGCGGTGGATGTGAATCTCAATGCATCTAACTGCAAGGCAGATCCGAACCTCATTGTCCCTGAGAAGAAATCCGTCAGCAATACCCATTCCAAGAAAGTCGACTATTGGTACTACTCTGGAAACATCTTCATTGAGATCGAGGACAACAGTGCGATATTGATGGAAGCCGGAAGATATACAGGAAACGTATATGTCCACGTGATGGGCTTCTGATGGAAAAGTGCAATCGACAATGCTGCAGGGAGAAGTTATAATTCCTGTTGGACATATGATATAGGTTGCAGGGCCTGTAAAATTGGCATGAAAATGGGCTTGGATGGCTCATATGATGCATTTCTGTGTGTTATCTACCAGATGACGCGTTGTCCTGCAGATGCAGTGCAGTGCTGGGTTCTGGCCTGCACGTGACATGAGTTGAAGTGAATGGTATATACATATACAAGATGCTGTATATGTTTCATTACGGAACAGGGAAGGAACTATGAAGAAGATGGCTCTATATATTACAATGCTGCTGTTGCCGCTCCTTTCTGTTTCGGCTGCGAATGTCGAGACGAAGGGTGCAAACGTCTCCTTCGACATGCCTTCGATGAAGTCTGTCGTGAATCTCTGCTTCAGCAGCGTTGCGATTCCATATGAGAACGAGATGAGCGTGGAGACGTCCAACTACAGGGATTATGAGAATATCATGAACCCGTCGAACATAGTCACCTCGATTCCCCTGGATGTAAGGACAGGAACAGATGGAATCAGGGGATATAACAGCAGCAAGCTCTACATAAGCTTCCAGGTATTTGCAGGTAATGCAATCGACATAGTGGTCTCTCCAAGCGGACCGCTGAAGGAACAGAACGGAAACGGACTTCTGAATTGGCAGGTCTCCGGAAACGGAAGGACATCAGGAAGCCTGGAGAACAACAGGGGAGAGACATCCTATGCCAATAACAGGGGCCTTGTAGTCTACTCATCCGACCAGTCCCGCTGGGGGATAAGCGGCTCCAGGGAGCTCGAGATACTTACCCAGGAGCTGTCAGCTGGAAATGCAGGTACATACACATCTTCCCTGATTGCAACAGTGAAGGTAAGGTAGGAGGTGTCATGAAGGGAATCAATAGGATGACTATGCTTTTCTTGATGCTCATGCTCGTGAGTCCTCTCTTTGCTGTCACTTCACATGAAGGGAAGGATCCTTCTGGATTTCCAACCCCTTCCGTGGATTTCGACGTTTCGCTCTCTGCAATGAACATCTCATCTGTCGGTTTTTCCTCGGCTCCCGTTGTCGATATCAGCACTGCAGTCACTCCGATATCATTCCTTCCCATCGACAGGGAGAGAGCAGATGCCGGTACCTTCGAATCTGCTGAGTTCTACATCTACTGGAAGCTTCTCGGAGCAAGAGGATCCTTTCCTGACCTCTATCTGAAGCAGCAGGGACTCCTGAGCAATGCAAACTACGAGACAGCCAAGATGGATTGGGCTGTGGATATCAAGTACAATGAGGCGGAAGCGATCTACGAGGAGGTGCTGAATACCACCAACCTTCTGGTCGACGGAGTTAAGATCTATCCTAGGATTGCTCCTGTCCTGGAAGCAGGAGACGATGTCCTTGCAAAGGACGTGAGCTCGATAGCGGTCAGATTGAGGACCTTGGATCCGTATTGGAACCATCCGAATGTAGTATATGCATCAGAGCTATGGCTTACGGTAAGGCCTAGGTGAGGTGGTGATATGAAGAGAACACTCCTTTTAGCCATTGCAGCCATATTCATCTCTTCCCTTTCCTTTGCTGCGCCTACGACAGTGGAGGTCGGATCGAGCATGCTCAGCGTAATGCTCAATTCCCAGTCTGATATGAGCAGCTATGATTTCGGCTTCTCCTCGACTCCCGTTACGCAGTGGTCTACAAAGGCAACTCCGGTTGCCGAGAGGATGCCTCTGATTCCTGTTCTCGATGCAAATACAGGAAAGTTCTACGCATCGCTTGCTGAGAAGGATGGTCAGACACTCTATGTATATTGGCGTCTCTATTCACTGAAGACCGTCACCTTGAAGCTTTCGATAAACGGTCCGATGGTGAATTCCAGTACTCAGGAGCCTCTGAGATGGTTTGCAGACTGGAAGGACCCAGCAATTCCGAATCCAACTGAGCCGAAGCTCGACAGCAATAAGCCGAATACATTGGTAACCGTACAGACATGTCCGGCTCTCCTGACTCTCCAGGCTGTAGCAGGTTCGAAGAAACTGCATGTATTTACCGAGAATCTTCTCGATAAATCCACGCTCGGTACCTATTCCGGTACCATTACATTGACGGTGGAGGTGCAGTGATGAAGGGAAGGTGTAGAGTATATGGTCTGATTCTGACTGCTTTCATTGCGCTTGCTGCATCGGCATCGATTTCAGCAGCGGCTCCATTGAACAAGTCGTTGATGACGACATTCACGGCCTCCGTACACTGCTTTACGGGCTTCAGCACGAAGAACGTCACGAACTGTGTACAGCTTCGACCTGATGAGCTGTTCACGGATGCAGAGGGAGCCAATCCCGTCGGATTCGAGTTCTATCCCGATGATCCGATAATATCTGCAAATCCGTCGGAAGCGCCTGGCGTATACATATCCGACATGTTCTATGCCTACTGCCAATCGTTCTCCCGTACTCCGCTGACGGTTACGCTTACTGCATCGGACTACATGACCTGCCTCGATACTCCAGTCAACGAGAAGAACAGGAACATAGAGTACGAGCTGGTCTATCTTCCTTCCATGAACAAGGGGGATGGAAAGTCCAAGGATTGGAACGGAACGAAGAGCATATCGATCTCGGAGCCAGCAGGTGAATATACCCAGCCGAGAGTCGTCATGTCGCAGCCTATAATGCTGAAGGTGTACAGCAAGCTGGTGAGGAATGGACAGGTTAGGCACGAGGTCGAGACCGACAAGAGATATCAGGTGACGTTCACGCTGAAAGTGAGTACTGTGGAATGAGAAAGAAAGCAATTGTCTTCATGTCAGCAATGTTTCTGCTTCTGTCCCTGCTCTTCGGAGCTCAGGGAAAAGCACTGGTTGAACCTGATGTATCGTTTTCCTTCGGCTTTACGAAGCCGACTCATGACGAGTTCGGTTTCTGTGAACCGGGAATGCCCGATGTTCCGTTCTCAGGTGGCAAGAACGGACTGCAGTTTCCTTTCCACTCCAACGATGCAGCTCTTGGATATCCATCAACGACTTCCATTGGAATCTACTATTCGCTGCAGAGTGCATGCAGGGTGACAGTGTGGTGCAATGCAGACCCGAGGCATATCGACAGCAAGGCAAGGATGAGACTTCTGAACTCTGACGGTACCCAGGACATGAATGATGGAAACATGCTCAACTACAGCATTGAAGTGACTGGAGACCCCGGGGACAAGGTTCCTCAGTCCCAGGTTGGACTTGGCTACAGCGAATCCTCTCTTGCAGATCCATCTCTACCTGTCTACCAGGTATTCCATGATGGGGTCGGGACGAGGAAGGGAAATGCCACGCTCAAGTTGACGCTAACCTCTCCGAACAGGGACGCGTTGGGAAACGTCATGCCTTACATGGAAGGGCAGTATATGGGGTATATCATAATGCAGTATTATGCATTATGATCATGGGAATGTATTTCTCCATTTCGAGGTACGATATTTGATGACTGTAGGTCATTAATGATTTAGAATTCTGATAATACAGTAGAAGAGGGTTTGAATGAACAAGTTGAAGAAGCTTTCGGTTTTCCTGCTGATGATGCTAGTTACCATGGCGGTATCTGCATATCAGCTGTCACCATTGAGTGTAACATACGATCCAAGGGGAGCTGGAAGCTCTAAGGTATATACCATCACTAATGATTCCAATTCTCCGATTGCCATCCAGATCAAGCCGTTGAAGAGGATGGTCGACAGGAATGGAGAGGAGTATACGGAGAGTGCGAACGCCTACTTCTCCATCAATCCTGCAAAGCTCATCATCCGACCTGGAGAGACGCAGCTTGTCAGGGTGCAGTACAGGGGACCTCAGACAGTAACCAAGGAGATGAGCTTCCGTATCCAGGCAGAGCAGATTCCATATTCGCTCGGTGCAAGCCAGGAGGATGCAGGACAGACCATCTCATTCCTATTCGTCTATTCCACAAGTGCATATGTAAAGCCTACCAAGATAATCGAGAAGGTCGGAGCTACGGTTGCACTTGAAGGAAACAGTCTCGAGGTAGTGATAGCAAACCAGGGAAGCGTACATCAGCTCCTTTCCCAGTTGAAGGTTGATATCAAGGGGGATGATGGTTCTTCATACAGTGTCCCTTCAGAGCTTCTTGCACACATAGAAGGCGCTAACCTCCTTACGAATTCCAAGTTCGTGATAGAGGTTCCGATGCCTGAAGAGCTCAGCGGTGCAACATCATTTACAGCGGATGTAAGCTACAACTATAGATATACAGAGTAATCGGGGTAGCATGCATGGAAAGGGTGGCTTTTGCCACCCCTTTTCATTGATGCTTCTGATAGCTATGAGTTGGATTGATGAATTCCCTTTGAATGCAATTCCATTTACGCTTCTGTAGATTTGGAAGACATCATAAACTTTTCCACTGTCTTGATTTAGCTCTATCCTGCACATCTCATTGCGTTGACTTATATGGCTTCAAATTGACGATGAGAACTCCATACATCTAATATTCATGACATAAGTTTTCATTGTTTTGTAATAATTGCATATGTTTATGAATAAGTATCTCGCTTAGTTCTACTTGATGTCTTTCCGTATGTTATACGGTGTATACAGGGATATGGATTCCGCCTTGTTATCCCAGAGAATGCCTTCCTTGTTGGTAGATTCTGGCATAGTTGTTTACGCTGTATGTATTTATATGGATAAAGTCATCTGAATATGTGATGTTGTATATGCTCATGTGCAGGGCTCCCTCCAATCACTGAAGTGACAATCCTGTGTATCCTGCATGGACCTGTAAGGTGGGACAATGGAATCTTTAGGGGTAGACTGGATGTATCAATGGAACCTACAAGGTTCTGGTAAATGAGGGTGTAAAATGAATTTCAAGAAGATTTCAACGATTGTCTGTATTGCTCTTTTCTCCATGGCTACCGTATTTGCTGCTTCAGGATCGGGAAGCGTCGATAAGGCAGGAAACAAAGACCTTCAAGGCAGTCATGCTACATCAGAGGTGAAGCTTGTAGTTACGGAGGATAAGCTGGTGTATTATTCCTTCGGCTTCAGCAGCACCAACAGTGCTACTACTCCTTCAGAGATGGCTATAATCAATCTCAAGTTCAATCCTACTGATTACACTGCTTCCAGTGCGGCTCCTGCATACATCTATTACGATGTAAGGACAGCTTCCAATTTCGATTTGACCCTTACTTCTGATGGAGCTCTCAAGGATAATCCAGGGGCTACTAAGAGTGTAAACTATGAGGTACTGATCGATAGCGTGAAGGAGATCGATACAGCTACATCAGATCTAGAATGGAAGGCATCTGTGACGGATGCAATGACCACTACTAACAAGACATATGAAATGAAGATAAAGACAGCTCCTATTCCAGCTGATGGTGCAGCTACATATACTTCAACGCTTACATTGAAGATTGCAGTAGTCTGATCATACAGATGGTACTTGGTGCCAAGAAGGGGCAGGATCGAGAGATTCTGCCTTTTCAGATTGATGATTGATATCAGCTTTCCTTTTATCTAGAACTTATGACATTTGTCTATCTGCCTTCGAACCTAAGTTCATAAGATGGATGAGAAATGATGGATGGCTATTTACTTAGCCTATAGTGAGTTACTTTCTGGTCAGTGATTATCGTGGAAAGCATCTTCCGGTAAGTAACTTCTTTCAGTAAAAGAAATTGACTTCAGATGTAGCTGGCTTTTGCATTACTTTCCGTATGTACTTCGGTGTAATTTGGCATTCTGGCCTTTTTGACATGATAATAATGGGAATTTATCATGTCTCAAGGGAAGGGGATGTTTCCCCGATTTTCAATGGAGTTTTGATATGAAGAAGGCATTTACCATCATACTTGTTTCGCTGTTACTTGTTTCCGGCATAGCTGCTGCTACGACTACAGATCCCCAGTCTGAGATGGATTGGAAGAAAGGGGCTGGAACTGTCCCAGATTCAAAGGTCGACGTCTCTCTTACAGTGGATCCAGCAAAGATGCATACATATGCTTTCGGCTTCACCAATGCAGCGGATGGGGATGCTGAGAAGCTTAAGCTGAATGATTTCTCTACAAACGGCCTTCCTGGAGCAGCGGCTACAGAACTGGCTCTAGATTACAGGCCTGCTACAAGCACTGCAGACAATAATGACAAGCCGTTGGTCTTCTACTACAAGATAAGGAACAACAGCGCAGTCTCTCTTACGCTTACGATATCTGATAATCTCACTGCAACAACTGGAGATACAAGCACACAGCAGACTCTCGGTTGGACTGTAAAGGGATCAAGGCTTTCCGGTAGCAGTGAAGATCAGACAGTCGGAACCGCTGGTTCCTTCGAGCTCTCATCCTCTGGAGCAAAGTCTACAACGATAGCTGTCAAGCAGCCTGTTTCCTCTAATCAGGATACAAACCTGAAGTGGCTTGCCTGTGATCTCAAGATCACAACGGAAGCTGTCAATTCGCTTCTTACACAGCAGACTAAGTACACAGGTACCATAACCCTGGGTGTAACACAACCGTGATGCAATTGCAGTTTGCTGATATCAAATGCATAGGTCTTAGGGCTTATGCATTTCTTTTGCTCCTGCCTTCTTACCTTCAGTGCTTATTGGGAAGCGGTGATTGCAGGTTTACTGGAACTTGCCTTTTGACTTACGGAAGCTTGTGACAGGAGTGTGTACTCCTGTTTGTTCAATTTCTTGGTTTTATGCATAAGTTATATGTCTATCGAGTTCTGCATAAAGATGAGTGAATTGGGATTATCTCTGATTAATGCTGTGTAATTATATGTATTACAATGATTTAAGCAGTATTTGCTGTGTGAGTTGGAAGAACTGTCATAAGTGAAGCGAATATGATTTCTTGACTCATGGTTTTCTTGATGGTTCAATTATCCTTGTAGACAGGGCCTATATGGAATAAGGAACATGAAAGAGAATACGTTGAAGAAGATGGTTTCATTTTTTACGGTTATGATCCTGATCCTCTCTTCCGTATCGGCCGGGACTCATACATATACGAATACAATACGAGTGAATGCAATCGTCCCAGAGAACTACGGAGTTGCCTTTCCCGATGAAGCATTGAGGTTCGGTGATTTTGTATTCGAGGTGAAGCTCGACATAGAGTACGATCTCCATGCAGAGCTTGATGGTACAAGGTCTCTCCTGGTAGATGACAGGATATCGATCGGTGAGATCAAGCCTGGGGTGAGTGAGTTCGATTTCACCCTGGTCTACTACGGAAATCTCAGCAAGCCTTACAGGACCGAGATTGTGGTGGACCCCAACATCGTATGGGTGCTTGAAGGCAAGGGTGCTGTGACGCTTCCGATAGAGGTCCAGCTGAATAGGAGTGCAGACTGCGATGAAGACATCCACTGCAATCCCAAGGGCACTGCAAATGCCCTGATAGAGATTCCACCTGCAGGACCGAGACATGATGTTCCTGTGCTGGACGTAATCGTAAGGTGGAATGGAAGTCCAGATCTCATACCTGGAAAGTATTCTACGGAAGTGAGACTTGATATGCGTATCGTATGAGTTGTCTTGGGAGATAGGGAATGATGAAGAGGAAAGTGATGGCAGTGCTCATTATGCTGATGGCCTTTGCCCCTTGTTTTCCTGCTTCATTCCAGACCTGTGCATCGGAACCTGTGGAGGGCTTTGACAGTCTGGTAATCCAGTTCCATCTGGATAAGGACCTCGAGCCCCATTTCATCTTCTCGGATTCTGCAGAGGTCAGGGCAGATGATTTTGAAAATCTCTTCTCTCGTCCGGGACTTGGAGGGATAACGCTATCACAGGTACGTAACGGCAGGCTCTACAACGATGGTGAGCTATACGTGCATTGGCAGGCAGAGCCCTACGTCCCTATGGATAAGCTCATGATCGAGATGCCGACGCCATTGAGGCTTTCCGGTCAGGATGAACTCGATTGGTATGCATTGGTGGGCGATGGAGTTCTTCTTGGTGGAAAGGATGGATACGGACCTGCAAATGCTGTGACCTTGTACGACAGGAACCTTGTCGGACATGTGGATGATGATATCAAGACAGTCCAGGTTCAGCTATGGACTGATGATATAACAGGCAAGAAGGCAGGAAGCTACCTAGGCTCCCTGGTTCTCAAGGTAATCGGTGAATCATGATGACTGAAAAGAAGATTGTATATATCATGAATAGGAGGAATATGAAGATGAGTAAGAAGCTCTCGATAGTGCTTATCGTGGCAATCCTATGTTCAGGAATGCTTTTCGCAGCCAATACGACAGGTAAGATGACCGGCAATATAGCAGGAGGTAAGTTCTCTGCAGGTGAGAACCCAACCCTTACCCTGAACTGGACACTCGACAAGACATTGGAGACGTTTGAGTTCGGATTTACAGATAGTGCTGTATCTACAAAGAACCCTGTAACGGCTACACCTGCTCTCTCTTTGGAGACGGTGAAGACATTGGATTCCGTTACAGGTGAAGCTAACACCTATGTTTATTGGCAGCTCGATACAAGGCAGCCGTTGAAGATTTCCATGTCAGGAAGCGGCCCTCTTGTAAGCGATGGAGGCGCGAGTGCTGAGACATGCATCAATTGGCAGGCTACATTCAACAAGGTAACTGTCGATGACTTCGGACATCCACAGCCAGCTCCTGCTCCAACGACAATCGGTATCTTGACTGATGCGACTGCAAATACTGCAGGAACAGAATATACTGATGCAAAGGATGTTTTTGTCATGGGTAAAATTGCAGCAGCACAAGGTAGCCAGCAGAAGTACGGTTCGGCTGCAGTTGCCATCAAGACTCAGGATGCATCTGGAAAGACCGACGGTGCGTATGCTGCTCAGCTTATACTTGGCATAGCAGCAATAAACTAAAGGAAGCTTGTATCTGTGAAGAGGAAATCAGTCATTGCAATATTGTCGCTCTTGATTCCTGCAATGGCATTTGCAGATACAGCCATCAAGAATGGAAGCCTGGACTCTGATGCCCAGGCTTCTGTCGATGTCTGCTTCCTCTACGATCCCATGAGCATGCATCGTTACACTTTCGGCTTTACCGAGTCGACAGAGCTGTCCTGGGACGGGGATAACGGGGACTTGAAGGGAAGTGTATTGAATCTAACTACATCCCAGGATCCCTACAATACCAGACTCTACTATGGTAGTGCATCAGTGAATTTCTATTGGATCCTGAGGACTGATTCAGCCTTGAAGGCCTACATATACATGGATTCACCTCTTGTGGATGAAGATGCTGGAGAGCTGCTCGATTTCAAGTTGACATTCGATTCCATACAGGGCTCCTATGTTTTCAGGGACCGTGTATTGGATTCAAGCTATGGAATCGAGAATGGTAAGGTGATATACAGTCGAGAAGCCGGAAGTACCATGGATGTGGAGATGGACTATCTCACTGTCAAGATAGAGACATCAAGAGTTGAGCGGGATCAGGATGCACATCATCTATCTGGAACGATTGGAGTGCATGTAGTTATGGAATAGCTGCTTTGCAGATATCCTGGATGGAAAGAGGCAGGTCATTTGACCTGCCTCATCCTGTATCTGAGGACCCTATTTCTCTTCAGCATATGCTGTAGGAGCAGGCTCTACGCCCATCTTCCATTCAATAGCGTTTACGATGAAGAATGTCAGCGTTCCCACTGCACATCCGAATACTACAGGAAGGATTCCCATATAGAAGCCTCCACCTGAGAGGATCTGCCATATCACAACTCCGATAGTTCCTGTAATGATCGATACCTGACCGGAGTGCCTTGTTGCACGTGGCATTACGAGTCCAAGCCCGTAGGCTGCAAAAGGACCTGCGCAGCGGATAGCGAATGCGAATGTATTCATTGTTATGATGTTGATGCCGAATAGTGATATACCCATTGCAACAACACAGAAGACTACATTGCAGGTACGGGTTGCAAAGATGGTCTGCTTATCGGTTAGTGTTCTACCCTTGGCTGTATGCTTCCAGATGTCGTTTATGAACATTGTGGACATACATAGGAGGTTGGAGTCTGCAGAGGACATCGTAGCCGAGATGATGGCGGCTGAGATGAAGCCTACTATGAGAGTAGGTGCAAACTTGTTGGTAACCATCATCATTGCATTTCCTCCTGCAACACCAGGAAGCTGATCGACCATTGCAAGGGCTGCTAGTCCCAGAAGCGTCGGGAACACTGCCATTGCTGCCATCATGAGTGCAGATACAAGGGATGCTACCTTCGCTGTCCTCTCATCCTTGGCTGTCTCGAATCTTGAGATCATTTCAGGACCTGAAAGGAATGTACAGAAGTAGTTGAAGATATATCCTATGATCACTACCCAGCCGATCTTGTCTATTGATAGCTGCTCGCCTGGAAGCTTAGATGCAATTGCTCCCCAGCCACCACATCCCCTTATCACTATAGGTGTTGCGATAGCAAGACCTGCAAAGATGATTATGAACTGGACCATGTCTGAGATCTGGTCTGCGATCATACCACCGAGTGTTGTATATATGATGATTACAGTACCTGCAACGAGTAGGCATACATTGAGTGGAATACCTGTAAGAGTATAGATTACGGAGCCTGATGCCATTACCTGGGATGATGTAAGGCAGAAGAGGGCAATGATGTTGAGGATTGCCGAGAATATGGATGAGCCTCTACCGAATCTCCTGTCGATTACCTCCGGAATCGTAATTGCCATTGTCTTGCGGATCCTAGGTGCGAACCATGCAAGTGGAATCATGGCAATGGATGCTGCAAGTACATACCATATTGCACTGAGTCCCCATTCACCGAATGCCTTGCCGGCAAGACCTGTGGTGGACCCTCCTCCAATGTTGTTGGCACTGAGACTGAAGGCAACCATGAAGATGCCCATCCTTCTTCCTGCTACCATGTAGTCTTCACTGTTCTTGATCTTGAGCTTGCCGACGAAGTAGCCGACAAGAAGCATACCGACAAGGTATGCACCTGTAATGATGAGTGCGCCAATATTTGCTGTCATACTCATTCCTCCCCTATATTACCTGAAGACAGATTAAGGGTGATTTTGGGAAGTGGCAAGGAAAATCCAGTGGGTGTCAAAATGACACTTGATACATCTATATATAATATAATGATTTACTTGGAAATTGGATTCACTTTTCATTGGAATATTTCACTTTTATCCCACTAATCCTATAAGCAATGACTGGTGGGCTGCCTATCTTGTGTAATCTATGTGTCATTATGACACTGTGGTATAAATATATACAATACAGATAATTACATCGATTGTAAAAATATTTCTGATGTCTTTTCCTCGGATTTTTCCTGAAGGTCGTCAAATTGACCCAATAAAGACTGTTTTATGCATCACTGTGTCATTATGATACAATAGGTGTATTGATGGAAAATGACTGAAAATGGCATTTACTTGTATTGTAAGAAATTATGAAAGTTGGCACGGTACTTGCTATATGGAAGGGTGTAAAAGAAAAAGAAATATATAAGGAGGCCTTAAAATGGCAATTACAAGATATCAGAACAACAACATCAACGATTTGGACGGACTCTTTGGATCCCTATTCCCAAGCACAATGAAGATCCCACCAGTAGATATCAAGGAAGACGCATCGGCCTTTACCATCAATGCCGAGATCCCTGGATATGAGCAGAGTGAGATTGAGCTCTTCGTAGAGAAGCATACACTCGTAATCAAGGGCGAGAAGAAGGCAGAGGATGAGGAGAAGAACGAGGATGGAAGGAAGTACCTTCTCAGGGAGAGAAGACATGTATCGTTTGAGAGAAGCTTCACACTCCCAGAGAACCTCAATGAGGAGGACATCTCAGCCAACTTCAGGAACGGTATCCTCGAGATCACACTTCCAAAGCTTCCAAAGGCAGAGCCAAAGAGAATCGAGGTAAAGCTCAACTGAGAATCGGGTTTCAGCCGGGGAACCGGCTGGAACATATCCCAAAGACAGATACAAGAAATAAAGATATATAAATAAGAATATTAGGAGTTTCAATAACCATGAGATACGTAATCAACAGAACATTTCCAAGTCTTTTCGACTTCGACACAATCTTCAACGACTTCTTCGCTTCCGCTGGAAACGAGAAGTTCCCACTTGTAGACATATATGAGACAGAGAACAGCTATGTAGTCGAGGCAGAGGTTGCAGGCTACAAGGAGGAAGACATCAAGATCTTCTGCTCCAAGAAGATCCTTTCCCTCTCTTCAGATGCTGTTGCATACAACAGGGATGAGTATATCACAAAGGAGATCTATGCTCCTGCTTTCCAGAGGAGTTTCCAGCTTCCTGAGGACGCAGACGAGGAGAACATCTCAGCATCAAGTACAAACGGCGTTCTCAAGATCGAAATCATGAAGAAGGCCAAAGTAGAACCAAAAAGGATTACAGTTAAGATAAACTGATAGAAAACAATACATTACACACAATATATAAAGCTCAGTTTGCCGTTGGCAACTGGGCTTTTCCTGTAATTTCAGGCTTGTAACATAGATATATGATAATCAAGTCTTCACCTTTCGAAATCTTTTCGATATAATTTTATACAGTCAATAGAATTTAATACAGGAGTTGTACATATGTTCAAGATTATCGAAAAGGAGGAGATGAGCAACAACGTCTTCAGGTTTGTGCTCGATGCTCCAATGATTGCCCGCGAACGTAAGGCAGGCCAGTTTGTAGTGATCCAGATTGGTGGTGACTACAATGAAAGAATCCCACTCACAATTGCAGATGCTGATGTCGAGAAGGGAACAATCACAATCGTATTCCAGGTTGTCGGTGAGGGTACATACCTCCTCGGTCAGTTGAACGAGGGAGACATCATCGAGAACGTTCTTGGTCCACTGGGACGCCCAACACACATCGAGAATTTTGGTACAGTAGTCTGTGTTGGTGGTGGTATCGGTGTTGCACCACTTTACCCAATTGCAAAGGCCATGAAGGATGCTGGCAACAAGGTCAGGATCATCATCGGCGCCAGGACAAAGAACCTCATCATCGAGGAAGACATGATGAGAGAGGTTGACCCAGACCTCATCGTCGTAACAGATGATGGTTCCTATGGTAGAAAGGCACTCGTTACAGAGCCTCTCAAGGAACTCTGTGAAGAGCTTCACCCAGACAAGTGTGTTGCTATTGGACCTACTCCAATGATGAAGTTCTGCTGCAAGACAACAGAGCCTTACGGTGTAAACACACTCGTTTCCCTCAATACAATCATGATCGATGGTACAGGAATGTGCGGTGGTTGCCGTGTTTCCATCGGTGGTGAGACAAAGTTCGTCTGCGTAGACGGACCTGAGTTCGACGGTTCCCTCGTAGATTGGGACAACATGATGAGCAGACAGAGAACATTCAAGCCTGCTGAGGCTGAAGCTTTCGAAGCTTGCAAGAACTGATTGGAGGGAATGTAATGCATAAGACTATTGAAGAGATGGATCTCGAAGCAAAGAAGGTTCTCGAAGGCCTTCCTGCAGAAATCAAGATGAAGGACAGGATGGCAATCCCTCACCAGGATATGCCTTCTCAGGATCCTCAGGTCAGAATCCACAACATGAGCGAAGTTGCTCTTGGCTATACAGAGACAATGGCTGTTGCAGAGGCTGAGAGATGCCTTGACTGCAAGAACAAGCCATGCGTACAGGGTTGCCCAGTAAGCATCAATATCCCAGGCTTCCTCGGTAAGGTAAAAGAGAGGGACTTCAAGGGTGCTCTCGATGTCATCCAGGAGTCTTCCGTTCTCCCAGCTATCTGCGGACGTGTCTGCCCACAGGAAGCACAGTGCCAGAAGTACTGCACAGTCGGTAAGGCTCTCAAGAACGTAGACAAGGCTGTCGGTATCGGTAGAGTCGAGAGATTCGTAGCTGACTGGAACGCTGCAAACGGTGAGGCAAAGATGCCTGAGATCAAGCCAGCTACTGGCAAGAAGGTTTGCGTTGTCGGTTCCGGTCCTGCTTCCATCGCATGTGCAGCTGACGTAAGACGTGAAGGTCACGAGGTTGTAATGTACGAGGCTCTCCACAAGACTGGTGGAGTACTTTCCTATGGAATCCCTGAGTTCAGACTTCCTAAGAAGCTCGTTGAGACAGAGATCAACAAGCTCCAGGATATGGGCATCAAGATCGAGAAGAACGTTCTCGTAGGTAGGACAAGAACCATCAAGGAACTCATGGAAGAGGATGGATTCGATGCTATCTTCGTTGGTACAGGCGCAGGTCTTCCAAAGTTCATGGGTCTCCCAGGTGAGAACTACGTAGGTGTTCTTTCCGCTAACGAGTACCTCACAAGATCCAACCTCATGAAGGCTTACGATCTCGAGCACGCAAAGACTCCACAGTGGATCGCAAAGAAGGTTGCAGTTCTCGGTGGTGGTAACGTAGCAATGGATGCTGCTAGAACAGCTCTCAGACTCGGTGCTGAGCAGGTTGATATCGTATACAGAAGAACACGCGACCAGATGCCAGCAAGAAAGGAAGAGGTCGAGCACGCAGTTGAGGAAGGATGTAACATCCTCGAGCTCTCTCAGCCAGTTGAGGTTCTCGGTGATGAGAACGGACAGGTCAGAGGACTTGTAATCAGAAAGTGTGAGCTCGGTGAGGCTGATGCTTCCGGAAGAAGAAGACCAGTTGAGATTCCTGGTTCAGAGTTCGAGAAGGAGTACGATGCAGTAATCGTTTCCATCGGTAACGCTTCCAACCCACTCATCAAGATGACAACACCTGAGATCGAGGTCAACCAGAGAGGTAACTTCATCGTAGATGAAGAGACAAACCAGACTTCAATGGAAGGCGTCTACGCAGGTGGAGACATTGTTCTCGGTGCCGCTACTGTAATCCTCGCTATGGGACAGGGTAGAAAGGCTGCTAAGGCAATGAACGAGTACCTCGCTACAAAATAATGATTGATTCGAAAGATGGATATTCCTTCATCCGTCTCAAGGAGAGTGACAAGTTCAAGGCGATAGACACTATCATCGAGACTTGTCACATCTTCGACTGTCTTTCCGATAGGACAGACTTCAAGAGACGTGTGCATGAAAGGGAAAAGCTTCTTTCAACAGGAATTGGCCATGGAGTTGCTATAACCCATGGCCTTATTCCACATCTGGAACATGCGCGTATTGCGCTCGGTATCCTGGATGAAGGCATTGCATTCGACAATAGGTATCCTGAACCTGTAACTCTCATATTCGTGATTGCATCAGGGGAAGACCATCCAGATGATTACCTGAAGACCATGAGTGCCATCCTTAGATGGGTTCATGATGATTCATTCAATGCCAAGCTGAAGAGATGTGAATTCGAGGATGAGCGGGTTCAGGAGTTCCTTACTTCTGTCCTGGGCGTGTAAGAGTCTTCGATTCTGTAATTATCATATCCAGAAGTTCATCGTGATGGTCGTATGGAACTACATCTAGTAGGTTCAGGTCGAAGGAAAGTCCGATGGAGTATAGTCTATCCCTGTTTTCAGATAGATATCTATCATAGAAACCACCACCACGACCAAGTCTCCTGAAATCCTTGCTGAATGCAAGAGCAGGAACCAGTATGACTGCCTTGCTGTAGGATGTGTCGAGCTTCATGCTTGGTTCAGAGAATCCCATCCTTCCCTTCTCAAGTGGAGCTGGAGAGTATTTCATCACTCCATCCTCTATATATGGAAACAGGAACCTCTCATCATAGAGTGGTGTTATATCGATTTCGCTGTGCATTGGAGCAAATGCAAGGATTACATCTGCATTCTGGAAGATGGGAAGACTTCTTAGCTTATTGCATACTTCGATGCTTGCTGTAGTCCTACCTGTATTTTCCCTGAGACGTTTCTTGAGGATCTTCCTCATCTCGCCCTTGAGTCTCTTTATTTCCATGTCTTCCATATAGACGATGATACAACACTCTAGAAGATGATTACATACCCAATGTATATGACAGCTAGGATGATGCAGAGCAGGGCATCCTTGGCTTTGTACGGAAGTGATATCCTCTTTGCCTTCTCATCGTATAGCCTGGACCTAAGCGCAAGGTCCATCTCCTTCATGTCATCGAATAGATGGATAAAGAGTGAGTATACATATTCATATAGGTTCCTGATGGGATGCTTTAGAAATGATCCTCCCCTGGACCTTCTAGCATCAAGCATCTCGCGTGATGCCGTGAAGATGTGGGATAGCATCGTAAGCGTCAGCATGATTGCTGAAGCAAAGCTCCAGGCAGACTTACCGAAGATGGGAGATAGAAGCCTTCCAAGGCTGTTTGCTGTATCATCTGGGGATGTTGAATCCATGAAGAGCGATGAGAGCATTATGAGAAAGAAGAAGCTCGATGCTTCTCTTGTGGCTATCTCAAGACTTCTCTGAATCAGCAGGTCGCTTATGAATATGAATGCAATGAGGATCATGAGTGCAGGAGTGCCTCTAAGGTAGTTGATGACCGGTAGCCTAACAGAGATAGCAAGAATAGCTACAAATAGCATGGATAATGCCATCAGGATTGGATTGTCCGATGTTATGAGTATGGAAATCACCAATAATCCCAATAGCTTCGTAAGCGGATTGAGACGTGTAAGAATGGTATCTTTCTCTGTACGTTCAGAAAAGAGCATCAAAGCCATGTGAGTCCCTCGAATGGAAGTGGTGGAACAAATACATCAGCCTTTCTGAGCTCTTCAATTGAATCTCTGGATGCCCCATCATATACGATGGAACCCTTCTCTATGATTATGGTCCTGTCTGTAAGAGCAAGAAGCTTCTCAGCTTCGTGAGAGACGATCACTACAGTCACTCCTTCGCTCTTCAGGTACTTTATCGTTTCAAGTACAAGCTTTGTTGATGGGTAATCTAGGTTAGCCAGCGGTTCATCAAGAAGTACAAGCTTAGGTTCCATTGCTACTACCGATGCAATAGCTACCTTTCGCTTCTCTCCACCGGAAAGGTATCTAGGAGAGCTTTTCCTGAGGTGCTCTATATTGAATCGAGTTAGGATCTCATCTGTAATCCTCTCTATTTCATCAGGACTCTTCTTCTGGTTCTCGAGTCCGAATCTTATATCCTTCTCTACTGTGGAACCAACGATTTCCAGAGATGCATCCTGGAATACAAGGGCAATGGAAGAGAGACGTTCCTTTCTCTTCTTGAGAGTCCTGCCTTCAAGTACAATGCTTCCCTTTGTTTCCTTCTCAAGTCCCTTCAGACACTTGAGAAGCATTGTCTTGCCTGAGCCATTCCTGCCTGCAATAAGTGTTACAGATCCCTTTTCAAGTGAGAAGGATACATCAGCAAGTATGCTCTTGCCATCTACATCAAAAGATAGGTTTTCTACTCTCAATTCTTCCATGACTTGGATTATAGAATAATTGTAAAGCTAGAATCAATATAAGGTTTACAATTGGTTAAGATGTAGTTGTAATATGTTGAGCTATATATATTTAGATTAAATTGTCCAATAATTTGGTCAAAACTCAGGTATTTACAATTGCGCGATGGGATTTTCCGTGGTTAGATTTTGGTATCATAAGGAGAAATAACATGGCAAATAGGTTTATGCTTAATGAAACCAGCTACCATGGGGCTGGTGCAATCAAGGAAATAGCAACGGAGGCAAAGGCTAGAGCTTTCAAGAAGGCACTCGTATGTTCCGATCCTGATCTCATCAAGTTCGGTGTTACAGATAAGGTTCTTGACGTACTCAAGGAAGCAGGTCTCGATTACGAGCTTTACTCCGACA
>SAMEA104404103__coassemble_506_pt1 | contig 28019 bp, 24 predicted proteins | sample SAMEA104404103__metabat2_low_PE_027 | metagenome-assembled genome bin SAMEA104404103 (sample SAMEA104404103) | Balaenoptera acutorostrata
ATATTGTGGGCTGCAAACATCTCTGTTCCCAGCTTTGCAACGATTATTGCGTAGATAAGGAAGCCGATCCTGAGGAGTACCTGCTCGAGAAACGATGTTGCCGAGATCTTCCAGAGGCTTGCTGCAGACTGGTGGTCCAGGAATTCCCTCTTCGATGACCTGTGGAAGAGGTATACAAATCCATCCCTGTGGAGGACGGACCTCACTGCAATTGCAAAGCCTACGACCGATCCGATTACGGTTGCAATGGCTGCACCGTTCACTCCCAGGGCAGGAAAGCCAAGGTGTCCACCGATCAGGAGGTAGTTGAAGATTACGTTCACGATGTTCGATGCTACATTGGTGGTCATCGAGATCCTTGTGTTTCCCGCTCCCCTCTGAGCTCCGGAAATCATCATGGTCATGCAGTTGAAGAAGAGACCTGCTGTGATGATCTTGAAATAGCCGACCGACATCTCATGGGTATCGGGATAGCTTCCGACCATCTTCAGGATGGGGTCGGCAAATGCGATGCCTATGGCAGAGATGATGACTGTCAGGATGAGTGCAATCAGGAGGACTGCCCTGAATACCTTGTTTGCACTTTCCCTGTCATCCTGTCCACGTCGCCTCGCGACGATGGATGAGATTGCAGTGTTCAGTGCGAAGAACGCACAGAGCGAGATGAACTTCGGCTGCATCGTAAGTCCTACAGCTGCAATTGCCGCCTCTCCGAGAGTGGAGACCATCATTGTGTCAACAAGGGAGACCAGTGCTACAAGTATCGACTCCACGACACTTGGCCATGCAACATGTACTGTCTCCCTGAGAAGTGTCCTTGTCCTGTCTTTCATGAGCCTTCCGATTATGGGTTTTCCATCTGTCCTGCTGAGTTCTGGACAGATTGTCTGACATCCTTATATTTCAGTGTGGGATTTTGGTCAATGCAGGAAAGGCATGAATGAATGAAAAAGCTCCCTTGATTGGGAGCTTCTAGAGCGAAAGACGGGACTTGAACCCGCGACATCCACCTTGGCAAGGTGGAGCTCTACCACTGAGCTACTTTCGCATTACCCTTTGAGAATACATGATTCAGGGATTCTTGTCTATATGGTTTGACCTTTATCTGCAACTATCTTCGACAACTGCAGGAAAGGCAAGTAAAAAGCTCCCTGATTGGGAGCTTCTAGAGCGAAAGACGGGACTTGAACCCGCGACATCCACCTTGGCAAGGTGGAGCTCTACCACTGAGCTACTTTCGCATTGCCCGTTTAGATTACCTAATTTAGAGATGTTTGTCTACTGGTTTTGGCAAATATGGTCAAATATTTTATGCCAATCTCCATAAGTCCTTGCAGCTACTCGAAATAGAGGTCGATGATGGCGGAGACTGTTTCCTTGTCGATTCCATATCCCACTGCAATTTCCACTGCCTGGCTTATATGGTCCTCGATTCTCCTGAGCATCTCCTCCCTGACGAATTCCTTGTTGACGGAACTTACGAAGCTGCCCCTTCCGACCTCAGTCTCGATGAAACCACCACGTGTGAGGTTCTCATATGCCTTCTGTACAGTTATTACGGAAATCTTGAGTTCCCTGGCCAGACTTCTCATGGATGGGATAGCAGTCCCCTCCTTGAGCTCACCGGACAGGATCATGGACCTTATCTGTCGCTCTATCTGTTCATATATAGGTGTTTCCGTATTCTGTGAAAGTCTTATGTTCATGGGATCCTGTAATGTACTTATTAGGCAAGTACATTATATTCATGTATGGACTAAGGTCAATAAGATTACCGAAAATTTGTGTTGAAAGCAATGTTTATCAGCTGTAATTCATTACGTATCTGTAACTTGCTTGATTGACATATTTCAAGATAGTGGATTTTCCGTATATGGATGGATATGGAGCATAGGGAGGATTCCAGGCCTACATTCCCTCCATCCCAGGTACATTTCCGGTCTACTAGCACGTAAATGCATAAACTGTCTGAAAAAAGTGAAGAAATTATTCACTTGGACGCTATGTGTCCAAGTCACTGGCTTATAGTTCCTGTATCAGAGAGAGGAGGTCGGTATGGTCAGACGTATTGAATGGTTGGATGAGGAGACAATCCTGAAGGCACAGGCAGGGGATGCAGATTCGAGAGAGAAGGTTATCGAGAACTTCGAGCCTCTGATCGAGAGCATTGCATCTTCATATTTCAATTCCATACATATGGATTCTGCTGTGGGTAGGGAGGATCTTGTACAGGAAGGATACTTTGGACTGCTGAATGCAATGGAAACCTTCGACTATTCAAAGGGAAGGAACTACAAGAACTATTTCGAGTATGCCATCAGGACTGCAATGAGACTGGAGCTTTCCAACAATTCGAGGGCAATCAGGATTCCACGCTTCATGCTTGAAAGGATCCGCAAGATCGAGAATACCATCGCCATTCTCGAGAGGGAAGGCGAGGATACCGGAATCTCCAGCATCGCCAGGCGTTCCGGACTCAAGGAAAGGGATGTGAAGACCGCACTCGATGCGTATGGACATCAGAACATACTGTCTCTCGACATGAAGGCCTATGATGACGATGACGAGGCAAGCCTCTCCGATTTCATCGAATGCCGTGAGCTGGTCGGATATGAGGATAGGATCCTTCTCGAGAAGCTCAACGATGCAATCGATGCGCTTCCGGATGACGAGAGGTCCATCATCGAGGCTCTCTATGGATTTTCAGGAAAACCCGTATCGGTATCCAGTCTTGCCTGTCAGTTCGGTGAAAGCAGGACCAGGATGAATAATAGGATTCGAGGTATCTACCAGGATCTGGCTGCAGCAATCTGATGGGAAAAACTTAAGAATTCGACGATATGACATCGTTATATATTAGCCGTAATGCAGATCCTGTGTTATATTTCTAGTGGTTGTATAAGCCCGTAATATGGTCGGGCGTCTCTACGGACTGCCGAAAATAGTCATGCTACCATCTCATAATGGGCGAGGGCATGGCTTTTTTAATGTCCTTCCAAAGGCTTAAGAAGGGAGAAGCAAATGAAACTCATAAAGGGCGACATCGTCTATTCAAGTGACAGGAGAGAGCTGCTCGAATTCAGGGATTCCTATCTGGGATTCGAGGGTGATAGGATAAGGGGAATCTTCAAGGAGCTGCCGGAAGGGGAACACGAGGTCATTGACAGGACTGGAAGCCTGGTAATCCCAGGACTTGTGGACCTCCATCTGCATGCACCTCAATATCAGTATGCAGGACTCTACATGGATGAGGAGCTCCTGGAATGGCTTGAGAAGCATACATTCCCAATCGAGGCCAGATACAGTGACATTGCCTTTGCAAAGAAGGCATACGAGATATTCGCTGAGGATCTCAGGCTTTCCGAGACTACGAGGATCAGTGCGTTTGCGACAATCCACAAGGACTCGACTCTGCTCCTGATGAGAAAGCTTTCAGAAAAGGGACTCAGGGGATATGTAGGAAAGGTCAACATGGACAGGAACTCCCCTGAATACCTCTGTGAGACCACGGAGCAGTCCCTTGCCGATACGGAGAGCTTCATAAGGGAATCCGAGGGAATCGAGGGGATAAGGCCAATCATCACACCAAGATTCACACCATCCTGTACAGATAGGCTTGAAGAGGGACTTGGAAGGATTGCCAGGAAGTACAACCTTCCGGTACAGACACATCTCGATGAGAACCTTGATGAGATTGCATGGGTGAAGGAACTCTGTCCATGGAGCAGGCACTATTCAGATGCATATGACAGGTTTGGACTCTTCGGGGATACTCCTACCATCATGGCCCATGTAGTATGGCCGAACGATGATGAGGTTGCCCTGATGAAGGAGAAGGGAATCTACATTGCGCATTCCCCATCCTCAAATGGAAACATCGCCTCCGGAATCGCACCTGTAAGGAGATATCTCGATGAAGGTATACATGTAGGACTTGCAACCGACGTGGCAGGTGGCTCTACACTCTCCCTCTTCAGGATCATGACCGAGGCAATCGAGCAGAGCAAGATCCGCTGGAGGCTTCAGAACCGCTACTACAAGCCGATTACATTCGCAGATGGCTTCTACATGGCAACACGTGGAGGAGGAGAGTTCTTCGGCAAGGTAGGTGCCTTCGACGAGGGGTTCGATGCAGATATCCTGGTAATAGACACAAGCCAGCTCAGGACTGTCCTCTATGATGAGCTTACACCGGCAGAGAGGCTTGAACTCTATTCCCATAGGCATCCAGGTGAGTTCATTACAGATAAGTACATAGCAGGTGAGAAGATAATCTAGGGGATCACTTCCATCCGCCTTCTGGAAAATAGTATATCCCGAAGTTTTGTTTCCTTACATTATTGCTAAAATGCATAGTTGAGTTTATTCTGAACTCATGGGTTCGGTTATATTTCGGGCATTCTGCCTTCTATTCATGATCTTTCTTGGCTATGCACTCAAGAAGATTGGTGTCCTCCACAAGGAGGATGGTGCAGTCGTAGCGCGTATTGTCCTCAACATTACGCTTCCTTGTGCTCTTCTCATGGGCTTCAGGGAATTCGTATTCGATGTGAAGCTACTGATGATTCCTATTGTATCTGTCCTGATGCTGCTTTCGATGATGGGACTGGGTTATCTTCTTTCCAGGAGAACAAGGTCAAGGGAGGATAGCCTCTATTACCTTCTGTCCTTCGATGGCTTCAACATAGGTAATTTCGTACTGCCATTCGTTTCCAATGTACTTGGCGCTACAGGAATCGTTGCAGTCTGCCTGTTCGACATCGGCAATGCCATTGTCTGCATGGGAATAGGACTGCTATTCGTTTCCGTAGTGGTAGGCTCCGACCAGAAGGTATCGCTTGGAAAGTCCATCCTGGGGCTCTTCAAAAAGCCTCCTTTTGTCGTCTATACACTGATGCTGCTTCTTGCTGTCCTGAATGTAAGGCTTCCGGATTTCGTGTTCGAGATTGCAGGTTCGATAAGTCCTGCCAACGGTCCGATGGCTATGATAATGATCGGCCTCATGCTTGAGTTCTCATTCAAGAAGGAGCATTTGACGAAGGTTGTCAAGGTCATAGGAATAAGACTCGGCTTTGCATGCGTTGTCGGCTATCTCTTCTATACCTTCGCTCCGTTTGACGAGATCATCAGGAGGGCAGTAGTCGTCACCTGCTTTGCTCCGATTGCATCGGCATCTCCTGCATTCACCGCAGACTATGGAGGAAATACGGAGCTTGCCGGCTTCGTAAACAGCGTAAGCATCATCATCTCGATGGTACTCATTCCTGTATTGCTTACAGTGCTCTGATGTTGCAGCTCCCTTCCTGGGAGCTGTTATTTTGTCTGTGTATTCCATATAAGTTAGACACTTGAAACTTTAATATCCGCAATTATATGGTGGATTTGCATATATATTGCCAATGGATGTAACTTTGTTACATCCATATAATTACTTTGATTATAAGTAATAGCATCATTACATCGGATTTATGTAAGACAAATTTCGTTAATAAGCTAGCCAAAGCTAACATTTATAACTATAATGCATCCAAGTTAGGAGTATGAATATGAATAATGTAGGACTTGCATTCCTGATGACATTGCTTGCAGGACTCGCAACTGGAGTCGGCAGCCTGATCGCTTTCCTTGCAAAGCGTACAAATGAGAAGTTTCTCTCTGTAAGCCTTGGATTCAGTGCTGGTGTAATGATATACGTTTCGATGGTAGAGATCTTCCAGGAGGCCATGAGCAGCCTACAGGGCTCACTTGGAATGAGAAAGGGAGCAATCATAAACGTGATTGCGTTCTTTGGTGGAATGCTTGTGATAGCACTTATCGACAAGCTGATTCCAGAGGAGGGAAATCCTCATGAGCTGAAGCATCCCGAAGAGGAGGGTGTACCGGTCGATCCAGATGAATCAAGGAACAGGGGACTTAGGAGGATAGGTCTCTTCACGGCTCTTGCAATAGCCATCCACAACTTCCCTGAAGGACTTGCTACCTTCGTTTCCGCCCTCAATGAGCCTACAGTTGCAATTCCGATTGTAGTGGCTATCGCAATACACAACATTCCAGAGGGAATCGCAGTATCCGTTCCGATCTACCATGCTACAGGCAGCAAGAAGCAGGCATTCTGGCTTTCGTTCCTCTCAGGTCTTTCAGAACCACTTGGCGCTCTTATCGGCTATCTCATCTTGATGCCTTTCATGTCAGAGGTGATGAATGGAATCGTATTCAGTGCGGTAGCCGGTATCATGGTATTCATCTCACTTGATGAGCTCCTGCCTTCTGCAGAGGAGTATGGAGAGCATCATCTATCGATATATGGTCTCATTGCCGGAATGGTTGTAATGGCTATATCTCTGATAATGTTCATGTGAAACCCACTTGCCTTCTGTTCTTCCGCCCCGATGCAGGATCATATCACGCATCGGGGTATTTCCTGCAGATTCCAGGAAGATGATCTATGGTAGACTGCGTCTGCAGGACAGACCTGTCGATAGCAAGTTGTTCCATGTTCTCGTTCGCTTACTTGTCAGCAAGCGTTCATTGGAGGATCATATTCCTTGTACCAGGCCTGATTGCATATGCATCGACCTTTGTCTGGTCAGCTGGAAATGATAAGATGTCCAATAGGATGATACTGAAGGATATTCCCGAAGAAAGGATTCCTACCGAGTATCGACTGGTAGGATCGATCCTGCTTTCTGAAGGGGCTGCAAGGGAGATTATGGATACATGTGCACCACTTCCTCCAAGGCATAGCCTGCCTGTCAAGAAATGGTGCTAAGCTTCTTCCTGTAAGCCTTCTTACTTGTGAATGCTGCTGGCTCAGCATCTCATCAGGAACATGAAGGCAAGTCCTTTATGCAGATGAATAAGGAGATAATGCATGAATTCAGAGATATACAGGGTAGAGCATGAAGACGGAACCTTTCAGAGGTTCCAGGTAGTGACAGGATTCAAATGGGAAGATGTACATTACTTCAGCCCGGGAATCGAGAGGAAATCGGTAGTTGAGCTTGTAAGGCTATATGATGTGAACATAATTCCTAAACTCAGGGAGCATACAGGGCCTTATGTATTCGTACATGTTCCTGAAGACATGGCTATCGACCTCGATCCTGATACTGAGGATGGGTATATCTATGATTCTTCCATCCTACTGGCAATTACTATGGATAGGGCATTCCGTGATGGTAATCTAAGATGGGATGGAACAGGGCTTCTGGTAGGAGATCCAGCTCTGGATTCCATCCTGAAGGTGCTTGAAGAACGGGGTATGCTGGGAATTGCAGCGGATGAAGGTGATGGAATGCATGTCATCCCCATCAATGGGAAGCTTGGCTTTGTCAGCAGGAAGGCCTCCATGCCAGTTGCAGTCAACAGCCATTTCTTCCTGATGGACCCGACTGACATGGATTCACCATATTGCAAGATAGGCACTCCTCATGGTCTTGTTCTCAGTGGAGGCCATATCTCGAATCCACCTCTCAATCACAGGTCACTTCTGCTGGTTGGAAGAGATGGCAGGGCACGAATCACACATGTGGAGCTGAGTGAGCTTTCCTTCCTGATCGATGGTGTCAGGTACGTGGGTGGAAGGAACTGTACCCTTCATTTCAGACCTGATGAAAGGATTACACCGAAGCATGATGGAATGGACCTCATCATAACGGAGGAGGAAGTTGTTGCCGTCAAGAAGGGTGGGGAGAGCGTAATTCCTGTGGCGGGATTCGTAATAAGTGTAGATGGAGATGTACGCCTCAAGGATAATGGTGTAACCTATGAAGGTATCGATGATTATCTGTTCGGAGCTCAGGTAGGACCTGAGATGGTGAAGGATGGATGCATGATGGACCATCTTGCATTTCCGTTCTGCAGGGTCGGTGTCGATCCTGTAGTGTTTGCGCCGACTGTATATCCTCTGCCTTTCGAGACTGCACGAGCCAGCAGGATCTGTATAGGAACCGATGGAAACGGCAGTCCTGTCCTGGTCTGGGCAGAAGGAGCAGGAAAGCTCGGTATCGATAGGGAGAACGACAGTACTGGTGCATCACTTCTGGAGATGGCTCAGTTCTGTGCATCTCAGGGATATGGGAACATAATCAACCTTGATGGTGGAGGAAGCGCAGCTCTCAACTATCAGGGACGACGCCTGCTGAAGATTGCAGACAGGATGCCTGTTACGAACGCAGAGTGTGAGCGTCCTGTTCCTAATGGACTGTACATTTAGGTTATATGGAGATGATGGGATGAAGAGAACAAGTTCAGATGTAATGAAGATAAAGAACATGGTTACGATAGTTTCTCTCATCGTCTCCCACCCAGGTATAAACAGGAAGTGTGTCAGTGAATTGGCAGGTCTTTCCAATCAGACGGTTACGAATCTCGTGAAGGAGCTTCTCGATATGGGAGCCCTGATGGAATTCCAGCTCTCGGAAAGGCCTCAGCAGGGAAGGCCTGCAATAGGGCTTTACTTCGACTATGATGGATTCCATCTCATCTCCATCGAGATGACCTACAACACGGCAAGGTTCTTCCTGCATGACCTCAATGGCAAGGTATTCAGTGAGACATCCTCTTCCCTGAGCTTTGGATGCGACCTCAGGAGGATACTGCTTGATGGAATAAGGACTGTGCTTGGAGATATGGACCCTTATTCGGTAAGTAGCATCGTACTCAATGCAGAGGGAGTCCTTGATGAGAATTCCTGCACTCTTACCTACATAAAGAGCCTCGGGGTAAAGGACTTTGACGTAAGGAAGGCTCTTTCCGAGATTCCGATTCCTGTCTGGGCTGTGAATGATGTGAACTTCATTGCCTTCGATGCAATGGAGAGGAGCCAGGATATCCAGAACTTCATAGTAGTCAAATATGCTTCTGGTACCGGTGCTTCCACAGCTCTCAACCGCAATATTGCCAGGACAGGACGACATAACATGCCGGGAAAGTTCAGCCATATGAAGCTCATAAGGCCCGGCGAGCACAGAAAGTGCTGGTGCGGTGGTGAAAACTGCCTGGGAACCTTCTTCAATAAGGATGCCCTCGAGGAAATCTATGGAATGCCGTATCTTGAAGTCATAGGTCTTGTAGCAGATGGGAAGATTCCTGAGCTCAGGAATGACATGGTTGAGGTAATCGGAGGAGTTCTTGTAAACATAGTGACCCTCTTGGGCCTTGAGAGGATATACTTCTGTGGGGAGTCTTTCGATATCCTCGGAGATGGTTTCATATCTGAGATTGATGACTACATAAGGGACAAGGTCCCTCTATGGATAGGGTATACGGGAATCGAGCACATAGCAATCAAGCCAAGCCCGATTCTCTCTTCAAGGTTCTACCTCCATATTGTGCTGGAGAACGTATTCGAGTACCTTGAGGAGAACGATAGGTGCAGATCCTGAACAGCAGCTTGCCTTGACTCGTAAAGTATGGTGCCCAATGCAATTATACGTATATTGCATTGTGTAGATAAGTTCATTTACATTGATTTAAATACAATTCTGCCATTATAATGCAAGTGTATTTGGAAGGCCTTGTCGCTTTCCAGTCGCTATATGAAAATACGAAAACAAGTTTTTCCAGTATGAGGAGGTAGCAATTGAACACAAGGATCAACGAACGTAAGGTCGTAATGATCGGAACTGGATTTGTCGGAGCTGCAAGCTGCTTTGCATTGATGCAGAGCGGACTCTTCTCCGAGATGGTACTCATAGATGCCAATACGGATAAGGCTGAAGGTGAGGCTCTCGATATCGCACACGGCATGCCGTTTGCCAAGCCTATGGATATATACGCAGGTACCTACAATGATATCAACGACGCGGCACTGATCATCATCTCTGCAGGCGCAAACCAGAGACCTGGCGAGACAAGGCTCGACCTTGTAAAGAAGAACATTGGCATCTTCTCCCATATCATGCCGGAGATCAGGAACAGGAACTACCAGGGAATGCTCCTCATAGTGGCAAATCCAGTGGATATCCTGACAGCAGTTGCCGTCAAGTGGTCTGGACTCCCTGAGAACAGGGTAATCGGATCCGGTACAGTACTCGATACTGCAAGGTTCAAGTATGAGATCGGCCAGCATCTCGATGTGGATGCCAGGTCTGTACATGCATTCATCATCGGTGAACACGGAGACAGTGAGATTGCTGCATGGTCCAGTGCAAACGTTTCCGGAGTACCAATCCGCGAGGTATCTGCAATGAAGGGCTTCAGCGAGGAAGGCAAGGATGCCAGAAGGCAGAAGATCGCCGACTTCGTAAAGAACTCCGCCTACGAGATAATAAACAAGAAGGGCGCTACATACTATGGAATCGCCATGAGCGTCAGGAGAATCGCAGAGTGCATCATGAGGGACGAGAAGTCGGTTCTTCCTGTATCCCATATGATGCATGGTGAATACGGAATCGAAGGCGTATCCCTTTCCATGCCTGCTATCGTAGGTAGGAACGGTATCGAGGATACTCTTCCAATCCAGCTCGATGCGGATGAGGCTGCGGCTCTCAAGAAGAGTGCAGAAACCCTCAAGAAGATCCTCGACGAGAATCTCAACTGATGGATACCTCCATTAATGATATAAGGCCTGCTTTCCTTCTGGATTGCAGGCCTTCCTTATGTTCAGATTCCTCTCTTATGCTGTCTTTTCTGGGCATACATATTCCTGTCAGCCTGTTCCAGCAGTTCCATTAGAGTCATGCTGCTGTCGTACTCGGCTATTCCTATGCTGATGACCAGGGAGTACGGCCTTCCTTCAGATGCAATCTCCAGGTGAGACTGGATCTCGGCTGCGTAGCTTTCGGCAACATTTCCATCCTCTGCCTCGATGAGGGAGAGGAATTCATCACCGCTCATCCTTGCACATATCGCATCGTACCTGCTTCCTGTCCTGCTCATCGTCCTTGCAACGAGCTTCAGTGCCTCATCCCCTTCCATGTGTCCATGGCTGTCGTTGATGTTCTTGAGTCCATCGAGGTCGCATACCAATACATAGAGCTTCGGATCCATTCCATCCCTTCCCTGCATCCTGCCCTGGAGGATGTGTTCGAATTCGTAGCGGTTTGTAAGCTGTGTAAGGCTGTCCTTCGTGATCTTCTGGTCAAGCTCGTCTACGAATACCAGAAGCAGGGATATCAGGATCGAGAACTGCAGGGTAGGTGCAACACCGGAAGGTGCTATTATCTGTATACCTCCGAAGAATGCAGGTGAGAGAGGGAACAGGGCAAGGATGTTCATATGCTTCCTTTCCCTGGTCGTTTCACATCTCTTCCTGTACCAGAGACAGAGGAGCGAGCTTCCCAGAATGTAGATGTATCCTGTCTGCTGTATGAAGTATATCGTTCCCCTCTGGAAGAATCCTCCTTCGTCTATGAAGAAGGCAAAGTGTGTGACAGGGGATGAGAAGATCAGGACCATGACGGCAACGACCGGAATGGAAAGGAGTAGCTGTGCCTTTCCTGTCTTGAGGATGGGGATGTCTACAGCTTCGATACAGTACCTGAACCATGAGTAGCCACAGAAACCCATGCAGTTGAATTCGATGATGTTTGCTGCGTAGTTTATGTAACTCAGTTCCGGCTTTCCATCTGTAAGGCACCAGACTATGCACATCAAGGCTGAGGTCATGTTCAGCAGGTATATCATCTGGATCGGTCCGTGAGAGGATGTGTTCCAGTATTTCCGATGGAATAGGTATAGTATCAGCGTCAGTGTGAAGCTGACGAGCAATGTAGTCGAGTACATTATCGTATATGTCATTCTTGTTCCCTTTGCTTTTGGATGATTATAGCATGTGGAATGTTTTCCTAGACAGTGATTTACAACTAATGTATGAATTCGTAGGCATTACTTGGAGCAGATCGTATGGATGATCAGGAAAGGGTTGATGGAAAATGTCGGGTAGGAATTGGATGAAAGAAAAAGCTCCCATTTCTGGGAGCTTCAAGAGCGAAAGACGGGACTTGAACCCGCGACATCCACCTTGGCAAGGTGGAGCTCTACCACTGAGCTACTTTCGCATATGTTGATGCGAGAGGCGGGACTCGAACCCGCACGCGCAAGCACTAGATCCTAAGTCTAGCGTGTATACCAATTTCACCACTCTCGCAAAGGCAAAATTGTTTTGAGCCGCAAAGGGATCGAACCTTTGACCCACAGATTAAGAGTCTGTTGCTCTACCAGCTGAGCTAGCGGCCCAAGTTGAAAATTCTTTGCGCGCCCTGTAGGATTCGAACCTACGACCTGCGGATTCGAAGTCCGTCACTCTATCCAGCTGAGCTAAGAGCGCGTTATTTAAATTTTCAAGGGTGGAAGAAGGGGTTCGAACCCTCGACAATCAGATCCACAATCTGACGCTCTACCACTGAACTACTTCCACCATATGTCGTCATCGTTTCAGTTTTTCACTGCTCCGTTGCAACGTGATGTATATTCTCAAATTTACAGGTTTCTGTCAACAGCTTTTCATAAATTTTTTGCATCAATGATTGGATTTCCCTGATATGTTATGATAAATCCTTTTAGATTAGATATTTATGAAAAACATAAATTATGCCGATTTGCATTTACTATCCTTTTTAATGCATAGAAATGCATTTCGTTTCCTGTAGTTTATGTATAGTTTCTTTCATCTCGGGATTCTGTTTCCTCCATTGTGGTATATTACAAGCCATGAAAGAAGAAGACAGAAGAAACAGGCTTCTGAAGGTTCTGGCCATAGTGCTATCCATTCTCGTGGTCATAGCCCTGGTACTCCTCTTCAAGCCATATACAATCTATCCGGACATCCCATATGAGAAGGATGAGCCTTCTATAATAGATATCCCGGGAATAGGGGAGAGAAGCGATCCGCTTGAGAAGGATGAAGCCGAGGTGGATATAAAGGTCACACCTCAGTACCATGGTTCATTCTCCTGGGACAAGATAGGGGAATGGCTTGAAGATCCTTCAGAGCTCATCGACAATACCAGCCTTAGCATAGAGGGAAAGATCAGCTTCTAGATATAAGAGCGTTCAGACATCGCCTTCCTTTCTGCATGGAAAAGCTGCCACAGCTTACGCCATGACAGCTCAAAAGGGAAAACTACAATGACTACTTGTCGTCGATTGCGAAACTTGTTCCCAGTGCACCTGGCGATGCGAAACTTGTATTGCGCTTTCTTGCGACGATAGTCATCACAGTAAGTACCAATAATGTAATGAGATATGGGCTGAGACCGAGGAACTGGGATGGAATGACCATCTTGATTCCTGCGGACTGGAGTCCAAACTGCAGGCTCGTGATTCCTCCGAATACGAGTGTTCCGATAGCGACTCTTGCAGGGTTCCATCCGGAGAAGATAACCAGAGCAATTACGATCCAACCCTTACCACCTGTCATTCCCTCGTTCCATGATGGAGTGTATGCAAGTGAGAGACATGCTCCGCCGAGTCCTGCAAACATGCCACCTAGAAGTGTGTAGATGTAGCGGATCCTGGAAACATTGATTCCCATGGCTGCTGCGGTCTTTGGGTTTTCTCCTACAGCTCTAAGTGCCAGTCCCTGCTTTGTCTTGTACATGAAGTACCAGGATACAGGGAGGATGATATAGAGTACGTAGGTGAGTATGTTTACGTTGAAGAACGCACCGATGATAGGGATGTCTGCAAGTAGTGGAATCCTCAATTCTGTGAAGGTCCTCTTGAGTGTGATGCCTACAAGGTTGTGTCCGTTGGATGCAGGGCCTAGCATCTGGCCGAGGAAGTTTGCAAGTCCTGTACCGAAGATTGTCAATGCAAGTCCTGAAACTACCTGGTTCGCTCTCATGTTGATTGAGAGGAATGCATGGATGAGTGCCATGAATCCACCTGTCAGGATGGCCGCTACCAGTCCAAGTATCAGGGATCCTGTCCTGTAGGCTGTTGCAAATGCCGCGAGAGCTCCCATCAGCATCGTTCCTTCCATACCGAGATTCAGGATTCCGGATTTTTCAGTATATACTTCGCCAAGAGTTGCATAGGTCAAGCTTGTTCCCATGGCGATTGTCTGTCCAAGTATGTTTGTAATGAAGGTAATCATGCCTTAACCTCCTTCCTTTCTCTCTTCTTCACTACAAGCCTGTAGTCGATGAAGATGTTCGATGCCAGAAGTGGAATGAGAATGAGACCCTGGAGAACCTCACCCAGTGCAGCAGGAAGCTTGACTGCAATCTGGAGCCTGTTGGCTCCTACTTCAAGGCCTGCCAATACGAATGCATATACTATGGATAGGAATGGATTTAGTCCGCTCATCCAGGCGACGATGATGCCTGTGAATCCGAAGCCGGAATCTACACCTACTGAGAGCTTCTTTGTGATTGCAGCTGCATGTACACCACCGCCAAGACCTGCAATTGCGCCGGAAAGGATCATTGCAAGGATGATGTTCCTCTCGATTGCAACTCCCTGGCATCTGGCTGCAAAGCTGTTCTTGCCGATCATGTTGAGCTCGAATCCCCAACGGGTCCTATAGAGTACGAAGTAGAGGATCACACAGAGTCCAAGTACGATCCAGAGACCGTTGTGAGCCTTTCCCCAGAATGTTCCGATTACGGATTCTGCAGGGTAGGCAACTGTTCCCATGTTTCCCTTCGGTGCCTTCCATGCACTGATGTAGAGATATTCTGCAATTCCGATTGCAATGTAGTTCATCATCAGTGTCGTGAGGTTTTCGTTTACATCCCACTTAGCCTTCAGGAATCCTGGGATTCCTCCCCAGATTCCTCCGAGAAGTGCAGCGACTATGAGTCCGCAGATCGTCATCAGCGGTCCTGGAGGAAGCTTCGAGAACTGCATTACCCATGTAATTCCGATTACGCCCCAGACGTACTGACCTTCAGCTCCGATGTTCCAGAACTTGAGCCTGAATGCAACTCCTACCGAGAGTGCACAGAACAGGAGTGGAATCATCCTGTTGATTGTGTTCTGCAATCTCATGGATGTCCCGAATACACCATCGAACAGAGCCTTGTAGGCTGTGAATGGATTTGTCTTGCATAGGAGAAGTACAATCGAACCGAGCAGCAGCGATATCAGGATGGATATGACTGGAATCAGGGCGTTTACGACTCTGGATCTCTTCTCTCTCTTCTCAAATGATAATCTGATCATTCCTGCCTCCCCTTGACGCCGGCCATCAGCAGTCCGAGCTCTTCAGTGTTGGTCTTGTCGGCATCCAGGATGTCCATGACCTTTCCTTCGAACATTACTGCAATCCTGTCGGCTACTGTAAGAAGTTCATCGAGTTCCTCTGATACGAGAAGGACGGCGACACCCTTGTCCCTTTCCCTGATGATGTTCTGTCTTACTGATTCGGTTGCCCCGACATCGAGTCCGCGTGATGGATATACTGCAATGAGTATTCCTCTGCATGAGTCGATCTCACGTGCAAGAATGGTCTTCTGTATGTTTCCTCCGGAGAGGAACTTGACTTCCGTCTCGGCAGTAGGAGTCTTGATTGTGAATACATCGATGAGCTTGTCGGCAAATCTCTTCAGGAGTCCCTTCTTGATGACTCCGTTGTGGGAAAGCTCCTCGGTCCTGAACTTCTTCATGGAGAGGTTTTCCTTTACGGACATGTCGCCGACTGTTCCCATCTTGCCCCTGTCTGCAGGAATGTGGCTGACGCCTTCCTTGATGATCTGCAGTGGAGTATGGTTCGTGAGGTCCTTCCCGTTGATCTCGAGTCTTCCCTCGTTCGTTGACATCAGGCCGGTGATGGCCTCTGTAAGCTGCTGCTGTCCGTTTCCTGCAACACCTGCGATTCCCAGGATCTCTCCTGCGTGTATCTCCAGGTTTACATGGTCGATTACCGGATGAGGTAGGTTAGGGTCGATGATTGTGAGGTTCTCGGTCCTGAGCATTACCTTTCCCGGGTTGAAAGGTCCCTTGTCGAGCTTGAACATTACGTCTCGGCCGACCATCAGGTTTGACAGCTCCTTGATGTCCCTGATGTCCCTTGTGAACTTTACAGCTTCAGACCTTCCCTTCCTGAGTACCTGTACCCTGTTGGAGAATTCCATTACCTCGTCCATCTTGTGGGAGATGAAGATGGCGCTCTTCCCTTCTGCAAGCATTGTCTGGATGATCTTGTTGAGGTCCCTTGACTCTGCAGGGGTGAGTACTGCTGTAGGCTCGTCGAGGATCAGGATCTCTGCACCTCTATATATGAGCTTGAGGATCTCGACTCTCTGCTGTTCGCCTACCGAGAGATCCTGGATCACTGCATTTGGATCGACCTTCAGCTGATACTGGTCGCTGAGGGCTGTAATCTTCTGATTGATTTCCCTGAAGTTCGGGATTGTAGGAATGTTCTTCATTCCGAGGATGATGTTCTCTGCTACGGTAAGGTTTCCAACCAGCTTGAATTCCTGGTGGATCATACCGATTCCGAGAGCCATTGCATCGTTAGGACTGTTGATCTCTACCTTCCTGCCTTCGATGTAGATATCGCCTTCATCCTGATGATACAGGCCTATGAGCATGTTCATCAGTGTACTCTTACCAGCTCCGTTCTCGCCTAGAAGTGCAAGAACCTCGCCTCTATGAAGTGTCAACGAAACGTCCTGGTTGGCGATGACGCCTGGAAACCTCTTCGTGATGTTCTTCATTTCGACTACTGGTGTACTGTTGTAATCGATGTTGTATGCCATTGTGTTTTCCCTGATATTGTTATGAATATGGGGACAGGAGATTATCCTGCCCCCTTATTTCCTGCCTTATGGTCGAATGCTACTTTGTTGAACCTGTGATTCCCTTTACGAACCAGTTCATGCTGAGCATGTCGGCATCGGACATCTTCTCTCCAGCGTCCTGTCTCTTGTTGCCCTCGTTGTCGTAGAGCTCGCCCCAGAAGACGTCGAAGGTCTTGTCGTGCATCTCGTTGAGTACCTTCTCAACTTCTGCAACTACCTCTGCAGGTACGAGAGGGGAGATCTCGGAAAGCTTGATCATCTCGTCTTCGAGTCCGCCCCAGTAGCTCTGGCTCTCCCATGTACCATCGATATGGCTCTGGATTGATGGGATTACGTAGTTCTGCCAGTTCCACATTGGGGATACGAGAACGCGGTCATCACCGATGATTGCCCTGAAGTCGGCGTTGTAGCCGATTGCATACTTGCCTCTGGAGATGGCTGCCTTTGCTGGCTCTGTTGTATCCTGATGCTGTGCAATTACGTCTACGCCTTCATCGAGGAGGGACATTGCTGCCTGTCTCTCGAGCTGAGGGTCGAACCATGTGTTTGTCCATACTACACGTACCTCTACGTCTGGGTTCATCCTCTGTGCACCGAGTGTGAATGCGTTTGCGCCTCTGATTACCTCAGGAGTGTTGTATGCACCGATGTAGCCGATCTTGCCGTTCTCTGCCATTGCACCTGCAATCATGCCGGAGAGATATCTCATCTGGTACATCCTTCCGAAATAGTTGGACATGTTGTCGTTTGAAAGGTAGCCTGAGCAGTGCTCGAAATGTACATCCGGATGCTGCTTTGCAACCTCGAGCATGTAGTCCTGATAGTTATAGGATGTTGCGAAGATCATCTCACAACCTTCGTCGATCAGGTTCTCCATCTCGACTGCTGCCTGCTCGTTCTCAGGAACGGATTCAAGTTCGATGAATTCTACCTTGTCTCCGAAATACTCCTTTGCAGCCTTTGTTCCCTGTGCATGCATGAATGAATATCCCATATCTCCAGGAGGGGATACATAGATCATACCGATCTTAAGAGGTGCTTCAGCCTGTGGAGCTGCTGCTTCCTTCTCACCGCCAGCGAAGAGCATGCCGAATGAGAGAAGTACGATTGTCAATGTGAGGATGAGTTTCTTCATATCTTCAGTCTCCTTTTTTGTTAACCTTATAAATAAATTATATGTGTGAAAATCGTTATACGTAAAGCGAAAAAAAGAGCTGAAATATGTAATATCCCTTATAAAATATAAATATGCATTTGTTTATATGATAAATAAATATTCGATTTTTGTCCGTTCTGTGAATATGTATACATATGTGCTGAAGTGATATTCTCTGATGCTATCCGCTATACAGGATTCGGGCCTTATATATAAGTTAACCTAAATGGAAGGGGGGATGTTTTGCGTTAAACTCAAATGCATGTTCCTCTGAACAGATGAGCAGATGTTCATATGTTTTATCTGCATATTTTCCACCTGTTTCCGCTTTCCCACCCTTTCCCTAAGGCTGTGGGATGTTGTTGCTGGTCATCGCTCCAATCTTCCCTGGATATGTTTCAGCATTTTCCAGCCATACGGCCAAGACTATATGGATTGTCTTTTTGGGAGACGCTTCAAACGGTTATTTTGTCCATTTGGACATAGAAAAATACGGCATATTCTAGATTTTCATCCTTTATTTAACTTTTAGGACAATTTTACATTTTATTGAAGAATATTCATTGCATATTTATACAAACTTGTGTATAAATGCAATCATATCGTTTCAAAGCGGTAGCAAATGGAGGTAATGAACATGAAGGGGAGAAAGTATTTCAACATGTTCCTTGTGGGGCTTTTGGTACTTGCAACAATGTTTGGATGCAAGGGGAACGAGAGCGATAGCTATAATATCGGCTTCATCGGCTGTATGACTGGAGACAATGCCAACTACGGTATCCTCACCAGCAACGCTGCAAAGCTTGCAGTGGAGAAGTGCAATGCAGCTGGCGGCATCAACGGCAAGACAGTAAATCTCATCCTCGAGGACAGTGAGGGATCAACTGAGAAGGGACTTGCAGCCATAGAGAAGCTCTCATCTACAGATAAGATCACAGCACTCATCGGACCACTCTTCACAGGTATCTCGTTCGCAGTCGGTCCAAGATGCCAGAGTGAGGGAATCCCTATGATCACTCCTACATCCACACATAAGGACATCACTGCAATGGGTGACTACGTATTCAGGACTGTTGTATCCGATGGTCTCCAGGGCGAGGTTGCAGGCCGTTACTTCTACGAGGTACTTGGCTATAGGAAGATTGGTGTCCTCTACATCAAGAACGACTATTCCCAGGGACTCTATGAAGGCATGAAGGCTTCCTTCGAAGCTTGCGGTGGCAAGATCACTGCAGTGGAGACAGCACAGCTTGGAGACAAGGACTTCAAGACTCAGCTTACAAAGCTCAAGGCAGCAGATATCGAGGCAGTCTACATTCCTAACTATACAGTTGAGATGGCTCAGCAGCTTGAGCAGGCTTCCCAGGTTGGACTCGATGTTCCATTCCTCTCCTGCGACGGTTTCTCCAACCCTGATATCTACAAGCTCGCCGGCGACTACACCAACGGTGTAATCTACATTGCTCCAACCCAGGTAGAGGCAAGTGATGCATACAACGATTTCGTCAGGGAATATACAGAGAAGTTCGGTATGGAGCCAGACTCCTTCGCATGCAATGCATATGATGCAACAAACATCATCCTCGAGGCTCTCAAGGTTGCAGGGGATGACAGGAAGGCAGTCCGCGATGCAATTGCAAATACAAAGGATTTCATCGGGGTAACCGGAAAGATCAACTTCGCCGCTAACGGAGACCTTGTTGCAAACCAGGGAATCTATGAGGTTGTCAACCAGGAGCCTGTATTCCTCGGAGCTTATTCCGTTGATGACAACGGCAAGCTCGTAAAGGTCTATTGACCTGTAAGGCATCAAGCTACAGACGGACGAAGACATCCCCAACGGGATGTCTTCTGGTTTAAGAGGCATGGGACCTTGTATGGTTGGAGGTATCGTATGAGTTCTATATCCTTGTTTTTCCAGCATCTTACCAATGGTCTGACGCTCGGTGGAATCTATGCCCTGATTGCACTTGGCTACACCATGGTCTATGGAATACTGAAGTTCATCAACTTCGCCCACGGAGACATCCTGATGGTCGGAGCCTACATTGGACTTTTCGCCTTTACATTCCTCCGGGGATCTGCCGATCTCGGAGCCTGGACATTCATTGCATTCATGCTTGCAATGGTAATCTCTGCAGTCTTCTGCGCATTCCTCGGAATGGGAATCGAGAAGGTTGCATACAAGCCACTGAGAAAGGCAACAAGACTTGCGCCCCTTCTCAGCGCAATCGGTGTTTCCTTCATCCTCTCCAATGGAGCTGCATGGCTTTGGGGAACACAGTCGAGAAAGCTCGACTATCCATTCGACAATACTCCCTTCCACATCGGTGGAGTATCGATTACACCTCATCAGATACTGATTCTCGTCGTATCTGTGGTGATGATGCTTGCCCTCAAGATCTTCGTCGACAGGTCCAAGATGGGAAAGGCCATGAGAGCTACAGCACTCGACCAGGATACAGCAAAGCTCATGGGTGTAAACGTCAACAGGGTAATATCCCTTACTTTCGCAATTGGCTCTGCTCTCGCAGCTGTAGGTGGAATGCTCATCGCACTTGACTACAAGTGCTATCCATCGCTTGGAACAATGACAGGTCTCAAGGCCTTCGTTGCTGCAGTTGCCGGCGGAATCGGAAATATCACAGGTGCAATGCTCGGTGGAATCCTCCTTGGACTTCTCGAGACATTCGGAGTTGCTGTCCTTGGCATCCCTCAGGGATTCAGGGATACAATCGCATTCGCCATCCTCATCCTCATCCTGCTTTTGAAGCCGGAGGGATTGCTCGGCAAGGTCGAGAAGGAGAAGGTCTGATGAGTTTCTTTCTGTTGATATTGATATATTCGGGCATCTACGCCCTCATGGCCATCGGGCAGAACCTGATCACAGGTTATGGTGGAATGCTTTCGCTCTGCCAGGCTGGATTCTATGCTCTCGGTGCATATACCACTGCAATCCTTACGACGAAGTTCGGTCTCTCCTTCTGGGCGACACTTCCACTTGCAATGGTCATTGCAGGATTCTGTGGACTGCTGATCGGTCTTCCTACACTCAGGCTGAAGGGTGACTATCTAGCTATCGCAACTCTCGGTTTCGGTGAGATCGTAAGGAACGTACTCAATAACTGGGACTCCCTTACGAACGGACCTATGGGAATCCAGAACATCCCTATGATCGAGTTCTTCGGATTCACAATCAATCCATATAGGAAGATAGGCTTCATCATCCTGGTATGGGTTTTCGTAGCTCTCTTCTATTTCATCTACCATCGCTTCGCACGTTCCCGCATGGGAAGGGCGCTCACAGCGATCAGGGAGGATGAGATTGCAGCCGAGTCGATGGGAATCAACGTCACTACATATAAGGTGATTGCATTCGTAATGGGGGCGATGATTGCAGGACTTGCTGGATCCTTCTTCGTAGAGTACACACTCAGTGTATCTCCAGGATCCTTTGTGTTCATGGTTTCCATCATGGTACTCTGCATGGTAGTACTTGGCGGAATGGGAAACTTCTTCGCGTGCATCGTAGGAGCTTTCATCATCCAGTTCATTTCCTACTTCCCACAGCTCACAGGACTGACAAATGTGATTCCTGCACAGTTCAAGCAGATCCTCTTCGGTCTCATCCTCGTAGTGATGATGATCTGGAGACCTCAGGGAATCCTTGGAAGGGAGAAGTTCTCTTTCGATGGAAAGAGGAAGTCGAGGAAGATGAGCAGCAGGCTCAGGAAGAAGGAGGCTTGAAATGTTACTTGAAACACAGCATCTCACCAGGGCCTTCGGTGGCGTAATTGCAGTGAACGATGTCGATTTCCATGTACACGAGGGAATGATCACCGGTCTGATCGGTCCTAACGGAGCGGGAAAGACAACTCTCTTCAACAATATGACAGGACTCGATGTCCCGACATCGGGAAAGGTATTCTTCGATGGGAAGGATATCACGGGAAAGTCCGCTCATGATATATGCAGGCTTGGAATCGCCAGAACATTCCAGAACATCAGGCTCTTCAAGGATATGTCCGTTCTCGAGAATGTAATGATCGGAAGGCATTTCAAGGTAGGGGACCCGCATAAGGGTAGGTTCCTCCAGAGCCTGAAGAGCTATTTTACGATGGAGAAGGAGGAGAAGAGGATTGTAGGGGAGGCTCTTGAATACCTCGACTTCTTCGGCTTGAAGGACCTTGCATATGAGGAAGCGAAGAACCTTCCATATGGAAACCAGCGAGAGCTCGAGATAGCAAGAGCTATGGCAACTGAGCCTAAGCTCCTGTTCCTCGACGAACCTGCTGCAGGAATGAATCCCCAGGAAACAGACCATCTGATGGATACGATCAGGAGAATCAGGGACAAGGGAGTATCTGTTGTCCTGATCGAGCACGATATGAAACTTGTAATGAACATATGCGACGAGATCACGGTCCTCTCATTCGGCATGAAGATCGGAGAGGGAACACCTGATGAGATCAAGAACAACCAGGCGGTAATCGAAGCATATCTTGGACGTGAGGAGGACTACGATGAGTGAATTGCTGACATTGAATGACATCTCTGTTGATTATGGCAACATCAGGGCCCTGAAGAACGTCTCCATGCATGTGAATGAGGGTGATATCGTCTGTCTTATCGGGGCAAACGGTGCCGGAAAGAGTACGCTCCTCAAGGCCATCGTGAACCTCGAACCTCTTAAGACGGGCGAGATTACCTTTAACGGGGAGGTAATATGCTCTGCAAGGCATCAGAAGCATACTACCGACCAGATAGCCAAGATGGGAATCGCATTGGTTCCCGAAGGAAGGCATGTATTTGCCGACATGACTGTCGAGGAGAATCTCGACATGGGAGCATTCCTTGTGGATGACCAGGCCCTGATCGATAGGAGAAAGGAGGAGATGTTCGATTTCTTCCCGATTCTCGGAGCCAGGAAGAAGCAGAAGTCACGGAATCTCTCGGGAGGTGAGCAGCAGATGCTTGCAATTGCGAGAGCGCTGATGATGAATCCGAAGATCCTGCTCCTCGACGAGCCAGGCCTTGGACTTGCTCCGCTCATCGTCATGGACATCTTCCAGAAGATCAGGCTTATCAACGAGGAGGACAACGTAACTGTATTCCTCGTCGAGCAGAATGCCCGTATGGCACTCCGCAATTCCACGAATGGATACGTAATGGAGACAGGTTCCATAGTTCTCGAGGACAGGTCCTCTGAACTTCTTGTGAATGAAAGGGTCAAGGCAGCCTACCTGGGCTCCTGACGATATTGCTTTTCCATCAAGATGGATTAGAATTCTTGATATAGGAGGTATCTACATGACTATTGAACATAGAATGACCAGGAATCCGGTTACAATCGGTCCCGATGCCAACATTGCAGAGGCAAAGGACCTGATGAAGAAGAACAAGGTCCACAGGCTCCCGGTTCTCGACAAGGATAAGAATCTCATCGGCATTGTCTCGGAGAAGGACATCCTCTACGCATCTCCTTCTCCTGCATCCAGCCTTTCGATCCATGAGATGGCATACCTGCTTTCCAAGCTCACTGTCCGCAAGATCATGAGCAAGAATGTAACTACTGTAAACAGGAACATCCCTGTCGAGGAAGCTGCGAGAATGATGGCAGACGATGACCTGTCATCCCTTCCTGTTGTAGATGACAACGGAGCACTTGTCGGCATCGTCTCCAAGAGCGACCTCTTCAAGATCCTGATCGACCTCTTCGGAGCAAGGTCCCTTGGAGTCAGGGTAAGCTTCGTTGTTGATGAACAGGCTGGCAAGGTTGCCTCGATATCAAAGGTGATTGCAGAGGCAGGACTCGATATCATCGCCTTCGGTGCGTTCAGTGGAACAGACCTCTCGAACCGTATCCTCACAGTGAAGATCGCAACCAAGGACATAGACAGGGTGAAGGAGCTCCTCACACCGTTCGTGAAGGAAATCGTAGACATCAGGATTGCCTGAATGAAAGACCCATCCGAAATACATTCTGGATGGGTCTATCTCTGTCCATATATATAAGGTATGTCAGCGTGTCTTCTCGTGCACGTCTTCCCATTCCTCTTCGGTTGGGTTCTCGTGTATTGAAAGTAGTTTCCCGTCTCCTGCCCTGACCAGTGCATATGTACTCTTGAAGGAGACATTCCTGTCCTTGAGCTCCTTAAGAAAGCTCTCCTTCATGGATTCATCCATATGCCTGCCGTAGGAGTTTCTCCACCATGCATCGAGCATCTCCTCCCTCATCATCCTGTTCTCTGATTTCTCGATGTAGCTTATCGTATGGTTCTCGAAGTTCGAGGAGATCAGCTTCTCAAGCTCCTTCCTGCCCCAGGATGCCATCTCGTTCCTCTTTCCATAGATTTCCTTCTCAGCATCGAGTAGTGCATTCCTGAGTTCCTCGCTCGATGCGAAGTCAGACAGTCTTGAACTAAGTGATGGGATAGCCTCGATGAGCATGAGTGCTCCATCCTTCTCAAGATGCCTTCTTATGTTGTCCAGGATCTTTCCGGCCTTCTTGAAGTGTGTAAGTACATTCCTTCCCGATATAACCCTGAAGTATAGGTCATCCTCTATTATGGAGAATAGGTCGAGAGGGGAGGATACCAGTACAAGAGGGCGGGTCAGTTCATCGAGCTCCTCTGCAAAGTGGTCTATTACCTCCTTCTGTTCCTTCTTCTCGCACTGTGCAACCGAATATCCCTCCGGATTCATCTTCATCAGTGGCCAAAGCAGAAGTCCGTGCGATGCATTCATCGTGAGGACATTGTCGTGGCGCCTTATCTTGAGTCCGTCGTAAAGCTTGGATGAAAGCTCGAGGAGAGTCGAGCTTCTTGTTCCGGTAGCACGTTCAAGCCACATGTTCCTCTTCCTGTCACCAGGTGAGTAGGTGAGGTTCTCCTCCCATTCATCCTCTACAACCGCCTCAAGCTGGGCCTCTCTCTTCCTGAGGACTTCGTCTCTGATCGAGTCCTCATATCCCATTCTCGTTGGGCGGTAGTAGATCTTTCCCTGAAGTCCTGTTGGCAGGTACTGCTGGGAAACCCAATGGTCACGGTATGAATGTGGATATAGATATCCCTCCCCATGTCCGAATCCTTCCTTGTCCCTCCCCGGATCCTTCAGATGGTTCGGAACCTCGCTGTTCTTCTCCTTCTCTACGTCTGCAAGCGCATCGAAGAACGAGATCGTGGAATTGCTCTTTGGACATGTAGCAAGATAGAGTGCAGCCTCGGCAAGGTGGAATCTACCTTCCGGTAGACCGATCCTGTCAAATGCTGCTGCGCAGGATTCGACGACCCTGATTGCATTTGGGTCGGCAAGTCCTACATCCTCGGATGCGGAGATCAGCATTCTCCTGAATATGAACTTCGGATCCTCTCCCGCCTGTACCATGCGTGCAAGCCAATATAGGGATGCATCTGGGTCCGATCCCCTCAATGACTTGATGAAGGCGGAGATCACGTCGAAGTGGTAGTCACCCTCCTTGTCGTAGAGTACAGCCTTCTGCTGGATGGACTCCTCTGCAATCTCCCTTGTGATGTATATCTCTTCCCCGAAGTTCGGTGGGAACCTGTCAGGGGTAGTCTCTATTGCTAGCTGAAGAGCATTGAGAAGAGATCTGGCATCTCCGGATGCAACCTTCACGAGGTGTTCAAGTGCTCCATCCTCGAAAGTGACATGCCAGTTGCCGTAACCCCTTTCCCTGTCGGAAATTGCCTGCTTGGCAACATCCATCAGGTTCTCGTCGGTGAGCTTCTTCAGCTGGAAGATCCTGGACCTGGATACAAGTGCGGCATTTACCTCGAAGTATGGATTCTCGGTTGTTGCACCGATGAGGATTACAGTACCGTTCTCGACCCATGGCAGAAGCGCATCCTGCTGCCTCTTGTTCCATCTATGAACCTCGTCGATGAAGAGGATCGTCTTGATTCCGTAGAGGTCCTTACGCTCCTTGGCGGCGTTTATCTCGGCATCGAGATCCTTCAGTCCTGCAAGGACTGCGTTCATCGTGGAGAAATGGCTCTTGGTGGTATTTGCAATTACACGGGCAAGAGTTGTCTTGCCGGTTCCAGGAGGTCCATAGAAGATTACGGAAGAGAGCTGGTCGAGCTGGATTGCTCGCCTAAGAAGTCTTCCGTTTCCAAGTATATGTTCCTGTCCTATATATTCCGAGAGATTCCTCGGCCTCATCCTGGCTGCAAGCGGCTCAGACGATTCCTCCCTGGCGCTTTCAAAAAGATCCAACATCGCATTACTCCCAGAATACAGAATAGAGAGGGTTGTCCACTTCAGAGAGTGGCTTGTTCCTCAGGTATGTCTCACACTGCAGGAGTGTGGAGAATATCCTTTCGGTTATGTAGCCTGTATAGAGATCCACATCTACAGGTTCCGGCTCTCCAAGCTCTATGTTCTCACCGAGCCTGTTGAGGTTGTTGTAGTTTGCCTTTATTATCTTGCACTCGAGCTCGAGTACATTGTAGGCCTCCATCTCGGTTTCGTAGTTCTCGGTTACGTATCTTCCAACTGCATCGGCGACATCCTGCTCGTATCTTTCCCTTATGAGAGGTGTGATTGGACTGGTGATGTACATTTCGGGATCCTCTATGTCGATCTCGATGATGTTCTCAAGCACCGTAAGCGCTTCCTGAGCTGCCTTGTTCGCTGTATCGATCAGGGAATCGAGGTAGGCAGAGAGCAGGCTGTCGTAGAGTGGAAGGTATTCGCTGTACTTCAGGAGCGATTGTGGAATCATCTTACGGATCTCCTGCTCCGGAAATGTAAGATGCGTCCTTGTCATTACGATCGTATCGCCTGTAATCAATTCAAGGGCATCGAGTCTCGTCTCCCTCTGGATCCTGAGTTCTTCCTCAGTCATGGGAACCTCATCCTCTGTAGTTGCACAGGATGTGAATATGAGCAATGTTGCCATCATGGCTATGATAATTCTCTTTAACACAATTTCAATATACTTGCTTATGGCTTAGTTTTCAATTCTTAGAGCTTTCCATGATGGACTTGGAGGGGATTCTATGTGTGGATTGGGTGAAAAATGACGACCAGCTTTGCAATTAAGGTGTGTAGATGTTATATTCACTGCAAGGAGTTTTTAGGTTATGAATGATTTGAATGTACTTCAGAATACCAGGGCAAGGGAGAATACCCTTCTCAGAAGCGTATATATGTGGCTTTTTGCAGGCCTTCTTCTTACTGCTGGGACATCATATCTCGTATCGCATTCCGCTACGATGATCAGGCTTCTCTATTCCAACATGTTCGTTACAATGGCTCTCGCCATTGCACAGGTCTTCATTGCACTTCATCTCTCGATGAAGCTTCAGACGATGACTGAGAGGCAGGCTATCGGACACTTCCTGTTCTATTCTGCACTTACAGGTGTCTCCCTTTCTTCCATCTTCATCGTATTTACTGGTACTACCATCGTGAAGGCCTTCATCGGTGCAGCTTCAGTGTTCCTTGGAGCAACACTCTTCTCAGCTTTCACCAAGCGTGATGTAAGAAGCTGGGGCAACTATCTTTCAATGGGACTCTTCGGTCTCATCTTCTGTACTTTCATGAACATGTTCTTCCGTTCCAGCACAATGGATCTCATGATCTCCGTTGTCGGTGTAGTCCTCTTCACAGGTCTTACAGCGTGGGATACAAAGAGGATCCTTGCAATGAACGATGCTTTTGGATCCAACATGACAAGGGAGGAGTTCACAAAGATCGGTATCATCGGTGCTCTTGAAATCTATCTCGACATGATAAACATCTTCATGTACCTTCTCAGGATCTTCGCCAATTCCGATGACCAGTGATTATCCATACATCGACGATGACTACATCGTTGCAGTAAAGGAGTCAGGACTTCCAACTGTTCCCCTGAAGGGACAGGAGGGAGTCTCTCTTCTATCTAGAGTGGCAGTGGATTTTCCAGAGGTCCTCGAGCCTCATGGCCGCAATCCCTGGGAGGGACTTACTCTTCATAGGCTCGACACGCTTACATCGGGACTTGTAATCTTTGCCCGTAATGAGAATGCATTTCGAAATGCAATGGAACTGCAGGAAGAGGGGAAGTTCATCAAGTACTACAGGGCGTATTACTGCAACAAGGCAAGGGATGATGGCTTTGAGGAATTTCCATATGCATTCAGGAAGGGAACTGTAATCAGGTC
>SAMEA104404103__coassemble_576_pt1 | contig 26120 bp, 23 predicted proteins | sample SAMEA104404103__metabat2_low_PE_027 | metagenome-assembled genome bin SAMEA104404103 (sample SAMEA104404103) | Balaenoptera acutorostrata
CAGCTCTCAAGGTTGGTATGGTTACAGACTCCGGTACAATCGATGACCGTTCCTTCAACCAGGGAACATATGAAGGCGTCAAGGCTGCAGCTGATGAGCTCGGACTTGAGTGCACATATCTCAGACCAAACGGTACAACAACAGCTGAGTACGTTACAGCTATTGCTGACCTCTACGATTCTGGCTACAGATTCATCGCTTGCCCAGGCTTCCTCTTCGATGAGGCAGTAACTCAGGCTTCCCAGATGTTCCCAGACCTCAACCTCGTTATCCTCGACTCAGCACCAGATGCTGGTGACAACGTAGTATCCGTAGTATTCAAGGAGCACGAGTCCGGTTTCATCGCAGGTGTTGCAGTTGCTCTCCAGCTCCAGGAAGGTAAGGTTGGTTTCATTGGTGGTATCGAGATCCCACCTGTACAGAAGTTCAACTGGGGCTTCCAGCAGGGTATTGCATATGCTAACGAGGTATATGGAACAAAGATGGAGATCAGACCAGAGAACTTCGTATACTCCGGTTCCTTCGCCGATGTTGCTCTCGGACAGCAGCTCGCTACAACAATGTACTCCTCCGGTGTTGACTGCATCTTCGCATGTGCTGGTGGTGTAGGTGTTGGTGTAATCAACGAGTGTAAGAACAGGGTTCTCGCAGGTGAGGACGTATGGGTTCTTGGTGTAGACGTTGACCAGTATGCTCAGGGTGACCTCGGCAATGGCAAGTCCTGCATCATCACATCCGCAATGAAGTACATCGATACAGCAGCTGGCAACCTCGTAAAGGCAGCAGCTAACGGTACATTCCCAGGTGGAACACTCCAGGTTCTCGGCGCAGCAGAGAATGGTGTCGGTATTCCAGCTGACAACCCTAACCTCGACGATGCAGTTGAAGCAGAAGTTGCAAAGGTATATGCAAAGATCGCTTCTGGCGAGATCGTAGTCCAGGACAATCCAGAAGGACTTATCAAGTAATATAGCCTTCCAGAACAAAGAGGCCGCCCTTATGGCGGCCTTTTTGGCTAATAATGGCAATATGGGAAAATAGACGATGCAGCTTCGGCTGCCCCTCAATGGAGATGATTCAGTGAGTGAATACGTAATCGAAATGCTTGGTATCAGGAAGGAATTCCCTGGTATCGTAGCAAACGACAACATCAACCTGCAGGTCAAGGAAGGTGAGATCCACGCAATCCTCGGCGAGAACGGAGCAGGTAAATCAACACTTATGAGCATCCTTTTCGGTCTCTATCAGGCTGACAGGGGTGTTATCAAGGTAAGGGGAAAGGAAGTATCCATCCATTCTCCTAACGACGCAAACGATCTTGGTATCGGAATGGTACACCAGCACTTCCAGCTGGTCCATAACTTCACAGTTGCAGAGAACATCATTCTCGGCAAGGAAGGTGGCTTCGTATACGACATCAGGAAAGCCAGCAAGAAGATCAAGAAACTTTCAGACCAGTACGGACTCAAGGTAGATCCAGACATGGTCATTGAAGATATTACAGTAGGAATGCAGCAGAGGGTTGAGATCCTCAAGATGCTCTATAGGGATGCTGACATTCTCATCTTCGACGAACCTACAGCAGTTCTGACTCCTCAGGAAATCGATGAGCTGATGGAGATCATGAAGAACCTTGCCAAGGAAGGCAAGTCCTGCATCATCATCACCCACAAGCTCGATGAGATCAAGGCTGTTGCCGACAGATGCACAGTCATCAGGAGAGGTAAGTTCATCGATGTAGTCGATGTAGCTTCCACATCCACACAGGAAATGGCAGCTCTCATGGTCGGTAGACCTGTAAACTTCAAGGTACAGAAGTGCGAGGCACAGCCTAAGGACGTAATCCTTTCCGTGAAGAACCTCAATGTAATGAACACGAAGAAGGTTCTCGGTGTAAAGGACTTCTCCCTTGATGTAAGGGGCGGTGAGATCATCGGTATCGCAGGCGTCGACGGAAACGGTCAGTCGGAGCTTGTAGAGGCAATCTGTGGACTCATTCCAATCGAGTCCGGTACAGTCACTCTCTGCGGCAAGGATATCACACACATGGATATCAAGAGCAGGAACGAGCTTGGACTGGGACATATTCCTGAGGACAGGCAGAAGAGGGGACTCATCCTCGGAGCATCTCTCAATACCAACATGGTCATCAAGGAATTCTACAAGGAGCCTTTCTCAAGGAAGGGACTTCTGGATAAGGCAGAGATCGAGAGATATTCACAGGCCATCATCGACAAGTTCGACGTAAGAAGTGGTGAAGGTACAAGCTCACTTGCTGGAAAGCTTTCCGGTGGTAACCAGCAGAAGGCAATCGTAGGAAGGGAGATCACATCCAATCCTCAGCTCCTCATTGCAGTCAACCCTACAAGAGGACTCGATGTAGGTGCCATCGAATTCATCCACCAGCAGATTGTCGCCGAGCGCGACAGGGGACATGCAGTCCTGCTGATCTCTTTCGAGCTCGATGAGATCTTCAATCTTTCAGACAGCATTGCAGTAATGAATTCCGGTCGCCTCATCGATATCGTCGATACAAAGGATACGGATGCACACAAGGTCGGTCTCATGATGGCTGGAATCAAGGAGGATAAGTGATGAAAGACAGGGAAGGACAGATCAGGAAGCCGCTCTACGCAAGAGAGGGCTTCTCCAGCTTCATCGTTTCGATCATCACCGTAATTCTCGGTGTGATTGCAGGAAGCATCCTGATTCTCGCTATAGGAAAGAATCCTTTCGTAGCATTCGAGAAGATCATCTTCGGTGCACTTTCCAATACAAGAAGAATCGGCAATACACTTGCATATTCAACACAGCTGATCCTCGTTGGACTCTCTGTATCGTTTGCATTCAAGACCGGTCTCTTCAACATTGGAGGAGCAGGTCAGATGCTGGTCGGTGGACTTGCAGCTTCGCTCTTCGCCCACAAGGTCACATTCCTCCCAGCTCCACTGCATTACCTTGCCCTCATCCTCATTGCAGGTGCAGCAGGCGCACTCTGGGGATATATCCCAGGACTGTTGAAGGCAAAGTTCAATGTACATGAGGTAGTAGGAACAATCATGCTGAACTGGACAGCTTTCTGGATCGTATACGACTGGGTCAAGTGGTTCATCGCAGATCCTGCCATCGTAGTAAAGTCAGCTCCAATTCCAATGGATAAGGGCCTAAGGGCTCCATGGCTTCAGGAGATTACAGGATACAGCTTCTTCAACTACGGCTTCTTCATTGCCGTGATTTCCGTAGTGGTTGTCTGGTTCCTGCTTGAGAAGACATCCTTTGGATTCAAGCTCAAGGCAGTAGGATCCAACAAGTACTGTGCCGAGTATGCTGGTATCAACATCAACAGGAGTATCCCGGCATCCATGGCCATCGCAGGATGCCTTGCAGGACTTGCCGGCCTTACATACTTCCTCGGATTCTCCAACATCATGGAGATCGGAAGAATGCCATCCGAAGGATTTGACGGAATCGCAGTAGCACTTCTTGGAAACTCCAGTCCAATCGGAGTGTTCTTCGCAGCAATCTTCTTCGGTATCCTGAAGATGGGTAAGGGTTCCCTTGCCGCTACAGGTATCCCAACTGAGATTGCAGATACAATCATAGCAATCATCATCTACTTCACAGCAACAGCTGTTCTCATCAAGAACTTCTATTTCAGGATTGTGAAGAACAGAGAGGAAAGGAAACAGATGAAAGACTCAAACAAGGTAAAGGAGGGCAAGTGATATGTGGAACACACTTCAGATCATATTTCCTAGTGCAATTGCATATACAATCCCTCTTCTGATGGGAGCTCTCGGAGGTCTCTATTCAGAACGCTCCGGTGTCACGAACCTCTGTATCGAAGGTCTGATGCTCTTCGGAGTATTCACTTCTGCAACTACCATCTACATGCTCCAGCCGATCATCGGCTTCAACCAGGGCATCATCGTAGGTATCATCGTTGCCATAATCGCCTCTACATTGCTTGCTCTCCTCCATGGATTTGCAGCAATCAACCTCAAGGCAGACCAGGTAATCTCCGGAACAGCAATCAACATGCTCGCTTCCGCTCTTTCCCTCTACCTTGCACAGACAATCACAGGTAGCGGCAACATCACGATCACAAGGGGAATCATCAGGAGCAACGTTCCGTTCCTTTCGAAGATTCCAATCATCGGACCGCTCTTCTTCTCATCATCCTACTGGACGACATGGCTCTGCCTTGGAATCTGGGCAGTAAGCTGGTTCCTCCTCTACAAGACAAGCTTCGGACTTAGGCTCCGTGCATGTGGAGAGCATCCATCAGCTGTAGCTTCAGCAGGTGTAAAGGTACATAAGATGAGATATATCGGAGTTGCAGCATCCGGTGCTCTCTCCGGTCTCGGTGGAGCATGCATCCTCATCACATATGCAGGTGAGTTCAATGCAGGATCCGGAATCAACGGTCTCGGATTCCTTGCAATCGCAGCTCTCATCTTCGGTCAGTGGAAACCACTCGGAATCCTCGGATCCACATTCTTCTTCGGTCTCTGTATGACCATTGCGAATGTATCCAAGGTACTGCCGGGACTTTCAAGTCTTCCAACTGGAGTTCTCGGTATGTTCCCTTACGTTGCAACTCTCATTGCTCTCATCCTCTCAAGCAAGAAGAGCAGTGCACCACTTGCAAATGGACAGCCTTTCTGATAGAAGAGAAAGACCTGTAAACCTAGGGGGCCTGTATGGGCCCCCTGTCAGTCGACAGTAAAAAACACATCAAGGAGTTTCAATATGGAAATGCTGGAAATGCTCAAGGAGAGCGCATCCTATATAAAGAACCTTCTAGGCGACATGAAGCCTGAGATGGCTCTCGTACTCGGTTCTGGACTTGGTGATCTTGCAGACGAGATCAAGGATCCAGTGATCATCGACTATCATGATATCCCACACTTCCCAGTGTCCACAGTTCCTGGCCACAAGGGCAGACTCGTCATCGGTAACCTTTCCGGAAAGTGCGTAGTATGCATGCAGGGAAGATTCCACTTCTACGAAGGCTGGACAATGAACGAGGTAGTATATCCTATCAGGACATTCCACCTTCTCGGAATCGAGAAGCTCTTCCTTACAAACGCAGCTGGCTGTGTAAACAAGGAATGGGAGCCGGGAAACCTCATGCTCATCACAGACCACATCAAGATCATGGCAGAGTGTCCTAACAGGGGAGCGAACATCGATGAGTTCGGACCAAGATTCTTCGATATGAGCCAGGCCTACGACAAGGGGCTTCAGAATGTAGCGCGCGATGCTGCCAAGAAGCTCGGCATTCCTATGAAGGAAGGAGTATACATGCTCTTTGCAGGTCCTAACTTCGAGACTCCTGCTGAAGTACGCTTTGCACGCATTGCAGGTGCAGACGCTGTAGGTATGTCCACAGTTCCTGAGGCAATTGCTGCAGCTCACATGGGAATGAAGACAATCGGAATCTCATGCATGACAAACATGGCAGCCGGTATCCTCGACCAGCCACTGAATCATGAAGAGGTTCTCGAGACAGGCGAGAGAGTGAAGAAGGAATTCCAGGCTCTCGTAAAGGAAATCGTGGCAAACTGCTGATTTCCCGCAATACTCAAACCATAAGGTCGTTTTCCATTTCGGAGAGCGACCTTTTCCTTTGTGTAGGTATTTACTCAATTCAGCTCTTGGGTGATAATGTAGCCAAAGGTTTTGAGATATGAAGATCCTCTGTGTCAGTGACAATACAGACATACTCATCTACTCCCAGAGTGCTCCACAGCGTTACAAGGATGTGGACCTTATCATCTCTGCAGGAGACCTTCCCCTCAAGTACTACGACTACATGCAGACCATGCTGAAGAAGGACGTCTACTACGTCTACGGAAACCATAACCTCGAACATTTCGATGAGCTCATGGGAAACCAGGTACGCCTGGAGGACAGTGAATTCTTCGGTAACCTGCTGGATGGAAAGTGCATATACGACAGGCAGCATGACCTCATAATGGTTGGACTCGGAGGTTCGAGCCTATACAACTACGGCAAGAGCCAGTACACGGAGCGCGAGATGAAGGCCAGGATGCGTAGGCTCTACTTCCGTCTTCTGCTCAACAGGCTGAAGTATGGAAGGTATGTGGATATCCTCGTTACCCATGCACCTGTAAGAGGACTCGGGGATGATGTCGATCCATGCCATAGGGGATTCGAATGCTTCAAGGGATTCCTTGACAGGTTCAAGCCGAAATACATGCTGTACGGCCATGTCCATCTGGATGACATGAATGCCAGGAGGCATTATGAATATCATGGAGTGCAGCTCATAAACATATACAAGAACTACATCCTTGAGGATGACAATATTAGGGGAGGAGTTTGATGTCGACAGATCCACAGTTCGTCGGTGATTTCTACAAGGCAAAGAAGCGTGCAAGATTCCAGACGCTAATGGGAACCCTGACATGGAAGAATACCGACCTGTTGTCACTATATGATGTTACCTCGATCATCAAGCCTAAGGGTGAGACCTATGTTGGAATGAGGACCATCGAGGTATCGAAGGTAATCGGATCGGAAGGCAGATACCATGACTTCTCAGCTGCGTTCTATCCCAAGAAGTCGATGCTCAAGAACAGGTGGACAAGTATCGATTCAGCCTTGAACAGGGATATCATCCTCCCACCGATCTCTGTATTCAGCCTTGGAGGCTGGTACTTCGTAAGAGATGGAAACCACAGGGTATCGGTTGCGAAGACACAGGGTGTCGAGTTCATCGATGCTGAGGTCGTAAAGCTCGATGCCGAGATTCCCCTGGAGGAAGGGCTTACGATGAAGGAGCTGAAGCGTAGGGTAGTGCACTTCGAGCGAGATGCATTCATCGAGCAGTACAAGCCTTCCTACATTCCAATGGGGGATATAGTCTTCACTTCCCCTGGAACATATCCTGAGATGGTAAACCACATCCTTGTGCACAAGTACTTCATCAACCAGGGAGTCGAGCATGAGATATCATTCGAGGAAGCTGCAATAAGCTGGTATAGGAATGTATATAAGCCGATACTGGATGCAATCAGGGAGGAGCATATCCTCATTGAATATCCAGGCTGGACGGAAGGGGATATGTACCTCTGGCTTGTAAAGCGTTGGGATGACCTGAAGAGGGAGAAGGGGGAGGAGAATGTCACTACCGAGGATGCTGCAAAGATAATGAAGCTTGAATCGAGGAAGTTCCTCCTGAAGCGCTATATAGACTACATCAAGGGAGTATTCTCCAAGAGCTGATGGGAAAAGACCCTTTCGTGGGTCTTTCCTCATCTTGTGTACTGACGTCTCCGTCTTTCAGTCATGTAGGTGGATCGGGATATCTTCGGACTGTTCTTCAGGAGTATGTTCCTGAGCCAGGATCTCTTCAGGTCGTTTCCTATGAAGACGGCCCTGCTTTCATCCATCTCCTCGCATCCGGTTATGCTGTATCGGTTTCCAGCTACATCGAATCTAAGCCAGCTCTCACCAGCTTTCATATAGCCCTTTGCCCTGCATATCCTGCCGAATACTCCGGAGACAACTCCGTTGAGGAGCAGCAGAAGTTCATCGGGACTATTGAGGGCTACATCCTTCAGTCCAAGGTTCTCCATGTCGAGCTCTGCGTCCACAGTCTTTGGAAGAGGCCCGGAAAGTCCTTTTTCGAGAAGTCCATTCCACCATGAATCCGGCTTTCTGGAGTAGTGTTCCGTCACGATCTCTGCATTGGGAGCGAGCTCTCTCAGCCTGTTGCCGAGCTTTGCAATCTCATCTTCATCAGATGATTCCATCTTCGATACGAGGACGGTAGGTGCTGATGATATCTGGTCTATGAGTATGTCCGGATAATCCTTCCTGTACTGCTCGAATGAGTTTCCATCGAGGATGGTTATGGGGGATAGCAGAGTGATCCTTTCATACTGGATCTGGTTGAGGTTCTCGATGATCCTGCTCAGCAGTCCCACTCCCGTTGGTTCCACAATCAGGAATTCCGGATCCACTGTGTTTGCAATCGTGAGAACCGATGTTGCGAAGTCGGATTTCATCGAGCAGCATATGCAGCCCTCTGTCAGTTCGAAGATGTTCAGTTCCGGAGCATCCTGCTCCAGAACCGAACCGTCGATACCGACCTGACCATATTCGTTTTCCATTACGGCGAAGTCTCGTCCTGTCCTTTGGGAAAGCTCCCTGATGAATGTGGTCTTGCCAGCTCCCAGGAATCCTGAGATGACGAGTACCTTCATCCTACTTCTCGATCCTTACTACAGGCTTGATGAGATCCCTTGGCTTGTCCCTCATCAGGAAGAGTGCTTCCTCGAGATGGTCCCAACCATCGAATACATGGGATACGAGTGGATGTACATCGAGCTTGCCGGATGCTACAAGTGCTCCAAGCTTCTCCATCCTGAGTCTTCCTCCAGGCATGAGTCCACCGCGGATATCCTTGTGTCCCATACCTACACCCCATTCGACACGTGGGATTGTTACGTAGGCTCCGCTTCCAAGGTAGTTTACGTTGCCGATTGTACCGCCAGCCTTGAGGCACTTGACTGCAGAGTCGAATGTCTCGCATTCACCACCGGCGATGATTACCTTGTCTACACCCTTTCCGTCTGTAAGGGCGAGTACCTGTTCGTCGATGGAGCCGTTCTTGTAGCTGATGAAGTCTGTTGCGCCGTAGCCTTTTGCAGCCTCTACGCATACAGGTCTTGTGCCGACAGCTATGATCCTTGCAGCTCCTCTGAGGTTTGCTCCTGCAACTGCCATCAGGCCAACAGGTCCGATTCCGATTACGAGGACCGTATCACCGAACTGTACATCTGCAAGCTCTACACCATGGAATCCTGTCGGAACCATGTCGGAAAGCATGCATGCATCGACTGGATCGATCTCGCTTGGAAGGAGTGCGAGGTTTCCGTCTGCATCGTTTACATGGAAGAACTCTGAGAAGACACCGTCCTTGAAGTTCGAGAACTTCCAGCCAGCGAGCATTCCACCGGAGTGCATGGCGTAACCAGCCTGCGCTTCGAGTGAATTCCAGTCAGGTGTGATAGCTGGGACAAGTACCCTGTCTCCAGGCTTGAAGTCCTTTACGAGAGAACCGACTTCGACAACCTCTGCACAGCATTCGTGTCCGAGGATCATGTTGTGTCTTTCGCCGATTGCGCCTTCCCAAAGGGTATGTACGTCGGATGTACAGATGGCGACAGCCAATGGCTTGCAGATTGCATCGAGTGGTCCACACTCCGGTCTGTCCTTTTCGATCCAGCCTGATTCGCCGATCTTGAGCATTGCGTAACCTTTCATTTCTAGAATCTCCTATGTCTGCAGAAAACGTCGTAACGCTTTTCTGTGTATGCGATTATAGCAAACAGATAAAAAATTACTCAAATGAATTTGCATACATATTTCATAGCAGAGGCATTGCAGTGATTACAGTTGGGAAAAGTGTGAAGAAAAAGACCTTGGAAGGTGATTTCCCAAGGTCCCGTGATGTGATGGTTATGATGTTATCTAGCCTGGCTCTTGATGATGGAGGCAAGTGCCCTTGCTGTCTGTTCAAGCTCTTCGCCTGGACGACGTGGCATCATCTCACCGTCCTTATGCACGAAGCATGGATAGTCGATGGCCTCAAGCTTCATCAGGTCTGCCCAGTTCTCGACCGATTCGATTGCATCGAGTGCATCCTTGTAGCTTACACCGCTGGTTGCGAAGATATATACATACTTGCCCTTGAGCTTTCCATCCTCATACAGAGGCCAGCTCTTGTCGAGGAAGTCCTTCATTTCAGCGGAAGGCATACCGAACTTGCTTGGAACTCCAAGCATTATCACATCTGCAGAGAGGAGCTTCTCGTTGGTAGCGACTGGAAGGTCCATTATCTCCTCATAGTATTCGTTTACATCGTTTCTTGTGGCTGCATGGATATGCAGGTCCGGATCATCGATTCGGTAAAGACGAGCATCAACACCGGCTGACTCGAGCTGCTCGCGGAATGAGTCCGCAATCAGGTAGAGGTTTCCGGATACTGAATGGAATATGATGTTTACTCTCATATCTGTTGACTCCTTTACATAAGTATAAGGCCAATCCCCGCCGAAGACGAGGATTGTGTTGTGAAATCCTTACAGTGTCACTTTCTTGAACTTGTCCTTCTGCTGTGTGGTATCTACAAGCGAGAGGGCAACTGCAAGGTCCGTATGTCCATGCTCGAGAGCATAGATCAGATGCTTATGGTCCTCGACGAGAGTATGCATCTCGTCAAGTGAGTACTCGATCTTCATGTAGATCAGCTTCATCTGGTCATTGAAGTTGTCGAGAAGCGTATTGAGTATGATGTTGTTCGTTGCCTGCAGCAGATGCTTGTGGAAATGGAAGTTCGCATCGTTGAAGCTGTGTTTCACCTCATCCATCGACATAGTGCAGTTTTCGGATCGTGCCGCCTTGAGTGTCTCGCTCATCACCTCAAGTGACGATCTCATAGGCTTGATGATTATGAGCCTGTCTGGATCCCTCGAGAGCGACCTTGCACAGGATGCCATGAGGTTGATCGATACATCGAGCAGGTCTGAGAGAAGATGCTTCTCTACCCTCATCCTTACCTGCATGGATTCGAACATCGACTCTACGAACATCTCGAGGGAATCTGACCTTACGATTGCCCTTCTTCCCTGGCTTACATCGATCAGTCCTCTTGCCTCAAGATTCTTGAAGGCCTCTCTCATCGTTCTTGGGGAAACACCGAATGTGTTGCCGAGTTCCTGCAGGGAAGGGAGCGCATCTCCTACCTTGTATTCACCCGATACTATCTTCTTCTCCAGCATGGATGCGATGTAGTCTGGCTTCGACTTTACAGTCTTCTGTCTTCTTTCTTCCTTTTCTGGCATGTCTTCTGATACCTCCCCTCGTATGACATATGTCGCGGCTCTCTTATTTTAAGCTATCTACTTCCAAATATAAAGAAGAAGTTGCAGGGCTTTCCTGCATTTGCCTATAGTATTAGATTAATCCCATATAGCTAAAGGACTTGCCTTGTATTTTCATTCGAATCATTAACTGTTTTTCCTGGATTCAGCGGTCCTCGATACCCTGGAACTTATGCGATATCTGATGGGATACAATGCAATTGCAGGGATTCTGCGGTCCTTTGGACAGGAAATCCCTTTCTATATTTTCAAGATGGCCTATAGGAATGCAGCATATTCCGCTTTCCTGACAATTCCACATAAGTTGTTATCTTGTAATGTTTTGCCTGTAAGTCACTATCATGCAAGGACAAGTAGATGTTAAAATATGGACGAATATATTCATAATGTATGAAATTATCATTTGCTTTATTGATGTTTACATGCGATACTAGCATATGTAGTTGGGTACTGATTGTTTTTCCGCATACTCCAACGACTCCCGAATTGTCGGGACAAGGAGGTTGCCGCTGGGAACAGCGGTATTTTTTTGTCCCTTTGCTGTCAACTTTCGGTAGAAGTCCTGTAACAAGATGGGAGGCGATTTGTTTTAATACTGTATAGCCATGAAGAAGTTTATATTACTGCCATTATTGATATTGCCATTATTGGCTTCCTGCAGCACAGCTGAGGAAGTTCAGGCTCCTGTGACGATGGAGCCTGTAGTTGTAGAGAACGTTGTCGTAAGCATGGAGGAAGTGAAGGAAGATGTTCCTCTTGCAGTTGGGGAGCCTGAGACGGAAGCTCCTGTATTGGAGGAACCAGTTGTCGATGCTCCTCTCGAGGAGCCTGTTGCTGTAGAGACTTTGGAGGAAGAGCCTGAGTCGATCAGGGAAGCCTTCATCGAGAGCAGTGAAAAGGAAGATGCTCCGGAGAAGGTCCTTACTGGTAAGGCTCTTGTCGAGCAGATAAGCGAAGACGAGAAGCAGGAGAAGGCAAGGAACGAGGAGCAGACAGCACCGAGCGTTGTTGTACCTCATGTAGTGGAAGACGAACCTGTAGTGGAAGTCGGGCCTGCAGTCGAGGAGACTGAGGTTGTAAAGGAGGAGGTTACAGTCGAGTCTCCTGTTCCAAGTGCTCCTGTCGTGGTGATCCAGGAAGAGAGTGTAGATGCTGCACCTGCTGAATCCAGGGAAGAGGACGGAATTCTTGACAAGGCACTGGATGGTGAGGCCATTTCCATAGCTGTAGAGGTGATATCCATCATGGTGATCCTTGCACTGAGCTCTGTGATAAGGAACAGGTATTCGAGACCTCTTCCATTGGGACTCTCATTCCTTCTTGCAATCCTCTTCACTGCAATACCTATGCTGATTGCATTCATCCTCTCGGGATGGAGCAACCTGCATCTGATCTATATGGTCTTGATATTCACTGTATTCATCTTCTCCAGCAGGAGAGGACACTAGGCATCGAGCTCCTCGATTCTCCTGAGGTTCTCGAGCAGTCTGGTCTTGTAGAAGCACTCGTCGAGTGCAATATGACAGGCACCTTCCATTCGGCCCTTGTCCAGTGACAGGGACTTGAAGATGAAGGTGTTCTTTCTTTTCTCCGAGAGTGCATTCTGTACAAGGGTGTTGAGTCTTGCATAGAGCTCGTCCGGAATGTCGGAGTAGGGACCGAGAAGCATTACGCCTTCGCATCCTGTGGATTCGATTGCAAGAGCTAGAGACAGGGCAAAGCCCTTGAGGCTGTCGTTCACGACTGTGATTGCCTTGCTGTCGGACAGTATCTCACGGTCTGTGAATTCCCTGCCGAAGAGATTCAGCGCTGCATTTCGGAAGGCAAAGCCTGAGAAGAATGCATCGAGTGTTCCATCCATTCCATCTACATCCTTCCTGCCGTGGGATATCCTCATCTTGCCGAAGGTATCGATTACATGTACTTTGGATCCTGTCCTGAAGGCTCCTGTGATCCTGTCGTCGATGTCCAGGAACAGCATTCCCTCCAGGTTCCTTCCGGCTCTCATCTCCTCGGACCTTACCTGGGCCTCTATCGGAGTTGGATATATGACAGGGAAGTCGAATGAATCGCTGAGGAATGTGAAATCGCCATCTCCTACAGCAGAGAGGGCCTTTATCTCGATGTTCTGGTTTCGGCATACGCGTTCGATCGAGGAGCTGAGGTTACCAAGCAATTCCCTGCTGTCCCTTCCCCTTGGAAATCTCTCCATCCTATGTATCTGACCCTTCAGGTCGGCGGAGACCAGGATGGCTCCCTTTCTCTCGATGACAAGACCAAGGATGACGGAGGATGAGGAATCTATGTCCACTATTGTGGCTGGACGACCTGAGTCGGTATCCTTCCTTCCGTTTTCACATACCTTTCCCTCTTCGATGAGGCGGGCAACGATTTCGGATATTGAGACCTTGTTGATTCCAAGTATCCTCGATAGCTCTGCTCTTGTCGTGCACTCGTTCTCCCTGATTGCAGAGAGTACCTTCAGTGTGTTGATCTTTCTTGCGTTATCCGGTTTAGAGAAGTCCATGGGAACAGGATATCACCTGAGTCCCGCTTTTTCCACAGAAGGTTGCCGATTTGCGTTTTTGTGCATATCTTCAGATGAGAGGTATTTGAAGAATATGTCAACTAAGAAATTCAAGACAGAGGTCACAGACCTATTGCAGCTTATCATCCACTCTCTCTATTCAAACAGGGAGATCTTCCTACGTGAACTTGTTTCCAACGCATCCGATGCATTGGATAAGCTCAAGTACCTTTCTCTTGTGGATGGGGACCTGAAGAACTACGAGTTCGATCCTAGGATCGACATCACCTTCACAGAAGAGGGCGAGAGGACAATTACAATCCGTGACAACGGTATCGGAATGAATGAGGAAGACCTCAACAACAACCTTGGAACCATCGCATCCAGCGGTACAAAGAAGTTCCTGGCAAACCTTACTGATGACCAGAAGAAGGACAGCAACCTCATCGGTCAGTTCGGTGTAGGCTTCTATGCAGCATTCATGATTGCAGACAGCATCGACGTAATCTCCAGGAAGGCTGGAGAGGACAAGGCATATAAGTGGACTTCCGAAGGAAAGAGCTCATACTCCATCGAGGAGGCTGAGAGGGACGAGCAGGGAACAACAATCATCCTTCACCTCACTGAGGATGGAGCTGAGTTTGCAAACCGCTACCAGATCGAGAGCCTCATCAAGAAGTACTCCGACCACATTGCATACCCAATCTACCTTGAGTACGACAAGGTCGATTACGACTACGAGCACAAGGACGACAAGGGCGAGCCGACAAAGACAACTGAGCACAGGGTAGACAAGATCAACTCCTCCTCAGCTCTCTGGAGAAGAAGCAAGAGTGAGCTCAAGGAAGAGGATTACAACGAGTTCTACAAGAACAACTACTACGACCAGGAGGATCCTCTCTTCCATCTGCACAGCAAGATCGAAGGTGCTACAGAGTACACAACACTCTTCTACGTTCCAGCAAAGGCACCAGCTGACATGAACTACGCAGACTACACACCGGGCGTGAAGCTCTATGTGAAGAGAGTCTACATCACAGACGATGACAAGACACTCCTTCCTACATACCTCAGGTTCGTCCGTGGTGTAATCGACAGTGAGGACCTTCCTCTCAACGTCTCCAGGGAGATTCTCCAGGAGAACAGGATCATGAACACGATCAGGACAGGATCCGTGAAGAAGATTCTCGGTGAGTTCAAGAAGATCTCGGAGAACAACCCAGAGCTCTACGACAAGTTCATTGCAGAGTACAACAGACCACTCAAGGAAGGTCTCTATGGCGACTATGCCAACAGGGACACCCTCATGGAGCTCGTAAGATACAAGTCATCATCCCGTGATGGAAACGTCTCCCTCAAGCAGTACAAGGAGAACATGAAGGAAGGCCAGAAGAACATCTACTACATCACAGGTGGAAACGAGGCAACACTCAAGGCATCTCCTCTCCTCGAGGCTTACCGCAAGAAGGGAATCGAAGTACTCATCATGAGTGATGATATCGATGAGATCGTAGTATCCTCCATGTGGAACTACCAGGATCTTCCATTCAAGGCAATCAACAAGAGTGGTGCACTCGATGACCTCAAGGATGAGGAAGACGAGAAGAAGAAGGAAGAGAAGAAGGCAGTTGCAGAGAAGATCAAGAACGCGCTCGGCGACAAGGTCAAGGACGTTGTCATCTCCTCCAGACTCGTCGAGACAGCTGCATGCGTTGTAATGGATGAGAACGATCCATCCGTCCAGATGCAGAGACTCCTCAAGCAGATGGGACAGGAAGCGATGAACGAGGTCAAGCCAATGCTTGAGATCAACCCTGATGCAAGGATCATCGGCAGGATCGAGGAAAGCACAGACGATGAGTATGTAAGGCTCGTCTCCTCAGTACTTCTCGACCAGGCACTTCTCCAGGAAGGCATGATGCCAACAGATCCTGTTGCTTTTGCCAAGAACCTCGGAGCACTTCTCGAGAAATAGGATAACATATACCATAACCTACAGATTACGGGGACAGTCATAGGCTGTCCTCGTTTTTTCCATCTCAATATGTGATTATTCTGCATATACTGCAAATACTATGTACAAAGACTTCAAAATCTAAGACAATCAAGAGAGTTCGGCATTACTGAGGAGGAGACAATGGCAAGGGGCATAAATACTATCAACGGAGTGGATTATGTCTATGAATATAAATCCCAATGGAATGCCAAGCGCCATCGCTCTGAGCAGAAGAGAGATTACATAGGCAAGATCAAGGATGGAAAGTTCGTTCCAAACAAGCTCTACATGATGAGACTCGAGCTGGAGACACTGAAGCGTCAGAAGGGCCTTCCCTCCGACAGTGCAGAGATGCCTCTTGAGGATGAGATCGAACTCATATACCAGAAGCATGAGGCTCACAAGGCAAAGCTTGCCGAGATGAAGAACGATCCAAAGCCAAGGAAGGCAGCAAGGACATCTACAGCGAGAAGCAAGGAGGCAATGGCTCCAGAGCCTGAAGCCGTAGAGAAGGAAGTTCCTGTAGAGGTTGTTGTGGAGGAGACTCCTGCAGTTGTCCCAGAGCCTGCAGTGGAAAAGACTTCTGAGATTGCAATTGAAGAGACAGCAGCTCCTGTTGAAGTTGCAGGGGAAGAGACTCCTGTAGTCGAAGAGCCTGTTGCAGTAGAGACTCCAATCGAGGAAGAGGCTGCAGAACCTGAAGTTGCAGAGAAGCCTAAGAAGCATATCCTCCGTGAAGGGGAGCTCGATGATGAGGAATATGGTCCAGACCTATTCAATGTACAGCCTTCCGTTGCCCCTGTAGAGGAGGAACCTGAAGTGGAAGTCATAGTGGAGGAGGAAGATGAGGAAGAGGATCCGGATCTCTTTGCCTTCTCCGATGATATCGAGACCATGGTTTCTGATGAGGAAGAGTCCTCTGTTGAAGTAGAGCTTCCTGAAGAGAAAACTGCTGAAGAACCAGAGGCTGAGCCAGTTGCTGAAGAGGATAAACCGGAGGCAATTGTCGAGATTGCAGAACCTGTAGCTGAGGAAGTGGTTGAAGAGGCACCTCTCAGGGAAGAGCCTCGGAAGAAGGCCAAGGCTGCAAAGACAAGGAAAGAGAAGAAGGAAGAGGACAACGGTCAGCTGTTCCTGTTCTGATGTACATATATATAAGGATGTGGGCGATGTCGAATGGTTGATGTCGCCTTTTCTTTTCACTTGTTGGGAAAGGGTTTATAATTGCTATCTTACAAATTGATATTCAATGAGGAGTATAACATATGTATTTTGAGACATTCTGGGAGAGGATATTCGAACTCCTCCCAACACTGTTGCTTCGCCTGGGACTTTCTGCACTGTACATAATCATCACTGCAATAGTCATAAAGCTCATATTCCGCTTCCTGGACGGACTTGGAAAGAGAAGCAAGAAGTTCACACCTATCATCGCGCAGCTTTCCAAGAAGGTCGTGAAGGTAGTCTTCTGGATCTTCTGCGTAATTGGAGTGCTGCAGACATTCGGCATCAACCTGACCCCTATCATAGCAGGTCTTGGAGTTACTGGAGTCGTCTTAGGATTCGCACTTCAGGAATCCATCAGTTCATTCTTCTCTGGAGTCATGATTGCAATCAACAATCCGTTCAGGCTTGGAGATTATGTAGAGGTTGGAGGTATTGGTGGTACAGTCGTTTCCATCGACCTGATGTGCCTTACTTTGAGCACTCCTGACAACAAGAGGATAACCATGAACAACAAGACTGTATGGGGGAGTACGATCATCAACTACTCATACATCACTGACAGGAGAATCGACATGACTCTCTCCGTCGCATATGACAGCGATCTCGATCTTGTAAGGAAGGTCTGCAAGGAAGTGATCTCTTCCTACCCAGAGGTCCTCAAGAATCCTGAGCCTGTTGTAGAGGTCTCAACCCTTGGTTCATCTTCAATCGATTTCATCGTAAGACCATGGGTCGTTCCTGGAGATTACTGGAAGGTATACTGGAAGTTCCAGAAGGATATCGTAGAGGCTTGCCGTGAGAATGGAATCGAGATTCCATACAACAAGCTTGACGTTACGATACTCAACAATGGGGTAGAGGAGAAAGCCTGATCAGGCCTTCTTCTCCAAACCAATCAGATAGATTTCAAAGCTATCATCTCTGCAGGCCTTCGGTTTGAAGGCCTTTGCTTTTGTGAAGATTCCACGCATTGTCTTCAATACCTCTTCCTGGCCACCGCCCTGGAAGATCTTGATTACGAGGTTTCCACCAGCCCTAAGCTGCTCCTCTGCAAGGAACACTACCTGTTCTGCAAGCCACTCGGAACGTGTCGTATCTACTGTCCTGTTTCCTGTAGTCATAGGAGCTGCGTCGGATATGATCGTGTCGTATGGGCCGTTCTCTACGAGCTTTGCCCTTATTTCCCTGGAGAATGCATCTCCGACAAATGCCGTTACCGTCGGTGGTACTGGGTCGAGGTTCAGTGGATTGAGGTCTACTGCTACGATCCTTCCCTTTCCCTTCAGGAGCTCACGATGTGTGAAGAGTGTCCATGAACCTGGAGCAGCACCTACATCGAGTACTGTGTCGCCCGGCTTGATGAGCTTATGTGTCTTGTTGATTTCCTCGAGCTTATAGACGCTGCGCGCAGGATATCCCTCCCTGCGAGCCCTGAGTGTATATGAATCTGCCTTGTCTCTTCTTGAATTTGCCATATATTTGATATTAGCAGAATATGCAGAAGGTGTATAATGCTTTTCGGGAGTTGGAAATATGAAAGAGGGTAGATTCAAGGCTTTTCTCAGGAAGTACAGTGACTTCTTCGTCTATATGATATTCGGTGCGATGGCGACAGCCATCAACACCTTCGGTTACGCATTCCTATATGAAGTGGTGCATATCCCGAATGTGATGTCTACAGTCCTTGCGCTTATTGTCACCATCATATTCGCATTCTTCACGAACAAGGTCTTCGTCTACAGGTCGAAGGGATGGAAGCCATCCCAGCTATGGAAGGAAGCATCGGGCTTTCTTCTATGCAGGACGCTGACAGGTATCTTCGATGTCGTCTTCATGTATGTGTCGGTCGATGTGATGGATCTCATCCCTGTACTCATGAAGTTCATAGCTGCGATATTCGTTGGAATAGCGAACTACCTGGTTGGAAAGCTTCTCATATTCAGCAGGAAGGACTGATTGGCAGCCACCTCATCGAGGTGGCTTTCTTCAAGCCTCTATCTGCCTGACAATGTCTGTATTCGGCCAATATCCCCAGGATTCTACGATGAGTCCATCCTCCAGCCTGAAGATCTCGAGTGCCTCGAATCCTACCCTGTTTCCTGTTGCCGGAATACTGTAGCCACCTGTATGTATGCAGGAGAAGTAGATCCTTGCAGCTACCTTTCCGTCTTCCTCGATCATATCGCGTATCTCGATCTCCATGTCACTGAAGCCTTCTGCCGTGTTCCTGAGTGCTGCGATGCATTCATCGCATGATGTTGCATGGCATGGACTATGGTCAAGGTAATCCTCAGCCACTATCTCATGAAGTCTTTCGAAGTTCTGGTTTACATATCCGTCCAGGAAGAACTTCCTTACTGTTTCCTTATTTGTCATGCTTAGCTCCCTTCTGGAAATCATAGCATATGGGACAATGAAAAAGGCGCCTAAATGAAGAACGGCGCCAGGGTTGAAAAAAGGAGGTTTGAAAAAACTGTTTGCTCTGTACCCTACATATAGCAATAAGCGTGCCAACTTGAGAAAAGGACTGAAAATGATCGAAATCCAAAGAATTGCAGGGAATTTCTGATGTTTCTGCATATTCAGGCTGGTCTGTTGGTGTGAAAATTCTGCACACTGTGATTCTATGTAACAGTACTGGGTCTCTTGAGGGCTTTCATATGGATATTGGGAAATGTTTGCAATATATGGGCAAAAAAAGAGCATCGCCGGATGTTTAAAAAGGGTGGGGAGTATCCGACGATGCAAGAATGTAAAAAAACTGTTGCTCTGTACCCTTTATATAGCAAATGCTGTGCCAAGTCACGTTGTTACTGAGGTTTTGTATTCAAATTCATATTAAAAACAAATATTCCGTGATTTGTGTCCAATATCACAAAAATAAATTCGTATATATGTTTTAAAGACAATGATTGGTAGAATGTCTGAAATATAGCAGTGTTGTACTACTGTGCAAGATTTGCACACTATGCAGAAAGTTCTCACTATTATATGGTTTTCCGGATTACTTAATGACTTTCATCATATTTTCCCGGCTGGCAATGGTACTTTCCTTTGAGGTTCCTTCCTTTTCCAGCTTCTTACAATGTACATAAGGTGAAAAGGAAAAAAACTCATTTATCTGATATGATTCAGAGCATGAAGGATTCGATTCTAAATAGACAGTTCAGATATTCATATTCCAACATGTCCCTGGTACTGGTATGCATCAACATATTCACGTTCTTCCTCACCGAGTTCGCATTTCCGAGGCTGAAGGTGATGCTTTCGATGAGTCCGCTCTACGTAATGGTGAACCATAGCTATTGGACATTCTTCACCTACATGTTCGTGCATGGCTCGATTGCCCATCTCTTCTCGAACATGCTAGGACTCTACATATTCGGCTCCATAGTCGAGAGGAATGTGGGGTCGAAGGAGTTCCTGCTCTACTACTTCCTATGCGGAACGCTTTCGGGAATTGCAAGCTACATATCATACAGGCTCACGGGAAACTACTTCGTGTTCCTGATGGGGGCAAGTGGTGCACTGTATGCAGTCATCTTACTCTACGCCGTGATGTTCCCGGATTCCACCGTAATGCTGTTCGGACTCATACCGCTGCAGGCATGGGTACTTGCATTGGGCTACTTCGTGCTCGAGTTCTTCGGAACCTTCGTAAGCGATGGTATTGCACATGCAACACATCTATTCGGTCTTGTATTCGGACTTATATATATAATGGTCCGCTTCAGGATCAATCCGGTAAAGCGACTCTTCAACAGGATCTGATATGTAAGCAATCGAGCCTCGGTTTTCCGAGGCTCTTTCTGTCAGTCGTAGTTTCTTCCGAGTACCAGGACTTCCTCTCCAGAGGATGGGACCGATACATAGCATGGTACAGGATGCTCAAGCCTGTTCGATTTCTCACCGTCTGAGATCAGGTACCATGTTCCTTCTATAGGGATGTCGAACTTCTCTGTTTCCTGTGTGTAGATCAGCATGATCTCATCGTATGGGCCGCCATTGTCATCCAGGATGAACATCACAGTCTTCTCAGATATTGGATGGAAGACCTTGAGCCTATCCTTTGCTGTGACGCTCTTGTCTGTAAAGCATGGAAGTTCCTTCCTCAGTGAAATGAGACCCTTGTAGTATTCTATGAGTTCCTTTGCCTTGTATGCTCTCTCCCAGTCGAACCTGTTGATGTAGATAGGTGTCCTGTAGCTGTTCTCGATACCGAGCTTGGTTCTCGCAGCTTCCTCTCCGGACAGCATGAAAGGTCTTCCCATCATGGTGAAGTACATGCCGGCTGCAAGCTTGTTTGCCTTCACGACATTCTTCGAGAGTGGAAGATAGTCCCCATCATGTCCCATTGTCTTGCAGAGCTTATCCCATAGTGTGAGATTGTCATGGCAGGAAGCATAGGAGATTGTCTGGCTTGGAGCCTGTACCTTGAAATGCTCATCTCCCTCGGACCATCCAGTCACAGCCCTTCCGAGAAGTGTCAGGTCCGTACTTCCTCCGTTTGCAAAGCCCTTGAGGCCTTCATTGAAGTTCGATCCCTTGATGATGTCCCTTGTGGCATCGCAGAATGCACCGATGTTCTCATCCATCACAGGGAGCGTGTTCTTGTCCGAAAGGAGTGTTCCTTCCTTCGCTGCTGTCCTGTCTGCACTCCAAGGCTCTCCGTAGATGAGTTTCTCTCCCTTGCCATAGATGTCATCGAGCTTTTCCCTGATGTCCATCATTAGGGATGCATCGATCAGTCCCATCAGGTCGAACCTGAATCCATCGATATGGTATTCCCGAGCCCAGTACATGATGGAATCGAGGATGTAGCGATGTACCATTGGACGCTCAGATGCAAGGTCGTTGCCGCATCCTGAACCGTTGGAGGAGGAACCATCGGAGTTCCTTCTGTAGAAGTACCATGGCTCTGGCTTGAAGAGAGCGGAGTCCAGCCTGTATGTATGGTTGTAGACAACGTCCATCACGACCCTGATCCCTGCATCATGGAATGCCTTTACCATTGTCTTCAGCTCCCTGACCCTTACGTTTCCATCGGATGGGTCGGAAGAGTAGGAACCTTCAGGTACGTTGTAGTTTACCGGGTCGTATCCCCAGTTGAATTCATCGTCATCTCCATGCTCGTCGACAGAACCGTAGTCGTAGATAGGCATGAGCTGTACGGTATTCACTCCAAGGGACTTGATGTAGTCGATTCCCGTAGGGAAGGTCTCATCGTCTATGTAGTGAGTATTCCTTTCGGCAAGTCCAAGGTAATGTCCCCTGTTCTCTTCTGAGATGCCTGAGAATCTCTGGTAGGTGAATTCCTTTACATGGAGTTCGTATATGATGTCCTCGTCTTCCTTCTCAGGAGCCCTGTCCTCATCCCATCCTTCAGGGTTGGTTGAGGCAAGGTCGATGACCATGCTTCTCTCCCCGTTGATTCCAGCTGATACTGCATACGGGTCGGAGGTTACATACTTCTTTCCGCTTGTGACTACAAGGTAGTCGTAGTAGTGGTTGTTGAGGTTCTTGGGGATCTCCACTTCGAAGAGGCCGTTATCCTTCTTCCACAGGTCTGATGTGAAGATGGCAGGAGTGAAATAGCCTTCGTCGTAGATCCTTACAGTTACAGAGACGGCACTTGGTGCCCAGAGTCGGAATATCGTGGATGATGCAGTCAGTTCAAAGCCCAGTGGTCCTTCATAGACTGGATAATCTTCAAAATCTCTGATTTCTTCGAACGACATTGATACAACACCCCGGACATGCATGAAAACTGCTAAGACATTATAGAAGGTTTGATAAAACTATGGCAACAGGGTTTTATACCTATTGCCATATTCAGCGCCTTACTCTATGCCGTATTCGGCTCTGAGGTCGGCAAATTCCTTCTTGATTACATCGTAGATGATCTCGATCTTCTTAGGGTGATGTATGAATGCACTCTTCATTGCGTTGATCGAGATCTTCTCGAGGTCACGGAATGTGAGTCCGTATTCCCTTACTGCAATATCCATTTCCTTGGTGAGGTTCGTATCGCTCATCAGGCGGTTGTCGGAACATAGGAAAACCCTGAAGCTGTTCTTGAAGAAGAGTGGGAAAGGATGGGAGGCATAGCTTTCTACAGCTCCTGTCCCTACGTTGGAGGAGAGGCACATCTCCATAGGGATACGCCTGTCCTGGATGAACTGGGACAGGGAACCCATCTTCAGGATCCTTCCACCTTCAGTCGTCATGTCTTCGATCAGTCGTACGCCATGTCCGATCCTGTGGGCTCCGCAGATCTGGATGGCCTGCCAGATCGATTCGACTCCGAAAGCCTCTCCTGCATGGATCGTGATGTTGAAGTTCTTCTGCCTGATGTAGCGGAATGCATCGATATGCTTCTTAGGTGGATGACCGCACTCGTCTCCTGCGATGTCGAAGGCGACGACTCCCTTCTCGCTGAATGCAACTGCAAGCTCTGCAATCTCGAGAGTGGATTCCGGTGGTTCGTGTCTCATTGCACAGAGGATGACTCCGTACTGGACTCCGGTCCTCCTCCTTCCTTCATCAAGTCCTCTCAGCACAGCTGTGACTACTTCCTCGAGGTTCAGTCCCTTCATCGTATGCAGGGCAGGTGCGAACCTGATCTCTGCATATACGACGTTCTCCTTCCTGTAGTCTTCCATAGCTTCTACAGCTACACGATATAATGCTTCCCTTGTCTGCATCACTGCTGTTGTCACAGCGAATGTCTCAAGGTATAGAGGTAGTGATTTCTGCTTGCAGCCTCGGACAAACCATGCCCTGAGTTCATCCTCATCCCAGCTTGGGAGATCTACTTTGTATTCACGTGCAAGCTCTATGATTGTACTTGGTCTGAGACCACCATCGAGGTGGTCATGGAGCTCTACCTTTGGAACTCTTCTTATCATGTCATATGTAATCATAGGTCAATTATACAATAAGGAATGGGGAATGCAGTAAAAAGATTGTGTTTTGACGTATTGTACACACTTGCCTTATGTGATTGGCAATTTGAACATAAGTGGACATAAGTTCATTTGTTTTAAGAATGCATACCTTAAATTTCACAGTTAAAAGGATTTATTAACCACAAAAATAGCCTTTTTGCATTAAGACATATTTACAACTTCAATAATTAAGTATAGGTTTAGGATATCGAAGGAGAAAACCAAAATGACAAAGAATACTGATTCCCTCAATAAGAAGCTTCTTGCTGCTGCTGTTTCTGCAACAAGAGCTCGCGAGATCAAGGAGCTCATCGACGCTGGCGCTGATGTAAACGCTCACAACGAGTGGGGCCTTACACCTGTAATGCTCGCTGCTCAGTACAACCACTGTGTTGCAGTTCTCAACGCACTTATCGCATCTGGAGCTGACATCAACGAGGCAGAGCCAAAGTACAGGTCCAACGCTCTTCACCTTGCTGCCAACAGCTCCAAGAACCCAAAGGTAATCGATGCACTTCTTGCTGCTGGTGCTAACATCGACGCAAGAAACTACCTTGGTGAGACAGCTCTCATCATGTCCGTAAACGGCAATGCCGAGACAAAGGTAACAACACAGCTCATCAAGAATGGTGCTGACGTAAACGCATGTGACTACCAGGGTCACTCCGTTCTCGAGTATGCTAGAGCAGCAAAGAGAACCTACGTCATCAACCTCCTCAAGGAGAAGGGTGCTAACTGATAGCGCTTTCGAAGGAATCTTCGTTATATGAGGGCTGACATCACGTCAGCCTTTTTCTATGCACTTCCATCTTGGATATTCTATAATGGTGCAGGTAGAAGGAGGAAATATGGACGCAATTGAAGCACTTCTCACAAGAAGGTCTACGAGGAGCTTTCTCGCGAATCCTGTAGAGCGCGAGAAGCTCGATATCATAGTCGATGCAGGAAGGAAGGCCGCTTCCGGCATGAATACACAGGGATGGCATTTCTCTGTAATCACAAATAGGGATGTAATAAGGAAGCTGGGAGTATTCGTCCAGGAGAACGATACATCGATCTGCTATGATGCTCCTGTATTCATCATCGTAAGCTATGAGGATAGTCCTTACGCTGCATTCGATACATCCTGCGCTCTTCAGAACATGATGGTAGCGTCCCACGCTCTGGGACTGGGATCGGTCTGGATCAACAGGATCAACAGGAACGATGAGAAGGCCTATATGCTTTCTGATTACGGTGTTCCTGAGAATCATAGGGCTTATGGATGCCTGGCTGTTGGTTATCCAGCAGATGGCCCTAAGGATAAGGAACTTAGGGAAGGTACTGTAAGCTATATAGATTGAGCATTCGATAAACCATTGTCATAGGGACTTGTCTTCTTTATGGAGGCAAGTCTTTTTTCATGTACATGGAAGGAAGTTTACTGGATCAGAATCAATAAACATGGACAGTTTCCTGCTTTTTTGAACTAAGAGATATTTAAGAAAGTCAGAGAACCTAGCCGTAAGATTATTATTATTTGTGCTTTGAGTTTACTGGCTGAAATAAGGAGGTTATATTATTAGTGTAAAAGTATTCTGTGAGAAAAAATCTCACGAAAGGCGGGACACTATGCTATGTCAGTTTACTTTTGAGAATTTCAGGGCATTCAGGGATTCTTCCCTTTTGGATTTCTATGCTGATGATGTATCAGAACATTCTGAAACTTTATTGACTGATGTTGAAGGCGATAGATTCCTTCCAGTAATATCCATATTCGGTCCAAATTCAGGAGGAAAGTCCACTGTTCTGGATGCACTTCTATGTCTCAAGACCATTGTTGTGAGAAACAGGGTTCTTTATGGAAGTGATTGCACTGATGATGAGAGGGCAGCTTTAAGGAATATGGTAGAAAGATATTCAGGACCGCAGTACTACCTTTTCAGAAGGGATGCTTCCGATGTCCCGACCAAGTTTGAGATTGTATTCCGCCATGGTGGTTATGAGTATTCCTATGCAATCTCTTTGCTGGGGAACATCATAGAGACAGAAGATATGTATTGCAGGAAGTTGGGAAAGGATTCATTCCAGCTTCTATTTGACAGAAATCGGGAAGAGATTGAGATAGGAGAATTGTTGCCTGTTTCAACTCCTGAGAAGCTAAGCGAAACGACACCGTTTTTTACTTTTCTTTCCAATACGTACAGAATTGAAGTCCTGGATAATGCCATGGATTGGTTCATGTCCATAAGGAATGTTGACTACGATGTACCTGGAAGGGATAAGCTTTTCAATCTTCCAGGAGAAGGAAAGAATCTCGATGCCATAGAGAGGCTTCTTGAAGATATGGATATTCCTATTAAGGGGTTCCGTGTAGAAGAGGAAGATGGAAAGATCCGTAAGCTATATACAATCCACGAAGTTGATGGTGATAGGTATGAGCTGGATTACGATATGGAATCTAGTGGTACAAGGAAGGTAATCAGCTGTCTGTCTCTTGTCTGGGAAGCTCTCAGGGAGGGAAG
>SAMEA104404103__coassemble_666_pt1 | contig 24172 bp, 20 predicted proteins | sample SAMEA104404103__metabat2_low_PE_027 | metagenome-assembled genome bin SAMEA104404103 (sample SAMEA104404103) | Balaenoptera acutorostrata
GACTCATCATTCTGCTCAAGCTTTGGGGAAGTGCTCTATATTTCAGATTGAAACATCGTTGGTGTTTCTGCTATGTATCTGATTTCAAACCTATAGATAGATATATTATATATCTAGGATGCTTGAGGTTAGGGGCATATACCTAGTACTAGAAAAAGAAATTCAGGGATATGTTTATACAAAATTATATCTATGGAAAATCTATAGTTGGAAATGCAAGTTGAAAAGAATGAGCTGCAATATCTTAGGGGATGGGACTGCAGCATTCTACTGACTGTGACATTCATTGGGCTAAGCTGCTGCTTATGATCCTGATTCTCTGCAATGCATATCACTGATAATGATTCATCTATTCTGTTGTCTCTCTGGATTCCACTTCATATTCCTGGTATTGCCATGCGGTATGGCTGTCACGTTTGTGTTGAGATTAGCTATGGTTTCTGCATGGAATCTCAGTGAAATGATCAGCTTTCGATTAATTTCAATCTTGTTTTGCAATGGAAGCGATATGCATTCAGCAGTATTGATTATATAAAGCATCAGCTTCAATGTAACAATGCTCAGTATTGATACTAGATTTATAATTTCTGATAGTGAAACCATACAAACTTATATAAATTTAATATTAATACTTATTGTATCACCATCGATAATGTAAGTATTGGTATCCAACTACATTGTTCCACTGGCATAACAGATACATACTGCATAAGCTGTACTTCAATCCTGCGTATTTTGGAATGCTGTTTCACATCAGCATTGACAATATATTAAGAATATCACTAATATCAGTCGGAGGCCTTCAATGAGTCGACGTTTCTCATTGATGTCTGTCATCCCACAATCAACACACATCACTATCAATAAGGAGTGAGCCATGGACAGGAAAGTACATGGTGTCGGAACCTATGTCGTTTCGATATTGAATGGAATGGCGCAGGGACTCTTTGCGTCCCTCATCATCGGCCTTATCATCAAGCAGATCGGTCACTATACAGGTATAGTTGCACTTGAGAGATTCGGCCAGATTGCACAGTATCTTACAGGTCCTGCAATCGGAGTCGGTGTAGCATGTGCACTCAAGGCACCGAACCTTGCAATCTTCTCTTCAGCTGCAGCCGGAGCCATCGGAGCTGGAACATTCGTGTTCGGAGCTGAGGCTATCGGACTTACGCTCGGTGAACCGCTTGGTGCATGCATAGCGGCAATAGCAGGTGCACTTGCCGGCAAGTTCATCGCAGGAAAGACCAAGGTGGATATCCTCCTTGTACCTTCCTTCACGATCCTTGCAGGAGGACTGGTTGGACTCTTCGTCTCTCCAATCGTAAGTGCCATGATGAGAGCACTCGGGGCATTCATCAATCAGCTTACAACTCTCTATCCATTCCCGATGGGAGTATTGGTGTCCACTGTAGTTGGTATGGTTCTCACCCTTCCAATCTCCAGTGCTGCAATCTGCATCTCCCTTGGACTTGATGGACTGGCCGCCGGTGCTGCATGCGTCGGATGCGCAACCCAGATGGTAGGATTTGCCGTTGCTTCCTACAGGGAGAACAGGGTAGGTGGACTGATCAGCCAGGGACTAGGTACTTCTATGCTCCAGATTCCAAACATCTGGAAGAACTGGAGGATCTGGATTCCTGCAACGCTGGCATCTGCCATCATCGGACCTATATCCACATGCGTCTTCAAGATGACGAACAATGCAGCCGGTGCAGGTATGGGCACAAGTGGTCTTGTAGGCCAGTTCAATGCAATCGCTGTAATGGGTCCTGGATGCATCTGGCAGGTAATCCTTGTCCACTTCATCCTTCCTGCTGCAGTGACTCTCCTCATCAGCGAGTACATGAGGAAGAAGGGATGGATCAAGGATGGAGACATGCTGCTGGAAGTCTAATTCTTCTTTGCAGCCAGTCTTGCACGGAGTGCCCTGAGGCCTTCAAGGCCTGCAGCGCGCTCCTCTTTCTTTGCCTCTTCCTCATCCTGGAAGAGGTTTGAAGGGATTTCCTGGATGAACCTGGAAGGGATGCACATCTTGGACTCTCCTGTAACGGTCTGCCTTTCCTGGGCAGTATTGATCGTCAGGATCTTCTTTGCCCTGGTGATGGCTACATAGAAGAGTCTTCTCTCCTCGGAGATGTTTGCAGGGTTCTCCTGAAGTGACTTGTTTGATGGGATGATGTGGTCATCACATCCTGCTATGTATACAACGTCGAACTCAAGTCCCTTTGATGCATGCATCGTCATCAGGTTTACCTTGTCTCCCTCGTTCTTGTTGTCCTCTCCGACTACAGCCAGCATGTTCACGTAATCTCTCAGGCCGCATTCGGGATGTCTGCTGAGATAGGACTGCATGCGCTCAGATAGGATATGTATTCCAAGCATCTTGTAGTCGACAACCTTCTCGCTGTCGGGATATTCCTCGACAAGCATGTTCCTGTAGTTCGTATCGGTGAGGATGCGGTCGATGAGGGAATTCAGGTTCCTATGTGCTCTCCAGCCATCGAGCTTCTCCATGAAGTTCATGAGGGCCTTCTTCTGCCTGTCCTTCAGTACATTCGATAGGCATAGGTCCTTGATGGATTCCGAGAGGGTGAGGTACTTCTCATCTGCATTCTGGCGGATCTTCTCGATGGTAGTCCTTCCGATGCCGCGACGTGGTGTGTTGATGATCCTCAGGAGCGATACATCGTCCTTCTCGTTTACAAGCACCTTCAGATAGCAGAGCATATCCCTGATCTCTCGCCTGTCGTAGAAGCTCTGACCACCGGAGATCCTTACAGGTATGGATTTCTCCATCAGCGTGTTCTCAAGCTGCGATATCAGCATGTTCGTCCTTACGAGGATACCGATGTCGTTGTAGTCGATATGGTCGCGTCTTACGCGGTTCCTGATGTCGTTTGCTATGAAGTTGCTCTCGCTCTCTCCTGTGTCATGATGACGTATCGAGATATCGGCTCCAGAAGAGGAAGCTGTCCACAGGACCTTGTCCTTGCGCTCTGTATTGTTTGCAATCACTGCATTTGCAGCTTCGATGATGTTTCCGGAGCTCCTGTAGTTCTGCTCCAGCCTGAATTCCTTCCTCTCTGGGAAGTCCTCCTCGAACTTCACTATGTTCTCGTAGTTGGCACCACGCCATGAGTAGATGGACTGGTCGTCATCACCTACGACAGCTATGTTGTGATGCTTCCTTGCAATCGAGGATACGAATTCATACTGCAGGAGACTTGTGTCCTGGAACTCGTCTACGAGGATGTACTTGAACCTTTCCTGCACTTCCTCAAGTACGAATGGCTTCTTCCTGAATATCCTGATAGGCAGGAGTATCAGGTCGTCGAAGTCGACGACGTTGTATGCCTTCTGGCAGAGAAGCCATTCATTGTATATCTGCCTTACTGCAGTGTCCTTCTCCTCGAGAGTCTTCCTTCCGGTCTTATAGTCGGAGAAGTAGGATAGCAGTGTATTGCAGTTGTAGTCGGCAAGCTGGTAGCCAAGCGTAACTATGCAGTTCTTCAGGAGTGCAAGGTTGTCGTTGGTATCGTAGAGTGAGAAGTTGTTGTGGTAGCCGAGATGCTGGATATACTGCTTCAGCAGTCCCATGCCGAAGGAATGGAATGTCGTGGTTGTCAGGTTCTTGAGCTTCTTGCCTGTAAGCGTCCTGATTCTCTCGCTCATTTCCTTGGCTGCCTTGTTCGTGAATGTAAGGGCGAGGATGTTCTTCTCGTCGATTCCCATCTCCAGCATGTGGGCGATGCGATAGGTTATCATTCTGGTCTTTCCGGAACCTGCTCCGGCAATGATAAGGAGCGGGCCTTCTATGGTTGCTGCTGCAGCGGCCTGCTCCTTGTTGAGTACTTCTTCTAGCTTGATTTTCACGTGCTTAACATCGCACAATGCTCCGTTTCGGTCAACCCTGTCTATCGATCTTGATGGCGTCCACCGGACACATCTCGTGACAGCAGTAGCAGCGGATGCAGAGCGACTTGTCGATCGTGACCTTGTTGTCCACGAGCTTCAGTGCAGAAGCCGGACAGATGTCTATGCATCTCTTGCACCTTATGCAGTTCTCCATGAATTCGGGAGCTGGTCTCTTCTGCACCATCCTCATCCTGAAAGGACGTGTGAGGATCGGCCAGATGAGGTCTGCAAAGAGATTGCTCCTCTTCTGCTCTACGAGCTGCACGTCATCCATTTTAAGGTCCTGTGGCTTCAGGATAGGATACTCGTAGGAAGACTTCTGGGTAAGGTTCTGCCTGGAGCCTTCCTTCCAGATTGGAATCTCATCCGGGTCGTATCCCATGATGAAGGAGGCTGCGTAGTCGATTGCAAACGCATCCTTCGAACCGAAGAGGAGATTGAACTTCCTTGGAAATCCGTTTGCTGGTCCTGGTCCCTCCATTCCGATGATTCCATCCATGAAGGCATATGTCGTCCTGCTTTCCCTGAAGATGGATACGATTATCCTGGCAAAGGCCTCACGGCTTGGTGCCTTTACATGCATTGGTGACTTGTTCAGGCCCGGAAGTAGGCCGAACATGTTCTTTACGCATCCAGTGAAGAACATCAGCTGATGGGTCTTCATCTTTGCAAGCGTTATGATTACATCTGCCTTGTCGATTGCAGTTGTCATTGGAGCGGATATCTTGCGTGTGAGCTTATGGACCCTGGTCTCCTTTGTGAAATCCACCCAGGTGACACCGGTTCTCTCGCAGACATCCCAGAGTCCTGCATTCCTTGCATGGAATGTCGGTGTGTGGAGTCCAGGGGAGTCTCCCATCAGGATCTCCTTCGGCTCCCTCTTCTGGATTACCTTCACCAATGCCTCTACGAATACGGGATTGGTTGTTATGGCCTTCTCCGGATTTGCATCCGAAAGTACGTTAGGCTTCAGGAATACCGTCTTTCCCGCGACCTCTGGAAAGTCAGTGGATGCAATGATCTCCTCGATCCTATCCATGAGGTACTCAAGCTGGTATCTCTCAGCTTCTACGATTGCAACTCTTGTGCTCATATCTTTCTAAGCAGGCAGCAGTACATGGGACCGAGTCCATCGTTCCTGTCAGGTAGTATGAGAGTGCCATGTTCCTGCTTCTCTCCATTCATTTCAAGTTCTATTTCCTCTACCTCCCCAGGATGCTTCTTGAAGAGACGGGCAATTACCTCGTTATTCTCTCCTGGATTGATCGAGCATGTGGAGTAGAGGATGAGTCCACCGTGCCTCAATGCGATGAAGGCTGAAGAGAGTAGGGCATACTGCTCCTTCGAAAGTCTCTTCGGTCTTGTAGGACTCCATATCCCTAGATGCTTCGGGTCGTTCATCACATGACGCTCGGATGAGCATGGTGCATCGAGGAGTATCCTGTCATATGCTTCCTGCTCGTAGAGACACCATGAGGATGCATCGTGGTTTGTAGTGGTGATCCTCTCTGCAATCTCCTTCGGGAGGCATTCCTCGATTACAGTCCTCAATCTATGTACACGCTGAGGAGACCTGTCGTTCGATGTCAATGTACCACGCTCTCCAAGACGGAGTGCAAGGGAAAGCGTCTTTCCTCCAGGAGCTGCACACATGTCGAGAACCCTGTTGCCATCTTCGATAGGGAGCATCTCAGCCACCTCGATCGATGCAGGATCCATGTAGTATGGTGACAGCAGCCTGTCTGATAGCAGTACCGTATCCTTCTCATCCGTCATGGATGCCTTGAGGAAATCCCATCTATCACCGTAAATATCCCGATAGAAGCTTTCGAAAGCCTCCTCGGATGTCAGTTTCTGTCTCTTCTTTGCCATTCAGGCCTCACATCATGAGATTGGTAACGAGTATTCCGACTGCAAGGCCGTGGATGATGCCACCGAATACCTGTGCAAAGGAATGACCCAGGAGTGTCTTCAGGTTTGTCGGAGTGAATGCACCGTCCTTATGTATCTGGGACAGTATCTTCGACCATTCGTTGATTACCTCCGCCTGCTTGCCGGCTTCCCAGCGGATGTTCATTGCATCGTGCATTACGATGAATGAGAAGACGAAGCATATTGCAAATGCAATGCTTCCCAGCCCCTCAGTCATTGCGATTGCCGTAGTCAGTGCAACTACGGTAGCTGTATGGCTCGATGGCATTCCACCGTTGGAGACCATCATGTGTCGGTCAAAGCCATGGCCCGACAGCTTTTCGATGAAAGGCTTGATGAGCTGCGCTGAAATGCAGGAAATTGTTGCCGCAACGAGCGGTATATTTGTAAACAGATCTGAAAACTTCACTAGACAATATTACAATAATTTGCCTAGCTTTACCATAAGAACCTCACATGCTTGAATCTGTTTGTGTTTTTACATAACATCGATTGCATGAATCGACGTAAGAAGACACTTGCTCTTGTTTCCTTCCTGGCGCAGTTCACCATCTGCATGGTCAACTTCGCACTGATATACCATATGAAGTTCCGCTTTGGCTTCTCATCAGGCGCAATCGGAATCGCATCATCCATCTATACGGTTACATATTTCATTTCATGCCTGGCACTTGAAAGACCTCTGAGGAATCTCGGCAGGAGATTCAAGGCGATGGCATCGCTTTTAGGAATGGGCATCTCTCACCTTGCGATACTCCTCGCTCCATCTTCCTGGATGGTCTATCCACTGCTGGCATTCTATGGAGTCTCGATGAGCCTGCTCTGGCCGAACATGGAAGCCTGGATCACTTCCGGCGATGACGGGGAGGAGCTTCCGAAGTCCCTATCCCTCTTCAACTTCTCATGGTCCTTCGGTGCAGGACTTTCCACAATGGTCGGAGGATTCCTTGTAGAGATCGGTTCCGGCTTTGCAGTGGCATTCTCCGTAATGCTCTTCTTCGTCACGTCGATTCTCCTTCTTTCCCTGAGACGGGAATCAGGAGATGCTCTCCAGCATCATGAGGAGAGGAAGGCAGTAGGGGAGTCCACAGACCTCAGGTACTTCTCCTGGGTTGGTATATTTCTCAGCTACTCCTGCTATGCCCTCATGGTGAACATCTTCCCACTCTATGCATTCGAGCATCTGGGATTCTCCGAAGGACTTACGGGGACACTGCTTCTTGCAAGGGGAATGACAGCATGCTTCTCCTTCCTCATCCTTGCGCGCCTCTCTTTCTGGAAGTTCAACATGAAGACAATTGCCATTACCCAGGCACTCCTTGCATTCATATTCATAGCCCTTGCAGAGATGACAAGTCCTCTGGGATACGCTGCAGTATTCCTTCTCTACGGTTTCGTGTTTGCACTTGTCTATGAGCTTTCCATATTCCATGGAGCCTATGGGGCCGATAATCCGGATAGGAGGATGGTCATCCACGAGGTGCTGATAAATGTAGGTCAGGTACTTGGATCTGTTCTCGGTGGAGTGCTCTATCAGAAGTATCCATTCAAGCTGATACTTATGCTGCTCTCGCTTATTACGATTGCTGCATTGCTGGTGGAGACAGTCACATACAATGCAATGAAGAGGCGTAGGGCTTAGAGGAGAGGAAGCTGTAGAAGGTCTGTCCTTTGAATGCAGCATCCATTTCCTTACTTCCCTATGTTTTCGGCAATATGTCCCCTTAAGATGCTTATTGATGTTTAAAAAGACGGTTCAAAGCAATATAATGGTCTGTGATATCTCTAAAAGGGGGGAATCATAATGGCTGAAACACTATGCTACAGGATCCTACGCGACCACCTTGTGGAGGGAGAGCTCGTAAAGGGATCGACTATATCTATAAGGATCGACCAGACCCTGACACAGGACGCCACCGGTACGATGGCATATCTTGAATTTGAATCCATGGACATACCCAAGGTAAGGAACGAGCTTGCAGTAAGCTATGTCGACCACAATACGGTCCAGGTTGGATTCGAGAACTTCGATGACCATGAATATCTCAGGACCGTTGCAGAGAAGAAGGGAGTAGTCTATTCACGTGCAGGAAACGGTATCTGCCATCAGGTGCAGCTGGAGATGTTCGCTGTCCCTGGAAAGACGCTTCTTGGATCGGACAGCCATACTCCTACACAGGGTGGAATCGGAGAGATTGCAATCGGAGCCGGTGGACTTGATGTAGCGCTTGCCATGGCAGGTCATCCATTCTCGCTCATTGCACCTAAGGTTGTAGGAATCAGGCTTTCGGGAAAGCTTCGCCCAGGCGTTGCCGCAAAGGACATCATCCTTCGTGTTCTCGAGAAGTATGGAGTGAAGGGAAACGTAAACTCGGTATTCGAGTATTTCGGAGATGGAGTCAGGACACTTACAGTTCCAGAGCGTGCTACCATCTGCAACATGGGAGCTGAGGCTGGAGTCACATTCTCGCTCTTCCCATCGGATGAGGAGACACTTGCATTCCTATCTGCACATGACAGGGCTGACTCATATAGACCTATGAGTGCTGATGAAGGCGCTGAGTACGACGAGGTATTCGAAATCGACCTCTCGACACTCGAAGCACGAGTTGCAATGCCACATAGCCCAGGAAACATCGAGACAGTCAGGAACCTTGAAGGCATGAAGGTCGACCAGGTTCTCATCGGTTCCTGCACCAACTCATCCTACATGGACCTGAAGAAGGTTGCTGCAATCCTTGATGGACACACTGTCCATCCGACCGTATCACTTGGAATAGCACCTGGAAGCAGGGAGGTTCTCGAGATGATCTCCTCTGATGGAACACTTGCAATCCTTGTAAAGGCAGGTGCCAGGATTCTCGAGTCTGCATGCGGCTTCTGCATCGGAAACCATCAGAGCCCAGGAACCAATGGAATATCCCTAAGGACCTCCAACCGCAACTTCGAGGGAAGAAGCGGCACGAAGTCAGGTCAGCTCTATCTCTGCTCTCCTGAGACTGCAGCAATCTCTGCAATCACCGGAGTCCTTACAGATCCTAGGGGAAAGATGCCATTCGAGACAATCGAGCTCCCCGAGCACTATGCAGTGGATACCTCCATGTTCATATTCCCACCTGAGGATGGAAGCGATGTTGTCGTGAAGCGTGGTCCAAACATCGGTGAGCCACCTATGAATACAGCTCTTTCCGATGAGATTGAAGCAGAGGTTGCAATCAAGGTAGGGGACAAGATCACCACAGACCATATCATGCCGGCAGGTGCCAGACTCAAGTACAGGTCAAACATCAAGGCATACTCGGAGTTCGTATTCGAGGGAGTCGATGGGAAATTCTCACATAGGTCCCTATCCCTGAAGGAAAGAGGGATCGGATCGGTAATCGTAGCTGGACTCAGCTACGGTCAGGGCTCGAGCCGTGAGCACGCAGCAATCTGTCCGATGTATCTTGGAGTGAAGGCAGTATGTGCCAAGTCCATCGAGAGGATCCATCAGGCAAATCTCTGCAACTTCGGCATCCTTCCACTGATCTTCACGAACGAAGCTGACTACGACTCGATCGAGCTTGGCGATAGGCTGGAGCTCAGGGACCTCAGGAATGCAGTCAGGAATGGAGTCGTCATCCTCAGGAACGTAACCAGGGATGTAGACTACGAGATGGACCTCTACGCAACCGAGGAGCAGAAGGAAATGCTTCTCAAGGGCGGAAGACTCAATATGGTAAAGGGGGAGTGATATGAAGATTGAAGTACAGGACGGAGTCCTTTCCGTTCCAGAGAACCCAACGGTCCTCTATATCGAAGGCGACGGGGTAGGATGTGAGATCACACCGGAGATGAGGAGATTCACAGACGCTGCAGTCGATAAGGCATACTCAGGAAGAAGGAAGATCGACTGGAAGGAGGTACTTGCAGGAGGAAAGGCAAGGGACATTGCCGGAGAATCCCTTCCTTCTGAGACGATGGATGCAATCAGGGAATACAAGGTTGCAATCAAGGGACCTCTGATGACTCCTGTTGGAAAGGGAGCAAGAAGCCTGAATGTACAGCTTCGTCAGGCCTTGGACCTATATGTATGCCTTAGGCCTGTCAGATACTTCCAGGGAGTTCCAAGCCCAGTGAAGCATCCAGAGAAGGTAGACATGGTCGTCTTCCGTGAGAACACAGAGGATATCTATGCAGGAATCGAATGGAAGTGCGGCACAGAGGAAGTCAGGAAGGTAATCGATTTCCTCCAGGAAGAGATGGGTGTAAGTAAGATCCGCTTCCCAGAGACATCATCGATCGGCATCAAGCCTGTTTCCATCGAGGGAACCAAGCGCCTGGTCCGCTCTGCAATCGACTATGCAATAGAGCATAGGAGGAAGTCCGTCACCCTTGTACACAAGGGAAACATCATGAAGTTCACTGAAGGTGGATTCCGTGAGTGGGGCTACAGTCTTGCAAGGAATGAATACCATGCAGAGGAGATTGACGGCAAGGTCGTCATTCCTACTGAGGATGGAGTCGGCATCGTCGTCAAGGACTGCATCTGCGATGCATTCCTCCAGAACATCCTCATAAAGCCGGAGGACTATGATGTAGTTGCAACTCTCAACCTCAATGGAGACTATGTATCCGATGCAATGGCAGCTGAGGTTGGAGGAATCGGAATCGCACCGGGTGCGAACATCAACTACGACAGCGGTGTTGCAATTTTCGAGGCAACTCATGGAACAGCTCCGGACATTGCAGGAAGGAACATCGTAAATCCACTTTCCATCATGCTCTCTTCAGAGATGATGCTTAGATACATGGGATGGAACGAGGCAGCTTCTCTCATGGTGGATGCTGTCGAGAGGACAATAGGCAACAAGACTGTCACCAGGGATTTCTTCACACTTCTCGAGAAGGAAGGGGAGACTGGTGGAAGGTGCCTCGGAACTCATGAATTCACAGATGAGCTCATAGGCAATCTCTGAGGAGATATACTCTGAGACAAGTTGAGGGGCTGTGCATGAACTATTGAAAAAATAGTTTTTGCCAGCCCTTTTTAGTCACAACACACTTTAATGCGCTTAGTGGCTTGTCCTAGGCGAAAAGTACAATGGAAATCCTTCCCTTGAGGCATACCAATCTCCGGGAAGGATTCATTTTTTCAAAGTTATTTAGATTTTTATGCTGTAAGTTCCAGTTCGTACAGGAAAGGAAATTGCGGGTTCTCAGATGAGCCGTATCGCCGCTTTGCCAGCCATCTCAGGTTATACGTGAAGCACTGTATCAACCATTCTGTGAAAGTACCATCAAACCCAAATGTCTCGTATCGATGGAAATCATTGTTTCCTTTTATCTGAGCAAATACACCTTCAGCCTGGATGCTTCTGTTCACTCTCTGACGAGCTCCCTCATCTGTGCCTGCTCTTCTGGTGTTATGTTCTTCACTTCTGCGATGCCAAAATCGAAAGATAATTGCCTAGAAAAGCTTATTTGTGTATTATTTGATGCGGAAAGCATTGTTTTTCCTCCGTTTATATAAGTTTTTTGGCGATTACATTATATCACGGAAAGGGCTGTTTTTACAGCCCTTATTTTCATTTAAATACTTATATTATAACAAGATATAAAATATACAGATATAAAAAACACGTACTATTACTGCATAAATAAAGGGCTGGTGCTAGAACCAACTTTTAGTTGATTTCATGCAACAGCCCCTCTTCTGCTGTAGTCAGACTCTTTCGTTCAATGGAACTACCTTGCGGTGTGTTGGACCTGAATATACCTGTCTAGGTCTTCCGATCTTCTGGTATGGATCGTGTCTCCACTCCAGGTAGTGTGCAATCCAGCCAGGAAGTCTTCCCATTGCGAAGAGCACTGTGAACATGGACTCCGGAATTCCCATTGCATGGAAAGTAAGACCTGTGTAGAAGTCTACGTTTGGATATAGGTGCCTTGAGACGAAGTATTCGTCGTGTGTTGCCTTCTCCTCGATTTCCAGTGCGATGTCCAGCAGTGGATCCTCCTCATGGTTCTTCGACAGGATCTCCTTGCAGATCTTCTTTGCAACCTTGGCCCTTGGGTCGTAGGTCTTGTATACCCTGTGACCGAAGCCGGAGAGCCTGAATGGGTTGTCCTTGCTCTTTGCGCTTTCCAGGATGTCGTCGACCTTGAGGTTCTCGTTGTGGATCCTCTGCAGCATCTCCATTACAGCCTGGTTCGCTCCACCGTGCTTGGAGCCCCAGAGAGCACAGCATCCTGCTGCAACCGATGCGTAGAGGTTCGCCTCCGAGGAGCCTACAAGACGTACAGCCGATGTGGAGCAGTTCTGCTCGTGGTCTGCGTGGAGGATCAGGAGCTTGTTGAGAGCCTTTACATGAAGTGGATCCGGGGTATAGTTGTTTACCGAGGAGTAGAACATCATGTTCAGGAAGTTTGCGCAGTATGAGTAGTTGTACTGTGGATCTACGTATGGAAGTCCCTGCTGCTGGCGATATGTGAATGCTGCAATTGTCCTCATCTTTGATAGGAGTCTTGTGACTGTGAGGTCGATGTTCTCCTCAGGGTCCCTCTCTTCCAGTTCAGGATAGAAGGCAGATAGGGAAGCGACCATTGCAGATAGGATTCCCATTGGATGGCCTTCGCTAGGGTAGGCCCTGAAGAAGTCCCTCATGTTGACATGGAGGAGGCTATGCTTGTTCAGGAGCTTCTGGTAGTTGATTCTCTCGGCAGCTGTAGGGAGTGCACCCTTTACGAGAAGATATGCAACTTCGATGAAGTCGCAGGATTCTACGAGGTCTTCGATATCGTATCCGCGATACCTGAGGATTCCCTCCTCTCCGTTGACATAGCAGATGGAGGACATGCAGGATCCGGTGTTCACGAATCCAGGGTCATAGGTGATGTAGCCTGTATCCTTCCTCAGCGATGTGATATCGAGGCTCTTTCCCCCGATGCTGTCTGTCATTACCGGTACGACGTATTCCTTTCCGTCCGGCATTATGATTCTTGCGTTTTCAGCCATCTTATCCCCCTTTGTAAAGGAATGCCTGAAGATGTCCTCTGGACATCAGGACTTTCGTAACATTATACATCTCAGGATATGGATAATTCAACGTAAAAAAAAGATTGGACTTAACAAACTCCTGTCTAACAAGTATCATTTCCATTATGGATGAAAATTTGACAGAAGTGGAATTGGTAGACCTCGCGGATTTCTTCAAGGTATTCGGAGACGCTACAAGACTCAGGCTCCTTGCATTCCTGCTTGAAAGGGGGGAGGCTGGGGTTAATCAGATTGCCGAGGCTCTCGATATGAGTCAGAGTGCAATCAGCCAGCAGCTGAAGGTCTTGAGACAGTCAAGACTGGTAAGATGGAGAAAGGACGGAAGGAATGTGATCTACCGCCTCTCTGATGACCATATCAGCAAGATCCTGCAGCTCGGCATCGAGCATTACCAGGAACTCTACCTATGAGAGACCAGGTCTTCCAGTGGAAGTCCTACGACATTTGACCAGGAGCCTTCGATTCTCTCTACAAGCTTCCAGCCTGTCTTCTGAAGCCTGTATGCTCCAGCGGCTCCTATGCATTCACCGGTTGCAACGTAATCGTCTATCTCCTCATCGCTGAGATCCCTGAAGAGGACCTTGGATGAAGTCGTGAAGCTTACGGTATCATTCGTCTCAGGTCTGTAGAGTACACAGCCTGAGAGCACTGTCTGGAATCCTCCGGAAAGGAAGCGGAGGAATTCCCTTGCCTCCTCTTCATCCCTTGGCTTTCCAAGGAGCTTTCCCCTGAAGAGTACCAGTGTATCTGCCGTTATTCCCGGCAGGTCCTTCCTGAACTCGGGAGATGAGATGTATGCCTTCATCTTGCCTTCAGCTATTTCCCTGACTGTATCTTCCGGACTACTTCCGTCCCTCTTCTCCTCTGTTTCAGGTACAAACCTATGTACTATGCAGCCACCTCTTTCAAGAAGTGCCTTCCTGTTGGGAGAGCCCGATGCGAGTACAACCTCTGGAAATACGCGTGCAAACTCAAGCTGGGCAACAGTAGGCTCAATTGTCTTCGTCACCTGAAAGCTCCTCGTATTCTTCGCTCCTCTCTGCCCAGAGAAGTTCCTTCTCGTCTCTCACCCTCTCAAGCTCTGCCTTCTCGTCGAGTACTTCCGTGATCCTCTTCGGATCTGAATAGACTTCCGGTCTCATGCTGAATTCCTCGCGCTCTGCTATCTGGTCATCGAGGCTTGCAATGTCGAGCTCTATTGCCTCTATCTCACGCTCGAGGCTCTTCAGCCTGTTCTTTCTCTGCTTTCTCTCCTCATGGGAAAGGACGCTATCCTTCCTGACTTCATTCACTTCAGCAGACGCAGCCTTCTGCTCCAGAAGGTACTGCTCCTCCTTCTCCTTGAGCTTGTAGTTGAAGTATTCGAAGTCTCCCTCGAAGAATTCAGGTCCCTCGTCCGTGAGGTACAGGATCCTGGTTGCAAGCTTCGAGATGAAGTGCTTGTCATGGGAGACGAAGATGACGGTTCCCTCGTAGCCTTCAAGTGCCTCGAGAAGCATCTCCTTCGTATTGATGTCGAGATGGTTCGTAGGCTCGTCGAGAAGAAGTAGGTTTGCAGGGTGGAGGAGCATCTTCAGAAGTGAAAGCCTGGACTTCTCTCCACCTGAGAGGACTCCACACTTCTTGTAGATGTCATCGTCCCTGAAGAGGAATGCGCCGAGCATGTTCCTGAGCTTTGGAATGTCCCTTGTATCTGCCACAGTCTCGAGTTCCTCGAGCATGTCGAGCTCTGGATTGAGTGTATGCTCTGCATCCTGTGCAAAGTATCCCTTCTTGACTCCGGCTCCGTCCCTTACAGTTCCTTCGTAGTCGTCGTCCTTTCCTGCGATGATCCTGAGCAGTGTGGACTTACCGGTTCCATTCCTTCCTGTGATTGCAAGTCTCTCACCCTTGTTTACGATGAAGGAGAAGTCATTGTAGATTACATTGTCGCCATATGCCTTATGGAGGTTCTCTACGATCATGACATCGTTTCCAGACCTTGGAGCTTCAGGGAAGGAGAATGAGACCTTCTTAAGGTGTGCTGGTACCTCGATCTCGTCGATCTTCTCGAGCATCTTGATCCTGGACTGTACCTGCTTTGCCTTTGTTGCCTTGTAGCGGAACTTCTCGATGAATTCCTCAGTCTTCTGGATCTCTTCCTGCTGCTTGCGGTACTCGGCCTCGAGAGTCCTTATCTCCTCCTCTCTTACCTTTACGTACTTCGTGTAGTTTCCCTGGTAGTTGCGGAGCTTGCCGTTGTTGAGCTCATATACCTCAGAGCATGTCTCGTCGAGGAAGTTCTGGTCGTGGGATACGAGCATGACTCCACCCTTGAATGCGCGGAGATATTCGGAAAGCCATGTAAGCGCCTCGATGTCGAGATAGTTGGTAGGCTCGTCGAGCAGAAGGAAGTCCGGATCCTCGATGAGGACCTTTGCAAGTGCTATCCTCATCTGCCATCCACCGGAGAATGTCTCCGTGGATTCTGTGAAATCCCTTTCCTTGAATCCAAGTCCCATGAGGATGGAACCGATCCTTGCCTTCCTGTCGTAGTAGCCGGATTCAGTGAGTGTATCGTGGAGCTCAGAGATCCTCTCGATCTTGTAGCTGTCGCTGGACTCTGAGAGGCTGTCCTCGAGATCGGTGAGTTCCGCAATGAGTGGAAGGAACCTCTCGTATCCTCTTTCAGCTGCCTCGTATACAGTCTCGCCATGGAATACGATGTCCGACTGTGGAAGGTATGCAACACGGGCACCCCTTGTAATGGACATGTTGATCGAATCTGCCTCGAGGTCTCCTGAAATGACCTTGAAGAGTGTGGATTTGCCGCAGCCGTTGGCTCCTGCAAGAGCTGCCCTGGTCTTTTCGTTCATGTTGAAGGAGACGGAGGAAAGGATCTTCCTCTCCCCGAAATATAGGTTTAGATCGCTTATCTGGAGATTGTTCATTACTGTACCTGGAATTGTGTATATGTTCCTATGTTACTATATTGGAGCCCATAAGCTCAACACGAGGAGAGGTCGGAAATTTTCCAGAACCTGTACCCAAATAATGCATATATGTATTATAATAATACATGAATGTGCATAACGACTTCACATTTTGGGGATTTTGCCCCATTTCAGGAGTATAGATGATTTGTCTTTGCCTTGGTGAGTCCACGCTGGAACTCAATAGGGAACTAGTTGAAAGGAATAGGGAATATATAGATCTATGTGAGTTGAGGGTCGACAGGCTCTCTTCCCGTGAACAGAAGCAGGCTGCAAGGTTTCCTGCAATGGTCGACATCCCGGTAATCCTTACGATAAGACGTGTATGCGATGGTGGATCGTTCCACCAGACCGAGAGGACGAGGAAGGATCTCTTTCTCAGGGCTCTCGAAGGGGATTTTGCATACATCGACATAGAGGATGACATCAAGCGCAACGATGTCGAGGAGAAGGCTCGCGAGAAGGGTGTGAAGATCATCAGGTCCCTTCATGATATGGAGAAGGTTCCGGAGGATATCTTCTCAAGGGTATATCATCTGGCCGAGCGTGGAGATGTGGCCAAGATTGCCGTCCGCCCAAATGGCTTTGCCGATGTGATGACACTCTTCAGGATCAAGGAAGAGCTGAAGGGCGTGGACAAGATCATCATCGGACTCGGCGAGTACGGTGTAGTCACGAGGATCCTCTACCGTCTGATGGGTTCCATGCTTACATTCGCATCCGACAACCAGGTCGCCCCAGGTCAGATCTCAGCTAGGAAGCTGAAGCTGGACTATCGCGCGGACCAGGTGAACGAGAAGACGGCTGTCTATGGGATAATCGGAAATCCGGTACTCAACTCTGCATCCCCATTGATGCATAACCGTGGCTTCCAGTCGATCCGCTTCAATGCAATCTACGTACCATTCCTCGTCGATGACGTAAGGCTCTTCTTCTCGTTTGCAGAGCAGATACGCATCCGTGGATTCTCTGTGACAGTTCCATTCAAGGTCGATGTGCTTTCATACCTTGGAAACATCACGAGGGAAGTCAAGCAGATCGGTTCATGCAATACTGTCGTAAGGGTTCCTGGAATGTGGAAGGGAATAAACACCGACTACTATGGTTTCATCAGGCCTATTGCCAGGGAACTGGACAATGGGGAGATCGAGTCGGCTCTCGTAATCGGAGCTGGTGGTGCATCCCACGCAATCGTATGGGCGCTTAGGAACAGGGGAGTGAAGGTGACGATCCTCAACAGGACACTCAGCCACGCAGAGAAGATCGCCAAGATGAACCTCTGCGATTACGATACACTCGACAATGCTGCAGACTATGCAGGAAAGGTGGACCTGATCGTACAGACTACATCTGTAGGTCTCTATCCGAACTTCGATGGAAATCCGATTGCAGGATTCCCATATACAGGCAGGGAGATCGTCTACGACATCATCTACAAGCCTAGGATGACAAAGGTGCTGCAGGAAGCCGAGAAAGCCGGCTGCAGGATCCATTTCGGTTCCGAGATGCTGATCGAGCAGGGAAAGCTCCAGTTCGAAGCCTTCACCGGTTACCATTATCCTGACTGGGTGGATCCTGGACTATAGGAAACACCTTGGAATCAATCTTACCTTATAGAGCCTGGAGACTGACAGCATCTTCTTTCCGATGATGGTGTGGTCTCCTTCCTCATAGTCCTGGACCATCGATATTCCGCCTATTGTGCTCTGACCGGAATGGTTCTCTACCTGTATGCAGTAATCCCTGTCCTTCTGGGCTGCAGAGAGCAGCCTGTGCTTCTCGCCATAGTGGAATGCATCTGCTTCCGAGAATGGAAGGCCTGTCGAGAGGTGGGATTCATCGAAAAGGATTCCGGAGTTCACCATGAGGACGCGGAGGTTCCATAGGGCCTTGTCATCCGTGTCGATCCTCGAGATGAGCTCTTCCTTTCGGCTCTTCCTGTATTGGTACTTCCTATCTAGCGGAATTCCCTCCGGCAGTACTGCTTCCTCTGTATTCTCGATGAAGGCATCATGCAGCTGGACCTTCTCCGTCTCCCTGAATTCAGGACCTTCGAATACCTGGCTCTCCTGCAGCGACTGAGGAAGCAGGCGTCTTATCTCATTCTCATCTGTAACCGAGAGTATGAAGCATGTAGGGGAGAGCTTCTCCTCTATGATGGATGCGAACATCCTCTCGAACCTCTCAGCGTACTTCTCGTCCGTTCTCATGACGATGCCCCTTGTGATCCTGAGACGCCTGAAGTCATCGTACCAGAACTTGAGAAGGGTGGTTACCATCTCCGGTATCGGATACTGTGTCATGGAGGATAGGATGTCGAATACATCGTTTGCGCTGTAGCCGAACCTGAATAGACGACCGATGCTCTCCTTCGATAGCTCAAGAAGCTTTGACTGGTCGATCTTCATAGGTTCAGTCATGAGATAAAGTCTTGGATCTGTCTTGCCATAGACAGTGATGAGCCTGTCGGATGAAATGGAGATCCTTCCATTCTCCTCCTTCTGGGCCCTGAGTGGATAGAGCATCTCATCACGCCTCTCGAAGAAGCTGGTCCTGAGGAATGCCGTTATCCGCTCCGAGTATCTGGAATCCTCGCTGTCTGCCCTGCAGAAACCCGAGAAGCGCTCGGCCATGACCTGGATCCTCTCGAATCCATCCTCTCTTATGATGCCTGCCTTTCTCAGATACATCAGGAAGGAGTAGTTCTTCCTCCTTCCTTCCTCCGAAAGCCTTGGCCAGAGCATGTAGGAGATCATCTCCTCGTATTCGAGGTCCAGGAAGGATAGGATCCTATCCAGTGAATTCCTGTCGTTCTCGGCAAGACCTAGGTAGGTGATGTTCTCCCTGATGTAGTCCATAAGCTGGCTGATGGCGCCTCCATCCATGAAGGAGAAGAGCTCGCTGCATTTCTCAGCCTTCGTTATTGCACCTCCATCGAGGTTCCTCGATGCAGCGCGGCCTAGAAGTATGTAGGAAAGCAGTGCCCTCGGGAAATCCTCGATCCTTGCGTTCCTCTTCTCCTCGTCCAGTCTCCTTCCGAAGGCAGGGTAGAGTGATATTCCATAATGCTGACGGAGACTTACATTGACTCCACTGATTCTTATGAGTCCCCTTGCCTCGAGATTCTGAAGCCTGCGTCTCGATCCATCCTGACCGAAGAGACGCTCAAGGGCGTCGATGTTCTCCTCCCCGAAGAGTTCCAGGTAGGTCAGTATCTCGGATTCCTCGTCTGTGATGAGAATGGAGATCTTCTCCTCGTTCTCCTCGAGGATCCTGTTCACCTCCTGGTTCTCTGCATAGGAGTCCAGCCACAGCTTCGATATCATGTTCTCGAGTTCGTTCTTCAGCATTCAGTCCTCTCCAATGTATAGCTGTATCCCTGTTCGGCAAGGAATCTCTGCCTCTTAAGGGCAAACTCCTCCTCCTTCGTGAACTCGGTTACGAGCGTATAGAAATGGCAGTCCTTCTCCTTTGGACGCAGGATCCTTCCAAGTCTCTGTGCCTCCTCCTGTCTCGATCCATATGTGCCCGAGACCTGGATTGCAACGGATGCATCGGGAAGGTCGATTGCGAAGTTCGCAACCTTGGAGACGATCAGTGTAGTTATCTCCCGGGTCCTGAACTTGTCATAGAGCTCGTCCCTCTTCCTGTTGGAGGTGCTTCCTGTGATGATTGGGAATCCGAATTCCTTCTGTATGTCCTTCAATTGGTCAAGGTACTGACCTATGATGATTATCTGCTCACCTTCATGTCTCTTCAGCAGGTCCCTGATGACCTTCAGCTTGTTCCTGTTGAGAGCTGCTATCCTGTAGGCTGCCTGGTTCTCGGCAATTCCGTACTCCAGCTCGTCATCCTCGTTCATCGGAAGCCTGATCTCATGGCAGTATGCCTTTGCTATGAAGCCCTTCTCAGCAAGGTTGATCCATGGAGTGTCGTATCTCTTTGGACCTACGAGAGTGAATACCTCTCCCTGCTTTCCATCCTCCCTTACAAGGGTAGCTGTAAGGCCGAGCCTGTAGATGGACTGCAGTCTTGCAGCAAGCTGGAAGGAAGGAGCCGGGAGCATGTGTACCTCGTCATATACGATGAAGCCCCATGGCCTGTCATCGAAGAGTTCGAATACAGTCTCACCTGTCTTCTTGTCCCTGATGCCGATCATGCTCTGGTAAGTCGTTACAGTTACAGGCTTTATCTCCTTTCTCTCTCCCGAGTACTCGCCGATCTGGTCTCTTGGGATATCTGTCCATCTGGCAATCTCCCTGATCCACTGATGTATTGCAGAGATGTTTGGAACTATGATCACGGTCTCTTTCTGGAGCTTGTGCATTGCAAGGATTCCGACAATCGTCTTGCCGGCTCCACATGGAAGGACGATGGTTCCAAAACCAGTTCCAGGCTCTCCGTTTCCATAGAGGGAATCCACAGCTTCCTTCTGGTAGTACCTGGCATCAAGTTCTGGCTTGAGGTTGAACTTCATCTCGGCGCCCTGTCTCATTGGGACCATGTCCACAACCGGGAAGCCGAGGTTGATCATCAATATCTTGAATTCGCCCCTGCGAGACCTTGGAAGCCTGAATACTCCCTCGTTGTCCACTGGCTCGAGGAACTTCATCCTGTCTACGAATCTTGTCTTGATCTGGAGCTGGAAGAGCTTGCGCTTTACAGTAAGAAGCAGGCATTCCCTGTCTTCCGGATCCTCTGTGAGTACGAACTCTCCATATCTTCTTCCGATGTCATCGATGTACATCATGACTCTCTGGTCGATCTCGTACTTGCTCCATCTCTCGAGCCTTCTGCAGATCTCCTCCGTGCTGAGTCCTGCAGAGATTGCATTCCAGAGGGAAAGGTCACTTATCATGTAGGTATGAACATGCTCAGGTGACTTCACCAGTTCAGCAAATGGTACTATGTCGCGGCGAGCCTCTTCAGCATGTGGGCTGTAGAGGTCCAGCAGTATTGTCCTGTCACTCTGGACTAAAAGGGCGTTTTCGTCGTTCATCTGTATTCCTATAACTATCTGAGGCTTCTCTCTGCCTCATGTCTCATCATCATATCAAGTATCGTAACTGCAGCCATCGCTTCGACTACAGGAAGGGCCCTTACTACGATCAGCGGATCGTGACGGCCTTCGATGTTGATCGTCACCTCGTTTCCATTCCTGTCCACGGTTCTCTGTGTCCTTGCAATCGACGGGGTAGGCTTGAAATGGATTCTCATCACGATCTCCTCCCCGTTGGAGATCCCTCCAAGGATTCCTCCCGAGTTGTTGCTGAGAAAGCCATCCTGATCCATCTCATCGTTGTTCTCGGATCCCTTGAGCCTCGATACCTCTGTTCCAAGCCCAAACTCAACAGCCTTCACAGCTCCTATGCTCATCATTGCATGGGATAGCACTGCATCGAGCTTGTCGAAGCATGGCTCCCCGATTCCTGCTGGGCATCCCGAGATCCTGCATTCGACTACGCCTCCAAGGCTGTCGAGATTCCTCCTGGATTCCTCGATCCTCTCAAGGATCCTCCCTTCATTGGAGTCGTCGGTCAGGAAGAGTGGGGGAGCAAATGGTGGATTGAATGTATCTGTCTTAGCTTCGATTCCTGCAATTCCACGGACACCTGCATCGATCTCGATTCCCTTCCTCTTAAGTACAAGCTTTGCAAGCGCTCCAGCTGCAACGCGTGCTGCCGTCTCTCGTCCCGAGGACCTTCCACCACCACGGGGGTCCCTGATTCCCCATTTCATTTCGTACGTGTAGTCAGCGTGTCCCGGTCTGTAGATCGACTCGAGCTTGGAGTAGTCCTTCGAGTTCTGGTTCTCGTTGCGGATGACCATTGCAATCGGAGCACCTGTGGTCCTTCCTCCATACACTCCGGACAGCACCTCTATCCTGTCCTTCTCGCTCCTTGCAGTTCCCATCCTGGTGGATCCCGGTCGTCTCCTGTCCATCTCGCTCTGGATGAAGGATATGTCCATCTCCATTCCACTTGGGCATCCATCGACAACTACGCCGATTGCCTCCCCGTGGGATTCTCCGAATGTGGTTATGCGAAACAATGTACCGAAGCTGTTTCCGCTCATGACTCATCCTCCTTGAGATAATCCAGCAGCAGTTCGAAGTTCTCGTTGAGGTCGGTATATGGACCGAGCTTGATCACCTTGTCTGCATATCTGCTGTAGATTGCATCCCGTCTTTCGTATAGACGATGGAAGCTGCCCTCTACGTCGTTCTCATCCAGGAATGGCGGAATGCCATCGCGTAGGATGACAGGAAGCATATCGGACTCCTCCCTATGGAGATATATGAGCCTGCCGTACTTCCCGATTCCCTCCATCAGGGCGGTATTGTCGGATGCTCCTCCTCCGAGGGAAAGCACGAAAGGTCTCGAGTTTGAGAGGAGGAAATCATCGACAGCATCGAATTCAAGTTCCATGAACCTCTCCTTCCCCTGCTGCCTGTAGTATTCCCTTACAGAGAGTGGTCTGATGCGTCTCTGGATGAGATGGTCTGCATCTTCGAACAGGATTGAACATCTCTCGGCATACAGCTTTGCGAAAGTCGTCTTGCCGGAGTGCTTCAACCCCATGAAAAAAAGCCCTTTTTCCGATATTTCCATAATAGGTAATTGTATCAGAAGTAGGGCTTATCTAGCAACATGGGATCGTGGAATCAATCGTCGAAGAGGTCTGTCCATTCCCTGTTGTCGTATATCTCGGCCTCGCGGCTCTTGTTTCCGAGGTTGTCTTCCTTCCTCTTCCTTTCGGTCTTCCTCTTCCTCTGCTCGACCTTCTCGATGAAGACGGCCTCTGACCTGTTCTTCCTGTTCTCGACACGGAAGCGGTTCTCTGCAATCTTGAACCTCAGTGCATAGTGGAAGGTGATGATGGATATGTAGTAGAGTACCGCTATTGCAAGAGGGGCTATGTTTCTTGGCGTCATCGGATCGTATGGCAGTCCCATCTCGGTTATCTGGATCAGGAGGTCCAGGTTCTGGAAGAGGAATATGAGGCTTATGATGGCTGGAAGGAGCCAGTATATACCTTCCCTCGACAGGATGAATCGCATGGTCGTGAGGAATGCCATGAAACAGAAAAGCAGAGATATCAATGGAATAACGTAATTGTACAAACTTATCATCTCCTAGATAATATATGTTAACATGAAACGACAAGGAAATGATATGCTGGATAGAAGAAATGCAGAACTCATAGATGAAGTACTGAAGAAGAGGAGACGAGATAGGACCGAGGATATCCGCGGTGCCTTCTATCGCGATACGACTGCAATAATACACTCTGCGCCATTCAGGCGTCTCAAGCATAAGACACAGGTATTCTTTGCACCAAGCAACGACCATATCTGTACGAGGATGGAGCATGTGCTACATGTTGCATCCATTGCATCTGCAATCTGCAGGCCACTTGGACTCGATACCGAGCTTGCATGGGCAATCGGAGTCGGACACGACCTTGGACATACACCATTTGGACATGTAGGCGAGATGGTGATCTCCGACCTTTCCAAGGAACGTGGGCTGGGGGAGTTCCAGCATGAACTCAATTCCCTGAGAGTCGTCGACTTCATTGCAGGCCATGGCAATGGCCTCAACCTTACATATGCAGTGAGGGATGGAATCGTCTCACATAACGGGGAGGCCCTGAGACTCAGGATCAAGCCGACATTCGAGCTGAAGGATTTCTCGAGCATCACCACGAGGAAGGGACTTCTTCCTGCAACATACGAGGGCGCCGTCGTGAGGTTCTCCGATAGCATCGCCTATCTCGGAAGGGATTTCGAGGATGCATCCCGTCTTGGAATCCTGAAGGACAAGCCACTTCCTCAGATCGTTCAGGAAAGGCTCGGAACTACCAACGGCGAGATCATCAACTCACTTGTAAACGACATCATCGAGTCTGCAGGCATCGAGGATGGAATCGGATTCTCCCCGGAGATATTCGAGGCTGTACAGGAATTCTCCACATTCAACTACGAGAACATCTACAAGTCCGACATCCTGATGGGATATACAAGATATGTAAGCAGGCTCATCAGGCTGGTATTGAATTATCTCGAGGAGATCTACGCATCCTATGGACTTGATAGGAAGGGATACGACAGTGAGCACAATATGCTCGCATCCGGCTTCTACAACCACATCGTCGAGATGCAGCCGATATATATGGAGAAGGAAGGCTCCGACAGGCGTCTTGTAATGGACTATGTTACGGGAATGACCGACAATTTCACTCTCGATGCAGCTCACGAGATCCTGGTTCCGGACCACCTCAACGAGGAGATCGAGAACAGCAGGACCGG
>SAMEA104404103__coassemble_694_pt1 | contig 23515 bp, 15 predicted proteins | sample SAMEA104404103__metabat2_low_PE_027 | metagenome-assembled genome bin SAMEA104404103 (sample SAMEA104404103) | Balaenoptera acutorostrata
TCATCCCCGCTTTCAAGGCATTCCAATACAGAGAGTATGTCATCGTAGTTCCTCATGACCTCATCCATGTAGTGGAGGCTGTCCATATGGTACTCGAGGATCTCGCGGGTCTTCCTAGGTGACTGTATCTGGTAGTTCGATTCGAGACTTGCAGACAGGTCAGTCCTTAGCGCCCGCGATGTTATGTCGTGCCCCAGGAGTGCCTCAACAGCATTTATGAATGTCTCTGTCTGGTAGGATGTTGCATCGTCCCTCTTCTCGTCTGCAATGCTGACGATCCTTATGAGGGATTTCGATACCTCACGCTTAGTAGTCTTTCCCTCCAGGTGTTCCTTCAGGATGTCGATCGACTTCCTCATTGCACAGTAGAGGTCCTCATCATCTTCGAACATGTTCATTGTCTGGAATGCAAGGAAGATGGCATATCCCTTCTGGCTCAGCTCCGGATGCGACTTTATGATCCTGCTCGGCTCCTTCACGACCGTTGCATGGTTGGAGTACAGGGCTCTCCTGAACTTGTATCCATATGAGACAGTCGTCTCGAATTCGGGAATGTTCATTCCATCAAGTACATTCCTCTTCGTGCGGATGCTGTGCCTGAGGCTCTGTCCCTTCTCCTCGAGTAGGACATTGAGCCTTCCGTTCATCCTTGCGGTGTAGGATCTCTCTGTTTCCCTGTCGGTCCTGTATAGGAAGGGTGGGTAGGTGTTTCCAGACTCCTCGACCTTCCTCTCTGTCTCCTCGAGGTTCGCGATGATGTTCCCGATTGCGAACTCGAGCTCAGATAGGACCTCGCTGTCATCCTCGAGCTTCTGGCCACGCTTCATCTTGCGTTCAAGTCTTGCTGAATAGAATATCAGGATGCCGTCTATGAAGAAGCGCTCTGAATGGGCAACAGTGAGCATCATCTTGTAGGCGCAGAGATAACGCCTGAGTGTTATCTCCGGAAAGGTCTTGGCAAGCAGCGATATCTGCAGCAGTTCATCGTACCTGAACCTATCGTCCCTGGACTGAAGTCTTTCCCTTACCGTATCCTCCATCGCCTTCAGGAAGCTCTTCAGCTCCGGCTTGATCATGAGGATCCTCGTCTTGAAGTATTCGGCTACATTGAGTGCTTCGCAGACTACGGTCTCGGGCCTCTTATCCATGATGCATAGTGAAAGTCTACCTACGGCATCAAGATCTCGATGGAAATAGGAGAGCGGCTTCTCTCCATCCAATTGTTCTCCTCTCATTTTTCCTCCCCACAATGAAAAATGATGCGCTCTCGACTGTCAGCCGAGAGCAGGCAATGTATTGTAATCTATGTCTAGTATTGCTTTTCAACAAGTATGGATGTTCTTTAAGCTAAATCAAAAGCGGCAATAATGCAAGAAGAAAAAGAAAACAAATCGTACATTTTGATATTTATGTATGAAAATAGAAATGTTATTTTTACATTGATATCTTTTGAATTTGACAATAATTTAACAGTTTGTTAATATAATAACATGGCAAATTCAATAGCACAGTTAGTCAAGGAATCGATAAACCGTAGTCCATTCATCAGTGAGATGCTGATGGAGGATGTCATCAGCTTCTCCAATCTTGCAAAGTACCTGCAGCCCAAGATAGCGTCCCAGATTGAAGGGGATGTCTCGCTATCCTCCATTGTGATGGCGATAAGGCGATACAGCGTTGAACTGAAGAGCAGGAAGAGCGTAAAGAAGGTTGACCAGATGGACTATTCCATCTCGGTACAGACAGGTATCTATGACATAAACTTCAAGAACTCCGAAGAGTTCTCCAGCAGGCTTGGGAAGCTCTATGAGCATATCGACCCAGCTGGTGGGGATTTCCTGAACATAAGTGCCGGCAACAGCGAGGTTTCCCTTGCAGTATCCATGAAGCACAGGAATCTTGTGAAGGAGCTCTTCTCCGACATGCAGATCATCCATGAAGCCGATGACCTGGTAGCGCTCTCCATCGTATTCGGTGGAAACTACATCATGACACCGGGACTGATCTATGTAGCTGTAAGGAAGCTGGCCTGGGAGCAGATCAACATCATCGAGCTCATCTCCACGATGAACTACCTGTCGTTCGTCATCGACAGGGAGAACTCCTCCAAGGCCTATACATGTCTCCAGTCCCTCTTCGAGGAGGGAATCTGATCACTTCCTCCTTGTGATCATCTTCCTGAGCTGCTCACGTGCAGCATCGGTACCTGTGATGATATCTTCGTCGCAGGTCTTTCTCTCTATGAGCATCCTGTCTGTATATTCCATCAGACGTCCGTCCATGTAGCTTACATCCATCCCGAGCTTCCTTATGATTGCGTGGCTTGCCGCAATGTCCCATGCATAGCAAGGCTGGGTTAGGCATGCCTGTGTATCGCGGAGGAATGCAGGAAGGATTGCGTGGAGGATGGAGGATCCGAAGCTTCTCATCTTGCCATGGTATGAAGAGAAGTCGTAGTTGGAGATTTCATGCCCTGTGCACATGATCTCCCTTACATCATCCTTCTGGTCCATCGGGGTAAATACCTCTCCGTCGAGATATACCTCATCCCCTGGGTATAGCGATACATGCATGTAATCCCTTGCAATCCCGCATCTTGGTGCATCGATTATTCCACCGACCGGCTGACGGTTCCTATCGAGGATTCCGAGGGCTACGGCGAATGTAGTCATTCCCTGTGAGTACATGTCGGTTCCATCGATCGGATCGAGGATGAAAGTGAATGGAGCATCGGGATTGAATCCGCTCTTCTCCTCTTCGGATATCATGTTGCATGTAGGGAAGAGCCTATGCACCATTTCCGATATATGTGTCGAGATGGCAAGGTCTGTCTCCGTGAGTACGGACCCGTCATTCTTGAAGGACCTATGTATGTTCTTCTGTTTCTCCCTGGCGAATTCTCCCATCGCCCTGATTTCTTCATCGAGTAAGTTAAAACACTTCCTATCAAGGATTTCCATTTGATTTTTTCCTTTTGATTGGTTATCATCTCCACTGTGAAATACGACATGGATGCATTATGTCGTGATTATATCAGAAAGAGCAGTGCTTATGAAGCATTGCAACCCAATCTGAAATACGACATAAAGGCCGATGGATTATCAAACTATCCTCTTTCGAGGCTCATATCCCTCTTCCAGGCGAAGAGGGGTGGACGTCTTTTTGCCATCTGCCCTACGGAAGAGGATGCAAAGGCCCTTTTCGAGGACCTCAGGGATACAGACCAGAACATAATACACTTCCCATCTTCGGGTAAGCAGCTCTATTCACCGTTCACAGGAACGGATGGGGAATATGCACAGAAGAAGGCAATCGAGGAGATGACATCCTCAAGTGATGCAATAGTGGTCTCCTCCCTCCGCGCCTTCGTCTCCCCGATACTCTCGGAGAAGTCGATCGACGATATGACGATCAAGATGAAGATAGGGGATTCCTTCGAACCGGAATCGATCATCGAGCGTCTTACTGCCGCCGGCTACTATCGCTCTCCATCCTGCTATGAGATGGGATCCTTCTCACTTCGCGGTGAGGTGCTCGATGTGTTCCCATTCTCAGCTGAGAACCCGATCCGCGTCTATACGGAGTGGGATGAGATCGTCCATATCCGTGAATACGAGGCTCTTACACAGAAGGCAATAAGAGACATGAAGAAGGTCTCGATCTTCTCGATCATGAAGAATGAGGCTGTAGGGCTCACCACCTTCCATGATTACCTCAGGAAGGACGACTTCTTCTGCTTCCTTGGAGAGGAAAGGCTTGAGACGAGCTACACATCCCTCATGAAGGAAGCGATAGCAAGGTATAAGGAATGCTACAAGGAGTATGGCGAGGTCCTTCCTCCGGATAGGGTGCTCTTCCCTTGGGAGAGATTCCATGAGGAGAGACATCCTGCATTCAGGCTATATGACATCGTGAAGGATGGCAGATGCCATTTCACTGTCTCCCAGTCCCGCTCATACTTCGGCAACGTAAAGTACTTCAGGGAAGATGCAGAGGCCCTGCTTCTCAACGAGTGGAAGATAATCATCATCGCTCCGACAGTCGTGCAGAAGGAGAGACTTGACTCCGTACTGGGGGAGCTGAAGCTTCCTGTAGTCGTCAAGGACATCTCCTCCGGTTTCCAGATCGAGAGTGAGAACATCCTTGTAGTGCTGGACAACGAGATCTTCGGCCGCAAGAGGCAGAAGGCAAGGAAGATCGTCGACACGATCTCATCTCCACTCGATTCCTTCATCGAACTGAAGCCTGGGGACTTTGTAGTACATGTGAACTACGGTATCGGCAAGTTCGAGAAGATAGACCGAGTCAAGGGCTTCAATACAGAAAGAGACTACATCAAGATCATGTATGCAGAGGGGGAGCATCTATTTGTCCCTATCGAGCAGGCTGACCTTGTACAGAAATACATCGGTAACGATGGCCGCCCTCCAAAGCTTGACAGCATGGGATCCTCCTCCTGGTCGAAGAAGAAGGAGAAGGCCGTAAAATCTGCCCAGAAGCTAGCTGGGGAACTTGTAAGACTCTATGCAGAGCGTGAGAGGGTGGAGGGATTTCCATTCCTTCCCGACAACGACTGGCAGCTCGAGTTCGAGGCAGCTTTCCAGTATACGGAGACTCCAGACCAGCTTACATGTCTCGAGGACATCAAGAGGGACATGGAGAGCAAGAAGGTCATGGACCGTCTTGTATGTGGAGATGTAGGATACGGAAAGACGGAGATCGCATTCCGTGCAGCTTTCAAGGCTGTGATGTCAGGCAAGCAGGTTGCCTTCCTAGCTCCGACTGTAATCCTTGCGCAGCAGCACTATGAGAACTTCATGGAGCGTCTTGGAGATTTCCCTGTAAAGACCGGAATAATGACAAGGTTCAATTCCTCAAGGGAGATCAGGCTCACGAAGGAAGGGATCAGGAACGGTACTGTCGACATACTCTTCGGAACACACAAGATCCTGAGGAACATGGAATTCAAGGACCTTGGACTCCTCATTGTCGACGAGGAGCAGAGGTTCGGAGTAAAGGACAAGGAGAGGATCAAGCAGTTCAAGACATCGATAGACTGTCTTACACTTTCTGCAACTCCAATTCCAAGGACACTCTACATGTCCCTTCTCAAGGTCCGTGACATGTCTCTCCTGACAACGGCTCCTAGGGAGCGCCAGGCTGTAGAGACATATATCGAGCAGTTCAACGAGGACATAGCAGTTGCTGCAATCGAGAAGGAACTCAAGCGTGGTGGCCAGGTATTCTACCTGCACAACAGGATCGACGACCTTGATGAGGTTGCACTCATGATCAAGCGCCGCATCCCATACGCCATTGTCGAGTATGCCCACGGTCAGATGGATGCCGAGGAGCTCGAGGACAAGATGCACCGCTTCATCTATGAGGGAGTGCAGGTTCTTGTCTCAACGACGATCATCGAGAACGGAATCAACATCCCTAATGTAAACACGATCATCATCGATAGGGCGGACAGGTTCGGACTGGCTCAGCTCTATCAGCTTCGTGGAAGGGTAGGAAGGTCGGACAGGCAGGCATTCTGCCATCTGTTCTATCCGGACAAGACGAGCCTCAACGATGATGCCGTGAAGAGACTTAGGGTAATGAGTGAGAATACAGCGCTTGGTTCCGGCTTCAAGATTGCAATGAAGGATATGGAATTCAGGGGAGCTGGAAACATCCTTGGACGAGAGCAGTCCGGACATCTCGAGGCTGTAGGACTTGACATGTACATGAAGCTCCTTGACGAGGAGATCAACAGGCTTACAGAGGAGACTCCGGAAGTCAGGAGAGAGGTGCTTCTCGAACTCGACTACACTGGATTCATACCGGATTCATACATCCACGAACCTCAGATCAAGTTCGAGGTCTACAAGAAGATCGCTTCCGTCGATACCGTCGAGAAGCTCGAGTCCCTCAGGTCGGAGCTCGATGACAGGTTCGGTGCAATTCCAGAAGAGGTGGACAACCTCCTCTGCATCGCAGAGATCAAGATCATCTGCCGCAGGTTGGATATCTACCACATGAAGGAAAGGAACGGAAGGATCGAGATGGAGTTCAGCAGGGTCGCTGTCATTGACCCAGGTAAGGTCGTAAACCTCATAAGGCTGTCAAACGGCAAGGTTTCCATCGACCCTAAGAGAATGAATTATCTGACGCTTACCGTCGGTAGCGTCAGCTTGAAAGATAAGGCTCTATTCATATTGGAGCAGTTAAGGAGATTACTCTGATGGATTACGAAAAGCTATCCAGAATCGAAGTCAGGACAGGTACAGAGCGCCAGATCAAGAGCTATGTACTCAGAAGCAATAAGATCGACGAGAAGGAGAAGGCAGTATTCGATGCATATGGCGACCAGTACATGGTCTTCTTCGAGGACGATGTCAAGATGGACCTCCATAAGCTCTTCGGCAACGACAATCCTGTTGTAGTCGAGATCGGTTTCGGAATGGGAGACAGCACACTCAAGATTGCGGCAATCAAGCCGGATGTGAACTATCTCTGTCTCGAGGTATACATCCCAGGAGTCGTAAAGCTTCTCAAGGGTGTAGGGGACCTGGGACTTGAGAACGTGAAGATCATGAGATTCAATGCAGTCGACGTTCTCGAGAAGGCAATCGAGCCGGGCTCTGTCGATGGATTCCACATCTTCTTCCCAGACCCATGGCAGAAGAAGAAGCACCATAAGAGAAGACTCATCCAGCCACCATTTGTCTCCCTCCTTTCCTCTAGACTCAAGCAGGGTGGCTACATCTACTGCGTTACCGACTGGGAAGAGTATGCAGAGCAGATGCTCGAGGTACTCTCAGGCGAGAAGACACTTCAGAACAAGTATGATGGATATGCAGATCCTGTTTCCTGGCGTCCTACAACCAAGTTCGAGAAGAAGGGACTTGATAAGGAGCACGTAATCAACGAAGTCTGGTTCGAGAGAAAGTAGGGAAATTCCCATATCATTTCATGAAGCTCAGTCGAAAGCCTGGGCTTTTTATGTAACTCAATATATGAAAGCAGAAAGTCCAGCTCCCGAAGGAACTGGACTGGAATTTCTGATTCTTGAGTTGGATTAAGCGTTGGCTTCCTTCGCTCTCTTTGCCTCTGCGATGACATCATCTGCGAGCTTGCCCTGGAGCTTCTCGTAGTGGTCGAATTCAAGTTCGAAGGAACCTGTTCCGGATGTCATGGACTTGAGGTCGATTGTGTAGTTCCTGAGCTCAGCCATTGGAACTTCAGCTTCTACTGCAACCATGTGTCCCTGCTCTTCCTGACCGAGAACCCTGCCGCGCTTGCCGGAGAGGTCGGATAGGATTGCTCCGAGATACTCGTTCTCGATGAAGACTGTAAGCTTCATGTAAGGCTCGAGGAGTACAGGACCAGCGTTCTTGAGAGCCTGTTCCATAGCACCCTTTGCTGCAAGCTTGAATGCCATTTCAGAGGAGTCTACTGGGTGTTCCTTACCATCCATGAGTGTGATACCGATATCTACAAGTGGATAGCCTGCGAGGTATCCCTCTTCCATCTTCTCGTGGAGACCCTTCTCGATTCCAGGGATGTAGCCCTTGCTGATTGCGCCACCCTTGATGACGTTCTCGAATTCATATACATCGCCTCTCTCGAGTGGATAGATCTCAAGAAGGACCCTACCGAACTGACCATGTCCACCGGACTGCTTCTTGTGGGCATACTCTGCAGGACCTGACTTCTTTGTGATTGTCTCCCTGTATGCAATCTTAGGGGTCTTTGTGTTGATCTTGATCTTCTGCTTCTCCTGGACCTTGTCGAGGATCATGTTGATGTGGAGCTCACCCATTCCACCGATGAGGGATTCCTTTGTCTCCTCATTGTAGTGCATCTGGAATGTGAGGTCCTCTTCAGCAATCTTGTGGAGAGCATCGTTCATCTTGTCTTCACTCTTCTTGTCATCTGCGCTGATAGCGAGCTGATAGGTTGGGTGAGGAAGTCTCAGAGGTCTGAAGCGGCGGGCGAACTTTGCATCCTTTGTGAATGTAGCGTTTGTGTAGCCGATCTCGAACTTTGTGAAGACACCGATGTCTCCAGCCTGGAGCTCATCCACTTCAATGAGCTTCTTTCCGATGGCCTTGTATACCTTTCCAGGCTTCTCGGACTTTGTAACCTCTGGGTTGTAGAGTTCTGTATCGCCGGTTACCTTACCTGTAACGACCTTGACGAATGAGAGCTTACCGGAGAACTGGTCAAGAGTGGTCTTGAAGCAGTATGCGGATACTGGACCTTCAGGATCGATAGGAAGTGTTGTCTCCTCGTCCTGCTGTCCAAGGATGTGCTCAGGCATTCCGAGTGGGGAAGGGAAGTTGTTCTTGATGAAGTTCAGGAGGGATGTGATACCTGCGCCCTTGTCTGTTGCACCGCAGAATACAGGAACGATCCTGTTTTCCTTGAGGCCTTCCCTGAGTCCGCGTCTGATCTCTTCCTCTGTGAGTGTTCCTTCCTCGAAGTACTTCTCGATGAGGTCGTCTGCACCTTCTGCTGCGTTCTCGATGAGTCTCTCCCTGAAGTCTGCAACTACTGCTGCGAACTTCTCTGGAATAGGCATTGGAGTTTCCTTTCCGCCTTCGTGGCATTCGTATGCCTGGTTCTCGATGAGGTTGATTACACCCTGGAATTCCTCCGCCTCTCCAAGTGCCATTACAACCGGTACGAAGTGTGAATCGAATTCTGTTTCAAGTGAATCGATGACATGTCTATAGCTAGCGCGCTCCTTGTCCATCTTGTTGATGAAGACAGCACGTGGTTTGTTTCTCTCGTCAAGTCTTCTCCAGAGCTTGATTGTCTCGATCTGTGCACCTGCACGACCGTCAACTACCATAAGGGCAGCCTCTGTTGCTCTGAATGCTGCGATTGCCTCGCCAATGAAGTCTGCTGTTCCCGGAGTATCCAGGATGTTGATTTTCTTGTCTTCCCAGTCTACGGAAGATAGTGTTGCGTGAACGGAGATCTTTCTCTGGATCTCTTCCTCAGTATAGTCACTCGTGGTCTTACCGCTCTCAACCTTTTCTGCACGGGAAAGAACGCCTGCGTAGTAGAGTATCTGCTCAATCAGGTTGGTCTTTCCCGTTCCATTATGGCCGATGAGTGCGACGTTCCTCAAATCAGTAGTGTTAATGCTCATGTAATTCCCTCCTTTTGAAAATAACTAAGCTTAGAACTAATGGTAAATGCCACACGGGGGAAAGTCAAAACAATTTATCAAATAAAGGCAAATGTACCCATAAGTGTCATTTGTACAGTAAAACATATAAAAACGCAGGTATCTCTACCTGCGTTATAAACCATTATCTCTCTGTTTCAGCCTCTTCAGGAGCCTTGCGCTCTTCAGCTTTCATCCTGGCTATCTCCTCGAAATCATGCCAGGCCATTCCGTTCCTGCCGGAAACCCTTACCATGTGGGCAAGGCGCATGATCCTATCCTCGCTGAACTCGCCATCCTTCATCTTCCAGCTCCAGTTGAAGTCGTTGCATGTGGAAGGACAGTTCATCCTAGCATCGTTTCCCTTCTCGAGGATGTCCTGCATCGGGAAGATTGCGTATCGTGCATGGGAGCTCATTACGCTCCTGATCATGTTCCATACTATCTCCTCGTCATTGGACCATAGGTATTCACGGACTACATGCCTGTCGCTCTCCGATAGGTTGTCGAACCAGCCACGTGTCGTCTCGTTGTCATGTGTTCCCGTGTAGGCAACGAAAGGTTCGGTGTAGTTGTGGGGTAGGAATGTATCGTATGGATTCCATTCACCATATTCATCCCTTGTGAATCCGAACTGGGCGATCTTCATGCCGGGAAATCCAAGTCCATCCCTGAGCTTCTCCACACTAGGTGTCATGAGCCCGAGGTCCTCTGCGATGATGTTTACGTTGCCAAGTGCTTCCCTTACAGCCTTGAAGAGCTTCTTTCCCGGGCTCTTCGTCCACTTGCCGACCTCAGCTGTCTTGGCTCCAGCCTTGATCTCGTAGTATGCATCGAGTCCCCTGAAATGGTCGATCCTCACGATGTCGCATAGCTCGTTGACTCTCCTGAGTCTTTCTATCCACCACTCGAATCCTGTCTCCTCATGCTTCTTCCAGTCGTAGATCGGGTTTCCCCATAGCTGACCGGTTGCGGAGAATCCATCAGGTGGAACTCCAGCCTGGGCTGAGTATCTTCCCGAGGAATCCGTCTTGAAGAGTTCTATATGGCTCCATGTATCTGCACTGTCGGCACCAACGAAGATAGGGATGTCTCCTACGATCTGTATTCCCAGGTTGTTGCAGTAGGTACGTAGCTTAAGCCACTGCCTGTCGAACAGGAACTGCAGGACCATCCAGGTCTCGATCTCTTTCCTATGTTCCTTCCTGAGCTTTGCAATTGCAGACTTCTCCCTATGCATGTACTTCTCATCCCAGAGAGTATGCCAACGTGCGTCCTGGTATCTCTCGTATAGGACCATGAACATGGCATAGTCCTCAAGCCAATAGGATGATGCCTTCTTGAAGGATGTGTATTCCCTGTCCTTCCTGGAGCTTTCCATGAAGGAGGCTGCAGCCTTCTTCAACAGTGGAAGCTTCCATTTGATGAGCTTGTCGAACTCTACCTTGTCGTCCCTGAATTCAGGTACATCGAGTAGGTCCTCTTCACTTAGAAGTCCATCCTCTACAAGATATTCGAGATTTATGAACAGTTCGTTTCCTGCAAAGCTGGACCTTGGAGCATATGGACTGTTTCCATAACCTGTCGGTCCAAATGGAAGCATCTGCCATATTGTAGCTCCCGTCTCCTTGAGCTGGTCTGCGAACCTATATGCCTCGTCTCCCAGTGTACCGATGCCATACTTTCCCGGTAGGGAGGTGATATGCATCAGTATTCCACTGTATCTAATGTTATCTGTGACCATCAGTTGTCTTCCTTTCTCATGAGTGTTGTCCTGTATTCGAATGTGAAGGGGATGTTCCTTACGTAGTCATCCGGACCTGGACTTAAGCCATCTATCTCCCTGAAGAGCTCTTCAGCCGCAGCCTTGCCCTTGGAGAAGCCCGGCTGCATTATGGTGGTGAGTTTCTGCTGTCCCTTTGTGATTATGTCGATTCCGTCGAATCCTATCAGGGAATATCTACCAGGGATGGAGATGTTCATCTCCTCTGCCTTGTTCATTATTCCATAGGCAAGGATATCTGCCATGCAGATTATGCAGCTTGCATCTCCCTCTTCCCTGAAGATCATCTCTGCGGCCTTCTCACCTTCATCGAAGGATGGATTGACCGTGATCATCTTCTGGTCCTCGAGCTTGAGTCCCATCTTCTGAAGAGCCTTCCTGTATCCACGGAGTCTCTTGCCGATCGTATCGTCCTGGTCCTTGTCTTCGCCCCTGTAGGCGTTGTATCTGAGGGCTACGATCACAAAATCCCTGTGTCCCAGTTCAAGCGCTCTCGTCATCTGGGTTTCTGCTGCCTTCTCGTCGTCTGTCTGTATGAGTACGATTCCATCGACCGTGTTGCCATCGATGGATACCACAGGTAGATGCCTCCTCCTGATTACGTCGGTGATCGACTTGTCCAGGGTACAGCCCATGGTGATGATCCCATCGACCATGGCCGTCTTTATTGCCTCTGCAATGCTGGAATTCAGTGGAGGGATTATCGTGATGTTCGATCCGTTTTCCTCACATACCTGTCCGATTCCCTTCATTACATCCATCGAGTACGGGTTCTCCAGCAAGGAGTTCATGCTCTGCGGAAGAAGGAATCCGATCACGTTCATCTTTCCTTTCGAGAGATTCTGCGCAATCGGGTCGGGGAGGTAGTCCAGTTCCCTTGCTGCTGCCATGATCTTCTCGTATGTATCACGGCTTATCTTGTCGGGCTGGTTGAACGCAAAGGAGACACTGGCCTTCGAGAAGCCGCTCAGTCTTGCTATATCAGCCATTGTCGCTCTTTTTGCCTCTGCCATTGTCCTTTCTGAACTCCTTGTCATACGATTTTCTTTCGGTCAACCCTTTACAGCACCTGCAAGTACACCTGAGATGATGTATTTCTGACATGCAAGGTAGAAGATGATAACCGGTGTCATTGCAAGTACAAGCATTGCCATCATTGCACCCATGTCTACAGAGCCATATCCGCCTCTGAGATACTGGATTGCAACAGGAATTGTCTTGTATTCCGTACCGAGAGTGAGGTATGGAAGCAGGAAGTCGTTCCAGACCCACATGGTCTGCAGGATTGCAATGGTGATGGCTGTGCTCTTCAGCATTGGAAGGATGATCGAGAAGAAGGTCCTGATCGGGCTTGCTCCGTCTATCATGGCAGCTTCCTCGATGGCCAGCGGGATGCTCTTTATGAAACCAGAGAACATGAATGTACTCATGCCGCAACCGAATCCAACATATAATATGATAACTCCGACAGGATTGTCGATATGTATCATGTTGGCGAACTTGCTCATTGTGAACATCACCATCTGGAATGGAACGATCATGGAGAATACGAGAGCATAGTAGATCACTGTCGTTATCCTGCTCTTGACTCTGGTGATGTACCAGCCCAGCATGGATGTGAAGAGTAGGATGAAGAATACGGATGTGATTGTGATCCATGTAGAGTATCCGAATGCCTTGAAGAATCCAGTCTTCATGAGTCCTGAGGTGTAGTTCTTCATTCCCACGAACGACTTTTCATCTGGAAGGTTGAATGGCTCGTTGGATATGTAGAGCTTTCCCTTGAAGGAGTTGTAGAGGATGATTACGATCGGCGCAATCACATATGCAGCGATGAGGACCATTACAGCGAATATGATCCACTTTGTCACTTTTGATTTCCTTGTCTCGATCATTCTTCAATCTCCTTCTGTCTTGTTGCTGCAAGCTGCAGAAGTGCAATGAGAGCAACGAGAATCGTAAAGATAACTGCCTTGGCCTGTCCGACTCCCTCGAATCCCACTCTTGAGTAGAATGTGTTGAAGATGTTGAGTGCAAGCATCTCTGTGGAGTGGTTTGGAAGACCGGAGGTAAGTGCAAGGTTCTGGTCGAAGAGCTTGAATCCGTTTGTCGTTGTCATGAACAGGCAGATTGTGATGGATGGCATGATGAATGGGATTATGATCTTCCTCAGGATCTGCCAGTCTGTAGCTCCATCGATCTGGGCAGCCTCGATCATGTCCGATGGGACATTCTGCAGTGCTGCGATGTAGATTACCATCATGTAGCCGACGTTCTGCCAGTTCATGAGGATTACGAGTCCCCAGAATCCATATGTAGGGGAGAGGACAAGTGTCTTCTCGAAGTACATCAGGACTCCATTGAGGATCAGCTGCCATATCCAACCGAGGACGATACCACCGATCAGGTTTGGCATGAAGAATATTGTTCTGAACGCATTTGTTCCAGGAATGTTTCTAGTCAATGTGTATGCTACTGCAAATGCAAACAGGTTGATTGTCAGTACGCTTACGATTGTGAATAGGAATGTGAAGCCGAAGGAACGGGTGAAGTAATTGTCGACCGTAAAGGCTTTGATGTAGTTTGCTATACCGACGAAATGGGCATCGGTGATGTTTGTGAATTCGCAGAAGGAAAGTACGAAGCCCCATATGAATGGTATGACGAATGCTATCGTGAAGCAGATCAGGGCTGGGAGTGCGAATACACAGAAATATTTCTTGAGGGTTTTCTGCATTTTCTAGGACCTCTTTAGATGGAAAGGGCCGCTACATTCAATATAGCGGCCCTGGAATTGCTTTCTACTGATTATTCAGTGCCGGATAGGATTATCTGTTTGCAATCTTGGCTTCTCTAGCCCATGCATCCTGTGCAACCTTTACGCAGGAAGCGAAGTCTGCTCCGGAGATGTTGTCGAGGAGGGATGCGCCGAAGTCTGCCTTCCACTGCTCTGAAGGAATGCCACCGAAGACCCATGGGATTGAAGTGATGCCATCCATGTTCATCCAGCGGTTGACTTCCTTTGCAAGAGGATCTGCAGGGAGCTCGTCATCTGCGAATGTGTTGAATGGTGTGATGAATCCGAGGTCGTTCTTTACGATCTGCTTACCTGTCTTGGAGTTGAAGAGCCAGTTGAGGAACTCGTCAGCAGCTGCCTGGGCTTCAGGGGAGGCGTTCTTGTTGATGCAGAGGTAGTTCTCTGTTCCAACGCAGAGACCTCTGTTCTCTTCGCCTTCGATTCCCATGTAGATAGGCATGAACTTGATGTCTTCGTCTGCAACTGTGTTACCGTCGAGATTGAGGATCTGTCCTGCGCCCCAGTTACCGTTCTGTACCATTGCACACTGGCCAAGAGCGAACTCTGCCATTGAATCGTCTACGGACTTTGCACCTACGAGACCTCTTGGTGTGCAGGAGTTGTCAAGGTAGAGGTTCCAGAGAGCCTCGAAGTTGTCAGCATACTTGAACTCGAGTTCTGTTGCCTTGAGAGCTGTAGCGAGATCGCCGAACTCTGCCTGTAGAGGAACGTTGAAGAGGTGAGTCTGCCATCTCCAGTCGTTACCTGCGGACATGGATGTGGAAGCGAATACGCCCTTGATTCCAAGCTGGTCCTTCTTGGCTGTCATGTCTTCTACGACTGCCTTGAGAGTATCGAAGTTGTTGATCTCTTCCATTGAGGAAGCCTTGGCACCTGGGAGTGCGAAGTACTTTTCCATGATTGCGTTGTTGTAGATGATTCCGTAGCCTTCTACTGCGTAAGGGATTGCAACAACGTGACCGTCCTGTGTAAGAGCCATGGACTTGTCAGCGAGGATTGAATAGAACTTTGTGTTCTCGAGTGGAGCTACATCGTTCTTGGATCCTTCAAGACCAACTGGACCGTTTGTCTGGAAGATTGTAGGAGGATTGGACTTGGCCATCTCGCTCTTGAGTGTTGAAGCATACTGGTTGGATGCTGCTGTAACTACCTTGAGCTTGATGCCTGTCTCAGCCTCGAATGCTGGCTTTACTACGTTTTCATATACTTCAGCTACTTCTGGCTTGAAGTTGAGGAAATAGACTTCAGGTGTTGCTGCTGCGTCTTCTTTTGCACCCTGTGCAAATACACCACCGATTGCTGTGAGAGCAATGAGTAGGATTGTTAAAGCTTTCTTCATTTGTTTCTCCTTTTTCAATGAACTGCCTTTTGTTTAACCGGTTTAATAACCTTTATATCTAGAATGCTAAACCGGTTTAACTGAGCCGTCAAGAAAAACTTTGCGAAAATTTTAAAGTGCAGTGCTTCCAATATATGTAATCATATATTTCCATACAATTCCATGAATTATGACGAAATGGGAAGACAGCCTCCTGTCTGAAGCTGTCTTCCAATCTCATTGCCATTCTTCGAATTCGTCGTATTCCCCCGGTCGATAGCGGTTCTCTCCATCGTACTCGGGACTCATGATGTAGGCATACATCCTTTCGGCTGTAGTGCGGATATCTTCATCCTGGTGCTTCAGGGACCTTTCAAGGAGGGCCATATACCTCTTGCCTATTGTGTCCGGTATGTTCTCAAGCTTCTGCAGGATGTGGTATTTATCCGGATGCTTCACCCTGTCATAGGCAATCTCTGCTGCATGCCTTATATCCTCATCCTCATCCTGCAGCTTTTCCATGAGAAATGCCTTCTGTCCCTGCTTCAGTTTCCTCCATGGAAGGTAATCTAGTCTCTCGATTGTCTTTGTCTTCGTTCTCTCGGCCTTGGAAAAGGAGCTCATGCATTCCCTGCAGATATGCTCCTTATGTCCACTTCCTGAGAATTTCTCATTTGCCTTGTATTCTCCACAGATGGAGCAGTAGTGTCCCATAAGTCATCCTCTATATATATTATAGGTATAGAAAGCAGGAAAGGACCGCGCAAGCGATCCTTTCCGGTATTTCAATGTCGATGGAATCAGAACTTCTCTGCGTAGTGGCTGAATTCCATGCTGAATGTTCCACGTCCCTGAGTTGAGGACCTGAGGATTGTCGTATAGCCGAACATCTTCTCAAGTGGAATCTGGGCTGTAACGATATCTCCGGAAACACGGTTCTCCATGCTCTCTACGATACCGCCACGCTGTGTGATGGAGCTCATTACCTCTCCGATGTATTCGGATGGGCTCATGACCTGGACCTTCATGATAGGCTGCATCATCATAGGATCTGCGCTCTGGCATACCTTGTCGAAGCACATTGCTGCACAGGATGTGAATGCAAATGGGGTGGAGGTGAGCTCGTCATACTCGATGGCAGTGACCTCAGCCTCGATATCACAGCACTCGTAGCCGAACTTGATTCCGGAAGAGAAGGAACCTGTGATTCCCATCTCGATTGCATCGAGGATCTCCTGTGGAATCTCTCTTGTAGGAGCAGAAATCTTGAAGACATTTCCCTCTCCTGCATCGAGTGGTCTGACCTTGAGTGTGAGACCTGCAGTATTCTCCTTGCCAGCGATGATCTTCTCGAACTTCTCTGTAAGGGTTGCTGCATTCCTGATGCATTCGCGGTAGGTGACCTGTGGGTTTCCGACACGTGCATCGATCTTCATCTCCTTGGTGATTCTAGTTACAAGTACATCAAGGTGAAGCTCTCCCATTCCAGAGATTACAAGCTGTCCAGTCTCGCTGTCGTCCTTGTAGCTGAATGTTGGGTCTTCCATTGCAAGCATCTCGAGAGCCTTCCTGAGCTTACCCATCTCGTCCGTTGTCCTTGGCTCGATTGCAATCGAGATTACAGGACTTGGGAAGACCATCTTCTCAAGAAGGTAAGGTGTGGACTCGACTCCGATCGTATCACCAGTCTGGGACTGCTTGAAACCGACGATTACACCGATGTCTCCGGCCCTGAGCTCACTTAGCTCCTCCGGTCTGTCGGAATGCATCCTGAGGATACGGTTGATCCTCTCCTTCTTGTTCTTGCCGATGTTGTATACAGAGGTTCCCTTCTTGAGGCAGCCTGAATATACACGTACGAAGCAGAGTGGGCCAGCCTGTGGATCTACCTGGATCTTGAAGATCAGTGCCTCGAGGTTAGCAGTCTGGGAGTGCCTTACCTCTACAGTCTTTCCGTTCTTGTGGTTTATTGCCTCGATTGGTGGAACTTCCATTGGGCTAGGGAGAAGTGTGATGACTCCGTCGAGAAGCTTCTGTACACCGATGTTCTTGAGAGAAGATCCGACGAATACAGGAAGGATCTCTCTCTTGAGTGTGCACTCCCTGAGTGTCTTGATGATCATATCCTCAGGAATGTCCTCTCCTGCGAAGTAGAGCTCCATGATCTCGTCGTTGAAGGATGAGACGCTGTCGATGAGCTTCTCTCTCCAGTTCTCTGCGTTGTCCAATTCCTCAGCAGGAATCTCGTGCTCGTTGATCTCCTCACCATTGTCACCATCGAATGTGACGTACTTCATCCTGATGAGGTCGATGATGCCTGCAAACTCGTTCTCGGCACCTACTGGAATATATAGTGGGCAAGGGTTTGCTCCAAGCTTCTTCTCCATCTGTTCGACTACTGAGTAGAAGTCTGCACCAAGTCTGTCCATCTTGTTTACGAATGCGATTCTCGGAACATTGTATGTATCGGCCTGTCTCCATACAGTCTCTGTCTGTGGCTCTACGCCTCCGACTGCACAGAATACACCGACAGCTCCATCGAGAACCCTGAGGGATCTCTCAACTTCTGCTGTGAAGTCTACGTGTCCCGGAGTATCGATGATGTTGATCTGGTAACCCTTCCAGTTACAGGTTGTTGCAGCGGATGTAATGGTGATTCCCCTGTCCTGTTCCTGTTCCATCCAGTCCATGGTTGCCTCTCCATTGTCAACCTCTCCGATGCGGTGGTTCTCACCTGTGTAGAAGAGAATTCTCTCTGTCGTAGTAGTCTTTCCAGCATCGATGTGAGCCATGATGCCGATATTGCGTATTAGATTATCGTCCATAGAGCCTAAGATATCATAAATGACCTGTTTGGAAAATAGAGAAGGCCGAGATGAAGTGTATTCATCCCAGCCTTCCTGATATATGTCAGAGGATTGTTCCCCTGTCCCTTATTTCCTTCTGTAGCGAAGAGCTCTCATTGCATTCAGTGTTGCGATGAAGGCAACTCCCGTATCTGCAAATACTGCCATCCACATGTTCGCAAGTCCTGCAATTCCAAGGACCATTACAGCGACCTTCACGAGGATGGAGAAGTAGATGTTCTCCATTACGATCCTCTCGGTCTTCCTTGCAATTGCAACGGCATCGTCGATGGACTCCAGGTTGTCGTTCATGATTACGCAGTCACTTGCCTCGATTGCTGCGTCGGATCCGATGGAACCCATCGAGATTCCTACATCGGCTCTTACTAGTCCAGGCGCATCGTTGATGCCGTCTCCGACATATGCGACCATGCTGTCCTCTGCAATGAGCTTCTCAAGCTCTTCAAGCTTCTCGTGGGGAAGAAGAGGTGCCTTGACCACATCTATTCCAGCCTTCCTGCCGATTGCAACTGCATTCTCCCTCCTGTCACCTGAGAGCATTACGGTCTTCCTGATCCCTCGGGACTTGAGTCTTCTGATCGTATCCCCTGCAGTATCCTTCAATGTATCCTCTACAACAAGGAAGCCAACTTCCTTTCCATCCTTACTGAGTGCGATGGCAAGACCTTCCCTGCTGTAGTCTTCCTTTCGTCCGATGAAGTAGATGGAGCTTTCGATTCTTCCCTCGATTCCGCGGCCTGCAATCTCCCTGAAGTCGGTAACCTCAAGACGCCTTGAAGTGAGGTCCGATACAGCTTTTGCAATTGGATGCCTCGAGAGCGCTTCAAGCGATGCTGCAATCCTGATGAACTCATCCTCTTCAAAATCCTGGCACTCTACATGGGTTACATGGAAGTTTCCCTCTGTAAGTGTTCCTGTCTTGTCGAATGCCATCGTTGAGATCTTGGAAAGCTTCTCGATGGACTCTGCGTTCTTGACGAGGATTCCCCTTCTAGCAAAGGACCCGATCGATGCGAAGTAGGAAAGTGGTACTGAAAGTACAAGTGCACAAGGGCATGAGATTACTAGAAGCATCAGGCCCCTGTATACCCAGTCCTTCCAGACTCCGTCGAACAGAAGTGGTGGGATTATTGCAACAAGAAGTGTGATCAGGCATACAGTCGGTGTGTAGTAGCGGCTGAATCTCGTGATGAACTTCTCGCTCTTGGCCTTCTTCTCCTCGCCATCCTTGATGAGGCGCATGATCCTCATTGCCGTAGAATCCTCGTAGGTTGTTGCAGTCTCGACGGTAAGTACACCCTCGCCGTTGACGGAACCGGATGGAATCCTGTCCCCTGGCTTTACATTCCTTGGAATGCTCTCGCCTGTGATCGACTTCTCGTCGATCGAGGAGATTCCCTGGAGTACGATTCCATCAAGTGAGACCTTCTCACCTGCATGGATGATTATCCTCTCTCCCTTCTCGACATCCTCAGCCTTCCTTGTCGACATCGAGCCATCTTCAGCGACAACTGTCACCTCGTCCTCTGTAAGGTCGAGGAGGGTGGAGATGTTCTGTCTGGACCTTCCGAGAGCCTTCTTCTGGAAGTATTCGCCGATCTGGTAGAAGATCATTACACCTGCTGCCTCCTCATAGGAGGATATGATGAGTGCACCGATCGTTGCTATGCTCATCAGGAAGTTCTCGTCGAATACATGTCCCTTGGTGATGTTCTTGAATGCCCTGAAGAGTACATCGTATCCTGCGATGATGTAGCTGAGGATAGCTATCTGCTTGAATCCACTTAGTTCACTCATGATGAAGAGTGCTGCTGCGAATATTATCCTGTAGAGTGTCCAGTCCGCTTCCGGTATTGCCTTTACAAGTCCATCGACCTTCTTCCTATCGAGAGTGGAGGTGATGAAGAGGTGTCCTCCCTTCTTCTCGACCGATGTTATTCCCTCGATGCGGGCAAGCTCTGTCATCGCCTTCGATGATATCTTCCTGTCATACTCGTAAGTCGATTCATCATAGAGCCCGATCTCATCCTCGACTCCCTTGCAGATAGCTACGATCTCATCTCTTGTGAGTGTGGATGAAAGGGTAAGGCGAGCCTTCTCGAAATTGAAGTGGACGTTGTTGACGCCCTTTGTGGATGATAGCTTCCTCTCGACCTTTGCAGCACATGCTGCACAGTCGATGACTGCCTTGAATGAGTAGTCCTTCCAGCTGCTGTCTATTCCGAGGATGGAGGCAATCTCATCATCGCTGAGATAAGTCCTTATCCTATAGGTACCTGTACTCCTATCGGCTTCGATGTCGAGTATTCCATACATTCCCCTGAGCTTCGATGTGTCGCTGTCGATTGGAACGTTTACAGTATGCTCTTCCTCAGGGAATGCGATCTCATCCTCGATTCCGGACGCAATCTCCATTACCTCGAGTCTGCTGAGTGCTGCTGTAACCCTGAGTCTTCCCTGGCTGTAGTTGTAGTCTGCCTTGCTGATCTCAGGATGCTGCTCCAGTCCTGTCTCTACCTTCTTCGCGCATACCGGGCAGTCGATCACTGGCCTGAATTCATATGTTGCGACCTTTCTCTCTACTTCCTCTGGAAATGTTATCTCGTCGGAAATCCTCCTGCAGATCCTGACGACCTCCTCACGGGATAGTGATGTCGTGACCCTGAGTCTTCCAGCTGAGAAATTGTATTCTGCCTTCTCGATGTCATCTCTCGAGTTAAGTGCATCCTCGACCTTTCCTGCACATACAGGGCAGTCTATCTCTGGATGGAATTCAAGGGTAGGTACTGTCCTTTCCTCACTCTCATGTCCTTCACTGCATGCATGCCCATGACAGCAGCATGGACAATCATCCTCAGGGAATGAGATCTCGTCGGATGCCTTTATGGCAAGCATCTTCACCTCGTTCTCATCGAGTGATGTATCTACGGTGAGGATCTTCCTCTCGAAATCGAGCCTTGCACTTCTTATCTCTACATTTCCATTGAGGGCATTCTCTACCTTTGCTGCGCAATGTGGGCAGTCAATCGATACTCTCAATACAATTTCAGTATTCCTGTCGCTCATTGATGACTCCTGATAACCATAATCAAATGAATATATGATTAAGTATTCATATATTAATGTATAGAGAGAGCTTTGTAAAGTGGATACGTATTGGATTTACATGTTCTGATGGCTGTAGATACCGTGTCTTCCGCTTGCTACGAAGGATGCAATGCAGGCTATGAACAGCAGTCCTGGTTCACTGTAGCCGAAAAGCTCCATTCCGAGGGCAAAGCATACAAGAGGTAGGTTTGTTCCTCCCGATAGCATTGCAATGCCGGATAGCGCTGCAAAGGCTCCTGTAGGAACACCGAGAATCGAAGCGAAAGGGGAGGCAAGTGTGCTTCCGAGAATCAGGAGCGGTACGACCTCTCCTCCCTGGAAGCCAGCCGAGAGGCATAGGAAGATCATGAAGGTCTTGAGAAGGAAGTCTGCAATTCCCCTCTCTCCCATGATAGCCTCCCCGATGAGGTTTCCTCCAAGTCCGTTGTAGTCGAAGTCTCCGCGGATGGCATAGAGGATGAAGCTTGCCAAGGTGAATGCAATTGCCGGATAGAGTACCTTCATGTAGTCGTTTCCCGGAAGGTGCTTCAGTGGAAGTTCCTTGAAGAACTCGAATAGGTAGACTGCAAGTCTTGTGACAAGTCCGATAATCAGGGATGAAATGAATATGATGATGGCATTCCTGACATTGAATTCCATTGGGGAGAATGCAGGAATATGAAGGATATGTATACCCAATGCCTGGGCGAGCATGGTGGATGAGAAGCTTGATGCGACGCATGGAAGGAACGAGTCGAGTCTCGTCCTGGTAGGGGATGCGAAGTTGATTCCGAAGAGTGTTCCTGCAATGGGTGCTGAGAAGAGGGTGGAGAATGCAGCTGATGCTCCGCACATAAGATATGTGTCCGAATTGTCGGAACCCAGGAATCTTCTCTCCCCAATGTCGAGGATCTCGGAAGTAGCGAGTCCAAGCTGCACTCCGACTCCTTCCTTTCCGACCGATGCACCGAGGAAATGGCTTATCATGCCATTGAGGAATGCAATGACTCCCATCTTAGGGGAGACTTCACGGTTCTGGCTGGATGCCATGGTGGAAACGCCTTCGTTGATCCTGTCGATTGCGATTGTGGTGACGGCCTTGTACGCTTTTCCGAACTTCCTGAAGAGGAAGCAGGTAAGAAGTGCGCCTACTGGAATGAGTAGTATCAGGTATCTGTGCTCTGCATTGAATCCAGTTGCAAAGGCCACTGCATTTGCAAAGAATGTTATGACAAGACCGACAAGGAGACCGGATAGCAGTCCCCTTACCGTATTGAATAGTCCGTGCTTGAAATCGTTTTCCATGACAATCTGAGAGTGATCAGGTGATTTCGCCTAGACGCTTTACGATCCTCTCGTATTTCTCCGTCTCAGATGGTAGTGGATTCGGCTTTGCCTTGTAAAGTGCCTCGGCATATCTCAGGAGCATTACAGCCTCCTGCCTGTCCGTTACCTTATCAAGCGGTACAGTGGAGTAGAATGGTATGTTCTTTCCGCCTTCCGATCCTTCGTAGTACTTCATCTTCTCCGAGAGTCTTGTCTCTGCCTCGTAGAGGGGCTTCATCTTCTTGAATTCCTTGGCTCTCTTCTTCGTATCCCAGTTCCTCCTGTAGAGCTGGTCGGAAAGCTCCATGTAGAGAGTGAGATAGATTCCACGCTCGGGATACATTCTCGTGTCGAGACTTCTCCTGAGATATGAGATTGCAAAGTTCTTGTCTCCAAATGAGAGTGGCCAACCTGGAAGCTGGTCATACAGCAGTCCCATTACATAGTAGGAGTCGGTGTAGTCGTAGTTGAACTCGTCAAGTACAACAAGAACATCATCCCTCATCCCAGGAGCCTTGCCAAGGCAGTCAAGTGGTCCCTTCACCTGTCCCCAGCGTCCAAGGGCGGAGGACTTCCAGTGGAATGCATCTGCATTCCTGTTGAGTGCAATCGACTCCTCTGCATAGGCCTGGCTCTTCTCGTAGGAAGCAAATCTTGCTGCCTTGTCTTCCTTCGGGATAAGGTCTCCCATCGTAAGCGTAACGCGGCTCAGCCTCCATAGGATCTCGGACTTCTCCACGTCGTCCGTTGAGGTTGCAAGCGCCTCTTCAAGATATTCCAGGTCCTTCTCGAAATCCTCTTCGATGTAGAATACGTAATCGGAGTATTCCGGGTTGAAGTAGGAAAATGCCGGCAGTGCAATCAGTAGTGCAAGCATCAGCGCAGTCAGTTTCTTCATATTTCTCTCCTTTCTCTCATTTGAGCAATGTCCTGAACAGCTTCTCCTTTCCATCCATCGGTGGATTGCGAAGCGTGATGTCAAGCTTGGTGCTGTGGTATAGGATGCTCTTCTCGTGTGTGAAGGCATCGAAGGTTGCCTTTCCATGGTAGCATCCTGTTCCGCTGTCCCCAACGCCACCGAATGGCATGTGATGGGACACAAGGTGCATGAGGCTGTCGTTTACGCATCCTCCTCCAAACCTGCAGGAGG
>SAMEA104404103__coassemble_700_pt1 | contig 23340 bp, 21 predicted proteins | sample SAMEA104404103__metabat2_low_PE_027 | metagenome-assembled genome bin SAMEA104404103 (sample SAMEA104404103) | Balaenoptera acutorostrata
ATAAACGTTGTCAATTAAAATTTATAATTATCTGAAGGAACATACAAATCCTCTGAGCTCTAGTTCAAATGCCATGAAAGTAATAGAACCTTTCCGAAGGAAGGCTGAAACAAGATACTGATCTTGAGAATGAATCACTCTTTCTACAATCCGTAATTCGTCCTTGCCTTACATTGTATTGTTCTCAATTACCGGCAAGAGGTCCAAGATCGAATTCATACACAAGGCTTTCTGTTGGTTCTATTCCTGTAAGGAATCCAATCATGTAGATTGGATAATACGTAACCTTACCAACCCTAGCTACATTGGCATTTGAGAAAACAAAGGCATCCTCGATATCATAGTCCTGAATATCCAAGATGTTGTTCAAAGCTCTATGCCTCTTGTAATCCTTACCCGACTTGATTTCTATTGGTATTGCATGTCCCTTATATTCCACGATGAAATCCACTTCACCATGGGCCTTGCTGTTGTAGTAATACATCTCAAATCCATGGGCCTTCAATTCTTCTGCCGCAAAGTTTTCATATACCGATCCATAATTGGCATTACCAGAACCACTTAGCAGATTGACCTGCAATTCAAGATCTCCAAACATCGCAGATAACAAGCCAACATCATTGGAAAACAGCTTAAGCAGATTTCTGGACTTGCTTAACGTCAATGGACTATTTGGTTCTTCGACATTATAGACAGGAATTGCAACTCCTGCATCTGCAAGCCCAATGAAGCTATTCCTATAAAAATCGAAACGCTTGTTCTCATTCAGGTTCTTGAGAATGAATCTCTTATTCTTATTGTTCAGCTCTGATGGAAGGATATCGAAGATTTCCTTTATATATAAGCTATTTTCCTTATCATATTTTTTGATATCCACCTTATAGGCATCCAAGACAATATCCTGCTCCATCCTGACACGGCGCAGATCCTTTGAAGTTACATACTCATTCACAGCAGCAGGCATACCACCGACTATCATATAGAGTCTATGCAATGCCAATAATCTTTCATGGATGAATTCATCTACAGGAGTCCTTTCTTCAAATGATTTCCTAAGGCTATCAATGACTGAAGGTGCAACACCATTGGCAATCATGAACTCCTCAAAATCCATTGGATACATAGAGACTCTTTCTACATACCCTGCTGGAATTGACTGGATATTCTCCAATTCAACACCAAGAAGGGAACCGCTTAGAATATATCTGAATCGTCCATCTTCAACTAGGTATTTTATAGCAGTAACAATTTCAGGAGCTTTCTGAACTTCATCAAAAAAGACCAGTGTTTCTCCAGGAATAAGCAATTCAGGTACAAGAAGCGTAAGACGACTGATTATTGTTTCCGCATCAGTAGCATTTGTAAACAAGGTTCTTGCATTCACATCCTCGATAAAATCTATTCTGACAAAAACCTTGAAATTGGCTTTACCATATTGGATGACAGAATAGGTCTTACCAACCTGTCTTGCACCGGTAATAAGCAAACCCTTCTTATGGCTTTTGAATGCATTCAGCTTCTCTTCAATCTTCCTTTTCAGCATGATAACCTTCTTATCTATGTATCTACTTGTATTATAACATATTACATGGATTTTAAAATAGAAGATCTACAATTTTCCAACCTATTTACGGCTATTTCTTACATTTTTCCAACCAAAAATAGGCTATTTTCTACACTTTTCCAACCAGTTTTACGCTTTTTCTTACACTTTTCCAACCTTCATGTATATTGCTGTAGGCTTATATACGACGAAAGGCCACCATCACGGTGACCTTTCCTATCGCTTCATTGCCTAGGACAATCAGTTCATCTTTGCATTGAAAAGCTCGAGAGCCCTGCCTTTCAGAGGATTCTCCTCTCCGCTGAGCATTGCCTTGACTGCAGCCTTCTCATCTCTTGAGAGAGCAACTCCACCCATCTTGTGGTTCTCGAAAGCCTCAGTTGCGATTGGACATACAGCTCTTACGATCTCGAGCATTGTCTTGGCATATTCCCTGATCTCGTACTGGGCATGTCCATCAAGACGGAGAGCAAGGAAGTGGAAGAGGTTGTGGAGGTCGATCTGCCAATAGAACTCTGTGTAGAGTCCAAGAGGAAGGTCGATTCTTGCAATCTCTCTTGCAATTCCCATATCAAGAAGCTCGTGATATGTCTCGAAAGCCTTCTTCTGGTCCTCTGCGTAGAGAGCTCTTACCTTCTCAGCTGTCTCGGCATCAACTGGCTCATTCATCCTGCCCTGCTTGTTGTCCTCGCTCTGAAGTGCGATGCACTCTGGAGCTGGGATGTAGCACTCATCACTCATTACCGAGTATCTGCCGGAAATCTCATTCATTCTTGCAGTTCTGTGCCTGACCCACTGGCGTGCAACGAAGATAGGCATCTTTACGTGGAATGTGAATACAACCTGCTCAAATGGGGATGTATGGTCATTTCTAAGTAGATAGTTGATAAGTCCCTTATCCTGACGGTAGGTCTTTGTACCTTCACCGTAGCTTACTCTTGCACTCTGTACGATTCTCTGGTCTGAGCCAAGGTAATCGACGAGTCTTACGAATCCGTGATCGAGAACAGGGAATTCCTGGTCAAGGATCTTTTCAGCACTTTCAACAACGCAATGCATAATTCACACTCCTGAATATTGTTTTCTTCTATTTTCCTGCCTCTGCAGTCAAACACCCTTCGAATTCTAACGGGGAACTCCAAGGGTGTCCATTATGTATCAATCGTTTTGATTGAAACTACAATCTCATATCAAGCCCATCTGGGACAGTGTCATTGCACATCCTGCAACGGCAGCTGTCTCGGTCCTGAGGATCCTATGTCCGATGAGAGCCGGCTTGAAGCCGTTAAGGAGGAAGAGGTTCCTCTCCCTCTCGCTCCAGCCTCTCTCAGGTCCTATTGCAAGTGCAACTGGCCCAGAGTCAGTAAGATCCATCGATGAAAGCGGTACACTTCCGATTACGTTATCGAGAAGTACCTTGCACTCCGAGCCAAGCTTTCTTATGGCATCCTGGACACTTGAGCAGAATACAACCTCAGGAACTCCTGTAAATCCTGCCTGCATGGCACCGTCCACAAGGATATCCCTGTATTCACCACTTGTATAGAGGGATGCTTCGCTGTAGCTCTTCTCTCCGGTATCGGAGATCACGAGCATTATCCTGCCAACTCCCAAAGAGACAGTCTCACGAAGGATTCTCTTCATGCAGATAGGCCTGACCTCGGCAAGAACCAATGTAAGTGGATAGAGGGAGGACATATCCTCACCTTCTGTAGCACTTACATGGATTCCCTCGTCATCGATTCTCTCGATAACGCAGCTCAGTCCCGGTCCATTGATGATTCCAGCCTTGAAGGTATCACCCTCATGCATCCTCAGGACCTTCATGATATGCCTTGCCCTCTCATCCTTCAGGGGAATGAGAGATGGCTTCTCTTCAAAGAGTATTATATTCAACTAGCACCTTCCGTATAGTTTATTGAAGTATGCAATGTGTCCCCAGTTAGGAGTCTTCAGGTCTTCCTTCTTCATGAACCATGACCAGTTGCTCGATCCGCATGTTGAAGGGACGTTCATCCTTGCCTCAGCTCCAAGCATCAGTACATCCTGCATAGGAACTATCGTCCACATCGCATTGGACATGAAGAGGAACCTGAGCATAGCCCTTGGCACATCTGCATCTCCGCACTCGAAGTATCTTCGCACAAAATCACGTCCCTCGTCATCCATCTCATCATACCAACCCTTGACTGTGTTGTTGTCATGGGTTCCTGTGTATGCAACGGAGTTCTCGATCATGTTGTGTGGAAGATATGGGTTTGCCGCATCGAACTCGCCTTCAGAGTTCCTGTAGAATGCAAACTCAAGGATCTTCATCCCAGGGAAACCGAACTCGTCTCTAAGAGCTTCAACTTCCGGTGTGATGATTCCAAGATCCTCTGCTATTACCGGTAGGTCATCTCCGAGAGCTTCCTTCATAGCCTTCAGGAGCTTCTCACCTGGGCTCTTCACCCACTTGCCGTTCATGGCTGTATCTTCACCGGCCGGTACTTCCCAGCAGGCCTCGAAGCCTCTGAAGTGGTCGATTCTCACGATGTCGCACATCACGAGGGTTTCCCTCATGCGGCTTATCCACCACTTGAATCCATCCTTCTCATGTTCCTTCCACTTGTAGAGTGGATTTCCCCAGAGCTGACCGGTAGCGCTGAATGCATCAGGTGGAACGCCCGAGGATGCCTCCTGCTCGCCCTGTGCGTTGATCTTCAACAGTTTCCTGTTTGTCCAGGCATCTACGCTGTCCGGAGCTACGAAGATCGGTATGTCTCCGATGATCCTGATCCCATTCTCATTTGCATACTGCTTCAGCTCTCCCCACTGCTTGAAGAAGAAGAACTGCAGGGCCTTCCAGATTTCAATGTCCTCAGCATGCTTGGCAGCAGCTTCCTTCAGGGCCTTTGCATTCCTGTCGCGAAGTTCCTCAGGCCATGCATAGAACCATCTGGAATCGTTGTATTCGTCGCAGAGCGACTGATAAAGTGCATAGTCATCAAGCCACCAGCCCTTCTCCTCCTCGAAGAACTGCCATTCGAGCTTCTCCTCGTCACTCATGTTCTCGAGGAATGCCTTTGCAGCCTTCCTCAGGAGTGGCATCTTCACCTGCTTGGCCTTTCCGTAGTCGACACGCTCTGTGACTACCTCGGGAATAAGGAGGTCCTCGATCTCAAGGTATCCATCCATGCAGAGGGACTTCAGGTCAATGAGAATCTCGTTACCTGCGAATGTAGACCTTGCGGCATATGGGCTGTCGCCAAAACCTGTCGGACCTAGAGGAAGGACCTGCCAGAGTCCGACACCAGCCTTGGCAGCCTCATCAATGAATGTATAGGCGTTCTCACCCAAGTCTCCTACACCGTAATGGGAAGGAAGGGATGTTGGGTGCAATAGTATTCCTGTCTTTCTTCTCTTACTCATAGCTTTCGATTATAAGTCAGCCAACTTGGAAATTCATCCAAAATATTCATTAATTTGTCAGTCCAACTGAAAGTATATGCTTTGGCATATTGGAAAATCAGGAGCGACATTTTTGTAATTATTTATGCTATAATGGAATTGTTATGTCAGAGAATACAGGAATACTATTCAAGAAAGGCGACTTGGTCGCCTACCCTACAAACGGTATCGGCAAGATCACTGAAATCGTGGACAAGGTGATCTTCGGCAAGACAATGACCTATTACAACATCTTCTTCCCTTCTCAGAACATGAACATCCTCCTGCCTGTGCAGAACGCAGAGGAGACAGGACTGAGAGCTCTTGCATCTGAAGAGGAGATCAGGGCTGCAGTAGCTTCACTCTCTGTAGAGAGGAAGGTAAAGGAAGCTGACTGGAAGACCCGTCAGCTGAAGCAGATGACTCTCATGAAGGAAGGGTCCATCGAAAATATTGCATTGATTGTAAACATTCTCTATCATAGACAGAAGGTCAGGGACCTCCCCATCCAGGAGAGACGTATCTTCGATACGGCACTCCAGCAGCTTACAGATGAAACACGCTGCGTGCTCGGCATGGAAGAGGACAAGGTCAGAAGAGCGATCTTCACCAGACTCGAAAAGATAGGAAAATAACTGAAGTGAACAATCTCCCATATTTTGCCGCTGTCATAACTGCAGCCGGCTCCAGCGAAAGATTCAACCGCAACCGTGACCTCAAGGTCAAGAAGGAATATCTCCAGATAGACGGACATACTGTCCTCTACAGGGCAACAGAACCATTCTTCGAGATCCCTGGACTTGCATGCGTATGTGTAACATGTCCAGAGGGATCTGAAGATGAGACGATCATCGCACTGGAGGACCTAATCAATGTAAACACGATCCCTTTCATGATCATCCCAGGTGGAAAGACAAGGAAGGAAAGCGTATCGAAGGCTCTCGAGAGAATCGCCAACGTTGCACCGGAAGTCGAATACGTCGCCATCCACGATGGAGCCAGACCTTATGTAAAGCCGGAGCTCATCATCAACACACTCGCTACTGCTACCATCGTAGGAGGTGCAGCTCCAGCTATCCGCATCACCGACAGCGTCAGGAAACTGGGAAAGGATGGTTTCATCCACGAGAGCGTAGACCGCTCTGAGCTCATCAGGGTACAGACTCCTCAGATCTTCCGTTTCAAGGAGATCCTTGAAGCCCACAGGACTGTGGACAACGATGCAGCTACAGATGATATCGAGCTCTACATTGCAAATGGAAACAAGTGCACTGTAGTCCAGGGAACTGAGGAGAACAGGAAGATCACATACTTCAAGGATATCCCGGATGCCGAAAAGCAGGCAGAGGAATACATCGAGGCTCTCGAGGAAGGAAGAAAGAGCGCAAGTGCCAACAGGAGAATGCGCGAGCTGATGTATGGCTTTGACAAGCCTGAGGAGAACTGATGAGAATCGGGCAGGGATATGACCTACATAAGCTGGTTCCAAACCGCAGGCTCTGGCTTGGTGGAATCGAGATTCCTTCAGAGCTTGGCGAGGAAGCACATAGCGATGGAGATGTACTATTGCATGCAATAATCGACTCCCTGTTCGGCGCACTTGCCATGGGAGACATCGGAGCGCACTTTCCTCCAAGCGACATGCAGTACAAGGACATATCGTCCAGGATCCTCCTTGAAAGGACAATGGAAATCACGAAGGCCGAGGTAATCAACCTCGACTGCACCGTAGTGTTGGAGAAGACGAAGCTACGTCCTCACATCGACAACATCAGGAAAAGCATAGCGGACCTGATGAAGATAGATATCTCCAGAGTCTCTGTAAAGGCAAAGACAAACGAGAGATGTGATGCTACCGGTAGATCGGAGGCAATTACAGCAGAAGCTGTGGTACTTCTTGCAAATGACTGAAAAAGCCATTGACGAAACGCGCCAAGAGAATTATGTTTTCTATTATGGGCGCGTGGCTCAGTGGTAGAGCGCTTCCTTCACACGGAAGAAGTCGTTGGTCCAATTCCAACCGCGCCTATAGTCCTCACAGAGATGTGAGGATATTTTTTTCAGCTAAAATCCCTTGATTTGCATTTTAAATACATTATCTGTAAAATAATTACAAAAAGGAAACTTAAAATGATATTAAAAATCGAATTAGAGAATTTCTACTCAATCAGGGACAGGATCATCATCGACTTCATCGCTGGGAATGCAAAATCTGCCTATACCGAAAGACTCGACGACAATGTGATGACAACACCGAATGGTAAGATTCTCAAGACCATAGGTCTATTCGGTCAGAATGCATCAGGCAAGTCGAATATCATGAAGGCATTGGCCTTCTGCATAAATCTCATGAACAACTCGCATCTCTACTCCGATACTTCCAGACTTGACTATGCACCCTACAAGTTCGAAGGATATCCAGACAAGCCAAGCAGTTTCCAGATCGATTTCACCATCGATGGAATAGAATACGAATACTCCTTTTCATTGCTGCATGGCATCATTCTCAAAGAAGCACTATTCCATTCTCCAAAAGGCAGAAGGGCAAAGGTATTCGAAAGAGATGAAAGCTCGCCAGGACCTATCTACTCATTCGGCAAGAATATCATAGCCAAGCCAAATGATGTCATAGCAAGTACAGGAAGAAAAAACCTCTTCCTTTCACGGGCAAGTTCTATGAATAGACCTCTTCCACAACGCATCTGCAGGTACTTCAAGGAAAACATAGTACTTGAACCTACGGCTTTCGATGATTTTAAGATGGAACATAGCTTTACAGAATACAAGAATCTCATTCTTGCAGCTCTTGCACTCTGTGACAGTGACATCATAGACATAGAACTCGATTATGAAAGGATGGATAATCTCAGAAGACCTGTCTTCACAACATACCACAAGGCAGACAGCAACATCCCTTTCGATATGGCAAAAGAGGAATCTTCAGGGACCAACAATCTCTTCAGACTCCTGCTGACCATGCTAGATGTCATGGATAACGGCAAGCTGATGCTATTGGATGAATTCGACAACAGCCTGCATACATTCCTTGCGGACTTCGTCATCAATCTCATACATGCCTCAAACGATGCGCAGATGATATTCACATCCCATAACACCAATCTCATCGACACAAAGAAGCTCCGTAAGGATCAGATACTGTTCGTAAACAGGAAGGACAACAACCATACAGAAGTCTACTCCTTATACGACTTCAAGGACTTCAGGGAAACCATGGATGCTGAGAAAGGATACCTGCAGGGAAGATTTGAGGCTGTACCTGAAATAGAATTGGATGTGGACAGAATCAAACAAATCAGAACTAAGGAGGTATGAAAAGAAAGCGAAGTGTACAACCATCCAGAAAGATGCATGATATCTACCTCATATTCTACGAAGGTGATTCAGAAGGCGAATACATCAATCTCCTCAAAAGAGAATACAAAAGCTCGATAAAGATAAAAGCCATAAAAGAAGGAACAAGATTAACAAGATCCAGAGTTTCAAAAATCACAGATTCCATGAAACTCGACAGCAAAGACGACATTACAACTTTCTTCATGTATGACCAGGATGTCCCTAGCATGAACAAGAAACTAGAGGATATACCAGGAGTGAAATTACTTAGTGATCCGTGCTTTGAGCTATGGTACTTATTGCATACAACATCGAAAATCAGGTACATGACTTCGGATGAATGCAACAGGAAACTAAAACTCTTAGGAGATCCTTGGTCTAATTATGAAAAAGGAGATCTATCCAATAGTCAGGAGATGTATTTGTGGAATCATAGAAAACAGGCCTGTCTAAATGCACATAAGTTGAAGGAAGGGAAAAATCCTTCAAGTACAATATTCAGGCTATTGGAAAGATTGGAAGAAGAGCACGAAAAATTCAAATAGGATCAGAATATGAGGTAATCAGGTCTTACAAGCTTCTCGCGCTCTACAAAGACTTCATTTATAACACTCAGGAATGTAGCAACAGAATCTGCTACCTTGAAGTCATCTGCCTCTACAGGAGAAAGGACAGACCATATTCTCCAATGGGTATCGAGGACCTCTGAAGATGCGAGAGTCTCATAGGACACACCCCTAGCCTTCAGGTTTCCTTCCATCATGGTAACAAGCTCTTCCGTGAACTCCATGTTCCTTGGAGCTGTGTAAGGACTTCTGACTCCGAATACCAGAAGAGGAGATTCCTCCCCCGAGTAGAAGTACTCGATCGAGAAACCATTTCCACAGGTATCCATCCAATTGTCCTCTGGGTAGAGGACAAGACGCTCGTGGTATTCCTCAGCAATGCCTTCCTTCCATTCACCGGAATGCTCGATCCTGAAATTGGTTGATACGAAGGAGTCCTTCCTGAGAAGGACATCGATGTCCCTTATGATGCGCTTACCTGTTTCTGTCCTGTCCATATTCTGATGATATAGTATAATCCCATCCCTATGCCATAGGAATCTCCGAATACATCAGAACTACAGGAAGGATATCTTCTTCCATATGTCATTTGAGTATATCTTTGGTAATGGAGAAAACAGTAAAATGCCTGAAATTGACAGAAGAAGATTCGATTCATCAGATATATTCATTGGAATACTCAACCTGACGATGCTCATTGCACTCATCAAGGACTTCATACATGGTCCTATCATGAACGGAGTCATCGGCATCATAGCAATCATACTGGTATCGTTCTTCCACCTCTGCTGGAAGAAGGGAGCTCATAAGCTCGTTCCCCAGGGGATATACATATTCGGTATGGCATTCGTCTCGATTTCAGTCTTCTGGTCGAACCATCTCGACCTCTACAAGACCTTCTTCTTCCACGATATACTGCTTCACTTCTCATCCGGTGTACTTGTAGTACTCCTCCTGGGATATCTGCTTCCCAAGCGCATCCTCGAGCCGATGACGATGGCTGAGAGGATCATACTCTTCATGGTTTCAGCAATAGCGGTAGCTGGTGGATGGGAAATGATCGAGTTCTTTACAGATATGATCATGCACTCCGATGTACAGAGGAACTTCCTAAGGGAATGGGAATTCTTCTCCACTACCTGGCAGAACCCTGCGATCATCGACAGCATGAACGACATGGTCAACGGAACCATGGGTGGAGCCCTTGGATGCCTTGTATACGGCCTCAAGGAAAGGAAATCCAGGAAGGACTGATCAAAATCACTGATTTGACGGAACCCCTTTCGCATGCTATACGGAAAGTATAGAAGGAAAGGGGCTTTTTCCTGCTCCTTCAATAGCAAAGGAGAGTCTATGTATCACAAGGTAAAGATGGTAAAGACATTGCCGGATTTCGTTCTCAGCGTAGAATTCGAAGAGGGCACAACAATGCGCTACGATGTCAAAGAGCTCTTTGACAGGTTCCCTGCTTTCACTGCACTCAATGGAAATGAGCAGCTCTTCCAGGAGGTGGAAGTGGACAAAGGAGGTTATGGCATCGTCTGGAATGACGACCTGGACCTATCCAGTGAAGAGCTTTGGAATAACGGAAAGTCCATTTAACTGAAGATCCACAGGGCAACGCGTCCTGTGGATCCATTCTACTTAGTGATGGGAAGCTTCCTCCTCTTCTTCCTCCTCATCAGGCTCTACATGCTTGAAGAGGGTCTCTAGGATTCTCATGCCTTTTACCTTATTAATCGTAAAGGTTCCGAAAGGACAGTCGACGCTGTCTCCAAGTCCCATGATCTTCTCGGAGAGGTACATCATGTAGGATGCAACTGTATCGAACTTCTCCTCAGGTTCGTACACTACATCTATTTCAGATAGGAATTCCCAGAATGGAGTGTCTGCCTGTACGATGTACTCGTCCTCGGTTCCCGGAAGGAGTCTCACTCTTTCCATGGCACCTACCTCGTGCTCATCATACATCTCGCCGAAGAGCTCCTCGGCTACATCTTCCATTGTAACGACTCCAGCAAAGTCACCGTACTCATCCACCACGATTGCAAGCTGCAGGCGCTGAGTAGGAGAACGGAACTTCCTATAGAGGTCGTCCACATGAAGGAGGTCCGGAATGAAGACAGCCTTGCGGGCAATGCTCCTAAGTGTCCTGTTTCCCCTACCTTCCAGTCTTTCCCTGAGAAGGTCCCTGAGAAGTATTACACCTGTGATGTCATTCCTCCTCTCACCATATACAGGAATCCTGGAGAAGTTGCTCTTTACGATCTGGTCGTAGGCTGCGTCTATCGTGAGGGAGTCCTCAAGCATGAAGACATCAGCCTGGTGAGTCATGATGGCACGGGTAAGAGTATCACCGAAGGCAAATACCTTCTCGACGAGGTCTGATTCATATTCCTCGACATGTCCCTGTCCCTCTGCAACGTCGATGACCTGCAGGATTCCCTCCTTGTCGAGCTCGGAGGAGTTCTTCTTGCAGAAGAGTCTCGTAACGAGGTGGGATATCTTCTTGAAGACCCACACGACAGGGAAGAGCACAAGGGTAAGTATCTTGATAGGTATTGCCATCACGAGCGCTATCTCGATGTTGTACGAGATTGCAAGCTGCTTAGGGGTTATCTCACCGAAGATGAGGATCACTATCGTGAGTATTCCCGTAGCTATTCCTACAGCAGTCGAGCCGAATGCCTCGAGTGCCATCTGTGTCGTGATGGAGGATGCTGTGATGTTTACGATGTTGTTTCCGATGAGGATGGTCGTGAGAAGTACATCTGGCTTGTTTGCAAGCTCAAGGGCAACCCTATGTCTCCTGCCCTTCTTCTTCTCGAGATCCATCTTCTGCATCATCGAAAGGGATGTGAATGCTGTCTCGGTACCGGAGAATATCGCAGAAAGGATTACCAGTACCACTACCGCTGTCATCTGGCCTGGATTCATATCAAGGCCCCGTCTGAATCAAGTGTGTATTTTCGTATGTGTACGTCCATATGCCTTAAAAATATCAGAAATAACGGCACTCGACAATTGTGCATACTAGCAAAAACATACAAAATACACGTAGAAAGGCTCCCCGTGAAGAGAGCCTTTCGTGTTGGTATATGTTATACCTTATTTGCTTATGAGCATTGTCTTTGGATCGAGATTTACACCCATTGGCTTTGGAATGTTCTCGTGATGCGACCTTACAACTGTCATTACGACCTTGTCGACCTTGTCGTCATAGCGGAGAGCTACAAGTACGTCGATCTGCTCGTAGTACTTGAGCAGTGAGTTTGGTACTCCGTACTGGTCATATGCAACATCAGGGCGTACAGGAGATACGCTGAACCATACCTCAAGGTTCATCTTCTCTGCAAATGCCTTGATCTTGGCGATATCCTCATCGCTTGCAACTGTGAGCTTGTATCCATCGAAAAGGATAGAATCAGCCTTGAAGGAACCCTGGCTGATGAGGGATTCGAGACTTGCAAGAACCTTGTCGATAGGAACCTGTTCCTGTGAGAAGTTCATTACGACCCTGTTTGCGAGAATGGAGTTATATACCATTGTTGCATCGTCAAGAGACTCAAGCTCTGCGATTTCCCTGAATACTTCCTTATACCAATTGATAACGTGCTCTACGTTTCCAGAGAAGGATACGTGGATTACACTTTCTCCCTTGAAAAGCTTATCTGTAGCAAGATGAACGAGACATGCTGTCTTACCAACTCCATGGCGTGAAACGATAACACCGAGTTTTCCTTTTCCGAGTCCTCCATCGATAGATTCCTCGAAAACACGAAGGGGACTTACATTATTCAGTTCCTTTATGTCCATTTTGGGTTCCTCCTGATTTGTTTGTTCTTATGCATTAATTATAACACTCGGAAATTCAGAAAACAAATCCAAAATGAAATATTTTCTTTTTCCACATATATGCATATATCACATGGATTAACAGGAACATCCTTATGCAGGAACTCATGTTCATACCCGTTTTGACATATTCAGACACTAAAAAAAGGCCGCATTCCTGCGACCTTTCATGGGTGCTGCCGAAGCAGCCTGTATTACTTTCCGGACTCAGCCTTTCTCTTTTCCTGGTAAGCCTTCTTGAGCTCATCGGAAACAGACATTGGAACTCTACCGTACTTTGCAACTTCCATTGTGAACTCTGCCTTACCCTGTGTGAGTGAGCGGAGAACTGTGGAGTAGCCGAACATCTCTGAGAGTGGAACCTCAGCGATTACTGTGCACTGGTTGTTGTCCTCTGTGGAAGAGATGATCATACCTCTTCTCTGGTTGATGGAACCGAAGATGTTACCCTGGAACTCAGATGGGCCCTCTACCTCTACCTTCATGACAGGCTCGAGGATAACTGGCTTTGCCTTCTCGAAAGCTTCTCTGAATGCGCCCATTGCAGCAACCTGGAATGCCATATCGGAGGAGTCAACTGGATGCCAAGCACCATCGTTGATGCAGACCTTTACACCGATTACTGGGAAGCCAACCTGTGTACCCTTCTTGATTGCGTTCTGGAAACCCTTGTCACAGGAAGGAATGTACTCTGTAGGAATTGCACCACCCTTGATCTCGTCGATGAACTCGTAGTCCTTAGCTGGCTCGTCCTCAGACTCAGCAACTGTTGGCTCGATGTAACCTGCAACACGAGCGTACTGACCGGAACCACCAGTCTGCTTCTTGTGTGTGTAGTTGAAGTCTGCGTGCTGGCTGATTGCCTCTCTGTATGCAACCTCTGGCTTACCGACCTCTACTTCAGCCTTGTACTCTCTCTTCATTCTCTCGATGTATACGTCGAGGTGGAGCTCACCCATACCCTTGATGATTGTCTGGTTGGACTCTGGGTCAACGTATGTCTGGAATGTTGGGTCTTCCTTTGTGAACCTGTTGAGTGCCTTAGCCATGTTATCTGCAGCCTTCTTGTCAACTGGCTTGATAGCGAGGGAGATAACTGGGTTTGGAACGAACATTGATGTCATGGAGTAGTTGAGGCTTGGATCACAGAATGTGTCTCCGGAAGCACAGTCTACACCGAAGAGAGCAGCGATCTCGCCACATCCACACTCGGAGATATCTTCCATGTTGTCAGCGTGCATCTTGATGAGTCTACCGACATTGAACTTTCTTCTTGTTCTTGTGTTGTAGAGTGTATCGCCCTTCTTGATCTTTCCCTGGTAGACTCTGATGTATGTGAGCTGACCGAACTGACCATCCTCAAGCTTGAATGCAAGAACTACTGGAGGAAGATCTGGGTTGGACTCGAGAACTACTTCCTTCTCGTCGTTGTCAAGGTCGAGACCCTTGTTTGTGATGTCCTTTGGAGTTGGGAGGTAATCGATGACACCATCGAGAAGTGGCTGGATACCCTTGTTCTTGTAAGCGGAACCCATGAATACTGGAACCATCTGGAGGGAAAGTGTGCCCTTTCTGACAGCCTTCTTGATCATCTCAGTTGTAACGTTCTCCTCGAGCATTGCCTCCATGAGATCGTCGTCACACATTGATGCAGCATCGAGAAGCTCTTCTCTCTTCTCCTCAGCCTCATCCCTGAGCTCAGCTGGGATCTCCTCGATCCTGATCTGATGTCCATCCTCACCTGCGTCGAAGTAGTAAGCCTTCATCTCTACGAGGTCTACAACACCTTCGAGTCTGTCCTCGAGACCGATTGGGATCTGCATGAGAACTGCATTGAGGCCAAGCTTCTCAACGAGCTGGTTCTTTACCCTGTATGGGTTGGCACCTGTTCTGTCGCACTTGTTTACGAATGCAACACGTGGTACACCGTATCTCTTCATCTGGCGGTCAACTGTGATTGACTGTGACTGTACACCACCTACGGAGCAGAGTACGAGGATAGCGCCATCGAGAACTCTGAGGGATCTCTCTACCTCGATTGTGAAGTCAACGTGACCCGGAGTATCGATAATGTTGATTTCGTGGCCCTTCCATGTAACGTTTGTTGCAGCGGATGCAATGGTGATTCCTCTCTCTCTTTCGAGCTCCATGGAGTCCATTGTTGCACCTACACCGTCCTTACCGCGGACGTCGTGCATAGCATGAATCTTGTTACAAAAATAAAGAATTCTTTCAGACAGAGTCGTTTTGCCTGAGTCGATGTGAGCGCTGATACCAATATTTCTCATGCTCTCAAGGTTGTTGTCCATAACTATTAAACCTCACTAATACGATTTACTTATATGCTTGCTGTAGGTTTCTGTACCTAACTCTATTGCTTGTCATAAATAGCAGTCCGAAAACTTACCGTTTTGCATGATATAGATATTCTCTCAATTATTCAAGACTAAATATGCTTTTTTCTGCTAGGTGAAAATGATATAATGTCATAAGAGGTGAAAACTTATGCCAACAGTATTCGAAATGATAATCAAGGGAGACATCCCTTCTGTCAAAGTATATGAAGACGCAGATATCATCGCCATCCTGGATATCGCTCCAAAGATGAAGGGACACACTCTCGTCATCTCAAAGAAGGTCTACGAGACCGTAGCAGACTGCCCTGCAGAGACACTTTCGAAGATGTTCGAGGTCGTCAAGCAGCTTGACAGGAAGATGCGCTCGGAGCTCGGAGCAGACGGAACGAACGTATTCATCAACAACTCCCCTGCATCGGGACAGGAAGTACCACACCTGCACATCCACGTAGTTCCACGCTACGACGGAGATGGTCTCTCATTCTTCCCACCTTCAATGGAATATGAGGATGGCGAGATGGCTGAATACGGAAACAAGCTCAAGATATGAAGAGATACAGAATAGCAATAGCAGCTGCAATCGTACTTGCTGCAATCACATCCTGTTCAACCTATACGATCGGAGACGGAAAGGCGATCATCGTCGAGCCACCGGTCGTGAAGGAACCTGAGACCAGATACCGCGTGATCAAGGAGCGCGAAGACGAGATCAGGAGAGCCGAAGAGGAAAAGGCAAGGATCGAGCAGGAGAGGATCGAAGCTGAGAGAAAGGCAGCCGAGGATGCCCGACTTGCAGAGGAAATGAGAATAGCCGAGGAGTCGAGGAAGGCTGAAGAGCAGCGCCTTGCTGAAGAGGAAGAGAGAAGGAAGGCAGAGGAGCTCTATAGGCTTACAGCTGTCTACGAGTATCCGGAAGACCTCTCGGAACTCCAGATTCCACACAACTACAGGCCAAGACGCGACCACCTGACAATTCCAACAGAGCAGAGGGCACTCAGGATCCTCATGGTTCCACTATCCACCGATGCAGATCTTGAGAAGGTTGCCTCCTCCATAAGGCAGCTCGATGTCGACTTCACTCTCGTCACCGGTACACTCGAGCAGACAGTGGAGTTCTCCAAGATCATGGGCAAGGATACTGTCATCCTCGAAGGCGGAGCTGTACTATACAACTCCAAGCTCAAGAGCATGGACAGGGACAGTGCAATCTTCGCACTGAACGAGCTGAAGACAGTTGAAGTCACAGTAAGGAATGCAGGAGAAGAGCTTCCTGAGACTGCAGGAGAGATTCCAGCCTGGATCGAGACACTCGATGGAGACCTCGAAACACTTTCGAGCGTCACACTTGATGACAGGAAGGTAATCTACGGATTCTCCTCTTCAGAGCCGTCAAGCGAGGACTGGATACTCTTCACTCCAATGAGCTACAGGACAGAGATGAACTTCCAGAACTCGAACTACTTCTCGATCCGCGGCTACCGCGACCTCTACAGGGAAACGCATTTCTCTGCTGAGACCGACATGGGTAACACAAGAGGAAATGGAGAGGTATCCGAGCGCCTCGACTTCATCTACACAAGAGACATGATTCCATCCTACTCGGAAACATTCGATGTAGCTGGAATGGACAACAGATGCATCTACGGAGAGATCCTGGTACCATAGGTAAGCAATCTGGAAAGCAATGGAGACTTGTCGCCTTGGCAAGTCTTCTTTTTTTCGACATCGAAACTGCAATTTCTTACGATATCTCGATTTATATACCATGAAAATACAAGGGCCGGAATCACATCCAGCCCTCATGTCACTTACCAAGAGTATATGTATAATGCTCTGCAGCCATTGAAGAGAGCTCGTCATCGCTCCTGCCATAGGGCTCAAGATTCTCATCCCAGATCGAGAATCCCCATATATTGCATTCCCTGGAATCCACATCGATCTGGAAGATATACCATCTACCCTGGCTTTCAAGGAACTCACCCTTCTTATGGAAGGCTGAGAAGATGAATTCAGCCGAATGCCCAGAGTATGGATTGAAGGTATCTCCCTTGTGGTGATGACCGGACAGCATGAATGAAGGACCATACTCATGCATCAGGCGCTGCATTGCATGACGCTCCCTTTCATCCCCTATGACGAAGTTGAAGAGAGTCTGGCTTACCTTGGATGCCGAAAGTGGGATATGGGTTGTAATGAGCTTCAAGCCACCATTCCTATCCATGTTTGCAGACAGTGCATCTTCCAGCATGGAAAGCTGGTGTCTTCCATACATCCTGTAGGCTGAGTTCACATTGTAGATCATCAGCTCTGGATTCTCAGGATTCCCGACTACATAGCTTCCTGTAAGGTTGAGCTTTTCATTCAGCTCATCATGGCTGAGCTGCTCGAACCTTGCCTCCCAATCCTCGACCATGCAGTCTTCAAGCTCATGGTTTCCACAGGTGTAGACTATTTCCATGTCTGGGTTTGCTTCATGCACATCCCTGAAGAACTGCTTGGTCTCTTCAATAGCATTCCGGTCTTCCTTGTCCAGGATGTCGCCAAGCATGAAGAGAGGTGTTACATCTCCCGCCCTTGCCATGTCTTCAAGGTAGAGCCTTAAACTCTCGTAGTTCCTCTCCACCCCGTTATCGAACAGCTCACGTCCGCAATGTACATCTGTAATCACTGGAAAGCGTATGACGGTACTGTCATTCATCTCTTCCCTGCTGAGGATGACCTTGTCCTTCCTGAACGCATCATCGCCTACTATATAGGTCCTGTCATAGAGAGTCAGGTCACAGGAAGTGAGTGAAAGAATGGAAAGAAGGATAATCATCAATCTCTTCATGCCCTACCTCCTCTATATGTATAGAATACACGGCAGACAATATCCGTAATCATCAGGTCCGGCCCATCCATGTAGTCTGCAAGCTTCATGAATGCATCGCCTCCGACAGCATGCCTCTCATTGATGTTCCATCCAAGCTCCACTCCAAGGACAGGAGGCGCCTGGAATGTATGTTCATTCCTCCTCATGCTATGGCCGTACAGGAGTACCCTGCATACATCATCGTCATATCCGATAGCCCAGTAGATGTAGGGTGAAAGGGAAATGGGAACAGAAAGAGGTGCATACCCCGACCAGGAAAGACCGAACTGGACTCCGCCCCTATATCTCAAGGCCATCCGATTCCAGAACCTGAAATCCTGTCCGAAATCCGAATAGAATGTCCATAGCAGTCCCCTGTCACGGAAGTAACCATTCAGCGAAGTTCCAGCCGTACAGCGTAGGGTTCCATCCCCACTGTAGCTGTACTCAAGGTCAAGACCTGCCGAATAATCAGAGACCATGGCACTTACAGAAAGGCCCTCGATATCCGATGCTATGACAAATTCAGGCTTGACTCCAAACTGGGCACTGTTCCTCAAAGATATGCCACCAGATACATTCCATTCCATACAGAATGCAGAAAAGCTTACAGATAAAAGAATTAGTAATAATAAAATTCGCCTCTTCATACCCCACCAAGTATAACGACTGTACTCTTATAGAGAGGCAAATGCAAGGGCAGAACTCAGCAAAAAGGGAGAAATCCACATGGACTTCTCCCCATCATTTCAGATTATATGCAGCTTAGCCGATAAGCTTGTCGAGATTGATCTCAGCTGCGATTGTAGGCATGGCGCATCCCCAGCTCTCGAGGACCTGTGGATGGATCTCACCGAATACACCAACGCTGTTTCCATCTACAAGGATTCTTGCAGCACGGCCTGGGATGAATCTTGGATCATCCTCAACGGACTCGAGCCTGTATTCCTTCCTGAGGAAGTACATCAGTGTATTGATGTATGCAGCGGCATCGTTGTAGCCGACCTGTACGTTGGAGCTCATGATACCGAGGCTGTTGATTGTAACAGTACCGGAATTGTCGGAAGCATCCTTCCTGCAGACCTTTCCTACCTCGAAGATGTTGTGAGGATATACAGCGTGGCCGGATACACTCTCACTCTCGAGAAGGTTAGGAATGATACTTGGTCTTACGACCTCGTAGTTCTCACTCATTGGGTTTGCGATGAACACGCAGTCCTCATCGGTGATATGCATCCTCTCGACATATTCCTTCCTGGAACCGAGATAGTTGTAGATCATCTCCTGGAAGCCAAGTCCAACAAGGATGTCCTTCACCTTCCTGGAGAACTCCTCAGCTGGAGAGAGCTTACCGACTGTGAATGACTTAGGAAGAACCGGCTCGAAGTTGCCAAGTCCATGACCGATCATGATGTCCTCGATTACATCGACTGCATGGAGGAAGTCGTTCCTGTACTCAGGGCAGTTGATGAAGATGTTCTTGCCATCCTCTACTGCATATACACCCATCCTTGCGAGGCTCTTTACGCATTCCTCTCCGGAAAGTGCTTCACCGAGCTTCTTCTCGACCTCTGAGATCTCACACTTCTGTGGCATCTGGAAGTAGAAAGGAACTGTGATCTCTCTTCCGTACTTGGTCTCGTTGCTGAACTGTACCTTGGTGGGGAGAATCTCGAAACCGAGGTCTGACATATCGCATGCGAGGATTGAGGAAGCGAGGATGAGGTCATCCAGGATTGGACCTGAAAGCTCGACGAATAGCTCCTCGTCACCTACCTCTACAGCTCCGATTCTTGCACTGTTGATTACAGGTGGGAATGAGAGTGTATCGCCATTTGCATCGTGGAGGTATGGAAAGAGTGGCTTGTCGTCTACAAGGTGTGCATATTCCTTTCCCTTTGGATGCTTCTCGAGGATCTCCCTGAGGGAGAGCTCCTCATCCATTCCAAGTGGTACGAATCTTGTCTTGTCAGGATCGACTGCCTCGTAGTGGATTGGGTACTCGATCAGGTTGGACTTGTAGATTCCGATTGCAATTGTCTTTCTCTTGCGGCCGAAGTTGAAGCAGAGCTTCTCCTGGCTCTGGATGAGCTGGATGAGAGTGTCGTTGTCGACAGTCTTTCCCTTGGCGGCAAATCCAATGGAGTAGTCCCTGATTCCGAGAGCACTCTCGTGGTCGATTACAAGTCTGTCCTCACTGTCCTGAGGATCGTCCTTAGTGGAGAAGAATCCGTAGTAAGGGATTTCAGATGTCTCATATGTCTTGAGAGCTCTAGCGACACCGGCAGCAGACCAGAGGTCTGGGCGGTTTGTATCGTTGAGTTCGATCTTGAGGATTCCGTTCTCTACATCGTGACCATCAAGCTCTGCCTTTGCGACAGGGAAGATGTCGATGAGCTCCTCATCTGTAAGCTTCTTTCCAAGAAGTGAAAAGAACATTTTCTCAGGTGTTTCAATCTTTGGCATGTCAGTTTCCCCTCCTCATTCTTACAGAATCGATATCCGGTGTGAAAAGCTCCCTGAGGTCGTTAAGTCCCAGGTGCATGAGTGCCATCCTGTCGATTCCAAGTCCCCATGCGAGAACAGGTACGTCGATTCCAAGTGGCTTTGTAACCTCTGGGCGGAAGATTCCTGCTCCACCGAGCTCGAACCAACCGAGAACCGGGTGCTTGATATGTACTTCGATACTTGGCTCTGTGAATGGGAAGTAGCCAGGTACGTACTTGACTTCCTCTGCTCCTGCAATGTCCTCAGCGAACATCTTGAGAAGACCAAGAAGGTTCTTCAGGTTTACATCGTCTCCAAGTACGATTCCCTCTGTCTGATAGAAGTCGGCACCATGAGTTGCGTCGACCTGGTCGTATCTGAAGCAGCGAGCTACACCGAAATACTTTCCAGGGATCTTAGCCTTTGTAAGCTGATGAGCTGAAAGTACTGTGCACTGTGACCTGAGGACCTGTCTTCTTGTGAACTCGTGGTCGAATGTGTAGTTCCAGCCTCTGGAACCTGTCTTCCAACCATCCATGTGAGTCTGGGCAACCTGGGAGAGCCATGGCTCCTCGATTTCCCTGCAGTGTACTGGATCCTTGACGTAGTAGACGTCGTGGATGTCTCTTGCAGCATGGAACTGTGGCATGAAGAGCGCATCTCCATTCCAGAACTCATTCTCTACAAGTGGTCCGTCGAATTCCTCGAAACCGAGGGAAGTGAGCTTGTCCTTTACCCACTGAAGGTAGTTGCCGTAGGCATTGTGTCTACCAGGGATGAGCTTCTGAACCGGTGCATCAACTCCATATGGGCGGAAGGAACCGTTCTTCCATGAACCTGTCTGAAGCATCTGAGGTGTAAGGAGACCGAACTCCTCTCCTGTGATGTTTGCACTCTCAAGTGCCTTCTTGACCTCGTCGCCCTTCTCTGTGAGCTCGTAGATGATCTCCTCTCTCTCGGAAAGCTTGAATGGGGAGTTTGCTGCTCCTCTCTTCTTGCTCATCTGTCCGATGATCTTCTTCTCACCATCTGTGAGAGACTTCTCATCGATCTCTCCTGTCTCAAGTCCCTTCTCGAGAAGAGCTCTCTGGGTAAGGATCTCATCGGAGAGTGTATCGGAGATTACTTCGGCCTTTCTCTCTTCATTGAGATGAGCAACCTTCTTACCTGAAAGTGCGCCGAATGCTGAACCTACATCACTTTTTTCAAGACCGAGAGCCTCCGCAATTTCCGGCAGTGTGTGTGCCCCATTCTCGCGGAGGAATGTAAAGATGCGCTCTGAAGGCAGGCCGACCTTCTCAATCTCACGGCCATAATCTGTCAATTCATAAACGACCTTCTTCTCTCTTGACTTTTCTTCGAGCAAGAGTTTTGCAGCTAGCCAGGAAAATGCCTGGTTGCACTGTCCTACCTTGTAGTCGAGCTCAGAGATGATTCTCTTATGGTCGATCTTTTCCCCAAGAGATACATGTCTGAGAAGCTTGACTTCAAGTGGATGCAGCTTCTTTACATCGATATCCATTTTTAGATACTCCTTATTTTTTCGGGACAGCTGCAGAAGACAGCTCCCCATTATGCTTAACAGAATACTTGTTTCGATGTTTCTTGAAAAGGGGCGAGAGCGTATACAGAGTGCATAAATATGAGAGTCACTGCAAAAGAAGTGGCTGAAAACGCATTCGTCTCCAGCCATATGTACATATATATAAGGATATATCAGAGTGCAAGCATCAGGAGCGCTTCCTCATGCACCCTTTCCTCGGTCGGTATCTGACTCTGCTCGAGGATCTTGGAAAACGGCACTGGAATCTGACCAGCATGCACTATCTTCACAGGAGCTTTCAAGCTATCGAATGCCTTCTGTGCAATGAGGGACGCAACAGTATCTCCAACCGATCCTCCAAGTGGAGTATCCTGGACGATCATGACCTTGCCGATACGACGAGCTTCCCTCAGGATCGTCTCCTCATCAAGTGGGGAGACAGTTCCAAGGTCGATGTAGGTGATTCCTGAAGCTAGATCCCTAGTTCCCTTTACAGCTGTCCTGAATGCATGGCTGTACCCGATTACAAGCAGCTCGCTTCCATTTCCCTTCACAAATGCCTTTCCGATTGGAAGGAATGTATCCTCATCACCGATGTTTCCTATCTCGTTGTAGAGTCCCTTATGCTCGAAGAAGAGTACCGGGTTGTTTGCCTTTGCAGCAGATTTCAGAAGTCCCTTTGCTGTATAAGGATCGGATGGTGCGATCACCATCAGGCCCGGAACATTCAGGAACATAGGTTCAACCGATGCTGTGTGCTGGGAGCCATGTCCTGTTCCGCTTCCGATTGGAGCTCTGTAGACAATTGGACAGTTGAGCTGGCCTGCCGACATGAAATATGTCTTTGCCGCATGGTTTATCAGCGCATCGGATGTGAGTGTGGAGAAGTCAGCATACATGATCTCTACGATCGGATGCTCGCCAAGCATGCTTGCTCCGACTGCCATTCCTGTAAAGCCCTCCTCGGAAACAGGAGTCTCGAGAATCTGCTCGGGATGCTTCTTCCAGAGATCCTGGGTAACTCCGAAGCAGCCACCGTACTTTCCGATATCCTCACCGATGAGCGTAGATCTCTCATCAGACTCGAGGATTTCATCGAGTGCCTCGTAGATTGCGTCCCTATATGTTCCCTTATGGGTCTCCCCTGTCTCGTTATCTGGATTCTTCCAGGGAGCGAAGAGGAAATTCGAGAGCTCTCCGACAGTCAGCGCATCATCCTTGGTGAAATCTGCAGCTATGAAGTCCGAGTCTATCTCCTCGGATACCTTGTCATGTATCTCCTTGAGCTCTTCCTCGATTGCAATCCCCTCTTCCATGAGATGCTGAGCGAACCT